>Ga0123336_10002568_pt1 | contig 15671 bp, 12 predicted proteins | sample SSSSmetaG_FD_96466 | JGI IMG/M metagenome (GOLD analysis project Ga0123336, IMG submission 96466) | Glacier valley bacterial and archeal communities from Borup Fiord, Nunavut, Canada, to study Microbial Dark Matter (Phase II) - ​SSSS metaG | ecosystem: Environmental > Aquatic > Freshwater > Ice... | reverse complement strand
CTCACCAAAATCATAGGTGGCTTTCTGATTCCAATCTTTCTAAACCCACCTTCAATTGAAGGTGTTAACAACATCATGGAAAATACCGCTCCAAATGATAAAATAAATCCGGCATCAAAAATGCTCCATGGATTGATCCCAATTTGTATCAATCCCGCAAGCCCCAATGCATTTAGCCCATCACTGTCCCGATTTAGGATCTCTGCCACAATTCCATACCCCGTCATCACCACCGCCCTTGTTATGGATGGCGTGAAATCCGTCATCATCCCAAATGCCACCAATGGCACGAGTAAAATAATCCTTCTATTTCGTATGCTCAGATGCTTACTTCTAGTCAGCAGCTTAAATGGCACCAGTGCAAGCACCACATTTCCCCCAGATACTGCCATCAAATGTGACAACCCTGACCGCCTCATATCGTCCTTTGTGTCTTGCTCCAATAGCCCCGTATCCCCCGTCAAAAGTGCCATCATCAACGCAGATTTGCCTTCACTCAAATTTTCATTAAAGACCTCACGAATCTTGTTTCTCACCCTCGCCGCCCAAACCCGCCAAATTCCCGCACCCATTTTACCTTCCTGCTGCGCGCATATGAGAATCTTCCCCTCAGACGGTCTCGCAATCCCAGTTATCCCCTTCGCCTTCAAGTACATCTTATAATCAAATTCATCAAAATTCCTGCTCTCTGGCGGCTCCGTCACATAATCCTCCATTTCAAACATCCCGCCATTCTCCAAAATTCCCCTTGTATCTTCGCTCAAATTAATCCCATCTATCAACACATTCCCCTTATTTGCATCCTCTTTCGGGTAAAATACAAACTGCCCAACTTTATTCCAAGTCGCCCTATACACCATCCCCTCCACCCACGCCTTTTTGCCCGCACTTCCCTTTGCGCTGCCCACATTACCGCTACCTAAATTACCAGTAGCAACTTTCCCGCTACTACTACTATCGCTGCTGTTGGCGCTGCCCTCTGCAACTTTTTCTTCAATCTGTGAGCTAATAATTATTATCGCCGCAGCTATTATGAACAAAATAAAAAAATATCTATATCTCATGCTTGTGAGGGTAGCAGACTTTCTTATTTTCCGCATCCTTATTTTGGCAAATTATAAAACCCTAACCTGAAACAAATTTTTATTTTAAAAAGGTATTGCATACGTAAAATGAATGTGCTATTATTTATTTAAACAAAGGTGTTTATTCTCGATTCGTCGACGGATAACACTTTTTTTTTATTAAGAACGGTTTAGACATTGGAAGCATATAATATAGTATAAACGTGCAGCCAAGCGTCAAAAACAGTCTTGGTAGACAGAAATAGAAGTTTATAGTATTCACCGAGCAAAGGCGCTTATTTTCTCTAAAGTGAGAAAAATAAGGCCTATTTTTTTTATTATGATTGGAGGCGTAAAATATGTTACAAATTGATTCGGGAGACACTGCTTTTATACTAATAGCATCAGCACTGGTATTTTTTATGACACCAGGACTTGCATTATTTTATGGCGGTATGGTTAAGAGAAAGAATGTACTAAGTACGATTATGTCTTCGTTCTTTATTGCAGGATTAGCATCAATACTTTGGGTTGTTATTGGATATTCATTATCCTTTGGAAAAGACACTGGCGGTATTATAGGTGGTTTGCAATGGATTGGTTTAAATGGGGTTGGTTTGGAACCAAATGCTGACTATGCTGCTACAATACCTCATTTATTATTCGCAGCATTTCAAATGATGTTCGCAATAATTACACCGGCATTAATAACTGGTGCATTGGTTGAGAGAATAAAATTCTCAGCATTAGTAGTTTTTATTACACTTTGGTCTTTGGTAGTTTATTACCCTCTCGCACATATGATGTGGGGTGTAGGTGGAATATTAAGAAACCTTGGAGCAATAGATTTTGCAGGTGGTAATGTTGTACATATAAGTTCAGGTGTATCGGCACTAGTAGCTTGCATAATATTAGGAAAAAGAAGAGGTCACGGTATGGTGGCACATCAGCCACATAATATTCCTCTAGTATTTATAGGAGCTGCAATATTGTGGTTCGGTTGGTTTGGATTTAACGCTGGAAGTTCTTTGGGAGCTAATGGCATTGCAGTGCAAGCTTTTATGACAACGAATACTTCAGCAGCAGCTGCATTAATGTCTTGGATGCTTGTTGAAAAAATAACCAGAGGTAAGCCTACTATGCTAGGAGCTGCTACAGGAGCAGTTGTTGGGCTAGTTGCAATAACTCCGGGAGCAGGATTTGTGCCTATATGGGCAGCAATAATAATTGGAGCCTTAGTTAGCCCAATATGTTATTTTGCAATGAGTGTTATAAAGAATAAGTTTGGTTATGACGATTCACTTGACGCATTCGGATGTCATGGAGTTGGCCGTATATGGGGCGGAATTGCAACAGGAATATTTGCTCAAACAAAAATTAATCCAGCAACGGTAAAATGGAATGGATTGCTATATGGAGAAACAGAACTTTTCACAGCTCAGCTCATTAGTATTGGAGTTACAATTGCCTTGGCTGTAGTTGGTACTATAGCAATTAGTTTTCTTATTAAATACACAATGAAGCTAAGAGTTTCACCTAGAGAAGAAGCTGATGGTTTAGATATTTCACAACACGGCGAATCTGCTTATCCTTCCTTCTCAGGAATGGATTGATAGGTTAGATTAGTAGATTGATAGGTTAGATTAGTAGATTAAATTAGATTAGTAGATTAGTAGGTTAGATTAGTAAATTAGTAGATTAGCATGTTAGTAGGTTTGATGGTTAGAGGAGGTTTTTCAGTATGAAGAAGATTACGGCTATCGTTCGCCCATGTAAGCTTGAAGAATTGAAAGAAGAACTTTTGAAGATAAATTTAAATGGGATTACAATTAGTCAAGTAATGGGCTGTGGAACACAACTTGGCTGGACGGAATTTTATCGAGGGGCAGAAATTTCCTTGAATATTTTACCAAAAGTTAAGCTAGAATTAGTTGTTGAGGATGGTCAAGTTGATACAGTTTCAGAATTAATAGTTAAGTATTCGAGAACAGGTGAAGTTGGTGACATCGGTGATGGCAAGATATTTATTAGCGATATTACTGATTGCATACGAATTCGGACAGGTGAAAGAGGCATCCTAGCGTTGTAATTATAGGTTTACAAAAGTTTTTGATTGTGATAGAAATTAGATCTATTATCCATAGCCTATCTTGAAAACACTTGCATAGCATTGCTCCTCATGCTATTATATATAAAAACAAAGGTGTTTTTCATTGATAATCGATGAATTGCACCTTTTTTTATTTTTGACTGTAGTTGAAAGACACTTTGGTCTATAATAGTATACTACCCTATTGCATATATGATGTGAGGAGTAGGTGGACTTCTGAGAAACTTGACGCCCTTAAATGTCATGGAGTTGGCAGTATATGTGAAGGGACTAGATTCATTTTAATAAGTTAAAGGAGGTTTTTTTATGAAAAAGATTGAAGCAATTATTAGACCAAGTAAGCTTGAGGACTTGAAAGAAGAGCTTTTGAAAATTAATTTAAACGGTATTACTATTACTCAAGTTATGGGATGTGGTAAACAACTAGGTTGGAAAGAATTCTACCGAGGTGCAGAAATTTCATTAAATGTTCTACCAAAAGTTAAGGTGGAATTAATAGTAGATGATGCAAGTGTTGAGCTCGTTATTGATGCAATAATTAAGTTTTCAAGAACTGGTGAAATCGGTGATGGTAAAATATTCGTTAGCGATATTGCAGAATGCATTCGTATTCGAACTGGTGAAAGAGGAATAACTGCTCTTTAGTTAGTTTAATTTTTTTTAAAGATTCTAAAATATTTTATCTGCAATAATTTTAATTTTTGCGGTAGGATATTTTTCAATATATAAATTATATCATTATAGGAGGTTTTTTTATGGAAAATATATGTGGAACTAGAATTACTGAAGTTTATGGTTGTAATGTTTTTAATGATTCCGTTATGCGTGAGCGTCTTCCTAAGGCAACTTACAAATCCTTAAGAAAGACTATTGATGGAGGACTACCTCTTGAGGAAAGTATTGCAGAAGTAGTTGCAAATACAATGAAAGATTGGGCACTTGAGAAAGGTGCAACACATTTTACCCATTGGTTCCAGCCTATGACTGGTATCACTGCTGAGAAGCACGATTCATTTATCTCACCTACTGCTGATGGCAAAGTTATCATGGAATTCACGGGTAAAGACCTTATTAAAGGCGAACCAGATGCGTCATCATTCCCTTCAGGTGGACTTCGTGCTACTTTCGAAGCTAGAGGATATACTGCATGGGATTGCACTTCTCCTGCTTTTATTAAGGATGATTCTTTATGTATCCCTACTGCATTCTGTTCATACACTGGAGATACGCTTGATAAAAAGACTCCATTACTTCGTTCAATGGAAACTCTTGAGAAGCAAGCTTTAAGAATTTTAAAACTATTCGGCAACAATGTTCCTACAAAGGTTACTACTACTGTTGGACCTGAACAGGAATATTTCCTTATTGACAGAGCACTTTACAATTTACGCCCTGATTTGATCTTCACTGGCAGAACTCTTTTTGGTGCTAAACCTCCAAAAGGTCAAGAGCTTGAAGATCACTATTTTGGTAATCTTAAGCAAAGAGTTTCTGATTATATGAAAGAATTGGATCTTGAACTTTGGAAGCTTGGTATTGCTGCTAAAACAAAACATAATGAGGTTGCTCCTGCACAGCACGAGTTGGCTCCTATTTTCACTACATCAAACATAGCTACTGACCACAATCAGCTTACTATGGAAATTATGAAAAAGGTTGCTCTTAAACATAACCTTGCTTGCCTTCTTCACGAAAAACCATTTGCTGGTGTTAACGGTTCCGGTAAGCACAACAACTGGTCTATGTCAACAAATGATGGTCAAAACCTTCTAGAGCCAGGTAAAACGCCTCACGACAACGCTCAATTTCTTGTATTCCTTGCTGCTGTTGTTGAAGCTGTTGATGTTCATTCTGACCTTCTTCGCCTAGCTATTGCTAGTGCCGGAAATGACCACAGATTGGGTGCAAACGAAGCTCCTCCAGCAATTGTTTCTATTTTCTTAGGCGACCAACTTACTGATATTTTGGATCAACTTGAAAATGGCGTAGCTACTAGTTCTAGTGTGTTCAACAGACTTGAAATAGGTGTTACTTCCCTTCCTAGTTTACCTAAAGATTCTACTGATAGAAATAGAACTTCTCCTTTTGCCTTTACTGGTAACAAGTTCGAGTTCAGAATGCTTGGTTCTTCTGCTTCTATCTCCGGCTGCAACTTCGTACTTAACACCATCGTTGCTGACGTACTAATGGCTTACGCTGACCGTCTTGAAGCTGCTGCAGATTTCAAGGAAGAACTTAAAGCTCTTATGTCTGAAACCATTAAAAAACATAAGCGCATTCTTTTCAACGGCAACAACTATTCCGAGGATTGGGTTGTTGAAGCTGAAAAAAGAGGTCTACTAAATATCAAATCCACTGTTGAAGCGATTCCTCTATTTATTAAAGAGAAGAATATTAAATTATTCACAAAACATAGCATTCTCAGTGAAAATGAAATCATTTCTCGTTATGAAATTCTTCTTGAAAACTATAGTAAGACTATTAACATTGAAGCGCTCACTACGCTTTCTATGTCAAGAACTCAGATTCTTCCTGCTGCTTTCCGTTTCTGCAAGGAATTGTCTGATACTATAAATTCTATGAAGTCTACTGGCATTGATGTTGATGTTTCTGCTCAAGCTTCCGTATTCAAAAAAGTTTCAGCTCTTACTGCTTCATTCAATGACAAAATAGAAATTCTAAATAAAATGCTTGACGATGTTTGCAGTATTACTGATTCTGCTAAAGAAGCTAACGCGTTCCATGTCCTTGCTTCTACTGCTATGCAAGATCTTCGTGCCGACGCTGATGCCCTCGAAGTTCTTATCGCTAAGGATGTTTGGCCTTTCCCTACTTATTCAGAATTACTATTTAACATATAATATTTATCCAAAAAGCACCTGGCTCAAAATTCGAAGAATTTGAGCCAGGTGCTTTTTTGCTTTTTATTTTTTTGCTTGAGGTTTTGCGATATATGAGGCAATTAGGCCTAAGAAAATTGCAGTTGCTATTCCCCCAGCTACAGCGCCCAAGCCGCCCGTGAATACGCCTCTAAAGCCCAATTCATCAACAGCTTTGTACACGCCTTTACATAAAGCATATCCAAAACCAGTAAGTGGGATTGTTGCCCCACTCTTGCCTATTTCAACGATTTTTGGGTAGATGCCTAAGGCTGTTAAAATAACCCCTGACACCACATAAAGCACTAATATTCTTGCTGATCCCAACTTTGTTCTATCGAGCAGAACTTGTGCAATGGCGCATAAAATACCACCAACCACAAAAACTAAAATGTATTTTACTAAAATATCCATATAATCTCCTATTTAACTTGTATAAACTTTATACATTTTCAATGGCAATGGCGTGCGCAACACCCAAAATTGGAACGCCTTGTTTAACGCTCGTAGGGCTCATTAACGCGCCTGTTGCTACAAAAAGCAATCTATTAATTTGTTTTTTCTGCATCATGTCAAGCAAATATCCCGTCAATACAACTGCCGAACATCCACAGCCACTCCCACCTGCATGAGTATCCTGCACTAAAGGATCAAAAATTAGTTCCCCACAATCTTTATACCGATTTTGGGTAAAATGCACGCCTTCTTCTTGCATAATCTTCTCACACAATTGTCTACCATAAATCCCCAAATCTCCTGTGACTATTAAATCATAGTAGTCGGGAACTCTGCCTGTATCCTTGAGATGAGTTATTATTGTTGATGCAGCACTTGGCGCCATTGCTGCTCCCATATTATTTGAATCGGCAATATTAAAATCTAGTATTTTACCTAAAGTAACGTTTGTAATCACTGGACCGTCGCCTTCGGATGATAAAATTATTCCACCCGAGCCAGTAACTGTCCATTGTGATGTCGGTGCTCTTTGTGTCCCAAGTTCCAGTGGCCCTCTAAACTGCTTTTCTGCTGAGCAATAATGGCTGGAGGTCATGCATACAACGTTATTAAAGCCACCTCCGTCAACTAGCAGCGCTCCGATTGCAGTTGATTCAGCCATAGTGGAGCATGCCCCATATAGCCCAATTATCGGCCTTCCTGTATGCTTCAACGCAAATCCAGTTGCCATGCACTGGTTGAGCAAGTCTCCAGATAAAATGCAGTCAACATCTTGATCCGTTATATTGCAACTTGTTACTAATTTGGAGTACGTTGATTTCATAAACTTACTTTCGGCCTTCTCCCATGTCTCTTCTTCAAATTTCTCATCCTCTACTTGGTCGAAAAATTCGCCTAACGGTCCAGCCTTTTCTTTTTTGCTTACTATACAAGCGCGATTACGTATTATAACTTTTCTCGTTATTGCAATTGTTTGATTTCCAACTTTACCTGACATTATACCCTCCTACATCAAACCTATTATATAATACACAATTCCTAATAAAATAGCCGCTGATGTCCCAAAAACCAATACTGGTCCTGCTACAACAAACATCTGCACGCCTACCCCCAGAATGTGTCCCTCACTTTTAAATTCCATTGCCGGTGAAACAATTGAGTTCGCGAACCCTGTTATCGGCACTATACTACCCGCCCCCGCATATTTGCCTATCTTGTCATATACATTAAACATTGTTAAAATAGCACCTAAAGCTACCATAAATATTGTCGTATACCCTGAAGCCGCATCTACTGTTAACGGCTCCCCACCCCTCATTATTGAAAATTGAGTTATCATATCGTTAAAGATCTGCGCTAATATACAAAACAGACCTCCAAATATAAATGCATTAATAATATTTTTGATAAAAGGCGACGCTGGCGACGCCTTCTCTACCATCTTCTTATATTTTTCATTTGTAAGTTTATTTAATTCTAAATTACTATTGCTCATTTAAACACCTCTGCTGCTTTATTTTAACCTTTCATTTAAATTCAATACATTTAATAATTTTTCATCTAAATTCAATACATTTGATAATTAATTTGAAAATCCACATTGCACATCTATCAAAAAACCCCTTTTCAAAACTAATGTAACCTCTTTGCAATGTCTCATCAAATCTGAAGCAACGTCGACGCCTTTTTGCGCAAAAAAAACAACGTCGACCAATTCTATAAGCAATGTTGCTTCATATTTAGAGCAATGTCGCAATTTTGACTTAAAATAAATTAAATTAAGGCCGACATTGTCTTAAAATTGAGAGGACATTGCAATTTATGCGCAAAAAGGCGCCAACGTTGCTTCATTTCTAGGGGGACGTTGCAGAGAGGTTACATTTTCTTTAAAACTAAAATTTGTTATATGTATGTGGCTTGTCCAAAATTTATGGTAAATTATAAAAATGTGCCATGTCATCATGATAACAATTTTAGTGGTTGGCAGATACATCTTTTGTCAAATTTCTATTTAATTCGGTAGTTGCAATGAGCCACCTTTTTGCCACGATTCTACATTAGTATATTCCAATTTCTAGGGCTAATTTCTGTTTTTGATTTGTGTATTCGATTAGATTTTTCTACTGGGCGGGTAATTTATAAGATGATCAATTTGTGGCTTGTTCATGTAGTCATAATAACAATTCTTCGGTTGGCAAAAACATATTTTGTCAAATTTCAATTTCATTCGGTAGCTGAAGTTGCCACCATTCGACATTAAATCAATCTATCTATCAATTTATCACTTTATCACTCAAAAAAAAAACCGAACATTTTTATAATGTTCGGTTTTTCTTTTATTACACAAATTTTATTTAGAGTCATTTTTTAATAATTATTTTTTCTTCTTAATAATTATGTATGCTGCTCCGCCTGCTACTACAACTACGCCAGCTACAATAGCTATTATTAAACCAGCTGAAGATTTTTTATCAGTTTTTGCAGGTGCAGTTGTTGCGGATGCTGTTGATGGTTTTGTGGTAGCTACTACAGTTTTAGCAGTAGTTGAAACTGCTGAAGTTGCAACTGAGGTTTTAGCAGGTGCATTAGTTGATGCTGCAGTAGATACTGCGCCAGCAACTGTCTTTACTTCGAAATCCATGTTCCAAACATTAAAGCCGCCATTAACCCATTCAATAGATACAGTCTGTGATCCTTTGATTGAATCTTTAAGAGTTGCGGTAACTTCTACATATTCTTCCCAAGCAGTGGTAACAACTGGTACAACTTCAGCAATAACAGTAGTTCCAGCTTTAACAATTAGCTTTGCATCTGTAAGTGCATTAGGAGCCGCTATATTAACTTTTAAAGAAACCAATCCATCTCCAAAGTCAACAGGTACTGTAAAATTAGCTATATCACCAGTCTTTGTCCAACCAATACCAGAAGCGCCACCTTCAGTATGCATGTTCTCAGGTGCTGCATGAGTACAGATAACTGTAAATACGTCTCCGTCAATGTCGACACTTGGATCTATCGAGACAATTGATGTTCCTGCTGCTGAAATATTAAATGTAAACATAAGTACTACGAGTGTTGTTGCTAATGCAACTGACAAAAATCTTTTTATCATTTTTTTCTCCCCCAAAAATTCGATTATTATTTTATTTTCTTATATATTATTATACTATTCGTTTCTAGAAAAACAATAGGCATTTTGACATCATTTCTATATATAAGTCCGTTTTGTTATATATGAATTAAAAGCCTATATAATTCTATATTTTTTAAAATTTAGATAGCGAATAATAATTGTAAATAATGAAACTCCCTCGTATAAAACCATATTTGCATAAGCATCAGATTTTGGCGAAGGAGATTCTTTGTTAACTAAATTATGTTTATATTAGCTTTTCTTTTTAATAAGTATAAATGCGGCTCCAGCTCCAATTACGAGTACTCCACCTACTATTGCTAGTACTAGACCAAGGTTAGATGATTTTGCAGGTGTTACTACTGAGGTTGCTGTTGGTTTTAAAGTTGCTACTACAGCAGCAGTAGTTGCTTTTTTTGCTGTTGCAGCTGTTGATGCTGCTGCAGTTGATGCTACGGTAGATACAGGTGCTACGGTTGCAGCTGCTCCTGAATCTGATTTAACTTCAAAAGTCATAATGCCAAGGTTACGTCCAGGAGCTGCTACGTTATCAGCATCAGGAAGAACCCACTCTACTGTTATAACCTGAGGTCCTTTTAATGAAGCTGCTGCAGGTGTTAAAGTTGCAATAACTTCTACATATTCAGTCCATGAATTAGAATTAACGGTTAGGGCTTCTCCAATAATAGTTTCGCCTGCTTTAAAAATAAGTTTTGAGTTTGGATCTGGTTCAGACATACTTGCCATCATAACTTTTAATGAAGCTAATCCAGTTCCAAAATCAATAGGTTGAACAAGTTTTATTATGTCTCCATTTTTCGTCCAACCGATACCATAAGCCTCATCATTATGTATGTTTTCAGGTGCTTCATGTATACATGCTACAACTTCCCATATATCTCCACCAGCATCTAAACCAGGATCTACTTCAATAGATGTATTTGCTGCTGAAATATTAAAGCTAAACATAAGTATTACTAGAGATGTGGCTAGTACAACAGATAAAAATTTTTTAAACATTTTTTTCTCCCCTTCATATAACATGTGTATATTTTATGTCTATTTTATTATATTATTTTAAATCAAAAAAACAACTATAATTAAGACCTATTTGCATTTTATTTGTCCGTTTTGTTATATAAACAAGGCTAAATGTATAAGTTTATAAATAGTATGTTATAACCCTTTTGTTTTTAGTTAGGTAAAATATCACACGAGCAGTAGAAAAGTATTTTACCTAAAACTTTCTCCTTATTGTGCAGCTTCTTTATCTGGTGATCTTTCAGATAATCATTATATATAAATACCTCGTCTATTGAACATTTAACATACTCATTCGTTTGGATGTTCCCACCTAAATACAAATCATAGGCCGGCATGCTGAAGGCGTCACCTACAGCTAATTTGATACCATTTACATATGCTATTAACTTTCCTTCTTTAATTATGAAAGCAATATGTGTCCACTTCTTGTGCTTGATATTAAAAGAATACTTCTTAACTTCATCGTTAACTTTGACATATAATCCTTCTGCAGTTATCCCAAAACTATGGTTATCTGCAATCCCTATTATTGCAGGTATCAATGAGTTTTCTTCGAAATTAATCCAAGCTGAAAAAGTAAGTTCGTTGCTTTTATTAATTCCCTTTAACTCCCCAACTTTTAATGCACTTGTACCTGAAAATTTGTAAGCTCCACCAATCATGCCTTCAATTATAGAAGGTTCATTTTTTTCTTTGTCCATCACAATATCACGCTCCGATATTAAATTTTGGCTTATATAATTATCACTTTATACTATTATTAAGTTAATGTATAGTAAACGTTTTTTAGAAGTGTTGTCCTGTGGACACAAAAATTTTTATTATGTCTTTTTGAAGTATTTATCATTGATAGATATATTTTTGTATGATAGCATAATTGTTAATAATTTTATAGTTATTCAAAAACTAGGAGGACCATTAGCGCCAAAGAGCAAGCTGCGCTTGATTTAATTGCCAAAAACGAGAAAACTGAAAATATAATAATTTATAGCGTCATTGCTGGTGGAGCTGTCATTTTGATTGGTATTGTAACCGCTGTTGTTATTAGTTTGAAAAACAAGAAGGTTTAAATTTATAAAGAGGGTTTTATTATTGATAGATTTATTCATGTATGATAGGATAAATTATACTTATAATTACCTTAAACAAGGAGGATAATCATGCGAAAAAAGTTTTTTGCAAGCTTAACTATTTTACCTTTAATCGCTTCTATGCTATTTGCAAATATTTCAATAGTAAGTGGTGAAGAAGAAGCCGTTACTACAGCACCTTATAGGGATGTTTTCTCAGATACGTGGGTGGCAACAGATGCATTGGGTCGTGTTACCCCGATGTCTGGAGAAGTTAGAGAACCGCAAGAAAAAAAAGTTGGTGTATTTTACTTTTTATGGCACAATAACGATTCAAAAAACCCTATTTTTGATCACACCAAAGCCTTTAGCGAAGGTGGTATGGATGCTGTTTGGGATATGATGTCAAAAGGACCTTTAGGATATGCTCATTATTGGGCAGAACCTTATTTCGGTTACTACAGAACTGATGATGAATGGGTAATAAGAAAGCATACCACTCAATTAGTTAATGCAGGAATTGATTTTGTATATTTCGACGTTTCAAATGGACAGATGTATCAAGCACAACTTATGAAAATTTTAAAAATATGGGACCAGATTCGTAAAGATGGAGGAACCACTCCACAATTCATGTTTTTGTGTGGAGACCGAACTGACTTTGGTAAGACTGATATGACAAGTGCATATAATACAATTTATAAAAAAGGACTATATAAAGATTTATGGTTTATGTGGGATAATAAACCTTTAATATTCGGAAATTTCAACTTAGTATCTGACGAAATGAAAGCCAATTTCTCAATAAAAAGATCTTGGGCTTTCACAAAAGATTCCTGGTACACTGATGTTAAAGGTAAAGATAGATGGGCTTGGGCTGATTTGGCTCCTCAAAACCCAGGTTTGAGTGCTAATGGTACGGTTGAACAGATGATTGTATCATGTGGATTTTGGGCAAATGGTAGTAATGGAAGAAGTTTCACAAACGGACAACAGCCAACTGATGGCAAAAGTGATTTTGAGTTCACCTTAGAATCTACACCTTTAGGATTAGCTTTTGATGAACAATGGACAAGAGCGTTAGAAGTTGATCCACCATTAATTATGATTACAGGCTGGAATGAATGGTGGGCAGGTAGATGGGGCGGTCCTGAACAAAAAGCAGATAATCCTGCTAGAGGACAAAAAATTGCTAACACCTACGTCGTAGATGCCAACGACCCTGTTAAGAGCCATTACTTTGTTGATAACTTTAATACAGAATTTAGCCGTGATGTTGAACCTATGAAGGGCGGCTTTGGCGATAACTATTATTATCAAATGGTAAACTGGATAAGAAAATATAAAGGCGTTAGAGAATTGCCTGTTTCTACTGAAAAGGCAACAATAAATATGACAGGTGGCTTTGCCCAATGGGATGGTATTTCACTTGAGTACAGAGATAACTTAAATGACACCAATGTTAGAAAAGCAAACTCTAACGGTGGTAAATTAACATATACTAATGAATCCGGTAGAAATAACTTTGATTTAGCAAAGGTTTCTAGAGATAGTGAGAATGTTTATTTCTTAGCTAAGACTCGTGAAGCGATAACTGCTGCTGAAGGAACTAATTGGATGAATCTTTACATAGATATTGACCAAAAATTCGCAACAGGTTGGTGTGGATATGATTACGTTTTAAATCGTTCCACTGATGGTACTACAGTTTCCATTGAAAAGTTTGTTGATAATAGCTGGAATTTTGAAAAAGTTGGAGATGCTGAATTTGTTCTTGAAGGCAACCAATTAATGATTAAAGCAAGCTTAAGTGTTTTAGGTCTAACCGATAAGCAAACTTTTGATTTTAAGTGGGCTGATAATTCAACTACGACTGGTGAGCCAATGCAGTTCATGGATTTAGGTGACTCGGCTCCAGATGATAGGTTTAATTTTAGATATTCTGAGGTTGCAGCATCGGCATATGTTTCCCCTGCCGAACAAGCTGTTTTAGATAAAGCTGCAAAAGATGAGAAAGTAAGTAATATAATTATATATAGCTCTATTATAGGTGGAGCGGTTATTTTAGTTGGTCTTGCAATAACTGTTATTGTGGTTTTGAGAAAGAAATAAATATAATATATTTAACGAAGGAGTACTTTAAATGAATCCTATATTACCTATTGATATTTTTGTGCCTGATGCTGAGGCTAGGCAATGGAAAGATGGGAGGATGTATATTTACGGTTCTTATGATTTAAGCGGCGACACTACATATTGCAGCTATAAGTACCATGTTTACTCCTCTAGTAATTTAATTGATTGGACTGATCATGGTGTTAGCTTTTCAAGTCTTGGTGAGAATGGCGATATTCCTTGGTCTAAAGATGTTTTGTATGCTCCAGATTGTATATACAAAGATGGCAAATATTATCTATATTTTTGCATGTCTGGCAATTCTGAAGGCGTTGCTATTAGCAGCTCGCCACAAGGTCCTTTCAAAGATTCCGTGAAAGTGGAAATCGCGGACGGTGATTCTATAGACCCATCCATTTTTATTGATGATGATGGTAAAATATACTACTACTGGGGTCAATTCAACCTCCGTGCAGCTATGTTGATGGATGATATGCATACTATCATCCCTGGGACTATTAACCGCGATTTGATTAATGAGAAGGATCACGGTTTCCATGAAGGTGCATCTGTAAGAAAACATAATGGCACCTATTATCTAGTTTACACTGATATTAGCCGCGGTAAAGCCACTTGTTTTGGATACGCCACAAGCAAGTCCCCTCTCGGACCTTTTACCAAAAGAGGTATCATTATTGATAATGATGGCTGTGATAACAAGTCATGGAACAATCATGGCAGTATAGCTGAATTTAACGGAAAATGGTTCGTGTTCTACCACCGTTCTTCTCAAAGTAGTAACTTTAGCAGAAGAGTTTGTGTTGAGCCTATAACTTTTTTAGAGGATGGTACGATTCCTGAGGTTGAGATGACTACACAAGGAGTTTCCGCCCCTTTAAATGTTATTACAAATATGGATGCTTCCCGCGCTTGCCTACTTTCTGGCCAGGTTCGCACAGCCCAAATTAAGATCAATGACTTTAATACTGAATTTCTAACTATTATTGAAAATAACAACTGGGCTTGCTACAAATACTTCGATTTCTCACAGAATGTTACTAATTTTGTTGCCTATGCAGGTTGTGAAGGCATTGGTGGAACTATTGAGGTTAGACTTGACACTGCGAATGGCCAACTTATTGGCACATGTGATATAAGCAATACCGCGGGTTGGCTCAATTGGCAGAAGTTTTCAGGTAAAATATCCACACACGTTTCAGGCATTCATGCTGTTTTTCTTGTTTTCAAAGGTAAGTCAGGCCGCCTGTTTGATTTACTTTCCTTTAATTGGGAAGCTTGAGTTTGAACAACTTTCTATAATTATTAAAAAAATTCCTTCATGAAATCGGTTTAACCCGATTATCATGAAGGAATTTTTTTAATTACTTTAATAATTTAATTTACTTTGCATATAAATTCTTAATCTTAAACCTCATAAATATAACTAAATCTGCCGTATGGAGCACAGTCCCCATTCAAATAAAACTCTTCTATATTACCTATTTCTTGAATATTGTCTGCTACCTTGAATTTGATTGTAGAACCTATTTTAACGTCAATCATACTCATAGGAATTTCAATATTTAAGGTATTTCCTTCTTGAAAATAATTTATTTTACCTACAGAATCCCAATCACTTGCTCCTTTAGAACAATTTAAACTTGTTGTGCTGGCATCAAAAACTGTTTCATTAACTAGGAAATCGTAGCCTTCCCAATTGAGCGTTTTGCCTGTGTTTAGAAATAATAACATCCAATTTTTATCGGTATGGCTTGATAGTCCTCCTGCAACAGATATTTT
>Ga0123336_10002567_pt1 | contig 15679 bp, 17 predicted proteins | sample SSSSmetaG_FD_96466 | JGI IMG/M metagenome (GOLD analysis project Ga0123336, IMG submission 96466) | Glacier valley bacterial and archeal communities from Borup Fiord, Nunavut, Canada, to study Microbial Dark Matter (Phase II) - ​SSSS metaG | ecosystem: Environmental > Aquatic > Freshwater > Ice... | reverse complement strand
GTCGTGGTCATTAAATAGACTCGAAAACATTGGCACTTTTATACCCGATTCTTGGGCTTTCATCCGCATTGCCAATTTGTCTCTGAAATACCTGCAGGTGGTTTGTCCCATGCCTGGAATGCGGAAATGTTCACGCAAATGTGCTGCCTTTTCAACATCGAAATCATCTAATGCCACGATTCTGTCTATTTTTTTCGACCGCATCGTGTAGGCAAGTCCCAAGATAATTTCTTTCATGTCAAACGATCCGTCGGAACTTTCTTCCACATAAAAAACCTCATCAATATATTCTCGAACCCAGGGTTTATGTTCTAATTTTTTATTGGTTAGAAGATAAACGGTATTACCAGCTTGCTTGCACGAGCGAAGGAATTCATTGCCTTTGAAGAAGGTGGAAACGCAGAGGAACGAGAGTGGTTGGGACATTTTGAGTTGGATTTGTTAATAAAACTAAATTAGTGAATTTTTTGAATTATTGCAAGCCAAAATGGTGGAAAACTATGAACTTTATCATTGCGAGCGTAAGGAAGCAAACTTTTGGATTGATGCGGTTGACTTTAAGTTCTCTCAACACTTTGCTTTTAAACGTCCTTCCCATCAATCCAAAAAATTGCTTTGTTATGCCCGCAATGACAGATATTTATAGCCATGAGTTTAAACCATATTCTCCAGAAACTCTAATAATAATCTGACACCAAAAGCCGTTCCTGCACGTTGTGGGGCGAATTCTGTATCTCCAAAAGCTGTTCCTGCGATATCGAGGTGAGCCCAATTTTGATGATTATCTGTAAAAACTTCCAAGAATTTTGTCGCTGATATTGCTCCTGCCATCGGTTTACCCGAATAATTACGGACATCGGCAATATCGGAAGTAATATCTTCTTTGTAAATATCCCACAACGGCAAACGCCACAGTCTCTCGCCCGTTTGGTCGGCAGCTTTTGTGAGATTTTGGGCTAAATTGTCATTGCTCGTAAACATTCCTGCCGCATGATAGCCCAAAGTTGCCACGCAACTACCCGTAAGCGTAGCTAAATCAATCATCATATCGGGTTGGTAATTTCTGACAAGATAACTTAGACCATCCGCCAAAATCAATCTTCCCTCCGCATCGGTATCAATAATTTCAATAGTTTTGCCAGCGTATGAGCCAATTACATCACTGGGTTTAAAGGATTTTCCATCCACGGAATTCTCACAGGCTGGAATGATACCAATAAGATGTACGGGTAATTTCAATTTTGCTGCCAATTCAATTGTCCCCATTACAGCTGCTGCTCCACCCATGTCTGATTTCATAAGATGCATATTATTGGAAGATTTTATTGAAATTCCGCCCGTATCAAACGTTACGCCCTTGCCTACTAAACCAATTTTTTGCTTGGCTTCGGGGGATTTATATTCCATAATAATCAAAACTGGCGGATGTTCACTACCTTGTCCAACTGCCAAAAGCGCATCTAATTTTTGAGATTTAAGTTGCTGTTTCTCCAAAATTATTACAGAATAATCAAACTTTTTTCCCGAATCAACCGCCCATTTTGATAAAACGTAGGGTGTTTTTTTATTGGCAGGAGCATTCATCAAATCAAACATTTGCATCTGCGTTTTTGAAATGGCTTTGCCCCTGACAATTAACTTTTCAGTAGTTTCATGAGCAGATAAGATATTAATAATCCCCTTTTTTTCAAATACTGGAAATGTTCCTCTTCCTTCTGTTTTGTACAAATCCAAATCATATCCTCCTAACATTGAGCCAATTACAGCATATTCAGTCCAAGTTTCTGGCAAATTCTGAACATCAATCGTAACTTCATTTGGAAGTTTAGATTTTTGCTTTAAAAACATGGTTCGAAAGGCTTTTATAATATCGGATGAGTCAGGTTCTTTACCCAAACCTAATAAAACAATTTTCTGATTATTTGGAGAGTAAACTACTTGGAATTCCTTCAAATCAGCCTTAAAATCTTGTTTTAATAGTTCAAGATTTAATTCAAAATCATCGCTAACTTTTTGAAGATGAGTTTCAAAATTATCATCTTGCAAGAAAGAAAGAATGATGACCTTTGTATCAGGATTTAACTGAGAAATATGGTTGATTTTCATAAGAAAGTATTCGGAAAATATTTGAACACAGTTTGTTCAAATTTAGATTGGCAAATGAAAAATGCCACCCAAAAAGGTGGCATTGTGAGTTTTCAATATTCGTCTTCATTAAAGAAGAAGTCATCTTTGGTTGGATAATCGGGCCAAATTTCTTCAATGCTTTCATACGGTTGTCCGTCGTCTTCTAATTCTTGCACGTTTTCAACAACTTCCAACGGAGAACCCGTACGAATTGCGAAATCAATTAATTCATCTTTGGTTGCAGGCCATGGGGCGTCTTCTAAATAGGATGCCAGTTCGAGTGTCCAGTACATAGTATATGGAATTTGGTTACGATTGATTACTAATTTGATACCTGATAATCAGATTCTTAACGGTTAATTTTGCATCGTTTTTCATCGGGATTGCAAAAGTATCCTTTTTTTCTTTACGAAAAACTTTTTAATAAAAAATTCTTGTGTAGAATTAACTAAATTTATTCTAAAAAAGTACATTTTATCGAAAATAATTTCTAAAACATGAATTCTGACCATAAATCTATCAAAATTGAAATTTGTGCTTTTTCGTTTGAGTCATGTTTAGCAGCTGAGAATAGTGGTGCAAATCGCATTGAACTTTGCGGCTCAATGTACGAAGGAGGCACAACGCCATCGGCTGGTTTAATTCAATTGGTAAAACAACGAATCAATATCGAAATTCATGCCATGATTCGCCCACGTGGAGGAGATTTTTGTTACTCTGAGGATGAAATATCCGTCATGCAGGCGGATATACTCATGGCAAAAGAACTTGGATGCGAGGGAATTGTTTTAGGCATTTTACAACCAAATGGACAAGTAAATATTGCTGAAACAAAAGCATTGGTAGATTTGGCAAAACCCATGCAAGTAACTTTTCATAGAGCCATTGACATGACTTCCGATTACTTAAAAGCCCTCGAAGACATTATTGAAACGGGTTGTGATAGAATCCTAACTTCGGGACAAAAAAATACGGCAATAGAAGGAATTAAAGCGATTGAAAACTTAGTAGAACAAGCCAATGGCAGAATCCAGATTATGGCAGGAAGTGGCGTAAATGCCAATAACGCTCAAATGATTATCTATGCGGGAGTAAATGCCTTACACCTGACTGGCCAGAGCATTCGTGATTCAGACATGGTTTACAGGAAAGAGGGAATTGCGATGGGCGGGCTTCCAAGAGTCCAAGAATATAAGATTATTTACTCAGATTTTGAGAAAATTCGGGCGGTGGTGGAGTGTTTGTAAATGGCTATCATTACTTCATTACACTCTCAATGACAGCCATTTACAGATTTTTACAAAATATTCTGAACGTAAGCCGTTATTTGAGCAATACAACTGGTAAATAAATCTGGTTTTAAAATGAGGGTAAAAATCACGCCGAAAGCTGCTCCATACAAATGAGCAGAGTGACCAATATTATCCAAATTCCGTTTCGACATATAAATTGAATATGCAGTGTATAAAATGGCAAAAACAAAGGCTGGCATCTGTATAAAATAGACGTACATACTGGACGTTGGGGCAAACAGGATTGACGAAAAAATCACGGCAGAAACCCCACCAGATGCTCCTAAAGCGTTATATCCACTGTCATTCTTATGATCAACATACGAGGGAATGTTTGCTACAATTATTCCGACTAAATACAAAACTGCGTATAAAATCCCCCCCATGGTTTCGCCAAAAAGAGCAGAGAAATAGTATTCAATGTTTCTTCCAAAAAAGAAAAGTGTGAACATGTTAAAGAACAAATGTCCATAATCGGCATGAAGGAATCCTGATGTTAGGAAACGGTGATATTCTTGATATTTCTGAACAGCAAAAGGGTTCATAATCCACTTATTCATGATGCTTTGATTGTTCCAAGCATAAAGGCTAAGGGCAACGGTAATTCCTATAAAAATGAAAGTTAATGACATATGGTTGGGTTGTGGTAAAAAAACGGTTACTCGATTATACTTCTCTATCAATCAACAGTTCGGCAAAGGCTCTTAGTTCAGTTTTGCGTTCTTCATCTACTTTCAAAGCATCTAAACATTTTAGTCCTTTGTCAAAATAATCATTGATTTTTGTCTCTGCTAATTGCTTAATTCCTAATAAATCGTAAATTTCAGTGACGGCTTTCACTTTTTCGGCATTATCGAACATTTTAATATTCAACCACTTATCTAATAATTCTTTAGTTTCGCCCGATGCTTTTTCGATGGCTTCAATGAGCATGAAGGTTTTCTTATTGGAGATAATATCACCGCCTACTTGCTTACCAAATTTTTCTGGGTCGCCGTAAACATCCAACAAATCATCTTTTAACTGAAAACCCAGACCGATATTAATACCTATTTCATACAATAATTCACAAGATTTATCGCTTGCACCCGCAATAATTCCACCTAATTCTAAGGCAAAACCCAAGAGAACGGACGTTTTGAGTTTAATCATTTCAAGATATTCCGCCTCAGTTACTTGTTCACGATTCTCGAAATTCATGTCTAATTGTTGTCCCTCACAAACCTCCGCTGCCGTGCGATTAAAGCGTTTCATGGCTTTTTTGAAACGGCTATCTTCCACTTCCATCAAAAGTTCATACGCCTGTACCAGCATCACATCACCCGAAAGAATGGCAATATTGGCGTTCCACTTTTCGTGAACCGTTGGTTTTCCACGACGAAGTGGCGCATTGTCCATAATATCATCATGCATCAACGTAAAGTTATGAAAAACCTCCGCCGCAGAGGCAGGTTTAATGGCTTTTTGCCAATCGTCAGTGAATAATGCGGTTGCCATTAAGGTCATCAGCGGACGCATTCTTTTGCCCCCAAGGTCCATTAAATAGCGGATGGGTTCGTACAATTCAACTGGATTTTCACCGTAAGTTTGTTGAGAAAATTCTTCGTTTAGTGCTTGTTGGAAGTTTTTGGTAGTCATTATAAATGGTTGAAATCTTTAAATTCTTGTGAGTTTCTCACAAATTTTGCAACTAAGCGACAACCGCCAAATGATAAAATACTTCGTTCATTGCTGCTTGTTTTAGAAAACCTTTAACGGATAAATCTTCGTTGAGTTCTTCCCACGAAACAGCAATGCCTCCTTGTTCCAATGTCCAATCGGATAATTGAGAAAAAGTAGCATTTTGAAGCCTTGGAAAGTCTGAAATTTTGAAATGCAAGACTTTCCCATTGTTTAGCACAACCAACATTAAATCTAAATCTTTATCAAAAAATAGATTTTTCGCCCTTATACCTTGCTCGAAAATGAGTTTATTGTAAGGGTCTTTTGCTAATTTATTTTCCAAAATATTCATTCCGTTGTTGAATTAAATGTGGAGGAATTCAATTGATTTGTTTCAAAAGCTCCATTTGCTGCGTTTTCTATTCTATTTACACAATTACTCCAAAATTGTTCTTCTTTTAACGTTACAATCTGTCCAATTGTATCAATATCAAATTCTGCCCAGATAGCGATTTGGCAATCAATTCTTGAAATTCTCACTTTCACTTTTGATTTCCATTTTCTTGGATTAAATGTAAAATGATTCTCCACTATTGAGCCTTTTTCAAAAATGAAAGTTTCTCCGTTATCAGATTTCAACTTGAATAACTCTTTCCTTAAATATTCCGTTATTCTCCTTTTTACAATTTCAAGATTGCCTTTTGTTGTAAACTGTTTTGTTCGTAGCATATATTACTGTTTTCACTACCACTTTCGCTTATAAGGTAGTATAATCTATCCTCATTTAGTCTATTACCTCGCTGCAACCCAACTTTCCACCAAATTTAGAAAGAAGAATTTAAACCCCTCACTCGTTTCAGATTTATTTTGGCTAACTTTGCGATTGATGGAATTTTACATCAAATTTCCCAACCGCAAACAAGATTTAATGCTCACTCATCAGCTAAAACTCCGTAAGCCTCTCGCAGTTTTCGATTTAGAAACCACGGGAATCAACATGATTAAAGACCGTATTGTTGAAATCAGTATCGCCAAAGCCAATATTGATGGAACTGTTACGATAAAAACCCGAATGGTAAATCCTGGATTTCCCATTCCTTTGGAATCGTCGCTCATTCACGGAATTTATGATGAAGATGTGGCAGACGAGCCTAATTTCAAGCAAATCGCTAAATCAATGGCTCAATTTTTGGAAGGTTGCGATTTGGCAGGATTCAATTCCAACCGTTTTGATGTGCCGATGTTGGTGGAAGAATTTTTGAGAAATGACGTTGATTTTGACGTAAAAAATCGCCGTTTGATTGATGCCCAAAGAATCTATCACCTAATAGAACCTCGCAATCTTTCGGCGGCTTATAAGTTTTTCTGTAAAAAAGAACTAATTGATGCCCACTCGGCAGAAGCGGACACCATCGCCACTTTGGAGGTTTTAAATGCCCAAGTAAAACATTATGAAGGTGTAAAAATTAAAAATTCCAACGGAGAAGAAATTGAACCCGTCAAGAACGATATGGACGCTTTGCACGAGATAACTGCCTTAAAATTAGTCGATTTCGCCCAACGAATGACGTTCAATAAAGACGGGATTGAAGTGATTAACTTCGGAAAACACGCTGGAAAACCTGTACTTCAAGTGTTAAAAGAAGAACCTTCTTATTACGATTGGATAATGAAAGGCGACTTTCCGATTGATACAAAACGGAAATTGACCGAGATAAAATTGAGAAGTTTTAATAATAAGTAAACGATAAACTTTTCAATTTTAAAGGCAAAGCCGTATTTTTGCAATTATTACGAAAATAACAAACATTATGCAACAAATACCTGACATTATCCGACTCGTTCCTCTGCAGAACTATATATGGTTTAGTACAGCCTTATTTTGTATCGGAATCATCGGCGTATTGACTCGTCGAAATGCGATTATTATTTTCATGTCAGTCGAGTTGATGCTTAATGCCGTCAATTTACTTTTAGCCGCATTTTCATCGTATAAATCTGATCCATCAGGTCAAATCTTTGTTTTTTTTATCATGGCAGTTGCAGCAGCAGAAGTTGCAGTCGGACTCGCAATTATTGTTATGATTTACAGAAATATCAAAACCATTGACGTTGGTTTATTGAATAAATTGAAATGGTAGAAATACGGTTCACAGAAAACGGTTGAAGGTGAACGGAAAATATTAGACCTTACAATAGTCAATTTATACGCACTTTCACAGCATTAATTCCCGCCATTTTCTGATTATTTGCTCGATTTTAAAGCCGAAAGCTAATAAATAAACATTATGTCCTTAATTACACTAATTCCCCTTCTTCCTCTCCTTGGTTTCTTGATTAATGGAATCGGTTTTCGCCATATTCCAAAATCCTTGGCTGGTATTATTAGTTCTGGGGTTGCCTTAGCTTCTTTTGCCTGCGTTTTATCGCTTTTCTTCGGATTTGATGGCAAACCACAAGTCGTTTCCGTTTTCGATTGGATAACCGTTGGTAAACTGAACATATCATTCTCTTTCTTGATTGATCAGTTATCCTTGCTGATGTTGTTAATCATTACGGGCGTGGGTTCATTGATTCATATTTATTCAATCGGTTATATGAGCCACGACGAAGGTTTCGGGAAATTCTTTGCTTTCCTCAACCTATTTTTATTCTTTATGCTCTTGTTGGTAATGGGATCAAATTATGTCGTGATGTTTATTGGTTGGGAAGGGGTTGGACTTTGTTCATATTTACTGATTGGATTCTGGAATAAAAATGCTAATTATGGAAATGCAGCTCGCAAAGCGTTTATCATGAACCGTATTGGCGATTTAGGCTATTTATTGGGCATTTTCATGATAATTAACCATTTTGGCTCCGTTGAGTATTCAGTTATTCAAGAGTCAATTGTAGATGGCGGTTATCTTTCGGGCGATAAAACCCTATTTTACATCACGCTTTTGTTGTTTGTTGGAGCGATGGGAAAATCGGCTCAAATTCCATTGTACACCTGGTTGCCCGATGCAATGGCTGGTCCAACGCCCGTGTCTGCCCTCATACACGCCGCTACGATGGTTACGGCTGGTATTTACATGATTATCCGTTCAAATTTTATGTATTCGCTGGCTCCCGACACCTTAGAAATTGTGGCTTGGGTAGGATTAGCAACGGCACTCTTAGCAGCTTCCATTGGTCTTTTTCAAAATGATATTAAGAAAGTATTGGCTTATTCAACCGTTTCTCAATTGGGCTATATGTTCATGGGATTGGGCGTAATGGCTTATTCTTCTTCATTTTTCCATGTTATGACGCACGCATTTTTCAAAGCTCTTTTGTTCTTAGGAGCAGGTTCGGTGATTCATGCGATGTCGGACGAACAAGATATTCGTAAAATGGGTGGCTTACGTAAAGTGTTGCCCATTACGTTCATTACTTTCTTAATTGCCACGATTGCCATTTCAGGTATTCCTCCATTCTCAGGATTTTTCTCAAAAGATGAAATCTTAGCCCACGTTTACGAACATAATAAGTTGATGTGGGGATTTGCCCTTCTGGGGTCGGTAATGACATCTTTCTATATGTTTCGTTTATTGTTTTTAACTTTCTTCGGAGAATTCAGAGGAACAACCGAACAAAAGCATCATTTGCATGAATCTCCCTTAACAATGACTGCACCGTTGATGATTTTGGCAATTCTTTCAGCCGCAGGAGGATTTTTTAATTTGCCACATATCTTCGGAGGACATTCAAGTTTGGCAACATTCATGGCTCCCTTATTTGCTCATTCAACCATAGAACAAGTTGCCGTTGATGAATCATTGGAGAAAACTTTGATGATTATTTCAGTAGTTGCCGCCTTAGTTTCAGCAGGTTTGGCTTACGTTATTTATGTCAGTAAAAAGGTCATTCCATCGGCAGATAGCGAAGTTTCAGGAATTCAGAAAGTGATTTATAACAAATACTATGTTGATGAAATTTATGATGCCATTCTTGTAAAACCAATCACGGCATTATCAAACTTTTTCAGTTCAGTATTTGAGTTTTTAGTGATAGATCTAATCGTAGAAGGAATTGGAAAAGGCGTAAAAGGACTCTCATCCGAAGCTAGGTTATTGCAAAGCGGAACAACAGGAAATTATATCTTCGGAATGGTACTTTCAATCGTAGTAATTTTGGGAATTAGCTTTTTTGGAGGTGATATTTCTCAGCTTGTCGATAGTTTGAAGGCTTTGATTTCTAAGTAATTATTAAAATTTTATGACCATGAAAATAGCAACATTTCAAATACCAGATAATGAATATGGCTTATTTTTAGCAATGGCTGAAAAGTTAGGCGCTGTATTTCAACAAGATGTAGAGCAGAAAGAATTTGTGGATGATAAAGAAAAGGATGAATGGGCGAGAAATTATAAATCTGAAACCTTCTTTGGGGATGTAATGGAATGGCAAAGGAAAGAACGTAAAGACCGTGTATTACCATTTAGAGATTAATGAAACTTTTAGATAGCAACATTATCATATATTCCTCGCAAGATAAACATGATTTTTAAAAAACATTAGTTTTTGATAGAAACAATGCCATTTCTGCAATAACAAAGATTGAAGTTTTAGGATTTTCCAATCTTTCAACAAAGGATATAGCATATTTTGAACACGTTTTAAATCGTTTAAATGTTCATCCTGTCAATTCGGTTATAGTTGATAAAGCCGTTGAATTTAAACAGGAGAAGAAAATGGGAGTTCAAGATGCAATTTTGCAGCAACAGCTTGGCTTTATAATATTGAATTAGTAACCCGAAATTCTGACGATTTCAAACACATCAATGAAATAACGATTTCAAATCCTGTTGATTAAATTGTCTTGAAAATTTATAGCAAACAATGCTGTAACAAATTATAAAATTATACAGTAAAACTATTCAGCGTAATTATGCTAACAATTTCACTAATTCTCCTCCCAATCATCGCAGGGCTTCTGACCCTCACGACCAAAGGAGAAAATGCCAAAACGGTTGCCTCCATTTTTGCCTTTGCAGAGATGATTCTTGGTGCTTATGTCTATTTTTCATTCCTACCAAATGCTACTACTCAATTTGCCACAAGCTACGACTGGATTCATTCGGCAGGTATCAAATTTTCAGTGGGTATCGACGGTATCAGTCTAATTTTAGTATGTCTGACAACCTTGATGGTACCTTTCATCATCCTTTCGACCTTCAAAAATAACTATAAAAATGCTCCTACCTTCTATGCCCTGATCTTGTTCATGCAAGCCGCATTAATTGGAGTTTTCACAGCAAGAGATATCTTTTTATTCTATTTTTTCTTTGAGATAGCCTTGATTCCTGTATATTTCATTGCTGCTATTTGGGGAGGAGAAAATCGTATTAAAGTAACCTTCAAGTTCTTCATTTATACGATTTTCGGCTCATTATTTATGTTATTAGCCTTGGTATATTTATATATCCAAACTCCAGGGATTGCTCACAAAGCTGATTTTGAATCGATTTATGCCATCGTAAAAACCTTAGATATCACACAACAAAGTTATCTTTTTGGAGCATTTTTTATTGCCTTTGCCATCAAAATGCCTTTGTTTCCTTTCCATACTTGGCAACCAGATACTTACGCAGAAGCCCCAACGGCTGGAACAATGTTATTATCAGGTATTATGTTGAAAATGGGTACTTACGGATTGATTCGTTTCATTTTACCAATCACACCCTTAGCCGTTGATAAATACGGAATTGTGGCGATTACTCTTTCTATAATCGGCATTGTGTACGGTTCAATCATTGCTATTCAACAAAAAGACATGAAGCGCTTAATCGCTTATTCATCATTTGCCCACGTGGGCTTGATGGCAGCGGGTATTTTTAGTAGAAATATTGATGGAATTCAAGGAGCATTAATTCAAATGTTAGCCCACGGAATCAACGTAATTGGGCTTTTCTTTATCGTAGAAATCATCCAACAACGCACTAATTCACGGGAATTAGCTCGTTTAGGAGGTATTACTCAAACAACACCAAACTTGACGGTCTATTTTGTTATCTTGATGTTAGGTTCAGTTGCCATGCCATTAACCAACGGATTTGTTGGTGAATTTTTATTGTTGAAAGGCGTTTATCAATACAACGCTTGGGCTGGTGCAATCGCAGGATTAACCATCATCTTAGGAGCCGTTTACATGTTAAGAATGGTTCAGAAATCAATGTTTGGCATTACTTCACGCATTACAGAAGGTTTTACAGACTTGACATTATCTGAAAAAGTAGTATTATTTCCTTTGTCATTTATGGTTATCTGGTTAGGTATCGCCCCAAATATGTTTTTAAAATTAACCGAACCAGCCGTTAGTCAATTACTATCAATCATTAAGTAAGGTTTTAGTGATTCGTTAATAGTGATTCGTTAATAGTTATCAGTTATTAGAAATTAGATGTAGGAAATAAAATTGAGTGTTTTAAAGGAACTAAAAAATATTTTCATAAAAATGCTATCAATGACCAATAACTAATAACCAATAATCAGTAACTAATAACCGACAACTAATAACCAATAATTAATAACCAATAACTGATAACATGAACGCAATTATAGCATTATCTCTTTTTGGAATAAGTAGTTTATTTCTCGGTTTTTTGAATAACCGAAAAATATTATTACCCGCAACCCTAATCTTCATTCTTATCGCATTAGGTCTGAATTTTATAGACTGGAATCATGAATATCTTTGGTTCAACTCAATGTTGAGAACCAATAACTTATCTATCAATTTTACGACTGTAATTTTAATCTCAACATTATTGGTAGTTGCCATTTCAAGAGGGTTTGGGGATGATCAAGAACACTCGCACCCCGCTGAATACTACGCAATATTGATGTTCTCCGTAGTGGGAGCAATCATGATGGTAACTTACGAAAACTTGATAATGCTTTTCGTTGGATTAGAAATTCTTTCCGTTTCAATGTACGTCCTCACAGGTTCGGATAAGCGTAATCTACGTTCAAATGAAGCTGCTTTGAAATACTTTTTGATGGGATCATTTGCCACTGGCATACTTCTTTTCGGGGTGGCCTTGGTTTATGGTGCAACGGGATCATTTGATATTCATGGTATAGCATTGGCGGTAAAAGATGCCAAATCCCAAATGGGCGGAATATACGGACCAATTTTAACGGCAGGTGTTATCATGATGTTGGCGGGTTTATTGTTCAAAATCTCAGCGGCACCATTTCACTTTTGGACACCCGATGTGTATGATGGAGCACCAAGTTTGTTTACCGCCTTCATGTCCACCGTTGTGAAAACTGCAGGCGTTGCAGCCACTTATCGTTTACTTTCAACTGCTTTTCCAGATATGTACGGAACATGGGGAAATCCGATGGTTTATATCACTGCAATAACCTTGATTGTCGGAAATCTTACGGCCGTTTATCAACAAAGTTTCAAGCGGATGTTAGCGTATTCGAGTATCTCGCACGCTGGATATTTGTTAATTACGGTTTTAGCCAAACGTCCCGAAACGAATTCATCCATATTGTTTTATTCATTAGCATATTCAATAGCAACAATTTCAGCATTTGCCGTTTTAATAGTAGTTTCAGAAGCAAAATCTAAGGCAGGAAAACCAGATGAAAGTTTTGATGCTTTGAATGGATTAGCAAAAAACAATCCTTTCTTAGCTTTTGCGTTAACAGTTTCGATGTTATCATTGGCAGGAATTCCATTAACAGCAGGTTTTTTCGGAAAGTTTTTTATCTTTACTGACGCATTTTCTAATCCATCTGGTATTTTTAAAGGTCTTTTAGTCGTTGCTGTGCTGATGTCAGCAGTTGGTATTTATTATTATTTCAAGCCAATCGTTGCTGCATATATGAGAAATGGAGACACTGAAAAAATTGAAATTTCACCCATTTTTAAGTACACGCTTATCCTCACAACCATATTGACTATTCTCTTGGGCATTGCCCCTGATTTAGTCAAAAAACTATTTTAACACATTGTCTAAATCAAAATTATTAAACAGAAAAGACCTAATTGCCTATTTTTTAGTTGCAGGAACGGGTGCGGCCGTGCAATTAATAGCTGGTAGTATTTTGCGTAACAATTTTCACTTTTCATACAGTGAAGCAGTTTCGTGGGCATATTTAATTTCCTTTATTGTGGGGTTTGTACTCACAAAAATGTTCGCATTTGATGCTCGAAATACCAATCAAACACGCCGTGAGATGTTGAAATTTATGATGGTGGCTGGAGCATCTTGGGGAATAACTTGGTTTTTTGCCGTTGGCTCACTCAAATTTATTGGTAATACTTTAGGTGAACATTCAGCAATTTTACCTTTCAGTAACAAACCCGTAAACTTAAACGAATTAGGAAGTCAATTAATAGGCATGGGTTTTAGTTTTGTCTTTAATTATATACTTCATAAAACCTTCACTTTCAAAAGCACAGGTTTTTACGATAGATTAAAAAAAGTGGTTTCATGAATTTTTAAAGAAGATATTTGTAAAGCCTTCACCAAAATTGAAGGCTTTTTTTTGCTTGAAATTGTAATAATCCAAGAATCCAGCTTATAAAAATAATGAATCTAAGTTTTAAATAATAAAGTTGTTATTAAAAATTAAATTTATTTAATTTTATAATTGTACTTTACCCCTAAAAAGAAAGCAAAAAGAGAGAATTTTTATCAATTATTAAAATTTCCTTAAAATTTCTTAATGATTGCTTGCACATCATTAAAGTTGTACATAAATTTGCAATGATTTACAAACCCAAATCACCACACAAAATGAAAAAATTCTTTGCATTCGCATTAGTAGCTTCAATGATGTCATTAGCTGCATGTTCTGGGAAAAAAGCTGAAAGTACTGTTGATTCTACAACTGTATCTGTTGATACTACCGTAGCTGTTGATACTACAATGGCTGTTGATACTACAATGGCTGTTGATACTACTAAGAAGAAGTAATATCAATTCTTTATAGTTTCTTTCGAAAGAACCCAAGAGAGTCTTGACTAAGTCAAGACTTTTTTTTGTGCCTTGAAGTTTCAAATCAACGAGGTTTTTCATGTTTTAGTTATCTTTGTCTAAATCCATTTTAGAAAATGCAGGATAAAAAATCTCGAAATTATTGGTGGCTCAATATTAATCCCCGCACTTGGTCGATTGATTCGTTCAAGATCAATCAGATTCAGCATTATACCTCTTACAATGAGTTCGGAAACAAGCGTAGAATCTATAAGAATTTTGAGTTAGTACAGGCAGGAGATATGATTGTGGGTTACGAGTCTACGCCCGTAAAGCAAGTGAAAGCTATTTTTGAAATAACTGAACCTTTACACCGTGATACAAAACTGGGCGAAGTGATTTTTTTTAAAATAAAAGAGAAATTTCCCGAACCGATTGATTGGTTAGAATTAAAATCATTGCATTTTTTCAAGGATTCTGAAATATTAAAGAATAATCAAGGTAGTTTGTTCAAGTTAACTGAGGATGAATTCGAGGCGATCCAAGCCATAATCGATTCACAGAAAGAGGCTTTGCAAAGTGAAGACATTCTGATTCCTTATGAGCGAAAAGATGCTTTGAAAGACTTATTTATTGAGGAGGATAAGTTTGATGAAATAATTGATACGCTTCGATATAAGAAAAATATAATTCTTCAAGGTCCTCCAGGCGTTGGTAAAACCTTCATTGCTAAGCGATTAGCTTATACGCAAATAGGCACGCAAGACGATTCCAGAATCAAGATGGTTCAGTTTCATCAGTCTTACAGTTATGAAGATTTTATTCAAGGTTTACGCCCTGATGATTCGGGTGGATTTAAGTTAAAAAATGGCGTTTTTTACGAATTTTGCCGACAAGCTCAACGCAATTCTGGGATTGACCATTTCTTTATTATTGACGAAATAAATAGAGGAAACTTGGGTAAAATCTTTGGAGAATTACTCCTTTTGATAGAATCTGACAAGCGTGGAAGAGCCAACGAAATGGCTTTAACTTACGGAGATAAAGATTCAGAGCCTTTCTATGTACCTGACAATTTGCACATTATCGGAACAATGAATACAGCAGACCGTTCGTTAGCCATGATTGATTACGCTTTGAGAAGACGATTTGCCTTCATTTCACTCGAACCACTTTTTAACGAAAAATTTATTGGCTTTTTGCTGACGAAAGGCATCGAAAAATCATTTTCTGAAAAAATCGTGAATCTAATTACAAAACTGAATAAAGTAATTTCTAACGATAAAAATCTGCAAAAAGGTTTTCAAATTGGGCATAGTTATTTTTCAAACATTACGGAAGGTGACGACGTGCAGAAATGGTATCATCGAATTATAAATCTTGAAATTGCCCCACTTTTGGAAGAATATTGGTTTGATAATGAGGAAAAAGCGAAGAAGGAAATTTTGAAATTGCTGGAGATATGATACCCATCAAAAATATCTATCACCTTCTCTGTTACGCTTGGAATAAGTTGGAGGAGAGTGAGTTGGTGAATGTCTCAGCTGAGGATGAATCTGACTTGTTGAATCTTTTGGGAAGAGTACTTTTAAATGGAACAAAAACGCTTTTAAAACGGGGAATTGACAAGCGATATCT
>Ga0123336_10002565_pt1 | contig 15681 bp, 11 predicted proteins | sample SSSSmetaG_FD_96466 | JGI IMG/M metagenome (GOLD analysis project Ga0123336, IMG submission 96466) | Glacier valley bacterial and archeal communities from Borup Fiord, Nunavut, Canada, to study Microbial Dark Matter (Phase II) - ​SSSS metaG | ecosystem: Environmental > Aquatic > Freshwater > Ice... | reverse complement strand
TTATCGCTTTGCTACGGCAAATGGTATGTCTAAGGAAAAAGCCGAGAAAGTTTATTATCGTGCTTTAACTTTCTACTTAACCCGTACTTCAAAATTCTTAGATTTACGCCGTGCCGTGATTCAGTCGGCAACGGATTTGAAGAGTTCTGGCATTACGGATGCGGATATCAATAACGCAAAATTAGCCTTTGATGCCGTTGGAATTACGGACGGAAACGCCCCAACACCAACACCGACCAACCCAACAAATCCTCCTGCACCCATTCCCAAAGCCGATGTGCCAGTAAATATTGGAACGGAAGGATTGTTGAGTTACGACCCTGTGGCTAAAATTCTTTATAAATCAAGTACCTCGGGAGAGGCTGATTTTAATAGTTTTGTTAAATTAGTCACCAATGTTGTGATTGAAAATAAGCCCTCCGTGCCAGATGACGGCACTTTTGCTTATTTCGTAGCGGGCGATGGTTTCATCAAAAGAGTAAATTTAACGGGAACACCCAACGTGCAGAATGTTTCTTCAACGGGCGTTTGGAGAAATGTGTCGGTTTCAAAAGATGGAAAAAAATTGGCGGCATTACGAATTCTTGGAAAAACGGTTGCCCTCTCGGATAAACAAATTACCGTTTTTAATTTAACGGCAAATAATAGCAAAGTATTTACGCTGTACAATCCCACTTACACGCAAGGGGTAACCACTGGTCAAGTACAAAATGCGGATGCTTTTGAATGGGACCATCAGAGTGAAAACTTGGTGTATGATTCTTACAATCTCATCAAAAGTGCCACAGGAACGCAATCTGACTATTGGGATGTGGGTTTTATCAATGTATGGAATGCTTCAAAAAATGATTATGGGACAGGACAAATTGATAAATTATTTGCAAGTTTGGATGCAGGAGATAATATTGCAAACCCGTCTTATTCCAAAAATTCAACGAATGTTATTGCCTTTGATTATTTTATTTCCAACGATAATGTCAATTATGTGATTGGCGTAAACACCGAACGAACTAATGGATTTGACTTTATCTACGTAAACAACACATTGGGTTATCCAGAATATTCACAAAAAGATAATTTTGTTTTGTATAATTACCTCACAACGGATGCTAAAACAAATAAGGATGTTCTGAATACCTACCAAGTTTCGATGGATGCCAGTAAAATCAAAAGTATAGCAAAATCAGAAAAATATTTGATTGGTCAGTCGGCTTATTCGGTTTGGTACACGGTGGGAACTCGTGCTTTACCCACAAAACAAAACCAAACGCTTAGTTTGAATAAAATTCCAGATAAATTGGTTGGTGACCCTACTTTTGACATAACGGTTTCTGCAAGTTCAAGTTTGGCAGTTGGTTTATCCATTGTTTATGGACCTGCTAACATTTCAAACCGATGGATTACACTCACAGGCACAGCTGGACGAGTAAAAGTGAATGCTTTTCAAGATGGCAATAATAGTTTTTATAATGTAGCAAAGGCAGATTCATTTTGTGTAAATCCTTCAAAACCAACTATTTCAGTAGTTAAAAAGAACAATAGTAACGGTGAATATTGGGAATATACCTCGAGTTCAACTACGGGGAATGTTTGGTATCGTGAGGGAGTAATTTTGGAATCATCAAGAGGTACACAAACTATTCCCGTATCATCAGGCTTAAAGTTTAATGTTCAAATAGTAACCTCAGACGGTTGTGCAAGTGCTTTATCAGATGCTCGTCAAGACGTAGCATTAACAAAACCTCTTTCATCAGAACCCGCCTTAGAAACAAGCATAACGGTTTCACCTAACCCAACGAGTGATGAAATGCGGATTGTTGTCCCTAAAAATATCAGAATAGAATCGGTAAAACTAAATGCCATGTCAGGAAGTCAAGTATTCGAAAAACAAGGAGATAAATCAAATATAATGACTTTAAATGTTCATAATTTGACGAGTGGAAGTTATATTTTGCAAATTATGACAAATGAGGGAATGGTAACGAAGAAGGTGACGAAGGAGTAAATTGGTAAGTGCTGTCATTGCGGGCGTAGGGAATAAGAGTTTCCCCACGCTTGTAATAACAATTACTCCATCTCAATCCCAATCCCTTTCATCAACATACTCGCATTAAAACTATGACAAACGCCCAAACGGAGTTTATAATCAAACACTAAATCATCATTCACAACCTCCGAAGAAAAGCTATAATTCTCTACAAAGCCCTGATCATCAAACTCATCGCCTAATTCTACATCATGCGTCGAGATAAAACCAGAAGTTGTGGTTTTATGTAATTGTAACATCAAAGCCTTTGCCCCTTCATGGCGGTCTTTGGAGTTTGTCCCTTTCAAAATTTCATCTAAAAAGTAAAGAATGGGTAAATTTTCAAACCTCTTGCTGTTTACTGCCAAAATCAACGTCTTCAATCGTTTCAATTCTGCATAAAATGACGAGGTGTCTTCCTCCAAAGAATCTTGTGTACGCATACTCGTAAACACTTGCATACATGAACACGCAAACGCTTCGGCACATACTACAGAACCCGCCAATGCCAAGACCATATTTACCGCTACCGTTCGTTGAAAGGTACTTTTTCCTGACATATTCGAGCCTGTAATAATGATGGTTTTACCCTCGCCAACGAGTTCAATATCATTTGCAATTCGTTTCGTTCTACGAATCATTGGATGGGCTAATCCTTTGGTTTTTAGTAGAATAACATCTTCTGAAATCTCAGGTTTTATGAAATCTGGGTTAGCGAATCTAAGTCCTGCAAAGCTGTTTAACGTTTCAAATTCAGCAATGGATACTAACCATTTTGGGAGGTTTCGTTGATAAGATTTTTTCCATTTTTCTAATTTAATAAAATACTGAATATCCCACAAAAGCGGTATGCCCACAAACAGTGCAAAAATTGGATTAGCTCGGTTGCCTAACTTATTTAAAATGTCTTCTAATCTTCTAATTGAAGGACTTGCTTCTGAAAGTTCAGTTTGCAAATCTTTGAGTTTTTGATGCGTAAATACCTCATTAACAATTAGTTCTGATAAATTGGCGTATGCTTTTAATGTACTCGAAAGGCGAATTGTTTGGTCGAGGGCATTACTTACAATATCATAAATTTGTTTCAGAATAAATCCGTGAATTATTAACATTAATAGTGGATAACCGATGGGAATATACCCAAAAGCCCAAGTCAAAATTAAGGAAACGGTGACGTAAGGAAGAAATTTCCCATATTGAAAAATAGGCTTTTTAATTGTCTCATTTTCAGGCTCTTGACTCCAAGAAATTAATTTTTGCGTAGATTCAGAAACCTCCTCAATCAACATGGCGGAGGCTTCTAAGTTTTGTCTGAAATCAATTTTAACGGATAATTCTTCAATAGATTCTTGCCGATTGAGAATTTCAGTTTTCTGTGCAGGGAATTTCAACCAATTTGCCAAAGTTGAGCTACCCGTGTAAGTATGTGTGCGATTGAGCAATTTGAAGAGAGATTGTTTTCCAAAAATATCCAAATCAGAAGCATAAAAATGGTTAGACTCAGTAAATTGTTCACCCGTTTCTGTTCTGGTAAAAACATTATCCAATCGTTTAATTTCATCTTCATTCAGAGTAGATAATATGCTATTTCTATCTCGTAAATATTTTATTTTTAGATGTTTATTTACTGAAAATAAAAATATTGAAATGCCAATAATTACGACTGCAATAACATAATCACCGTTTAAGTATTGATAAATCACAAAGCTAATCAAGGCAATTACCAAAAATAAAATTGCCCGAAAAATCGCCCATTGATTATATTTTTTTTGGAATTGTTCAGCAAGGTTCTGGAAGTTTGCTTTTCTGGATTGGAAGGTTTCAGTTGGTGTCATTTTTGTGTTTTTACGTATTCATAATATCATCATACTCAACATATTTCACTCCGTTAAGTTCTTGATTAGCAAATTTTTGCATGGATTTGGCGACGTCAGAAGCCTCAACACTGCGATATTTCCGAAGGCTTCCGAACATTAAAGGTGAAAGAAGATTGAATGCCGCTTTTCCGATTTTCTCCCCCAAACGAGATTCCTGTCTATCCCCCAAAAGCATGGAAGGACGAACACTTATAAAGTTCTGGAAACCAATCGATTGTATCTTCTTTTCTAAATCTCCTTTCGTTCGAAGATAAAAATTTGAAGACTCAAAATTCGCACCAGCTGATGAAACCAAAATAAATTGTTTCACGCCATTAACCTTGGCAATTTTCCCGATTTCGTAGGGATAAGTACAGTCAATTCTATATTGATTTTCCTTTGAACCTGCCTTTGCCAAAGTTGTTCCCATCGCACAAAATAAATCATCTCCCATAATCTTTGAGGCATCTAATTCATCAAAATTAATGACCTCTTGAATGAGTTTTGAATGACTTATGTTCAAAGGTTTACGTAATAGTAAAACCACTTTTGAGTAGTTGGGATTATCTAAAAGTTGCTTCACAAGTGTGCTACCGACCAAGCCCGTAGCCCCAATGATGATGGCTGTTTTCATATTTAATTATTAGTTACGGGTTATTAGTTATTGGGAATTGAGTGCTTAGAAACCAGATTTTTTAATATAAATCATTGATAATCAATAAATTACTTTTAATAATAACTAACGACCATTAACTAAACCCCATCCAATTCCCCATTTTGCCAAGCGATAACGCATTGAAACACGAAGAACACCCAAACCATACTTTGAACTACGGGCAAAATTGATGGAAGATGCTTCGTCAAAATATTTGGTTGGACACGTAACCTCCGCAATTTCAAAGCCTTGCCAAAAAATTTGGGCAATCATTTCATTGTCAAATACAAAATCATCATCACATTTCTGGAAGGGTACCTTTTCCAAAACTTCTCTTGAAAATGCTCTGTAACCTGTGTGATATTCAGACAGTTTCTGAGACAACATAATATTTTGAAAAAGTGTCAAGAAACGGTTGGCAATATACTTATACATGGGCATTCCACCTTTCAAAGCCCCTTTTCCAAGAATTCTTGAACCAAAAACGACTGGATAAAGTCCATTGCCGATAATCGTAATCATGGCGGGCAGTAGGAGGGGAGTATATTGGTAATCAGGATGAACCATAATCACAATGTCAGCACCTAATTCGAGGGCTTTGTTATAACAGGTTTTCTGGTTTCCGCCATAACCCTTATTAATATCATGACGAATTATATGATTGATACCCAATGACTTAGCAACCTCAGAAGTATTATCTGGACTATGATCATCAACCAAAATTACATCATCAACAAGGTCGAAAGGAATTTCACGGTAAGTTTTTTCAAGCGTAAGGGCAGCCTTGTACGCAGGCATTACAACGATAACTTTTTTATTATTGTACATCTATGGAATGGATTTTTGAGGGATTGATTTAAGGTTATTCATGCAAAGTTCTTAACAAATTGAATACCAAGTTGCAATCTTTACAGAAAGAATCTGAATTCTGATTAAATTTGAGTGTATTTAACGTCAAAATAAAAAATGCTTCACAAAATAACCGATTTTTTCAGTAAAGAATCTTCTCTAAACAAAATTTTATGGCTCGGAATTGCCCTTCGTATCTTAGTTTTTATCGTAATGAACCCTGAAAACCCAGATGCTCATCGTGAAGTATTGGAATATATAGTAAAAAATCATCGTCTGCCTCGCACAAATGAACTTTTTTTAGCTTGTCATCCTCCCTTATATTATCTCACTGCTCTTCCTTTTTATGTAGTTGGAGGACTGAAATTGGTTGAATTTTATGGATTAATCACTTCTTGTTTAAACTTGTGGTTGATGGCTAAATTAGTAAAGATGACCATTAAAGATGTAGAAGTAAGGAATCTGAGTTTCTTATTGGCTACCTTCTTAGGAACCTATCTCATTTATTCATTATTCGTTTCAAATGATACTCTTTCGGTTTTGATGGGAACTTGGATTTTTTATAATCTCATCACATATCTTAGAGAACAAACACTCAAAAATGTAATAATACTCTCACTATCAACTGGTTTAGCATTACTTACAAAATCTACTTTCATCCCTTTTGTACCCATAATTTTGGCAATAATTTTCTTGGTAAACTTTCGTAAGCCATTCTGGAAAATGGTTTACGTAATGATTTTATGTGGGGCAATAATTGGTTTTTCGGGGACATATAAATTCGTAGAAAATTACAGATGGCAACATACAATTTTTGTGCATAACCTTGATATTTTAAAATTACCGAGTAATTCAATTTTCTATCAAGGACCTCAGAGTTACTACAATATCAACATTCTTACACTCATAAAAGACCCCAATTTATCGTCTCGAAATCCAAGTATTCATTCAGCACCCTTATTGATGTACGGCACCTTTTGGTATAAACACCAGTATTTTGAAAATAACTTAACATTTGGAAATTATTCAGGTTTTCGATATATTGGAAGTGTCTTTTTTATCTTAGGAATAATACCTACTATCGTGATTTTAATCGGGTTAGCTCTATTATTTAGACAAGGTTTTATGCTGTTATTTTTTACTTGGAGACAACAATATGGTACTATTATATTCTGGGAAAAAATCTTTCGAGCCACTTGTTTAGTATTACTCTTAGGAGGTGTTGCCACCATGTTTACAGGCGTCATCAAATACAATGATTGGGCTTTTATGCACACGAGATTGTTAGCACACGTTTTTTATCCAACCGTTTTACTGTTAGCAACGGGACTAAGTTTTATAAAGAGAAGTAACCCTAAATTATTGAAATATTTAGCCTTAAATTTGACTCTTTTTGCGGGGTTATCAATATTTTATTTCTCCGTAGAAAGTGCCATAGTGGCTTGGAATTGGCTATATTATGGCGATAAAAATGAAATACAATGGTATGTCAATAAGAGTTTGGGATTATAAAATTAGCGGGAATAAATGGACTGTTACAAGCCAAAAGACTTATAACAAACGAGTCTCTGGCTCAATATAAAAAATGCAAGAAAATAAAGTACAAAAAATACTTAAATCATACCAAAAAAGACTCACTAATCTAACTTCAAGAAATAAATCTTTGTTGTTGTTAAATCTCTCTGCCGAACAATTTTTAGATATTCATGAACTTGATTACTTACAAAATAAACCTTCATTTAACGTCATTGAGCAACTAATCGCTCAAAAAAATACTATCTCTCTCTGTGAAATTCATGACCCTCGTTACGAACGAGTAAACGAAATCAGTAAACGTTTACGCAAGATTTCAAGAACCGAAAAATTCATTGAAGAAGAGCGAGGTTCGGAAGATTTATACGTTGGTTATCCCATCATAAAAGGCAAGTTTTCGGATGGCACTGTGGTACGTTGTCCCCTACTATTTTTTCCTGTTACAATTATTCAAAACGATGCTCTAGTCTGGCAGTTACAAATCAGAGATGAGGCCATAACGCTCAATCGTAGTTTTCTTTTGGCTTATTCACACTTCAATCAAGTTCAGATTTCGGATGAATTTTTGGAGCATAGCTTTGAGGATTTTTCAAAGAATTCTCTCGAATTTAGAACGCAATTATACGAATTTTTAAAAGATTCTCCCTTGAAGATTGATTTTAATAAAGAATTATTTGTCAATACGTTGTGTAATTTTGAAAAGCAATTAAAGACAGATTTAGACCTTTCTGAAAACAATGGAGCGTTAAAATTATATCCTCAAGCAGTCTTAGGAATTTTTCCACAAGCTGGGTCATTTTTAGTGCCTGATTATGAAGGATTGCTTACGGCTTTCGACAATCAACAATCGACTTTGGGCAACGAAGGTTTGGAAACATTATTTCCAAACCAAACATCGAAAATCGAAGCGGAACGCCGCCCGAATCAAACATCGAAAATTAAGGAAGAAAATCTCCTAACCCCTTTTGCCGTTGATGCTTCGCAAGAATTTGCTTTGCAGCAAATAAAATCTGGGACTTCGATGGTAATTCAAGGACCTCCAGGCACGGGAAAGTCGCAATTAATTTGCAATCTGATTGTAGATTTTACGGCTCGTGGGAAAAAAGTTTTAGTCGTTTCTCAAAAACGAGCAGCTCTTGATGTTGTGCAGGAACGGCTCGCACGGGCTGATATGCGTCCGTTCGTAGGTAATGTTCACGACTTCAAAAATGACCGTAAAGCCTTGTACGTTCAAATCTTAAATCAAATTGAACAAATAGAAGATTATCAAAAGCAAAATCAGAGCCTTGATTCCATATTTTTAGAAAGAAATTTTACCCAAGAAAGCCGTCAAATTGATAAAATTTCGGAGACTTTACAAGCATTTAAAAATGCTCTTTTTGATGTTTCCGAATGTGGTATTTCAGTTAAAGAATTATATTTGACAAGTTCACCAAATCAACCTTTTTTGAATTTAAAAGAAAATTACAAACAATTAAAATTCAATGAAATAGGTGATTTTTTAAAGAAATTTGAACAGTATTTTATTTACAAAAATAACTTAAATCAAGGTTATGCAAATGAAAGCGGAAATGATACCTTGTTTTGGCAATCTCGCTTATCTTTCCAAAATCGTCAATATTCAGAAATTCCACAGATTTTGAAGGTTGTTCAAGATACCCATGATTTTGTACAAACCCTTGAAACGCAATCATTAGAAATTCTGCAAAATACCTTAAATTACAAGGAATTAGAAAAAAATTCAGTTAAAAAAGAGCAATTTCAGAACCTATTATTAACGATTACAAACGAGAAAATTTATTATGTTTTTAAGAGAAATATTCAAGAAAAGATTAAACTTAACAACTCAAAAATTGGAGAATTAGAAGCACAAGTCGGTCAGTTTTTTGCAGGTCAAGGCATTGAAATCACAATCTTAAGTAGTCGTTTATTACCTTTTTTATCAAAACTAAATCAAGTAATCGAAACAAAATCAAATCTAATAGGAGGATTATTTTGGGACTTTTTTGCAAAGGAAAAGACTGATATTCAAAATGTTACGATTGCCAATGGATTAAGTCTTTCATCAGGAGATTTACAAAAACTACAACAAAGAATTCAAAACCGTATTGGTTTAGAAAAATTTTGGAGTGAGTGGGGATATATATTCGGTGAAATGGTTATAAATGAAGAACCCATTTGGCTACGTAAAGGCTATCGTTGGTTTGAAAGACACTTTCAACAATTATATCAAGCTGAAAAAGCGAATAAAATTTGGGAACCATTAGTGAAAATATTGCCATCGTCTATTTCTACACAAATAGCCACTTCAACATGGAACGATTTTCAAAAACAAATTAATTTCTTAATTCAAAAACTGCAGCAACTTACTGATAATCAGACCATTTGGCATAATTATTTATCAAAAAATCAGATTGATATTATCAGTACTACCAAATATTTATTGTCCATTAATTCTTATTTGAAAGAAAACTTCGATTTGATGCAAGAATCCGATTTATTAAAGGCCTCATTTAGTCGTTTGGAATGGTCAATCATTGAATTATTTTTATCCGAAGAAGAAACACTAACGAGCTTCATTAATAGCTTAAAATTAGCATGGATTGAACATATTGAAGATAAATATCCAATTCTTCGTAGTGTTAGCTCTTTGAAGATTAGTCAATTAGAAAATGATTTGCAAGTTTCAGTTCAGAAAAAACAAACATTGAGTCAAGAAATTTTATTGTTAAAATTACGAGAATTAACTTACCAAAATTTAGAGAAAAACCGTCTTCAAAATACCATAACTTACCGTGATTTAAAACATCAAGTTGGAAAAAAAAGAAAATTATGGTCAGTTCGGAAACTAATTACTGAATATTCAGATGAGATGTTCAAACTTATTCCCTGTTGGTTGGCTTCTCCCGAAACAGTTTCGGCAATTTTTCCGCTCGAACCCAACTTTGATTTAGTGATTTTTGATGAAGCCTCACAATGTTTTGCAGAACAAGGTATTCCATCTTTGTATAGAGGCAAGCAAGTGGTCATTGCGGGGGATTCTAAACAATTGCAACCCAATGATTTATATCGTGTTAAGTTTGAAAATGACGCTGATGATAATCCTGAATTAGAAGTTGATTCGCTTTTAGATTTAGCTTGTCAGTATCTACCGCAAATTCAACTCCGAGGTCATTATCGAAGCAAATCTTTGGATTTGATAGATTTTTCTAATCAATATTTTTATAAAAATACGCTGTCACTACTTCCTGATTTTCAGGAGATTAATCTACAACAATCCGCTATTCAATATTTGAAAGTGGATGGTATCTGGGAGAATAATACTAACCAAACTGAGGCAGAAAAAGTCATTAATTTAGTACGAATGATCAACCAGACATCTCCCGAAAAATCAATTGGAATTGTAACTTTTAACTTCAAACAGCAAGGTTTAATTCAAGATTTATTGGAAGTATTGGGTACGGATGTCGACTTCGGTATTTCAACATCTGAAGAGCCTATTTTTGTAAAAAATATCGAAAATGTACAAGGAGATGAACGAGATATTATCATCTTTTCCATTGGTTACGCTCCTGATGCAAAAGGGAAAATGGGCATGCAATTTGGTTCTTTAAATGGACAAGGCGGTGAAAATCGCCTAAATGTAGCTATTACTCGTGCAAGAGAAAAAATATATATTATCAGTAGTATTTTGCCGAATCAACTAAAAGTAGAAGAAGCACAAAATGAAGGACCACGGTTATTGAAAAGTTATTTAGAATATGCCCTAAAAGTATCTGAAGGCCATTATAGACCAAAAGTTCATCGTTCAGAAAATTATCAAGCGGATTGGTTATTAAAAGAGCAACTATTGAAAGATAATTTGCAATATATCAAAGAATTACCTTTTGCAGATTTAACCCTAAAAAACGGCGGAAATTACGAATCATTAATCTTAACGGACGATGATTTATACTACGAACACCTTTCACCCAAGGAAACATTCGCTTACATTCCTGCGGGTTTGAGAGCAAAAGGCTGGAAATTTGAAAGAGTTTTTAGTCGTAATTTTTGGAAAAAGTAAACTTACCTGCGTACCATCCTTGAAAAACTATGAAAAATATTATCCTCCATCTCCGCATACCTTTTTCATTATTCTTAATGCCAGTTTTCTGGTTTGCAGTTAGTCAATCTCAAAACCCTAATTGGTTTATTACAGCAGGGCTTTTTTTAGTCTTGCATTTACTAATTTATCCAGCTTCAAATGCTTATAACAGCTATTTTGACAAAGATGAAGGCTCAATAGGAGGACTCGAAAATCCTCCGCCTGTAAGCCTTGAATTATTCTACGTTTCATGGATTTTGGACTTCGTGGCAATCATTGTGGCGTACTTCCTCGGAGGTTGGATATTGAGCTTTGCTTTGATTATTTATAGTTCCATTTCAAAGGCATATTCAAATGATAAAATACGGTTAAAAAAATATCCAATTATCAGTTGGCTAACGGTTGGTTTTTTCCAAGGAGCTTTTACTTATTTAACTGTTATTCAAGCAGTTAATAAGATTGAATTGAGTGAAATATGGCAAAATAAATACCTTTTTCCTGCCATTTTAAGTAGTTTAAATCTCTTAGGATTCTATCCCATGACTCAGATTTATCAGCATGAAGAAGATGCTCGTAGAGGAGATATGACAATGAGTAGATTATTGGGAATAAAAGGAACTTTTATCTTTACAGCGAGTATTTTCTTGTTCGTAACAGTTGGCTTTTTCTTTTATTTCCAAAATACGCTAATTTATAATTTTCCCGCTTTTGCAATTTACCTTTTAGTGATGTCCACTGTATTAATTTATTTCAATTTATGGTTTTTGAAAGTACTTAAAAATGAAAAAAAAGCCGATTTTCACCACACAATGCAGTTGAACATGCTCGGTTCAGTTTGTTTAAATTTATTTTTTATTCTGTTACTAATTAGTCATTTACAGAAATTTTAATTTGGTAATTTATTCTTAAAATATCCATAAACCCAAGTCCCGAAAATAGCTGAAAGTAACGTTACGGTAATTACGCCAAAACCACTCCCAATTTGAGCAAAAAGAGGTCCTGGACAAGCACCAGTAATCGCCCACCCAAAGCCAAAAATTAGTCCCCCATAAATTTGTCCTTTTTGAAAGGATTTTGGAGCGATACTAATTTTTTCGCCCGATAATGTTTTAATGTTCAGTCGTTTAATTATTTGAATAGAAATCATGCCCACAATTACAGCTGTACCAATTACGCCATACATGTGGAAGCTCGTAAGCCTAAACATTTCTTGAATTCTGAACCAAGAAATGATTTCAGATTTAACAGCAATAATGCCAAAAAGTGTCCCCGCAATAATGTATTTCAAGTTTTTAAGAATCATGTTTTTAAGAAGGTTATTGTCGCTACAAGTCTCAGTATTTTAAAGTGTCAATAAAAAAGGCAAAATTAACCAAGTCATCACAAAGCCACCGACCATGAAACATATTGTGGCAATCAAGGAGGGGATTTGTAAATTTGATAAACCCATAATGGCGTGTCCGGAAGTACAACCACCCGCCCAACGAGTTCCAAAACCAACTAAAAATCCACCTAAAACTATGAAGATAAAGCCTTTAAGGGTAAATAAATTTTGAAGATTGAACAAATCCGTTGGTAATAAACCCGAAAAATCTTTAATGCCTAAAGCCATTAATTCTTGTTGCGTTTGAGCCGAAATCACGATTGTATTAGGATTTGATAGAAGTGAATTACCAATAAATCCACCCAAAACGATACCTATTACAAAGAACAAATTCCAAGAATCTTTTTTCCAATCGTATTTAAAAAAATCAATATTTGCGGGAATACAAGCCGCACAAACTTGTCGGAGCGTTGAGGAAATCCCGAAAGATTTATTACCCAAAATCAATAAAATTGGGACGGTCAAGCCAATTAAAAGACCCGAAATTGACCAATGCCAAGGCTGACGAAGGAATTCTAACATTTTCTGTTTTGTGGTTTTGAATATTTAAATTATTTTAAATTCACGCCAATGTTTTCATTTTTAATACTTTCTACGTTTTGCGACTTTGTGGAAATAAAAATATTCATTAATTTAGAATTCCAGTTTCAGCAATCGCCCCAATTCCACCTTGAATATTCACTATATTATCATAACCTCTTGATTTTAAGATACTTGAAGCTACCATTGAGCGATATCCCCCTGCACAATGGATGTAATTTGTCTCCTCATTATCAAATTCTGTCATCAATTCGGAAATCTGTGCCAAGGGAATATTTTCTGCCTCTTTGATGCGTCCAGTCTCAAATTCTGTGGTTTTTCTTACGTCTTTTATCGTTAGATGATTGTCTTTTCGGTAAATATCCGCAAAGGTTGAAGCAGTAATTGATTCAATTTCATCAACCTCTTTTCCTGCCGTTTTCCAAGCTTCAAAACCACCTTTCAGATAGCCCAAAACATGGTCATAACCCACACGTGCAAGGCGTTTTATAACTTCTTCTTCACGTCCTTCGTCTGCCACAATCAAAATTTCTTGCTGAATATCTGTCACCAGTGTTCCCACCCACGGAGCAAAATCACCATCAATACCAATAAAAATTGACTGAGGAATGAAGCCCATCTGAAACATCTCAGGCTTACGAGTATCAATAATCAAGGTATCAACTATATTCGTTAAATCTTCAAATTCATTGGGGGAGAGCGGAGTCAACCCTCGCTCCATTACGCCCGTAACATCCTGACTACCAGTTTTATTTAATAGCACATTCTTTGGAAAATAAAACGGAGGTGGGGTCAATCCTTCCGTCACGGCAATGATGAATTGTTCCTTTGTTTGGGGTTGTAAAGCATAATTTACTTGCTTTTGATGCCCTAAAGTATCTGACCTTTCCTTCGACATATTCTTCCCACAAGCCGAACCCGCCCCGTGTGCAGGATATATAATAATATCATTTGCCAAAGGCATAATCTTTTGATTAAGCGAGTCGTATAAATATCCTGCCAAATCCTCCATGGTCACCGAGCCATTTTGTGCCAAATCTGGGCGACCAACATCACCAATAAAAAGGGTATCGCCCGAAAAAAGATTGGTTGCTTTTCCATTTTCATCAAATAATAAAAAGCAACTTGATTCCATTGTGTGCCCAGGCGTATGTAAGACTTTTATCGTAACATTTCCCAGTTTAAACTCTTGATTGTCAGTAGCTATTAATGCTTCAAACGTTGGATTTGCCGTTGGTCCGTAAATAATTGGAGCGTTTGTTTTTTTGGATAATTCCAAATGTCCAGACACAAAATCAGCGTGAAAATGCGTCTCAAAAATGTACTTTATCTGAGCATTATTTCGTTTCGCTTTTTCGATATACGAATTCACCTCACGCAATGGGTCAACGATAGCAACCTCTCCTGCTGACTCAATATAATATGCCCCTTGAGCCAAACAGCCTGTATAAATTTGTTCTACTTTCATATTTTATTGAACATGTTGGAAACCTTTCTTTTGTCGATTTGACAAGTTAGAAACTTGTTTTACTTCCTTTGAAAAGTACAAAAAGTAAAATTCTGTACCGTCTTAAAAGGCGTCTCATGATTTTCGTTAATACACTTTATTTTTTCAAAATTTTCTTTGAATTTATCCGTCATTGATTCTTCCGAATATTGTTTGATTTCTAAACCGCTACATTTGCTTGGACCTTGTTCAGAAAACGTTCCAACACTCAAAAAACCTTCATTTTTAATGTTTGTTTTGGCAATGGAAAGATAGGTTTCTATTTGTCCATTTTCTACTAAAAAATGAAATGCTGCACGGTCATGCCAAACGTCATATTTTTTAGTACTATCCTGATATTCAATTATATCCGAAATAATCCAATTAATTTTATCGGCAGATTTACCCAATCTTTTTTTCGCTTTTTCAAGGGCTTTCTCAGAAATATCCAATACTGTAATGTGTTCAAAACCATCTTTTAATAAATAATCTACCAAATAACTATCTCCTCCGCCCACATCAATAATTTGGGCAGTTTTGGGTAAATTCAAGGAGCGAATAAAAGCCAAAGAAGTAGTTGGCACTTCTTGAAACCAACTTACATTGGTAGAATTTTTTGTACTAAAAATATTATCCCAATGCGATTTTTTATTATTTTCCATTCTTAGAAAAATTAAAAAACAATTCGTTTCCTTGTCTCGGTTTAATTGAATTATAGCAAGGCTCTAAAAGAGTGATGTTGAAAGTATTTGAAAATAAAGTCAAGTATTCCTCCTGACTTCCACCAAAAGGAGGATTATTCAGAAATTGTACGCCAAAAAATAAGCCTACTACTTTCCCATTTTCTTTTAATAATTCACTCATTTTCTGAACATAGTTTGTCCGAAAAGATGGGTCTATAGCACAGAAAAAAGTTTGTTCTAAAATTAAATCATACTTACCTGTATATGTAAAAAAATCAGCACAAATAATTTTAATATTCAAATAGTCAGACATGTACATTTGCATTTTTTGCACAGCTAAAGGAGCAAAATCAATAACTGTTACATCCTTAAAACCTTGTTTTAATAGATATTCAGCTTCATATCCACTGCCACAACCTGGAATTAAAATACGAAGATTTTTATTAGTTAATTGGTCAATGTACGACTTCAAGGGAGGAGAAATAGTTTTCAAATCCCAGCCAGTTTCTTCTGTTTGGTAGCGTATATTCCAGTAATCTTGTGATAAAAATTCAGTCATGTTTCTTGTTCAACACACATAGGATT
>Ga0123336_10002564_pt1 | contig 15684 bp, 15 predicted proteins | sample SSSSmetaG_FD_96466 | JGI IMG/M metagenome (GOLD analysis project Ga0123336, IMG submission 96466) | Glacier valley bacterial and archeal communities from Borup Fiord, Nunavut, Canada, to study Microbial Dark Matter (Phase II) - ​SSSS metaG | ecosystem: Environmental > Aquatic > Freshwater > Ice... | reverse complement strand
TCCCGTCGGAGATTCCTAGCTTAGAAACATTTCTTTCCGACTCCTTCCTCCCTCCTCCTGTGAAAAACGGAAGCGATTGTTTAGCCACCGACGCATGCATCGGGCACTAAGTGACTGGCATTGGCTTTAGCCGTCGTTGTTCGGTTGGTTGGGGATCAGGCGGCGAAGCTTCTCGGTGAGCGTCGAGCGATTCAGGCCGAGCAGCGCCGCGGCCTCGGTGCGGTTGCCGTTGGTGCGCGCCAGGGCCTCGCCAATCATGCGCCGCTCGACCTCGTCGAGGGCGGCCTTGAGGTTGGTGCTGTCGCCGAGAGACTGTGCGACGGGCTGCGGTTGGGCCACGACCGCAATCGGCCGGGTGGGAGTGGTTGAACGCTTGCGACCTTTGAACTGAAAATCCTCGACACCCAGCCGGTTGCCATTGGCCATCAACATGGCGCGCTCGAGCGTGTTGGCCAGCTCGCGGATGTTGCCCGGCCAGTGGTGGGCACACAGCGCATCCTCGGCGCTTTCGTCGAGTGTGGGCGCAGTGCGGCCCGAACCGACGGCGCGCTGCAAGAGATAGTTGGCCAACAGCACGATGTCGTCCGGCCGCTCACTCAGCGACGGCAACTCGATGGCGATGACATTGAGCCGATAGAGCAGATCGAGGCGGAAACGGCCAGCGGCGACCTCTTCTTCGAGGTCCTTGTTGGTCGCAGCGACGACGCGGATGTTGATGTTGACCGGCCGATCGGAGCCGATGGGGATCATGGTGCGCTCTTGCAACACGCGCAACAGCTTGGCCTGCGCCGCCAGTGGCATGTCGCCGATCTCGTCGAGAAACAATGTGCCACCCTCGGCGGCGGCGATGCGGCCCTCTCGCGCATGGGTGGCGCCGGTGAAGGCGCCGCGGGCATGGCCGAAGAGCTCGGCCTCGATGAGATTCTCGGGGATGGCGGCGCAGTTGAGAGCCACGAAGCCGTGTGACGCCCGCGAAGAGGCGCGATGCAGGGTCGCAGCGATCTCTTCTTTGCCTGTGCCGCTTTGGCCGGTGATGAGGACGGTGGAGTTGGTGTCAGCGACGCGACGAACCAGACGCAAGGCCTGGAGCAATGCCGGATCTTGGCCGATGATCTCCGGGGCAAACTTGCGGCGCCAGTCGTCGAGGTCGCCGGAGTTGTGGGCGCGGTAGGCGTTGACGATCTCGGTGACGCGCGCCATGTTGACCGGCTTTTCGAGCACGTCGGAGCAGCCGGCCCGCATGGCCTCGACGACGTTGGTGCAGTGCGCAGAGCCGGTGATGCAGAAGGCGACGCCGGCGCGTTTCTCGGACAGCGCCCACCGAACCAGGTCCGGACCGATGCCGTCTTGGAGCCAGAAATCGGCAAACAGAAAGTGGCTGCGCGCTTCTTGCAAAAGGCGTTTTCCCTCGGCAAAAGAGCGCGCAATCCGCACTTCGCAACCCAGACGACGGCATACCCGGCCCATGGCTTCGGGCATGCCTTCCTCGTCGTCCACGATCAGGACGGAGGCTATTTCCGATCCAGTACTTCCTGCACTTCGCATGTAAGGGCCCCCCCTCTTTGCATATCGTGGTCTATGCGGATGCCGTCTGTCAAACCGGCCAAATCTGCGCCAGCTGAAGGGGCCCAGCTGCCGATCGACCATAAAGATGCGTACGGGCGGCGGGCCTCAGTAGATCGCTAAAATCGACAACAAGGCTAAAGCCGGGACTCTTCTTTGCGGAGGAGCCGGCGGATGTTGTCGCGATGTCGCCAGACAATGAGCGGATGGAGCGCCAGCGCCAGCGCGATGTGGGCAAACGGCGCATGCCAGCACCAAAGCAGGACCGGTACGGCGGTGATGGCGACCAGAGATCCGACCGACGAGGTGCGGGTGAGTGCATAGAGCGCAGCCCAGACCGCGCCTGCGATGCCGGCGACGGGGGGACAGAGCGCGAGAAAGGCGCCAAAGCCGGTGGCGACGCCTTTGCCACCCTTGAAGCGCAACCACGGCGAAAACATGTGGCCAGCAACGGCGCCGAAGCCTAGCGACGCCTCCAGCCAGGCGCGCGCCGGGTGCAGAGGCCACAGGTACCCGAGCGCCACCAGCGGGACGGCGACCTTGCCAGCGTCGCAGAGCAACACGAGCACACCCATGCCTTTGCCGAGCGCGCGGGCGGCGTTGGTGGCGCCGATGTTGCCGCTGCCGATCTCACGCAGGTTGACGCCGCGCAGGCGCGCAAAGAGCACGCCGAAGGGGATCGAGCCGCACAGAAAGCCAAACGCCGCCGCGGCCAGACACAGAGGCACCATCAGCGGCGGCTCCAAAACGTGCGGACGTCGTCGAGCTTGCCGGTACGCGGGCAATCCGGCGGCAGCGCCGACAGCACCCGGCGACCATAGGCCCGCGTCGCTGCGCGCCGATCGAGGAGGGCCACGATGCCGCGGTCACTGCGATGACGGATGAGGCGCCCGAAGCCTTGCGCCAGCGCCAGCGCGGCCCGCGGCACATGGTAGTGATCGAACGGGTCGCGGCCCTCTTCTTCGAGCCGGCGCGCCCGCGCAGCGACGAGCGGATCGTCTGGAGGCGAGAACGGCAGCTTGTCGATCACCACCAGCGACAAGGCCTCGCCGGCGACGTCGACACCTTCCCAGAAGCTGGCGGTGGCAAACAGCACCGAGCCGACCTTGCGCTTGAATTCCTCGACGAGGAGGTGCTTGGGGCGCTCGCCTTGCACCAGACACGGTTGGCGGAGGCGCGGCCGCATGAGCTCATGGACGCGTTGCATCTGGCGATGACTGGTGAAGAGCAAGAAGGCGCGACCGTCGGTGATCTCGACGAGCTCGAGCATCCGATTGGCGGCAGCGACGGCGTAGGCCTCGTCGCGCGGCTCGGGCAGATCGACGGGCAGGTAGAGAAGGGCCTGCTGCTGATAATCGAACGGCGACGGCACCCGCGCCTCGCGCGCCGACTCGAGGCCGAGGCGACCGCGGACGAACTCGAAGTCGCCGTTGGCGGTCAGAGTAGCCGAAGTGAAGATGGCGGCGTCGACGCTGCCGAGCAGGCGGTCGCGCATGAGGTCGGCCACGTCGACGGGTGACGCATGGAGGAGCAAGGTGCGGCCGCGCTGCTCCGCCCAGAAGACATGTTTTTGGTCGAAACGCTGGGCGCCCTCGACGAGAAGGGCCAGATCGTCGCGGATGGCCAAGGCACGGCGGGCGAGCGCCTCGGCTTGCTGGCCGCCGTCGCGCAGCTCGTCCCCGGGGGCGCCTTCCAGCGCGGTTTGAATCTCCTCGAGTGCGGTGTCGAGCGCGTGCGCGGCCTGCTCGGGCTCGCCGCGCCAGGTGGCCTCGGTGAGCTGCTGCCGCTCACCCGCACCGAGCCGGCGGCGGACCAGATCGAACAGGTTGGCGGCGGTGACCTCGAGGTGTTTTGCCGACGGGACGAGCCGGCTGGGCGCCTCGCCGGTGCTGGTAGCGCGCAACAGATCGCGGACCATGGATCCCAGGCGCAGCGTCGACACGCCGGTGCCGAAATAGTCGGTGGCCACGTCCTCGAGCTGATGGGCCTCGTCGAAGATGACCGCCTCGTAGGCCGGCAGGAGCTGGGCCTGGGGCCAGTTGGAACGGAGGGCGAGGTCGGCGAAAAAGAGGTGATGGTTGACGATGACCACGTCGGCGGTCTGGGCGCGGCGACGGGCCTGGGTGACGAAGCAGGACTCGAAGTGCGGGCAACGCGGACCGAGGCGGGTCTCGACGGTGGCAGAGACCTCGCGCCACACCGGATCGTCGTCGGCCAGGTTGGGGAGCTCGGCGCGATCGCCGCTGTCGGTGGTGGCGGCCCAGGCGGCAATCGCACCGAGCGTCCCTGAAGGTGGTGCGGGGCGCGGGCGCAGGCCTTCCAGCGGCAACAGATTTTCGACATGCGTCGACGCTGCCTCGCGCGACAGATGCTCCGCAAAGCGGCGCCGACACAGGTAGTTGGCGATGCCCTTCATGTTGGCCACCTGAAAATGGATCGGCAGCTCGGCAGCGAGGAGGGGCACGTCTTTGCGGTAGATCTGCTCTTGCAGGTTCTTGGTGCCCGTCGAGATGACCACTTTCAGGCCGGAGAGCAGCGCCGGCACCAGATAGGCCAGGGTCTTGCCGGTGCCGGTGCCAGCTTCGACCAACAGGGGACGGCGGGTGGACAGCGCGTCGGCGACGGCGTGGGCCATGTCGAGCTGGCCTGGGCGCGGCTCGTAACCGGGCAAGGCCGACGCGAGAAGGCCTTGAGGGCCAAGGACCTCGTCGAGGGTGGGCGGGCTCACGGCTCGTGCGACGGATGGGGTTTGCGGGCGGCTTTTTCGTCGAGGCCGGAGACCCCAGCGCGGCGGCGTAGCTCGGCCTCGACCTCGTCGAGCGTGACGCCGCGAACACCGAGACCTACCAGCGCATGGAAGAACAGATCGGCGGCTTCGGCGACGACGCGTCCGTGATCCGGCTCGGCGCGGGCCACTTCGACCGCGAGCTCGCCAGCTTCTTCGATGATCTTCTCCGACACGCGGGTCGGCGAGATGTGGTCGACGAGAGAACGAACGTAAGACCGCGTCGAAGCGGGTGCGGCGAGGCGCGCGGCGATGGTCTGCTGGACCACCTCCAGCGCATTGACTGGCGGCTCGTTGCCGTCGGTGCCGAAGCAGGTCTGGCTGCCGGTGTGACAGGTGGGACCGGCTGGGTGGGCGCGGACCAAGATGGCATCGCCGTCGCAGTCGCGCTTGAGCTCGACGAGCGCGAGCACGTTGCCCGAGGTTTCGCCCTTCTTCCACAACTTGCCGCGCGAGCGCGACCAGAAATGGACCTCACGCGTCTCGATGGTGAGCCGCTCGGCCTCGGCGTTCATGTAGGCCACCATCAGCACCCGCCCGGTGGTAGCGTCCTGCACCACAGCGACGGTGAGCGGACCCGGATCGAGCGCAGTCACCGCGGCGCCATGATGGCCGGCACGGGCCTGACCGGCACCCGATTGGCCAGAAGGTAGGTCTTGGCGTCGGCGATGCTGACCTCGCCGAAGTGAAAGATCGACGCGGCCAAGACCGCATCGGCGCAGCCTTCCATGAGCCCGGCGCGCAGATCGTCGACGGAGCCGACCCCGCCGGAGGCGATGACCGGGATCGGTACGCGGAGCGCGACGGCCGCGGTCAGCAAGAGATCGTAGCCGGCGCGGGTGCCGTCGCGATCCATGCTGGTCAGCAAGATCTCGCCGGCACCGAGCGCGGCGATCCGTTCGGACCAGGCGACGACGTCGAGGCCGGTGGGGGTGCGACCGCCGTGGATGTAGACCTCCCAGCCGGTGGAGCCGTCGCCGGGCGGGCGGGCGCGGGCATCGACAGCGACGACGATGGCCTGGGCGCCGAAGCGCCCGGAGGCACGCTGGATGAGCTCGGGGTCCTCGACCGCGGCGGTGTTGATCGCCACTTTGTCGGCACCGGTCAGCAACAGACGCCGGACATCGTCGACCGTGCGCACGCCGCCACCGACGGTGAACGGCATCATGACCCGGTCGGCGGTCTGGGCGACGATGTCGTAGATCGTCTCGCGCCGCTCGTGCGACGCGGTGATGTCCAGAAAGCACAGCTCGTCAGCGCCGGCCGCGTCGTACGCAGCGGCGATCTCGACTGGATCGCCGGCATCGCGAAGCTGCACGAACTGCACGCCCTTGACCACGCGTCCGTCCTTCACATCCAAGCACGGGATAATTCGCCGCGCGTTCATGCATGCCTCGCGGCTTCGACGGCTTCGGCGAAGGTGAAGGCGTGATCGTAGAGGGCGCGGCCGACGACGGCGCGCGGGACGCCGGCGTTGGCCAGGCGACGGAGATCGTCGAGGTTGCCAATGCCGCCCGAGGCCAGAAGGGGGCACGGTGCGATGGCCTGGGCCAAGGCGGCGGAGCGCTCGATGTTGGGACCGCGGCCGGTGCCGTCGCGCGAGATATCGGTGTAGAGCACGCCAGCAACGTGACGGGCGACGCGCTTGGCCATGTCGGCTGCGTCGATGCCGGTGGCGCGATCCCAGCCCTCGACGAAGACTTTGCCCTCACGGGCGTCGACCGCGACGATGATCTGACGCAACAGCTTGGCATCCGACTTCAAGAAGGTGTCGAGATCGCGCGCGGCGAGGGTGCCGACCACCACCTGGGCCACGCCGTCGTCGAGAAGGCGCTGGCACACGACCAGATCGCGGACGCCGCCACCGAGCTGCACCGATGCCCCCGACTTCAAGATCTGCTCGAGCGCGGTCAGATTTTCGCGCGTGCCGCTGAAGGCGCCGTCGAGATCGACGACATGGATGCGCTCGGCACCAGCGTCGACGAAGCCGCGGGCGACGTCGCCCGGCGCATCGGAGAAGACGGTCATCTTCTCGCGCTTGCCTTCGATGAGGCGGACCACTTTGCCACCCAAAAGATCGATCGCCGGAATGATCAGCATCGCCATCTCGCAAAGCTCGACAACAGGCCAATGCCGGCCGCCTGGCTCTTCTCGGGATGAAACTGTACGCCGACGACATTGTCGCGCGTGACCGCTGCCGTGAGCGGCAGGTTGCCGAAGCCGACCACCGCTCTCACCAGCGACGCGTCGACGGGAACGGCATGAAAGCTGTGCACGAAATAGAACCACGCCTCGCCGAGCGGCAGCTCCAGGACCGGATGGAAACCGCGGATGGCCAGCGGCCGCCAGCCGACATTGGGGACCTTCAAGCGCCGGCCGTCTTCATCGATCTGATCGCCGGGCAGCCGGCGCACGGTGCCGCGGTAGATGCCGAGGCCGACATGACCGGGCGACTCTTCGCTCGACTCGAACAAGATCTGCATGCCGAGACAGATGCCGAGGTAGGGCTTGCCGGCGCGCACGCCGTTGACGATGGCCGCGCCTAGTGGAGCGTCGGGCTGCAGCGCCGAAGCCGCTTCGCCAAACGCGCCTTGACCGGGCACGATCACCCGCGCAGCGTCGAGAATCGGGCCCGGCTCGGAGACCACGCGCACATCGCCAGCATCGGCACGTTCGAGCGCCCGCACCACCGACCGCAGATTGCCTAACCCCGCATCGACCACCGCCGTGTAGCTGGTGCTCATCCGGTCAACGTGCCCTTCGTCGACGGCACGCCGCTCACGCGTGGATCGAGACGCACGGCATCCGAAGTCGCCCGCGCGAAAGCCTTCCACAGCGCTTCCAGGATGTGGTGCGGATTTTGGCCGTAGTGCAGCCGCAGGTGCAGGTTGCAGGCGGCGCGATTCGAAAATGCCTGGAAGAACTCGTGGGCCAGGCTGGCGTCGAAGCCGCCGACCCATTTGCCGTCGATGCCGTCGACCATGTAGACGAGGTGCGGCCGGCCGGAAAAGTCGACCACGGCCTCGGCCAAGGTCTCGTCCATCGGCACGCTGCACTGGCCATAGCGACGGATGCCACGCCGCTCGCCGAGCGCCTCACGAAAGGCGTCGCCGAGGCAGAGTCCGACGTCTTCGACGAGGTGATGTCCGTCGACCTCGACGTCGCCGCGCGCGAAGAGCTCGAGATCGTAAAGGCCGTGCCGCGAAACCGCTTCCAGCATGTGCGTGAAAAACGGCAACGGCGTGTCGATCTTCTGGCGACCATTGCCGTCGAGGCCGAGTTGCAGGCGGATCTGGGTCTCGGAGGTCGATCGCTCGACGGTGGCGCTACGCACTCGTGCAATGTAGGAGACTCGACGGCGAGTTACAAGGCGCGTCGTTCGAGGTCGGCGATGAGCGCGTCGAACCAGCGCTCCATCGCGCTCGGAAACGGCCACATCCAGCCGTACGAGCCGGAAACGAACTGGCTGACGACGTGTTCGCGCAGCGCCTTCGCTGCCGGGAGCCCGCCGAGCTCATACGTCGCCCGCACCGACTCGGCGTACGCCTCGCGCTCGAGGCGCATGCGGCACCAGGCGAGCCCCATCGGCAGCGGCAACAAGAGATAAGCCAGCGCCATCGGCACGAAGCCATAGCGCGCGAACTGGTCGACGTGAACCAGCTCGTGGCACAGCGTGACCCAGCGATCGCCGAGCGAGCGCTGAGCCCAGTCCGGAGTCACGTAGATGTGGTTGCCAAGCGTCGTGACATAACGGTCGAGATACGCCGACTGGCTGCCGAGCGTCACGAGGCGCAGCAACTGATGGATGAGGCGCTGATGCCAGACGTCGGCCTTTGACTGCACGCTCACGCCACGCGCCGCCAGCTCCGCCTGGAGGTCGGCCATTTTCTGTTGCAGCTCGTCGTCCGATGTAGGGCTGTGTGGCATGACTGCACGAGACTCCCGCCAATGACGCGCCGTAGAGGATAGCTTTGCTATACTCGCGCCCGTGAAAAACAATATTTTTGGCGCCGCGATCCTGATGATGCTCGTCGCAGGCGGCTGCGCCAGCAATGGGAAGACGCCAGGCAAAGACGGCGGCATCGTCGGTGGCGTCTGTCCGAGCTCGCCGCAGAACTGCGACGGCACTTGTTGCGGCTCCACCTGCGTCGACACCATGAACGATTTTGCCAACTGTGGCGGTTGCGGGACAGGGTGCCCCACGGGAACGGCCTGTGTCATGGGTCAGTGCGGCTGCGCACCAAACGGAAAAGCGTGCGCCACTGGCAGCACGTGTTGTGGAACCGCAGGTTGCAAAAACACGCAGTCAGACGACGCCAACTGCGGCGGGTGCGGCACGGCCTGCACCGGTGGTGGCCACTGCAGCGCCGGCAAATGCCTGTGTGGCAGCGTCACGTGCGGGACGGGCACGTCGTGCTGCAACGGCCTGTGCATGGCCACCTGCTCGACGCCACAGCCGGACATGGCGGGGCCAGCGATGGGTGGATGTGACTGTACGGGCCTCGTCAAGATCAGCGGCGACCAGTGCCCAGGGTCGCACCAGTGCGTAGGTCCCGACTGTTGTTTCGAGAACACGCTCGGCGTACCGTTCCTCATGATGTGCAACGCATCGACGACCTGCGCCGCTTCTGCTACACCGCAGTAAGCGATGACCGCTCTGCCCAACATTCCGTTCAACCGTGCGTCGATGGTCGGTCCGGAGCTCGAATATATCCGGCAGGCCGTCGAGAGCGGGCACATTTCCGGCGACGGGCCGTTCACCAAGCGCTGCCATCGGCTGCTCGAGGAGACGTCGGAGGTCAAAAAAGCGCTTTTGACCACCAGTTGCACGCACGCGCTTGAAATGTCGGCGCTGCTCCTCGACATCGTGCCAGGCGACGAGGTCATCGTGCCCTCGTTCACCTTCGTATCCACGCCCAACGCCTTCGTCCTCCGCGGCGCCAAGCCGGTGTTCGTCGACGTGCGGCCGGACACGCTCAACCTCGACGAGAAACAGCTCGCCGCCAAGATCTCGCCGCGGACCAAGGCCATCTGCGTCGTGCACTATGCCGGCGTCGGCTGCGAGATGGACGAGATCCTGGCCGCGGCCGGCGACATCCCCGTCGTCGAAGACAACGCGCATGGTCTCTTTGGTCGCTATCGCGGGCGGGCGCTAGGATCGTTCGGCGCCATGGCGACGCTGAGCTTTCACGAGACCAAGAACCTATCGTGCGGCGAGGGTGGCGCGTTGCTCCTCAAAGACGAGCGCCTCCTGGCGCGCGCCGAGATCATTCGGGAAAAAGGCACCAACCGCAGCCTCTTCTTCCGCGGGCAGGTCGACAAATATGGCTGGGTCGACCTCGGGTCGAGCTATTTGCCGTCGGATGTCCTGGCAGCGTTCTTGTTCGCGCAGCTCGAGGCGCGGGTCAGCATCCAGGCACGACGACGGGCGATCTGGGAGGCCTATGCCGAGCGGCTCGAGCCCTGGGCGGCGAAACACGGGGTGAGGCTGCCGGTGGTGCCGGCGCATGTCGACCAGGCCTTTCACATGTTCTATCTGCTGTTGCCGTCGCTGGACAAGCGCACGGCGTTCATCGCCCACATGAAAGAGCGGGGCATCTACACCCCGTTTCACTACTTGCCGCTGCATCTGTCGACGATGGGCACCAAGTTTGGTGGCCGCGTCGGCGACTGTCCGGTCACCGAGGACGTCTCCGACAGGCTGGCTCGACTGCCGCTGTTCACGGCGCTCACCGATGCGGACATCGATCGCATCGTCGACGCTGCCGTCCAGTTTTCATGAGCGGCGCATGACGCTGGTGGTCATCGATGCCGGCGCGCATCGAGCGGAAGACTACGATCTCGACAGCGCCTCTCTGGCGGCGCTGTGGCGCATGGAAGAACGGCACTTCTGGCACAGGGCCAGAAATCGCTTCATCTTGCGTGAGCTCTCGGAGCTGCCGCCACCGGCGCGCATCTTGGAGGTCGGCTGCGGATCAGGTGCGGTCTCGACGGCATTGGTGCATGCCGGCTATCGCGTAGTGGGCGTCGACACCGCTCTCGTGCTCGTGCAAAAAGCCGACTCGCGCTGCCCAGAAGCCACCTTCGTAGCCGGGCCACTCGAGCAGCTCTCCGACGGTGAACGCGACTTCGATGCGGTCGGCTTCTTCGATGTGCTGGAGCATCTCGATGAGCCCGAGCAGCTCTTGCAAACGGCCATGGCGCGGCTCAAGCCGGGCGGCTTGGTGCTGGCGACGGTGCCGGCCATGCAGCGCCTCTTCTCCGCCGTCGACGAGGCGGCCGGCCACAAGCGTCGCTACGAAGCCGGCGAGCTGGCTGGCCTCTTCGAGCGCGCTGGGCTACGAAAAATCCGCGAGCGCGGCATCTTTCGCACGCTGTCGGCGCTGGTCGGCTCGCGACGCAAGCACCTCACCTACAGCAAAGACGTGCCGCTCACCGCCATCCAGCGACGGGACATTCTCGTCGCCGATGCACGGGTGCCAGCCTGGCCGGTCAACGCCGGCCTTGGCCTTCTGTGCGCACTCGAGGCGCAACTCGGCTGGCAGTCGTCGCTGGGCCGGCCGGGCGCGTCGCTGCTCGCCGCCGGCTATCTCTAAACGTGTCGCGGCTCGACGAGCTCAACGTCCCGCAGCGCGAGGCGGTGACGACCACCGAGGGACCCGTCTTGGTCCTGGCCGGCGCCGGGTCGGGCAAGACCCGCGTCATCACCTATCGCATCGGCCACTTGATCGATCAAAAGGTGCGCGCCGAGAAGATCTTGGCCGTGTCGTTCACCAACAAAGCCGCCGAGGAGATGAAAGAACGCGTCGAGAAGCTGGTCGGCACGCGTCTTGGCCGCGCGGTCAATCTGTCGACGTATCACGCGCTCGGCCTCGAGATCTTGAAGGTGGAAAAGCGCGCGCTCGGCATGCAGTCCGGGTTCACCATCTACGACGCCTCCGACCAGCTCGGGCTCATCCGCGAGCTCTGTAAACGCATCGTTGTCGACGACGATCGACGCTTCGACGCCAAAGCCATCCTGTTTCGCATCAGCCGGGCCAAGAACGCGTTCGTCAGTCCGGAGGAGTACAAAGAAAAGATCCGCATCGACGACGAGTACGACTTGATTGCGGCGGATCTGTATCCGAAATATCAGGCGGCGCTGCGCGGCTTTCATGCGTTCGACTTCGACGATCTGCTGACCGAAACGGTGCGGCTGTTTCTCGAGCGGCCGGAAGTCTTGGCCAAGTGGCAGGCCCGTTTTCAGTATGTGATGGTCGACGAATATCAGGACACCAACCGGGCCCAGTTCTTGTTGCTGGAGCAACTGGTGGCGCTGCACAAGAACGTCTGCGTCGTCGGTGACGATGATCAGTCGATCTACGGCTGGCGCGGCGCCGAGGCCACCCACATCCTCGAGTTCGACAAACAATTCCCCGGCGCCAAGATCATCCGGCTCGAGGAGAACTACCGGTCGACGCCAGGTATTCTGGCCGCGGCCAACGCGGTCATCGTCAACAACACCAAGCGCCACGGCAAGGTGCTGTGGACCCAGAATCGCCCCGGCGAAAAACTCAAGCTGGTCGTCGCCGACGATGCCGAGGGCGAGGCCCGCTTCGTCGCTGAGGAGATCGATCTCCTGGCCGCCACACGCGGCTACAAGCTCGCCGATTTTGCAGTGCTCTATCGCAGTAATCTGCAATCGCGCGCGCTGGAAGAGGCACTGCGCACCCAGCGCATCCAGCATCGTGTCGTCGGTGGGACGGCGTTTTTCGACCGCAAAGAGGTCAAGGACGCCATCGCCTACTTGAAGCTGGCGCTCAACCCGCGCGACGAGATCAGCCTGCGCCGGGTGATCAATTACCCGGCGCGCGGTATCGGGCCACTGACGCTGCAGCGCCTCGCCGATCACGCGCAGTCGCACGGCGTCACGCTCTACGACGCTTGCACCCACGCGCGGACCCACTCTTTGTTCGACGCCGTGCCGCGCGCGGCTGATGCCGTCGAGATCGAAGACCTGGGCGACAAGTCCAAGGCGGCAGTGACCGCGTTTTGCGATCTCATCGATCACGGCCGGTCTCTGCTGGCCCCGGCGACGGGCCTGCGCCAAGCCTGCAAAGAATTTCTCGTCGCTGCCGGCATCGAAGACGAGCTGCGTGGCGCCGGCGGATCGGCTCTCGTGGCCGAGCGGCGCCTGCAAAATCTCGAGGGCCTGCTCGACTCCATCCAGCGCTTCGAAGAGCGCGAGGCCCGCGATCTCGGCGGCTTTCTGCACCGGCTCACGCTGCAGTCGCAAGACGACGACGAGGAAGACACCGACGCGGTCACCCTCGTCACCCTGCACGGCGCCAAGGGTCTCGAGTACCCGGTCGTCTTTCTGGTCGGCATGGAAGAGGAGCTGTTGCCGCACAAGCGCACCCTCTATCCGCAAGGTCCCGAGGCGCAAAACGCCGTCATCGATCTCGGCGAAGAACGGCGCCTGCTCTACGTCGGTATCACCCGCGCCCGCCAGCTTCTCTATCTGTGCCGCGCCTGCAATCGCTCGTCGCGCGCGACCGCCAGGCCACGGACCGCGAGCCGCTTTCTCGCCGAGATCCCACCCGAGCTCTGTGAAGCGCGTCTGGCCTGGAAGCCGCCCGTGGTGAGTGCCGAAGACGCCGACGCCTTTGCCCGCGCGTCGCTGGAGAAGCTCTTCAAGATGACTGAATAGCGGTAGCATCGGGCATGGCCTACTGGAAGCACGAGTCTGCCTTTGTCGACGAGGGCGCCGTGGTCGGGGAAGGCACCAAGGTCTGGCATTTCACGCATGTGGCGGCGGGCGCGAGGATCGGCGACGGCTGTGTGCTGGGCCAAAATGTGTATGTCGCACCGACGGCGATCTTGGGGCACGGCGTCCGGGTGCAGAACAATGTCTCGGTGTACGACGGTGTGGTGATTGGTGATCTGGCGTTTATTGGGCCGAGCGCGGTGTTCACCAACGTGGGTCGACCGCGGTCGGAGATCTCCAAGAAAGGCGCGTATGAGACGACGCGCGTCGGACGCGGGGTGACCATCGGCGCCAACGCCACGGTCGTTTGCGGTCATTCACTCGGCGACTATGCGTTCGTCGGGGCTGGCGCGGTGGTGACCAAAGACGTGGCGGCGCACGCGCTGGTCGTCGGGGTGCCAGCGCGCCAGGTCGGCTGGGCGTGTCGCTGTGGTGAGCGGCTACCAGATGCCCAAGGCGATTCGTTGTCCTGTGCCTGTGCCTGTGCCTGTGCCTGTGGTCAGCGTTATTTGCTCGTCGGCGACGCATTGACCGACGCCAAATAGCTGTCTATAATGGTGTTCGGCAAACCCGGTGCGTCTTGCTTCGGGAGCGTTGCCAGAACACACCACTGGGCCTTTGAGCCCACCAACGAAAGTCCGATTCTGCCGCTGTTACACCCTGCGGCCCACATCGGGCTCCGGCGACGCCGGGGGAGGAGAGCACGAATGCCACAAAGTAATTCTCACCTGGAGTCTCAGAGTTAGCAGTCCCAACGTTTGAGACACTAGGGCCACCGAGGTCACCCGACCTCGGTGGTTTTTTTATGCTCAGCGACGGCAAATACACATGAAAGTTCCCCTGCTCGATCTAGTTGCGCAACACCAGGCGCTCGACGGCGCTGTCGAGGCTGCAGTGCAGCGCGTGTTGGCTTCGGGACAGTTCGTGCTGGGGCCCGAAGTGGCGGCGCTCGAGTCGGAGCTGGCGGCGCTGCACGGCAAGAAGGGGGCGGTCGGCGTGTCGTCAGGATCGGACGCGCTGTTGGTGTCGCTGATGGCGCTCGGTGTTGGGCCCGGCGACGAGGTGATCACCACGCCACTGAGCTTTTTCTCGACGGCAGGAGCCATCGCGCGGCTGGGCGCACGGCCCGTGTTCGTCGACATTCGGCCGGAGACCCTCAACCTCGACGCTGGCCAGGTGCGCATCACGGCCAAAACCAAGGCCATCGTGCCGGTGCATTTGTTTGGCCGGCCGGCCGACCTCGACGCCTTGGTAGCCACTGGCCTCCCCGTCGTCGAAGACGCGGCCCAGGCGGTCGGCTCGTCCGGCATCGGTGCGGGCAAGGCGACCACGCTGAGCTTTTTTCCGTCGAAGAACCTCGGTGCCGCTGGCGATGGCGGCATGGTGCTGTCCGACGACGAAGCCTTCTTGGCGGCCGTGCGTCTCCTGCGCACGCACGGCTCACATCCCAAGTACATCCACGCCGTTCTCGGCGGCAATTTCCGCCTGGACGCGCTGCAGGCGGCCGTGTTGCGGGCCAAATTGCCGCATCTGTCGTCGTGGAACGAGCGTCGCCGTAGTCATGCCGCGCGCTATCGCCAGTTGCTCGAGGGCACGCCACTCGGCCTGCCCACCGACGTGCCAGGCCACGTCTGGCATCACTTCGTGGTGCGGGCGCCGAGACGCGAGGCGTTGCGGACGTTTCTCAAGCACAGCGACGTGGACACCGAGGTCTACTATCCGCTGGCGCTGCATCTGCAGCCGTGTTTCCGCCCGCTTGGCTACCAAGGCGGTGACTGTCCGGAGGCGGAACGGGCGACGGCGGAGGTCTTGGCGCTGCCGGTGCATCCCGATCTAAACGGTGATCAGATCGACTTTGTGAGTGAGCGGGTGCGGGCGTTTTATGCGGGGGCGGCATGATCAGGCTGGCGGTGGTCGGGACGGGGTACTGGGGCGTCAACCATGTGCGTGCGTTCGGGCGTGTCCCGGGTGCCGAGCTGGTCGCGGTGTGCGATCCCAACCAGGCAGCCCTCGATCGCGCAGCCAGTCTGGCGCCGCGCGCTCGCAAGCTGCGTAGCTTCGACGAAGTCCTGACTGCCGACGATATCGACGCGGTCGTGTTGGCCACACCAGCCATTCATCACGCCGCCCAGTCGGTGGCGGCGCTGGCTGCGGGCAAGCATGTCTTCGTCGAGAAGCCGCTGGCACTGTCACCGGCCGACGCGGCTCTCGTCGCTGCTGCGGCCAGTGCCGCGCAAAAGACCTTCATGGTCGGGCACCTCATGCTCTATCACCCGGGCTACGAGCGCTTGAAGCGTCTTGTCACCGACGGTGAGCTCGGCCAGATCTACTATATCTATGCCCTGCGCGTGAATCTCGGGCGCTTGCGCAGCGACGAGAATGCGCTGTGGTCCTTTGCGCCGCACGATCTGTCGATGATTCTCGATCTGTTGCCGACTGCGCCGGTCTCCGTCGCTGCGCGTGGTCAGGCGTATCTGCAGCCGGGCATCGAGGACGTGGTCTTCGTCAACCTCGCCTTCGCCGACCGCACCATGGCCCAGATCCAGCTCTCGTGGCTGGACCCGCGCAAAGAACGGCGCCTCACCGTCGT
>Ga0123336_10002559_pt1 | contig 15722 bp, 10 predicted proteins | sample SSSSmetaG_FD_96466 | JGI IMG/M metagenome (GOLD analysis project Ga0123336, IMG submission 96466) | Glacier valley bacterial and archeal communities from Borup Fiord, Nunavut, Canada, to study Microbial Dark Matter (Phase II) - ​SSSS metaG | ecosystem: Environmental > Aquatic > Freshwater > Ice... | reverse complement strand
TTATCATGGAAGGTGAAAAATCGGATGTAGAAGTAAGCTTAACATTATCTCCTGAGAATCCTCCATTGATTCAGGAGTATCATATCAGGGAGATTAAAAAAGAACGGTAAGGTTTTGTGGTCACTGGAATTTTAAGGTTTGATAGATTAGCGATTTATACTTAACGCTTTTACATTGCAAATCTCATCCTGCAAAAGATTCCTGTGTTGCTTGTGTTAATGGATGAAGAGAAAATTTTTATAAAGATTCGTTTTATAAAAAGAGGTACCATACGGTGTTTATATAGCACGAATGCGTGAATGTATGGCTGCCCTCATTTGATTAAAGAACAGATGACGTTCTTTTTCTCCGACTGTGCTGATATGTGTTGATTTCTTCATAAGATTCTCAAGATTTTTATACATGGCAGCATTAAATTTTTCATCCCTGGTAGCGATAAAATAAAGAAGGCTGTGATTGAGAAACGTCACCCTTAAATTACCTGATTCAACAAAAAAAGTGTTATCTCCCAGTGTCAATTCATTTACAAATAAACGATATTCCGGAGCGTTGCTCATGGGTTGCTTGCCAATTGCAAATTTTATCCCGAGCTCCGCTTCGCGTTCTACATGATTTATAAGATCTTCAACTTTAGCGTAAAGCAAATTAACATCATTCTTATTCTTAAAGGCACCGGTTTCATAGTATTACCTTTCAGATTCCCTAAGAAAATAAATGCATCACTTTGCAGGTTTAGCAGTTGGTCCATAGAAATTTTGAAATGACCACACAACTTCTGTATTTCTTCCAGATCGATGGGCTTTTCACTCCTGATACGCCGGTAAGCGCTGTCATTGCTGATCCCCAGCAAATCGGCTACTTCGTCGACCAAAGACATATGGGGAGGAACTAAACTTTTGATATGCTGAAAAAATAATTTTTGTAAAGATGACTGCATAAATTAATAGTGAAATTCAGACAATACAAGCTTGTTTAATCCAATGCAAATAATTATAACTTTCCAATTTATTAAAGATTATATCATCCCCATGTTAAAAATAAATCTACAACCTGTTCGCACCTGGTCATCGGATATTATTCAGAAGATAATAATTTATTGATGGAAACAAAGTCATAACCCTTGTCTTTTAAAACGGTGATAAGTTCCGGCAAATGCCAATAGAATTTATCTGTCCTTTTTGGATCTGTTCCAATATGGAATAACAGGATAAAGCCATTCAGACCATTAGTACTTTTCTTTTCATAATCTAATACAGATTGCATTACGGTTTTACTATCTACATATTTAGCACCCATTTCAGGATAAGTGTAATCAGCATTACTTCTTGTACCCGGAGAAAAATTTATCAGCTTTAATCCCTGTTCCTCCGTCCATTGAGCTATGGAATCATTGTACCATTCATAAGGTGGCAGGAAATAGCGGGCTCCTTTTTTACTGATATTATATTCATTTAATTCCTTGTATGAGTTTAGCAGGTCATCTTCAAACTGCCTGCGGGTTACCAGCAAACTATCACTTTTGTTCCAGTCGTTGTACAGCAGGTGCTTGTCTGAATGAGAGCCGAGGTAATTCCCGTTACGCTTAAGTTCTTGGATGATGGGTTGAAATTTTTTGTTCCGGTAAAAATTACCTGTTAAAAAGAAAGACCCCTGGATCTTTTGTTTTTTCAAAGTCTCCGCGATAAAATTACCACCATCTGAAAATTCATCACCGGTAAATACCAGGGAGATGTTTTTCTTTGTTGTATCTCCTCTTATGATTGCGCCAAATGATTCCGTAACTGATTTTTGCTGAATTGCTTCCTGTTCTTTTGCAGCTAATAAATAAATAAGTGAAGCGGTACCATCCATCGTTGGTTCATTCGTGCTATAGTCTCCTGCGTCATCGTGGTACACCACAAGGTCGGATTGAAACGGAGCATATTTATCGGCGTCGTTTAATTTTAAGCCGAGCATGCGTTTATAGATGCTACCGAATAATGGACCGTCTACCAGTCCGCCATCTAACGGGTAATGATATAAATATGCCAATGAAGAATGCGGATACAAAGGCGTATCGCCGTTAGCGGGAAGTCCGTACACCATACATTTCCCCCAGGGATTACAACCGAATATCCAATCGATACAAGCCTGCTCCAGTTCATCATATTGAAGGTCACCGCTTAATTTTCTATAGAGGGAACATTGAATGGCGAACGACACGGTAAGGTTGTTTGAACACCATATAAATGGAATGCCTTTATAAAAAGCATTTTTCGCAGCCTTGTGCCACACCCTGTCTATGCCTTCTTTATAGTAGCTGATTAGTTGCTTGCTATTTTTTGAGTCGCCTTTTTTTGCCAGTTCATAATGCCCAAAATTGTGAAAGGGATAGTACTGATAATGTTTTGCGGTATCTGCGCCCATCCATGGTGTCACTTTTTCTTCCGTGCTAAATTGAAGAGACGCAGTTAAATATTTTTTATCACCCGTTAGCTGGTAGAGCGCCGCCGAGGCAAGCTCCATATCATCCACCCAGTTATCTTCTTCGTAAAAATAAGGTTCCCTGTTGGGAGCCGTCTGGCATACCCCCGGCTTATCCACCCCAAGCTGGTAAGCAGCGATGGACTTATCTTTAAACATACCTGATAGTACAGGATTATTTTTTTTATAGATGGAAGAAGCAAGCGCGAAAGCACTGGCAAACTTACCGGCAGTAGAGGCGACACCGGTAGAACGGTTCTGGTGTTTGCCCAGACCCTGCGGCTTACCGGTAGCGAAATAAACAGTGCGCCCGTTTCCTTTTCCATTACCATAGTCTACAGAATCTTTTGATGGCAGGCGCATGCCTGCATGGTCGCGGTCATCGGCCAGTTGGTTAAACATCCTGTCCTTATCCGGATTCATTTTTACGAGCCAGTCCAATCCCCATTTAGCTTCGTCCATTACATCGGCAATATTATTTTTTCCATCAAGGCCATTTGCTTGGTGTGAATCAGTAAATACTTTTGGGAAATCGCGGTAAGCTGCCAGCAGGTGATAGGTTGCATTAGCGGAAGTGGTTACATATTGAAGGTAGTCGGTTGCATCGTGCCAGCCACCTGACACATCGATATGTGTATTATCAGGCATCGGTCCATAAACAGTGTAACCATCTTTAGTATGACAGGAGTCTTTCAGGAAAGGATTGAAGCCACTGCGTTGCTGGCGCATATATCGCAAAACAAAATCAGCACTGCCGGAATAGATATCATTATCAATTTTAAAAATGGGTGAAACAGTTTCACCGCATCTAAGAAAATAGCTTCCTGTTTTTTTGAATTGTGAAAACGCCAACCGGTAGGATTGGGTGAAAGGGCCATAGCTTCCAAAGGGCTTGCCGGCACTGGCTGTAAAAACCACTTCGTTGTTATTCGCTTCCACTAATTGAAACTTATCAATAGTGTCAATTGATTTACTAACCCAGACAGCTACCTTGATACCGGATGGAAGATAGCCAAGCTGGTTGATCCTGATCCACGAACTTTCTTTGTCCGGGCTTTTAAGTGAAATTATAAAGAGAAGAATAATAAACGACAACGGATATTTTATAAGATTTATATTCAAGATTTGTAATTTGCTTTTGATTGACAAGTTGAGTGTTTGATGGATGCGCATTTTGAAGTTAAAAGATAATTGATAATAGTACAAAAAATAAATGTATTAAAATAATAGAAAAATGGAGGTACCTAAACCCGATGGCTGATATGATTGTAAAAATGATAATCGCTACCGATAACCAGCATAAAAGTATTTGAATGACACTTTTTGTAAAGATGACTATCTCAAAATCTTACCTGCAAAAAATTACAATAAATTTACAGAAAGAATAATATGAAATACTTTTTTATTACCGTATGGTTATTGGTTGCTATCAATGCGTGGCCACAAGAACCTGTTGCGCTTACCATCACCATACATATAAATGATACCCTGCAAAAGATACGCAATATTGGCGCATCTGCCTGCTGGTATGGAGAAGAGATAGGAAAGAAGTGGCCTGTTGATCAAAAGAAAAGAATGGCTGAATTGCTATTCAGTAGTGGCACTGGTGCAGATGGTCAGCCAAAGGGAATCGGGCTCTCGGCATTCCGCTATAATATCGGAGCCGGCACAACAGAGCAGGGAGACAGCAGCGGTATAAAAGATCCTTCCCATCGCGTAGAATGTTTCCTTTCGCCCGATGGCAGGTATGACTGGAATAAACAGGCGGGCTATACCTGGCTGTTGCAACAGGCAAAAAATTATGGTGTTGAAAACCTGATAGCTTTTATAAACAGCCCGCCGGTACAATTTACAGAAGATGGCCTTGGCTATAAGCTGGACAAAGATTATGTCTCCAATTTAAAAGAAGATAAATACAGTGACTATGCAAACTTCATCGCAGAAGTGATAAAGCACTTCGATGAGAAAAATCTTCATTTCAATTTTATCAGCCCGGTGAATGAACCGCAATGGGACTGGTCAGGCATCAAAGGACAGGCAAAACAGGAGGGCTGTCCTTACACAAATGATGAAATTTTCAAGACTGTAAAAGCATTGAGTAATGCGCTGACGCTTAAAAAGCTCACTACGGAAATCCTGGTAACCGAAGCGGGCATGCTTGATCATTTATATGCAGGTAATGGTAATGCTTCGCGGCAGATAACTGCATTCTGGAACCCTGCAAGCTCATTGTATATCGGCGGACTAAAGCATACGACAAAGTTTGTAGAAGGTCATGGATACTTTACTGAAAATGGTGATGCAAACCTCATAAACAAGCGTTCTAAACTAAGGGATACTTTGAAAACATACAATTCAAATCTTGAATACTGGCAATCAGAATACTGCATGCTGGGTGATGGCTATAAAGAGAACACGGTTACAAATAAACGCAGTACCATTGATTGCGCACTTTTTCTTGCTAAAGTCATCCATCATGATTTTACGGTGGGCAATGCTACCGCCTGGCACTACTGGAATTCCTTTGAGCCCGGCGTTGCGGATAGCAATACCCGTTATAATTTAATAGCACTAAATCCAGACAGGGTCAGAGACACTTCAAAGCTATACACGGTTACAAAAAACCTGTGGGCGCTGGGTCATTATAGTTTATTTGTTCGTCCGGGTATGTACCGGGTCCAGACAAGCAGAGATGATGGGTTGAATGAAATGGAAGCTGCACAGCATATAATGATCTCCGCTTTTAAGGATGCAGCAAATAAAAAAATAGTGGTGAATGTTATCAATTATACAACCTCACACAAGAATGTAACGTTAGTAATTGAGGGCTTAACAAGAGGTAAAAAGATGCAATTGACAAAACGATATATAACTTCTTCCAAACAAGGTGATGATATGAAACCCTGCCCGCTTATTATTAAAGATGTATCAAACAATATCAACCTTCCACCCAGATCGATTAACACTTTTATTTTTTCTTGATAAGACAGGCGCTGATTTTACTTTCAGAGCGCTGTGGCATTTCAGTGTACCTTTACTTGCTACTGTAGAGGATTTTGATCAACTTCGGAAATTGAAGACTGCTTTCCACATTTCTTGCGTAATTTTTTGTTATTGCTATTTAAAAAATACCATAACTTCATCTGAGTTATTGTTGCTTTATACCATATAAATTTAATAGATCAGCTATTGATTAAACCTTATAATTAAAACGATCGCTAATGCCACAAAACCTTTTTTATATCAAATCCCCGAAGTTCAACATGTTACCGTTATTAAAATTATTTACTAAATTTTAAATGCGGCGGACAGGCTTTTCTCGTTATACTGTACCCTTAATTTACTGTTAACGATAACTCCTTTATTCCTTTTGTGTTTAAAGAAGTTTTGCAGTTGTACTTTAATTCGTTCCAGGTACATATAACCATATATTATTTTTATTGGAGCTATTGAAGATATCACTACTACCGGCCTTTTTTGATAATCATCCGTTATTATTATATAGCCAGACCATCAATGAACAACGAGCGGGCGCCATAAAATACTGAATCATCTTCAGGCGAAAAAGCACCTGGAAAATACTAATCGATTGCATGATAAATATTGTCTCCACCCCAGGGAAAATTTCAATGCCAAAATGAAATATTTTATATGAAAATCTTTACAAACACAATACGTATAAAGCAGGTGAACCTGCTGCAGCCACAACGCTTATTTTCTATTCCATATCTTCATCATCAGATAATGCTTCGCCTCCTGCTGCTTACGCTGATTTTTTCAATACCCGCATTTGCTGCCACACCTATAAGTGGTGTTGTTACCGATGACAATGGTTCACCACTTTCCGGAGTAACGGTTACCCTTAAAGGAACTTCAATTGCAACTACCACTAATAGCGAAGGAAAATTCAATCTTACTATTCCTAACGGGGGTATACTCGTTTTTTCGTATGTAGGATATAACATCCGGGAAATTGCCTCTGATAATAAAACGGTGACCGTTGTTAAATTGACACAGGATGGTAAGTCTTTAAATGATGTGATCGTTGTAGGATACGGAACTCAGAAAAGGCTGGCCGTAACAGGGGCTGTGTCAGCTATCAAAGGCTCCCAGATCGTTGAAACGCCAGTTGCCAATATTTCCAATTCAATAGCGGGAAAAGTCGCGGGCGTAAGCATGCGACCCAACGGTGGACAGCCAGGGTCCGATGCACCGGATATCCATGTGCGGGGAATTGGAACAACCGGTAATAACAAACCGCTAATAGTTATTGATGGGGTTATAAGAAATAACATCAACCAGATTGACCCCAGTAATATAGAAACGGTATCTGTTTTAAAAGATGCCGCAGCGGTGGCTCCTTATGGGTTGGGTGGAGCGAACGGTGTAATTCTCATTACTACTAAAAGAGGAAAAACAGGCGAACCTGCTTTATCGCTTGATTCATATTATGGCACGCAAACACCAACCTATTATCCCAGGTTGCTTAGCGCGCAGGATTACATGAGAATAAAAGATGAAGCTTATTTAAATGAAAATCCTACCGGCACTAATCTGCCTTACGCAAAAGACCTGATAGATAATTATATTTCACTCAATGCAAAAGATCCTGATAAATATCCGATCAGTAATACCAAAAACCTGGTAAACCTACACGCTCCCATGCAGAACTATAATCTGCAATTAAGCGGAGGCACCTCTAAAGTGAAATATTATATGGGACTGGGATATTATAAACAATCAGGTATGTTCGACCCGGTGAATTATAGCCGTTATAATTACAATATGAATATAGAGGCGCAGGCAACAGCCACTACCACTGTGTCTCTTTCTGTATTGGGAGCAATAGAACGAAACAATACTGTTGATCCGTCTGTTTCCGCGCAACAACTATTCAGAAATGGTTTTAAATTCATCCCTATACAAAGTTTATATTACAGTAATGGCCTTTGGGGAGAGTTTGCAGGAAATTCACCTGTTGGTATACTCAAAGCCGGTTATGCGCGAAGGGATAATACAACCTTGCTGACCACCCTCGCGGTTGAACAAAAATTACCTTTTATTAAAGGACTAAGTCTGAAAGGAACTTTTAGTTATGATCCCAACCAGTTAACAAATAAAAACTGGCACACTCCTTTCTATTATTATACTCAGAAAACTTCTGTTACTCCGTATGTTTATGAAAGGGCTATCTCAACATCAGAAGGAGGCGCCGCTTCTTACACCTGGCTAAGCCAGGACTATACAAAAAATCAAACCTTCAGCTACCAGGGTTACCTCAACTACCACAACAGCTTTGGAAAACATGATTTTACCGGATTGATTGTAGCTGAAGCCCGCAACAATACTTATGAAACATTTTTTGCCCGGCGTAATAATTTTGCTATCAACATTGATGAGTTAAGTTTAGGAAGCTCTAATAAAAATGATTTTGATAACAGCGGAACATCTTCAACCGGCAGCCAGATTGGTTATGTTTACAGAGTTGGTTACAATTATGATAATAGATTCTTATTAGAGGCCTCTGGCCGCTATGATGGACACTACTATTTTGCACCCGGTAAAAGATGGGGATATTTTCCCGCATTCTCTGCAGGCTGGGTGTTATCACAGGAGAAATTTTTACAAAAAGTTCCCTATGTTGACAATCTTAAGATCAGGGGTTCCTGGGGTAAGTCAGGAAATCTTACCGGCACCGCGTTTCAATATTTGAATGGTTATAACCTTTACGGCAATGCCTATGCTTTTGGACTGGGCAGTATGGTTCAGGGATCTTTTATTCCGCGCGAATCAAACCCTAATATTACCTGGGAGGTAGCAACAAAAACCGATGCGGGAGTGGAAGCCAGTTTTTGGAAAGGCTTATTAACCATTGAAGCAGATTACTTTCACGAAAACAGGCAGGGCATGTTGTTAGCGCCTGCTATAACTGTTCCGGTTGAATATGGATTATCCCTCGCCGACCAGAATGCAGGTATCATGCAAAGCGGTGGTATTGAGATTAGTATTGGAAGCAGTCATCAATTCAAGAACGGTTTGAGGGCAGGTATCAACGCCAATTTCAGTTATGCAACCAACAAAATGATACAGATATTTGAAACTGCCGCTACCCGCAATAATCCTAACAGAAGTCGCACCGGCAGGCCTTTTGGCACACCATTCGGATATCATGCGCTTGGACTGTTCAGCGCTGCTGATGATAAAAATGGTGATGGTATCATCAATGCGTCTGATGGATATAATATCACCCAGTTTGGTGTGTTGCATCCGGGCGATATCAGGTATGCTGATCTTGGCGGGGCAGATGGCAAACCGGATGGTAAAATAAGTGCCTTCGATGAAACTGTAATAGGAAAACCGGTTTACAATTTAATTACTTACGGTATTACTCCTACCGCATCCTGGAAAGGTTTTGATCTTGCCCTTTTCTTCCAGGGCTCTGCCTTGACCAGTCTTGATATCAGGCAATTCCAAACTATCCCATTTAATAATAATAATAGTAACTCAACCTATGAGTACTACAATAATCACTGGACCCCATCCACCCCGGACGCAAGGTATCCCAGGGTTACCCAAGCGCCTTATTCAAACAATACACAGGCTTCAGATTTCTGGATGTCAAACACAGCCTTCATAAGATTAAAAAATGCCAATCTTGGTTATACCATACCAACATCAGCTTCGCATTTTTTAAAGATCCAATCTGTAAGAGTGTATGTTTCAGGGCAAAATATTTTAACGCTTAGCAATATAAAATTCATGGATCCTGAAGTGGGTTATACAGATCGTGAGATCGCTTACCCAAATCAAAAGGTGTATGTTGCCGGCCTGAATGTAACCTTCTAATTTTTATAACGATAATAAAGCTGTCATGAACAATATAAATAAATTAATCATAAAAGTATGTTTGGGGCTAGTGCTCACAACAACTTTTTCCTGCAAGAAAGATTTTCTTGATAACACTGAAAAGACCAGGCTAACCGATGCAACCCAATGGCAATCGGAAGGTAATGCCGATATTTTTTTAAATGATATCTATAATAATCTTTCCAATAAATGGAACTCACCTGACAACCTGGATAATTTTACCGATGATAATGATGCAGGTTTTTACTGGCAAAGCTACAGTTGGAAACAAGGCATCGTTGACCCTACCGTTAATGGTGGTACGCCAATGGGTAATACAAGCAACCCGGTTAATTACGCCAACTGGACATCCGGATTTTTAAAAATAAGAGAGTGCAATCTCTTCATTCAAAAAGTTAAAGAGAACGCTAAAAACTTTTCAGCGACTTACCTGAAAAAAAGAATTGATGAAGCTCGTTTTTTAAGAGCTTATTTCTACAGTGAAATGTTTATGCATTTGGGCGGAATACCAATCATAACGGAAGTGTTAGACAGGAGTGTGATGGACAGTTCACAAATCTACAATGCTAGAAATACCTTCGAAGAAACATTTAATTACATTTCCCTTCAGCTTGATTCTGTTGTGAATAATAATGCACTTTCGGTAAAATATAAAAACGGTGATAACGATGCCGGAAGGGCCACATTAGGCGCCGCGGCGGCATTGAAAGGATGGCTGTCATTGTATGTTGCAAGTCCGGCCTTTAATGCCGCCATACCCGCTGCCGGAAACGATCCGAATAAGGTTGCAGGTTTTGGAAATTTTGATGCGGCACGATGGGCTAACGCCGCCGCCGCCAATAAAAAATTCATTGATACCTATAGCGGCTCATATAACCTGTTCCCCGATTTGAACGCATTGTGGTGGGAGAAGAATGAATACAACCCTGAAATTATCTGGGACAGACAGGTGGTTCCGGTAATTATGGGTTCAAATTATGAACAATATGGTGGTCCGGTTTGGATCAATGGAGTTTATTATACCTGGGGCAATTATGATCCTACGCAAGAGCTTGTAGACCAGTTTTTGATGGCTAACGGTAAACCAATCAGCGATCCCTCTTCCGGTTATGATCCGCAGAATCCCTATGTGGGCCGCGAAAAAAGATTTTATGATTATATCGTTTATGATGGCGCCCCTTACAAACAGGACTGGATGGAAAAAATTGATACCATCTATACCCGCATAGACAAAGTTCGTCCATCAAAAAATCAGCTTGATTTTGGAACCGATGATGTAGGCAACACCGGCTATTATTTCAGGAAGAAGATTAATCCGTTACAACCACGTGGTGGTTCTTCCAGCGGTGAAAACTATGTGTATTACCGTTATGCTGAAGTACTTCTAAATTATGCTGAGGCACAGAACGAAGCAGCCGGTCCTGACGCTACGGTTTATACAGCGATTAATCAAATACGAAAACGGTCTAATCTGCCGGATCTGGCGGCAGGTCTTAGCCAGGCTGCTATGCGCAATGCGATCTACAATGATCGCAGGGTAGAGCTATGCTTTGAAGCAAAACGTTTTTACGATATCATCCGTTGGAAAACAGCGATGGATGTAATGAACAAGGATCTGCATGGAATGATGATCACCAATACATCACCTGCTGATAATAGCGGCAAATGGGTGTACCAGCAAATCAATCTTAACCATCCCCATGTGTTCACTCAGAAAATGTACCTGAATCCAATACCGCAAACCGTTATTGATCGGAATAAAAAAATTGTGCAGAACCCTGGATATTGAGTTTAGCTGTCAGCTTTTTGGCTGATAGCTGATACCGGCAAAAAAACATTGAAATGAATAAAAGAACTTTTATAAAATTATCTTCAACACTTATGGCAGCGCCATTGATACCACCGCTGAAAGCCTGGACACAGGAGCGATCGTTAAAGAACTGGTCGGGCAATTTAACTTACAGCACTCATAACGTCACTTATCCGGCATCAGTTGCGGAAGTGCAGGCGCTGGTAAAGAAAACAGGTAAGTTAAAAGTGTTAGGCACCCGTCATTGTTTTAATTCCATCGCCGACAGCAAGGATAATCTGCTTAGCACGAAGAATCTTAATAAAATAATTTCCATAGATACAAAAGCGCATACCGTAACTGTTGAGGCAGGCATTAAATACGGGGAGCTTGCACCTTACCTCGACGGGCATGGTTATGCGCTGCATAACCTGGCTTCGTTACCGCATATTTCTGTTGGCGGCGCCTGTGCCACTGCCACCCATGGTTCAGGAGTAAAAAATAAAAATTTATCTTCCGCGGTTTCCGGTTTGGAGATGGTTATGGCTGATGGCAGCCTGCATACGTTATCAGGAAAAGATGGCGATGCTTTTAATGCTGCTGTAGTCGGTCTTGGCGCATTAGGGGTTGTAACAAAAGTTACGATTAACCTGAAACCAACTTTCACGATGCGGCAGTTTGTATATGAAAAGATGCCTATGTCGCAGTTGAAAGATCACTTTGAAAAAATTGTTTCCGCGGGGTATAGCGTAAGCTTGTTTACAGACTGGCAATCGGATACTATCAATGAAGTCTGGATAAAAGACCCTGAACAGGGAGGTACTGATTTTTCTAAGCAAAAGGATTTCTATGGCGGAAAGGCCGCGACAAAAAACATGCACCCGATAGCGGCGGTATCGGCGGAGAATTGTACAGAGCAGATGGGTGTTGCTGGTCCCTGGTACGAGCGGCTGCCGCATTTTAAAATGGGCTTTACACCCAGCAGCGGAGTAGAGCTGCAGTCGGAATATTTTGTGCCACGACATAATGCCGTCGACGCCATCCTTGCGGTGTCGCGTTTACGCAATGAAATTGGTCCGCATCTTATGATAACAGAGATACGAACCATCGATGCCGATGATTTGTGGATGAGTCCTTGCTACAAACAATCATGTGTTACTGTTCATTTCACCTGGAAACAGGACTGGCCTGCGGTAAGTAAGTTATTGCCAAAGATAGAAAAGGAACTGGCGCCGTATAAGGCCCGCCCCCATTGGGGCAAATTGTTTACTATGACACCGGCAGTATTGCATACACAATATCCAAAGCTACCGGAGTTTAAAAAGATGATAGCTTTATACGACCCGAAAGGGAAATTTATAAATAACTTTTTGAGTACAAATATTTTATAACCACAGGCCTCCGTGTAAGCTCTTCTTAACCTCCGGCTTTTCCTCTGTGGTTAAAATAAGCGCTCCTACCCTTCTCCATCAATCGCCTGCAACATCGCTTTAATATATCCGTAAGCAAATGCAAAAGCTTCATTGCTGCTTCCGGGCGCCGGATGATGCGGTACGTGATCGGGCATAACCAGGTAAGGGTAATCGACATCTCTCAATACTTTGAGCACCTGGTAAAAATCCATGTCACCATTATCAGGATAAACTTCCTGGAAATTATCCCAGCCTCCTTTAATATTTCTCAGGTGGATATTAAAGATCTGGTTGCGCTCCCCGACCCACTTGACAATAGGAATTATTTCCGTCTTAGGATTTTTTAATCCTTCGGCAGTGGAACCCAGGCAGAGATTGAAACCATGGTACTTACTTTTATAAAGCTGCGCAAAACGTTTGATGCCTTCAAAAACATCCGGACTGTTCCATCTTGTAATGCCACGGTAACCAACATGCGTAGGTGGATCAGCGATATGGTTTGCCAGTCTTACTTTATATTCTTCCGCAACAGGAAGCAATCTGTCAAGAAGATACGTAATGCGTTCATACATCATTTCTATCGATACATCCCCCGCGATGGTTTTCGGTTCATTTCTTTTAACAGCTTCCGAATAGTTCCAGGTGTTGTAGGATGCATTGCCGCGTTTAGGATCTATCGTTACCGAACTGCGCAGGATCGGTAATATGATGGTATTATAATTCAAACAATGCACCCCAGACTTACCCGCAACGGAAATCATCTGCTGCATCATTTCTATCTCTCTGTCACGTTCCGGACTCTTACCCAGCATCACATTCGGCACGGTTACTTTATCTATTCCTTCGGATGTCATGGGAAGATGATAGGCGTCAAGGCTGATACCGTATTTTTCACAAGCTTCTTTCTTTGCCAGTGAATCCTGCAGGTCCCAACCCACACCTTTGATTTCCCTGGGCGACCCGCCATCAATATTGTAAACGCCATGCCTTGCTTTAAATTCCAGGTTCTCTGTTGTAGTGCCACCACTCTGGCAACCCACCTTCATAATAACTTTCTTTTTGGGAGCATCGGTATCAGCAGGTTTCCTTTGTTCATTGCCAAAAGCTGATGCGCCAAACGCCGTTGTCATCACTGCCCCGAATGAACCGGCGGTAACACTTTTTACAAAGCATCTTCTCAGCATTATTGTACGATCTTTTTCTTCTTCGTTATTTACTTCCATATACAATCATTTAAAATTAAAGAAGTGATTTTTATACTAAAGGAAAAATTCTTGCGGCGATAAGAATAACAATAAGTCCGGTGATACCCATCACCACATTCATCGGTGAAAAAGTTTTCAATGCTTCCTTCTCTGTAAGGTTACTCATTTTACAAACGATCCAGAAGCCGGCATCATTCATCCAGGGTACTAATTTGGATCCGCAGCCGATAGCCAGTCCTAAATAAAGATGATGGTACTGAAGGTGACCGGTGTTGGCCATACCAGCTAAGATACCGGAGGTAGTGATGAGCGCAACAGTAGCGGAGCCCTGCGCGGTGCGAATAATAGCCGCAATAATAAATGCCATAGGGATAAGCGCCATCTGGTATTCTTTGGTCATATCCGTAATACGGGCGCTGATGCCGGTCTGTTGTAATATACCGCCAAAAGCGCCGCCCGCGGCAGTTATCAGCACAATGGCCCCACCACTCATCAGTGCAGCCTGGACGAAGCTGGTCATGCTTTCCGTTTTATCTTTTTTATGTTTTGACACCAGTTGCAATGCCACCAGTCCGGCGATGATGAGAGCGGTATTCTTATCACCCAGAAAATGGATAACAGTGACCAGGGTATTTTGAAAAGATGAGAAGCCTTTTATTCCGCTAGCAGCCGTATAAGAAGTTAAGAAAGTATCGGCGCATATCAGTACCAGCGGTATCAAAACAGGTAGTATTGAAAAGCCAAGACCTGGCAGTTGTGAAGAATTTTTTACAGAATTTATTTTGATGTCTTCGATACGCGCATCCAGGGAGTCACGCAAGGGCACGGTCCATTTGCGGTTCGCCCATAACGCGAATGCGTATCCTGAGGCGCTTGTAATGATACCGAGGATGATACCGGCGACTATCATCATCCCGATAGGTATCTGCATAGCGCTCACTAAAAATAAAGGTCCGGGTGCAGGCGGCACCAGTGAGTTAGCCATTACGGCGCCGGCAATTATTGCCAGTACTAGCAACAAATAATTTTTGCCTATACGCATGGACATCGCTTTAGCAAGCGGCATCATTAAAAAAATTACAGTATCAAAAAATACCGGTATGCCGATAATGAAACTGCTTATTAAAAACGCGATAGGCGCTTTGCCGACACCGGTTGCCTTTAACATGGCACGAACTATTCTTTCTGCCGCGCCGCTTTCGAGCATGCACTTTCCAATAATGGCAGCCATGGCAATCAGGATACCGATCTTTGCGGCGGTGTTACCAAATTCGATGGCTATTCTTTCACCAATTGTTTTCTTAGCAATCAGCAATGCCGCCGCCGGCGTAGATCCTTTGCTTATCGCGAATTGTTCTATTGCAGACCCGGGTGTCATCAGTGCAACAACAAAAGCCGCCAGTAAAAGTGCAAGAAAAGGATGCAGCTTAAATCCTATTATTCCACCAACGACTATAACTACCCCGGTAAAAAGTATGAAGAGAGGATCTGTTAGCAACATCTTTTATGATTGGTTGTTATTGACTGAGGGTGAAGGAGCTTGCTGAAAATAAATGCGGTTGACGTTTAGGTCAGCGTCTTAAATAAGCTTCGTTCAAAACCTGAATTAATATTACTGTTTTTATTTGATCTTAAGTAAGAAAGCATCTTTTGTTTTAATCTTCCAGCTTCAACTAGTAGTTTTTGCTGTCAGCCATCAGGAGAAAAAGTATATGATAGAATAGATTACTGACATGACAATAGCTTGCCAGGAAGGTTTGCGAATTTTTGTAATAATAATAATTAATCAAATCATACAAATCATAGTTCAGAACAGTAGCCGTATGAAGACAGATGGCTTACAAATTTTCAATCCGAAATTTATTCTTTACATTCATAAAAATTTACCATGAAATAATTTCAGGTGTTTTGTGAATTTAATGCCTGGGACCATATACAATAATCTTCATTTTAAAAATCCAACAATGAAAAACAACTATTGGTATT
>Ga0123336_10002558_pt1 | contig 15725 bp, 16 predicted proteins | sample SSSSmetaG_FD_96466 | JGI IMG/M metagenome (GOLD analysis project Ga0123336, IMG submission 96466) | Glacier valley bacterial and archeal communities from Borup Fiord, Nunavut, Canada, to study Microbial Dark Matter (Phase II) - ​SSSS metaG | ecosystem: Environmental > Aquatic > Freshwater > Ice... | reverse complement strand
TGACGCCCTGATCCCCGTGGGCCGCGGCCAGCGCGAGCTGATCATCGGCGACCGCCAGACCGGCAAGACCGCCGTCGCCATTGATGCCATCATCAACCAGCGCACCGCCTTCGCCGGCACGGACGAGAAGGCGAAGCTCTACTGCATCTACGTCGCCATCGGCCAGAAGCGCTCCACCGTCGCGCAGATCGTGCGCACGCTGGAGGAGAACGGGGCGATGGAGTACTCCATCGTCGTCGCCGCCACCGCCAGCGACCCGGCGCCCATGCAGTTCCTGGCGCCCTACACCGGCTGCACCATGGGCGAGTACTTCCGCGACAACGGCATGCACGCCATGATCTGCTACGACGACCTGTCCAAGCAGGCCGTCGCCTACCGCCAGATGTCCCTGTTGCTGCGCCGCCCGCCGGGCCGCGAGGCCTACCCCGGCGACGTGTTCTACCTGCACAGCCGCCTGCTGGAGCGCGCGGCGAAGATGTCGGAGGCGTTCGGCAGCGGCTCCCTGACGGCGCTGCCGGTGATTGAGACGCAGGCCGGCGACGTGTCCGCCTACATCCCGACCAACGTCATCAGCATCACCGACGGCCAGATCTTCCTGGAGACCGAGCTGTTCTTCCGCGGCATCCGCCCGGCCGTGAACGTCGGCCTGTCGGTGTCCCGCGTGGGATCGTCGGCGCAGATCAAGGCCATGAAGAAGGTCTCCGGCAGCATCAAGCTGGAGCTGGCGCAATACCGTGAGATGGCGGCCTTCGCGCAGTTCGCCTCAGACCTCGACGCCTCCACCCAGCGCCTGCTGGCCCGCGGCGCGCGGCTGACGGAGCTGTTGAAGCAGCCGCAGTTCAGCCCGATGCCGGTCGAGGAGCAGGTCATCAGCATCTACGCCGGCACCAAGGGCTACCTGGACAACATCCCGGTCGGCAAGGTCGGCGAGTTCGAGCGGCGGATGATCTCCGAGCTGAAGGTTCGGGAGCCTACGGTGCTGACCAGCATCCGCGAGCAGCGTGAGATGAAGGGCGACGTGGAGAAGACGCTCGTGTCCTTCATGGACGGCTTCGCCAAGACCTTCGCCTAATGGCCAGCCTCAAGGCGCTGCGGGCGCGCATCAACAGCGTGAAGTCCACGCGCAAGATCACCTCGGCCATGAAGATGGTCGCAGCGAGCAAGCTGAAGCGCGCCCAGACGCAAGCCGAGGCCGCGCGGCCCTACGCCGAGCGGATGCAGCGCATGTTGGCTACCCTGGCGCGCAGCGCCGCCGGGTCGCCGTCCGCGCCGCCGATGCTGGTGGGGACGGGCAAGGACCAGGTCCACCTGCTGGTGGTGGTGACGGCCGACCGTGGCCTGGCCGGCGCCTTCAACACCAACGTCGGCCGCTTCGCCCGCGCGGCGGTCCAGCGGCTGGAGGGCCAGGGCAAGACCGTCCGCGTGCTGACCGTGGGCCGGAAGGGCCGCGACTACCTGCGGCGCGAGTATGCCAGCCGTCTGGTGGGCGAGTTCAGCTTCGCCGGCAAGAAGCGGGTCGAGTTCTCCGACGTGAACGAGGTCGCGGCGCGCGTCACGGCCATGCTCGGCGCGGGCGAGTTCGACGTGTGCACGGTGATCTACAACCGCTTCCAGTCCGTCATCAGTCAAATCCCGAGCGAGATGCAGTTGATCCCGCTCTCGGTGCCGGACGCCGACACCACCCCCACCACGGGTCCGCAGGCGCAGTACGAGTTCGAGCCGGACGAGGAGGCGATCCTCGCGGCCCTGCTGCCGCGCAACATGGCGATCCAGTTGTTCCGCGCGCTGATCGAGAGTGCGGCCGGCGAGCAGGGTGCCCGCATGTCGGCCATGGACAACGCCACCCGCAACGCCGGTGACATGATCAACCGGCTGACGCTCAACTACAACCGCACGCGCCAGGCGAACATCACGCGGGAGCTGATCGAGATCATCTCCGGCGCCGAAGCGGTCTAACCCAAGGAAACCCGGGATCATGGCAGTAAGCAACAAGGTCGGCCGCGTGACGCAGGTGCTGGGCGCCGTGGTGGACGTGCAGTTCGAGGGCGAGTTGCCGTTCATCCAGAACGCGCTGATCGCCAAGAATGGCAACAACAACCTGGTGCTCGAAGTGGCGCAGGAACTGGGCGAAAAGACTGTCCGCTGCATCGCCATGGACGCGACCGAGGGCATGGTGCGCGGCAGCGAGGTGACGGACACCGGCGGCCCGATCACCGTGCCCGTCGGCCCGGAGACGCTAGGCCGCATCCTGAACGTCATCGGCGAGCCAATTGACGGCCGCGGCCCGGTTGGCGAGAAGATGCGCTACCCGATCCACCGCGCCGCCCCGTCCTTCGAGGACCAGAGCAGCAGCAGCGAGATCCTGGTCACCGGCATCAAGGTCGTGGACCTGCTAGCGCCCTACCTGAAGGGCGGCAAGGTCGGCCTGTTCGGCGGCGCCGGCGTCGGCAAGACCGTGCTCATCCAGGAGCTTATCAACAACATCGCCAAGGCGCATGGCGGCGTGTCGGTATTCGCAGGCGTCGGCGAGCGCACGCGTGAGGGCAACGACCTATACCATGAGATGGTGGACGCCGGCGTCATCAAGCTCGGTGACGGCACGACCGAGGGCAGCAAGGTCGCGCTGGTCTATGGTCAGATGAACGAGCCGCCGGGCGCCCGCGCCCGCGTGGCGCTGTCCGGCCTCAGCCTGGCCGAGTACTTCCGCGACGAGGAAGGCCAGGACGTGCTGTTCTTCGTGGACAACATCTTCCGCTTTACCCAGGCCGGCGCCGAGGTGTCGGCCCTGCTGGGCCGCATCCCCAGCGCCGTGGGCTACCAGCCGACGCTGGCGACCGACATGGGCGCGCTGCAGGAGCGGATCACCAGCACGAAGAAGGGTTCCATCACCTCGGTCCAGGCGATCTACGTCCCCGCCGACGACCTGACCGACCCGGCGCCGGCCACCAGCTTCGCCCACCTTGACGCCACCACCGTGCTGAACCGCGCCATCTCCGAAAAGGGCATCTACCCGGCAGTGGACCCGCTGGACTCCACCAGCCGCTCGCTCGACCCCCGCATCGTCGGCGAGGAGCACTACCTGGTCGCGCGTGAGGTGCAGCGCGTGCTGCAGACCTACAAGAGCCTGCAGGACATCATCGCCATCCTGGGCATGGACGAGCTGAGCGAGGACGACAAGGCCGTGGTGGGCCGCGCCCGCCGCATCGAGCGGTTCATGTCCCAGCCCTTCTTCGTGGCGCAGGTGTTCACCGGCAGCCCCGGCGTGTTCGTGTCCATCGCCGACACCGTCCGCAGCTTCAAGGACATCATCGAGGGCAAGTACGACCACCTGCCGGAGGCCGCGTTCTACATGGTCGGCACGATTGATGACGTGGTGAAGAAGGCCGAGGGCATGAAGGTCACCGCCTGATGCCGACGCTGCTGGAGATCGTCAGCCCCGACCGGCTGCTGCTGTCGCAGCCGGTGGACATGGCCGTCATCCCGGCGGCGGAAGGCGAGATGGGCGTGCTGCCGGGCCACAGCCCGATGATCGTGCTGCTCCAAGGCGGCACGATCACCCTGCACGAGGGCGGGCGTCCGACGAGCCAGTTGTTCGTCAGCGGCGGCTTTGCCGAGATCACGCCCGACCGCTGCACGGTGCTGGCCGATGAGGCCATCCCGGTCGCCGAGGTGTCCCGCGCGCAGGCGGAGACCCGGCTGCAAGCGGCGTTGGTGGAGCAGACGGCGGCCGGCACGGACACTGTGGCCTACGACGCGGCCGCAGGACGGGTGCAGGCGGCCCGGGCGATGCTGGCCGCGGCCGGGGCGGCGTAGCGTATCAGGGCTTCGTCGTAGGGCGGATCAGCGAAGGATCAGCGAAGCGCCATCCGCCGTCTCGCGGCGCTGGCCAGCGGCAGGTTCGGCGTCACCGGTCGGCCCTTACGCCAAGGTTGCGGAACCGCCTAGCCGGTTCAGGCCGCCGTTCCGGATGCGTACTATCGGGTGGCATCGTCAACCCACCTGATCCCGTCACTGAATTGCAACACTCGTGTTCACACAAGAGGTAGGACGGTTCGCGCTCTCGGTAGCCCGGCCCATATCTCCGCCGTAATAGGATTGGTCCGCTCCACCATGAAGCACTGGCGTTTGGAGGACGTGGCCTGGAACGGGTTCGACCCGGCAAAGGTTGATCCCAGCATCGTACCGCTGGTCAAGGCCGCCGCCATGGTCGAGCGCAACGGTGTGGACTACGCCGTCTATCTCGGCCGGGTGTTCGTGGACGACCCGGACTTCCGCCGGGCCAGCGACAACTGGGCAATCGAGGAGGTGCAGCACGGCGATGCCCTGGGCCGCTGGGCCATGCTGGCCGACCCCGGCTGGGACTTCGAGGCGGCGTTCCAACGCTACCGGGACGGCTACAAGCTGCCGCTGGACGCCGACGCCTCCGTGCGCGGCTCACGCACCGGCGAGTTGATCGCGCGCTGCATGGTCGAGACGGGGACGAGCAGCTACTATACGGCGCTGGCGGAGGCGACGGCGGAGCCGGTGCTGCAACAGGTCTGCAAGTTGATCGCAGCCGACGAGTACCGTCACTTCAAGCTGTTCTACGACCACATGCGCCGCTACCTCGCGCGGGAGCAGCTTGGTGTCGTGAAGCGCCTGCGGATCGCCGCCGGGCGCATCACCGAATCCGAGGATGACGAGTTGGCCTACGCCTACCATTGCGGCAACGAGCCGGCAGCAATGGCCTACGAACACGAGCGCTGCATCGCGGCCTACATGGGCCGTGCCATCAGCTTCTACCGCTTCCGCCATATCGAGCGGGCGATGGGCATGATCCTGAAGTCGGTAGGCCTGCCGCCGCGCGGTCGCTTGTCGGCTGCGGGCGCGAGGCTGACCTGGACGTTGCTGCAACGGCGCCGCCGGAAGTTCGAGGGCGTGGGGCTGAAGGCGGCGGCCTGACCCTCATGGCGTGTTCGGTAAGGATGGACGCACCAGTCACGCCATAAGCTTCGTTTCTACAAGCATCTTCGTCGAAACGTATGCACGGTCGGTCCGGTGATGCTCTATCGGCGCCGATACCGGCTGCGCCCGACGGTCCTTGATCTGGGCAGCACGACGCCTTCGTAGAACTCGCCCAAGGGCACTTCGATCCCGACCTCCGGCATGGCCAGCACCTTGTCCGGACCCGTTAAGAGCAGTCCCGTCCACCTTCCGTCCACCCGCGCGAATACAACTGTCGCGACGCTATTCTGCGACAGCATGACGTAGCGCATGATGGACGGCGTGGCTTCATACTCCGGGTTCTTCACAGTCTGATCCAGCAGGGCGGTGCTGCGAGATTCGACCTCGAACACGACACGGGGATCGGCCAGCAGCACCTCTTTCGGCTGCATCAGCCCGCACGCTACCGTCGCGTCGGGGTAGCGTATGCTGCCGGCCGCCTCGATCTTCATGCCGCTGCCGAACACCCGGCACGGCCCGCCGCGCAGGCGGACCCCCAACGCAATCACGATATTGGCCACGATCAACTCATGCGCCTGCGTCGCGCCCACCATCGCCGTTATCCCGTAGCCATTGAACTCATGCCGCAGCTCCTGGTGCTCCTCCCACGCCAGGAACTCCTCCTTGGTCATCCGCGTGCGGAGTGCGACGTTCATGGGTGGCCTCCTGCCTGCCGGGCTACCCGGCGACGCTTAGCATGATCTTGCCGATGTGGGTGCTGGCCTCCATCATCCGGTGGGCGTCGGCGGCTTGCGCCAGCGGGAAGACCTGGTGGATCACCGGGCCGCAGCGGCCGGCGTTCAGGACGGGCCATACGCGTGCCCGCAGCGAACCGGCGATGGCGGCTTTCTGCGCCGCGGTGCGGGGGCGCATGGTGCTGCCGGTGACGTGCAGGCGCCGGGTCATGATGGTGGTCAGGTCCAGCCCGTCCGCTACCGCACCCTGCAAGAAGGCGATCAGCACCAGGCGGCCGTCCATCGCCAGGCAGCGCAGGTTGCGGGCGAAGTAGGGGGCGCCCACCATGTCCATCACCACCTCCAGCCCGGCACCGCCCGTCAGTTCGGCGATGCGGGCGGGGAAGTCCTCCTCCCGGTAGTTGATGGCGACGGCGGCGCCCAGGCGCAGGCAAGCCGCGCACTTCTCGGCGCTGCCGGCGGTGGCGTAGGCGGTGCTGCCGAACTCGTGCGCCAGTTGCAGGGCGGTGACGCCGATGCCGCTGGTGCCGCCGTGGACCAGGACGCGCTCGCCGGGTTGCAGGCGGCCGATCTCGAACAGGTTGGCCCAAACGGTGAAGTAGGTTTCCGGCAGCGCCGCGGCGCGGATGGCGTCGTAGCCGGCAGGCCAGGGCAGGCACTGGCCGGCGGGGGCGGTGCAGTACTCGGCATAGCCGCCGCCATTGGCCAGCGCGCAGACACGGTCGCCGACGGCGTAGGCAGTGGTGCCGTTGATGGCTACGACTTCCCCGGCCACTTCCAGGCCCAGCAGGGGGCTGGCACCGGGCGGGGGCGGGTAGGCGCCCTTGCGCTGCTGCACGTCGGGGCGGTTGACGCCGGCGGCCTGCACGCGGATCAGGACCTCCCCGGCGGCGGGTTGCGGAACGGGGCCGGTGGCGGTGGTCATGCCCTCCGGCCCGCCAGGGACGTGGGCGATGTGGCGCATCTGGGCGGGGAGGGTCATTGGGGCCTCGGGCTGGGGTGGCGGACGGTCCGTGCGCCGTGGCAGCTTGTCAATTGGCGGCAGGGTTTGTCCATGGTGCGGGGCTGCCCGACGGCGGCGCCTTTTGGACCTGCACCCGACCGGTCCCACGTCTGCAACCACTGTTGTTACAAGGAATGTTAGGCGTGCTATCTGCTCCCTCTCGACGTGCTGCTATGATCGCCGCGGCGCTGGGCCTGCTGGCGGGCGCCCCGCGCCCGGCACTTGCAGCCGATCCCGTGACGGAGTGGTCCCTGTTGGCCGACCGCGTTGCCAACGGCGCGGCCAATTGGCGCACGATGGCGATCATGCACCAGGCCATGCACGACGCCCGCAACGCGGCGGCGCCGGCCTATGCACGGTGGTTCCCGCCCACGCCTGACGAGCCGCCAGGCACTGGCGCCGACCCGGACGCAGCCATGGCCGCCGCTGCCCGGCGCGTGCTGGCCGCGGAACATCCCGACCACCAGGAAGCCATTTGGCAGGCTTACCAGCACGCCCTGGACCGCATCCCGGACGGCCCGGCCCGGCAAGCCGGGGTAGTGCTCGGGGACGCCGTGGGCGCGGCGGCCGTAGCGCGCCGGGCCAGGGACGGATTCCAGAGCATACGGCCCTTTCCGGTTGGCACGGCCGTAGGCGCCTGGCGCAAGACCCCGCCGGAGTTCCGGGCCAGCTACACGACGGACACCAGGCCGTTCCTGTTCGCGGGCGACAAGGACCTGCAGCCGCAGCCGCCGCCCGCGCTGGGCACACCCCGGTTCTTGGAGGTCGTGGCGGAGGTGCAGCGGATAGGCAGCCTGGAGTCCGACGCCCGCACCCCGGCGCAGTCGGAGGCGGCGAAGTATTGGGCCTACCAAAGTGGCCAGCGCGGCTATGTCCACCTGGTCGTCGCGCTGTTGGACGCCCATCCGCGGCCCGGCGGCCTGCAGGCCCATGCCCGCATCATGTCCCAGCTTGCCACGGCGCTGGCGGACAGCGCGGTGCTGATCTGGAATGAGAAGGAGCGGTTCGGCTTCTGGCGTCCCGTCACCGTCATCCGGGAGGGCGCGCCCGGCGTCACACGGGACCCGGGCTGGCTGTCGTTCATCGAGACGCCCGCCCATCCCGAGTATCCCTCCGGCCACGCCAGCGACTGCTTCACCGGGACCGGCGTGCTGCGCGCGGCGTTTCCCGACCTGCGGGGGCCAGTGACCTACGTCGCCCAGACCGCCCGGCCGTCCGAAGGGCCGGACGCCGGCAGCATGGGCCAGCACATGCAGTATGCCGACAGCGGCCTGCCCGCGCAGCGCGAGTTCCCGGGGCTGGCGGAGATGGCGCGGGAGTGCAGCGACAGCCGCATCTGGGCCGGGGCGCACTTCCGCACGGCCAACGAGGAGGCCGAACGGATGGCAGCCCGGATTACGGCGCGGGCGATGGCGGCGGTGCCGGCGCGGTAGCGGTCAGGCAGTCCTCCGCGCCAGGCGGGATGTCCCATATGCGCATGAGCTGGGTGATGGCGGCGTTCAGCTCCTGCAGGGTTACGCCGTCGCGGGCCTGGATGGAGATGCCGTTGAGGAATGCGCCGAACGTCACGGCCAGTCCTGCCGCGTCAGCACCCGCGGGCAGGTCGCCTGCGGCGTCGCCGCGGGCCAGGCAGGCGCGCATGGCCGCCCGGGTCCGCGTCCGTTGCGCCGTCAGCATGTCCTGGACGCCCTGGTGCTCCGGGGCGCACATGCCCGCGGCAACGACAAGCCAGCAGCCAGGGGGGTGTGCCGGGTCGGTCTGCATCCGGGCGGAGGCGCGCAGGGTCTGCTCGATGGCTTGGCGCGCCGGCAGCGCCGGGTCGCGCAGGGCGGCCGTGACCTGGCCGTGCGTGTCCAGATAGCGGGCGGCGGCCTCGCGGAACAGGGCCTCCTTGGAACCAAAGGCCGCATAGAAGCTGGCCGCCGAGATGCCGCCCATAGCCGCCTTGAGGTGGGCCAACGATGCCGCCTCGTAGCCCAGCCGCCAGAACAGCAGCATCGCCTGGTCCAGCGCCGTGTCCCGGTCGAAGCCCCTGGGGCGTCCCGTTCTTGCCATCGCGGCACCTCCCTTGCCAATTATAGAGTGGTTGGTCCAGTAGTCATTGACAAGCAGGCACGTGAACCACACTTTCGGACCGTCTGGTCCAGAACTCGGCGGTGAACCCGCTCGGCAATGCCGGGGGACTGCGCCGTCGCTGGGGCGCTGCAACGGAGGGCTCCGCGATGAGGGTTGGTTTCATTGGCATTGGCAGCATGGGTGCCGCGATGGTGCCCAACCTGGTCCGGGCGGGCCATCAAGTCGCAGTGTGGAACCGCGATGCAGTTGCCGCCCGGGCGTTGCAGGGCGTGACGGTGCTGCCCTTCCCGGCCGAGGCATTCCAAAACGATGCCGTCTTGACCATGCTGTCCGACGACGTAGCGGTGCGGAGCGTCATCTTGGACTCCGGCGCGCTGGCCGCAGCCCGGCCGGGCTGCGTCCACGTGATGATGGCGACCATCTCCCTGGCCCTGGTGCAGGAGCTGCACGACGCGCACCGCCGGGCCGGGGTTGCGTATGTGGCGGCACCGGTGTTCGGCGTGCCGGCCGCCGCGGCGCAGGCCGGCCTGAACATCCTGGCCGCCGGGGACGACGCCGCCATCGCAGCGGTGCAGCCGCTGTTCGACGCGCTGGGACAAAAGACCTGGCGCCTGGGCACGGACCCCGTCCGCGCCAACGTGGCGAAGGTGGCCGGCAACCTGATGATCACCCTCGCCATCGAGGCGATGGGCGAGGCCAGCGCACTGACCGAGCGCTACGGCCTGCCGGCAGCGGACTTCCTGGACGTGATCACCAACACGATCATGGCGGCGCCCAGCTACAAGCGCTACGGCGGCTTCATTGCCACCGACACCTATGAGCCCGGCTTCAAGCTGACCCTAGGCTTGAAAGACGTAAACCTGGCGCTGGAGGCGGCGCGGGCCAGCGGCACGGTGTTGCCGTCCGCCGAGATCGTGCGGGAGAACATGGCGGCGGCGGTGGAACAGGGGATGGGCGGCAAGGACTGGTCCATCCTGGCCAAGGTGGCGCGCCGCCGGGCGGGCCTGAACGAGGGGGTGGCATGATGCCGCCGCCGCCGGCCGCCGCCAGGCCAGCCGCATCACAAATGCCGGAGGGCGGCGTAACGACGAAATCCGGCGACGACGGCGCGCCGCCGGGCATCAGCCGGGGCCTGACCTTGGCCATGGCGTTTGCGGCAGGGGCCGCGGTCGCCAACCTCTACTACAACCAGCCGATGCTCGGGATCATGGAGCATGATCTCGGCACCCCCGGTCCGGCCGGCCTGGTCGCTCCGGGCTTGTCTGGCTTCGTGCCGACGGCGACGCAGCTTGGCTATGCCGCCGGGCTGTTCCTGCTGGTGCCGCTGGGCGACCTGATGGATCGGCGGCGGCTGATCACGGCGCAGTTCGTGCTGCTCGCGGCGGCGCTGGCGCTGGTGGCGCTGGCACCCACCGCAGGGCTGGTCATGCTGGCGTCGCTGGCCATGGGGGCGTGCGCGACCGTGGCGCAGCAGGTCGTGCCGTTCGCCGCGTCCCTGGCAGCGCCGGCCCGGCGGGGCCGCACGATGGGGACGGTGATGGCGGGCGTGCTGTGCGGCATCCTGCTCAGCCGCACCGTCTCCGGCTTCGTGGGGACGCATATGGGGTGGCGCGAGATGTTTTGGCTCGCCGTGCCGCTCACGCTCGGGATGGCCTGGCTGATGGCGGCGCGGCTGCCGCGCAACCAGCCCTACCAGGCCATCGGCTACGGCACCGCCCTGGCGTCCCTGGCCTGGCTGTGGCGGCAGGAGCCCCTGCTGCGCCGCGCGACGGTGGTGCAAGGCGCGCTCTTTGCGTCGTTCACCGCGTTCTGGACCGTGCTGGCGCTGCATCTGCAGGAGCCGCGGTTCCACCTGGGCGCCGACGTTGCGGGCCTGTTCGGCATCGTCGGTGCCGTGGGCGTCCTGGCCGCCCCGCTGGCAGGGCGCATCGCCGACCGGCGCGGGCCGGCGCTGGTGATCGGCGCGGGCGCGCTGCTGACGGTGCTGTCTTGGGGGCTGGTCAGCTTGTGGGGTGCGGTGCCGGGCTTGGTGCTGGGCGTGGTCGTGCTGGATTTTGGGGTGCAGAGCGCGCTGGTATCGAACCAGCATGTGGTGTTCGCGCTGCAGCCTGCGGCGCGCAGCCGGCTCAACACGGTGTTCATGACCGGGATGTTCGTCGGCGGGTCCGCTGGGTCTGCTGGGGCGACGTTGGCATGGGGCCTGGCGGGGTGGCCCGGCGTATGCGGCTTTGGCGCCGCGCTGGCCGCGGTGGCGCTGGCGGCGGAGGCGGCAGGCCGGCTTGGTGGCGCGCGTGGGGCGGCGGCTGTGGGCGAGCAGGCTGTGTGACGGCAGGGAAATAGCTTCGGCTTTGAGGCTCTGTTGCAGCGCTGCTCTGCCTGCATGGATGGCGGTCAGCATAGACATAGTGCCCGGAACGGATCGGGCGGCGCTTGCCGCTTCCCTCACCCCGGCCCTCTTCCGGAGGATGACGGGGCAGGGCTGCCCCTAGTGCGCCGGATGTCGCGGGGCGTCGTGGATGGGGTGGACCTCGAAGCCCTCGTTCGCCAGGTGGACCAGCACGAGGTGCTCGTCCACGTCGCCGATCACATGCGCTTCCCCGGCATCCGCGTCCACGGTGACGCCTTGCACGTTTGCCACCAGGCCCAAGGAGCGTTTCAGCGCTGCCACGTGCCCGGCGTCGTGAAGGCCGGCAATCCTCAGTCTCAGTAATTTGTCAGGCATCGGCTCAACTCCGGGTGCCGGGGCAGCATAGCGAGTGCGTGCCGTCCTGCATGCCCAAACCTGCCCCAGCCGCGCGGACCGGGGCAGGACACCCGTCAGCGGATGGCGCGCAGCACCGAGCGTTGCTCGCCGGCCAGCGAGCGGTAGATGGACAGGTAGTCCTCCGCCATGCGCTTGGCGGTGAAGCGCGCGTCGAAGCGGGCGCGGACGGTGTCGCGCGACAGCTCGTGCAGGCGGCTGACGGCGGACATGGCGCCTTGCTCGTCCTCGACGATGAAGCCGCTAACGCCATGCTCGACGATCTCGGGGACGGAGCCGCGGTTGAAGGCGATCACGGGGGTGCCGCAGGCCATCGCCTCGATCATCACCAGGCCGAACGGCTCCGGCCAGTCAATCGGCATCAGCAAGCCGCAGGCGCCGCTTAGGAAGGCGGGCTTCTGGGCGTCGTTGATTTCCCCGATCATCTCGACGCCGCCCTGGGCCAGCAGGGGGCGGATGACGGTGCCGAAGTAAACCTCGTCCACCTTGTCCACCTTGGCGGCGATCTTGAGGGGGATGCCGCAGGCCCGGGCGATGCGGATGGCCTTGTCAGGCCCCTTCTCGGGCGCGATGCGGCCCAGGAACGCCAGGTAGTCCTTGGGGCCGGGCTGCGGCGTCAGCAGGTTCTGCGGCAGGCCGTGGTGGACGGTGCGGACGTAGTTGGCCTGCGGCAGCGGGCGGCGCTGGCTGTCAGAGATCGAGACGATGGGCACGTTGGAAAAGGTGTTGAACACCGGCTGCAACTCGGCCAGGTCCAGGCGTCCGTGCATGGTGGTGACGAAGGGCGTGCGCTGGCGTGCGAACATGCTGAATGGCCAGTAGTCCATGTGGAAGTGCAACACGTCGAACTCGTCGGCCTTGGCGCGGGCGGCCTCCATGAGCAGCATGTGCGGGGCGATGGGGTCGCGGATGGCCGGGTCCAGGCGCAAGGCGCGGGGCCAGATCGGCTCCAGCTTGGCCGAGGTCGTGCTGTCGCCGGATGCGAATAGGGTGACGTCATGGCCCAAGGCCACCAGCTCCTCCGTCAGGAAGGAGACGACGCGCTCGGTGCCGCCATACAGCTTGGGAGGGACAGCTTCGTGCAGAGGGGCAATTTGGGCAATGCGCATAGGGGCCGGTCCTTCATTGCTGCTATCAACTATGCAACGCAAGAATCAGGGCAATTCTGCGGCAGTGCAGCAAATCGTGACCGGGACGGCGCTTAGGCCAGGCTGCACTTAGGCGGCAGACGCGCATCGTGGCGAGGTGCGGGCGACCAAGGTAGGTGCGACGGGCGCTGCCATACTGCGACCGGATGGCGTCATGGCCGTGGTGTGCCTGACCAGTGCCTTGATTGCTGTCTGGCCCTCCAAGATGCCCGTGTGACGCTCCCAGACTAGGAATAGCAACTTACGGTCGTTGGCCTGGGTTGCCGCGCCGCTCCGCGCCTTGCGGCGGCGGCACCAAACTTGCATCCTGCATCTTCGATGGGATGAGGGTAGGGAACACTCGTGTCTAGCCGCCTGCTTCCGGCTGCCGGTGGCACACCGCCTCGATTCGGTTGCCGTCGGGGTCCAGCAGGAATGCGGCGTAATAGGCCGGACGCAGGCCGGGTGGGCCGTCGTCGCGGCCTCCAGCGGCGATCCCAGCCTCGTGGAAGGCAGCCACCGCGGCACGGCTGGGCGCGCGGAAGTACCAGTGCCGGTTGTCCGGGACGACCGTGCCGGTGGTGGCGCGGATGCTCATGTAGCTGTGCCCATCGTCGCCCGGACGGTTCCGCACGCCGTAGCCGGCCCGCGTGTCCGTCCTGGCGACGCAGCGCACGCCCAAGGCTGCCATCACGGCGTCCTAGAACGGCAACGCCCGGGCGATGTCGGCTGACGTGATAGAGACATGATCGAGCATGGCATGCTCCGGCCCAGAAAGCGCCGAATGCGGCCATCGGGGCTGGCGCCCCGGGCCGCAATCCTCATCATCGGATAGCGGGGGCTCCTAGAAGCCCTCGCGCTCCAGCCGCTTGCGCTCCATCTTGCGGGCGCGGCGCACGGCCTCGGCGGCCTCACGCGCACGGCGCTCGGACGGCTTCTCGAAGTGCCGGCGGAGCTTCATCTCGCGGAACACGCCCTCGCGCTGCATCTTCTTCTTGAGCGCCTTGAGCGCCTGGTCAACATTGTTGTCACGAACGAGAACCTGCACTTGGCTGCCGTCTCCTCTGGCCGGGGTGGGTGAAGCCGGGTCTAACCCGGGACATGCATCTGGGTTTCCAACCGGCAGGTAGCCGGGGAGGCTTTGGCATAGCACCGTTGCGCGGCCTCGCCAAAGGATTTCGCCGCACCACCTCTGCCCAACCCCTGACGGAGCCGACGATGGCCATTCTCAAGATCGCCCGCATGGGCCATCCCGTGCTGCTGCAACGGGCCGCCCCCGTGCCGGACCCCACCGCGCCGGAGGTGCGCCGCCTGGTGGCCGACATGATCGAGACGATGGAGGACGCCGGCGGTGCCGGGCTGGCCGCGCCGCAGGTCCATGTGCCCCTGCGCCTGTTCGTCTTCCGCGTCCCCGCCGCCCGCACCCAGCCCGGCGAGGACGGCCCGGTGCCCACCACCGTCGTCATCAACCCGGAACTCGAGCTGCTGGGCGACGAGATGGTGATGCGCTGGGAGGGCTGCCTGTCCATCCCTGGCCTGCGCGCCGCCGTGCCGCGCTACGCCCGCGTGCGCTACCGCGGCGTGGACGCGGACGGGCAGGCGGTCGGCGCGGAGGCCGGCGGCTTCCATGCCGGGGTGGTGCAGCATGAGCATGACCACCTGGACGGCATCCTGTATCCCATGCGCATGTCGGACTTCCGCCACTTCGGCTTCAACGAGGAGCTGGCCCGTGCGGCGGCTCCGCCAACATAAGGCCACCCCCCATGTTCGACCCCCCCGAGCGCAGCCCCGAGCGTGACGCCGCCATCCTGGCGTTGCTGCCCAACGTCCCCCTCGACGGCTGGACCATCGCCGGCCTGCGCGCCGCCGCCGGCCCGGATGCGGACCTGCTGTTCCCTGGCGGCGTCCGGGACATGATCGAGACCTACGTGGACCTGGGCGACCGCCAGATGGTGGAGGGCGCGGCGGCGCTGGACCTGCAAGGCCGCCGTCTGCCGACCCGTGTGCGGGAGGTCATCGCGCTGCGGTTCCGCCAGCAGCGCGACAACCGGGAAGCGATCCGCCGCGCCTTGTCCATCCTGGCGCTGCCGGGCAACGCCGGGCGGGCCGTGGCGGCAACGGCGCGGACTGTGGACAGCGTGTGGTATGCCGCCGGGGACACCAGCGCCGACCTGAGCTGGTACACCAAGCGGGCCATCCTGGCCGGGGTGTATGGCGCGACGCTTCTATACTGGCTGCAGGATTACAGCATGGACGACGAGGACACCCTGGCCTTCCTGGACCGCCGGCTGGCCGGGGTGGGGCGCATCACCCAGTTCCGCCGCCGGACTGACGCTTTCGTGCAACGGATGCGCCGCAACCGGGCGGCGTAGGCGGCAACCGGCCCGGCAGGCGGACGTATATCGCAGGCACAACCCTGGTCTTGGAGGCACCTATGAAGAGCATCGCGCTTTGGCTGATCGGCATCCCGATCCCCATCATCATCCTGCTCAAGATCTTCGGCGTGTTCTAGGCGTTTGCCGCACGTCCGCATCAGACACCTGACGGAGTACACGTATCACCGGCCGGTGCGCCCCACGACGCACCGGCTGATGCTGCGCCCGCGAGACTCGCACGACCTGCGGCTGCGCGACGCCACGCTCTCGGTCACGCCGCCCCCGGCGCGCACCCGCTGGGCGCACGACGTGTCCGGCAACTCCGTCTGCTACCTCGACTGGGACCGGGCGGAAACGCGGGTCATCCGCATCGTCAGCACGCTCGACCTCGACCACTACCCCTCGGTACGCGACCTGACGCTCGACCCGGCGGCCGAGACCTATCCGTTCAGCTACGCGACCGACGAGGCCCCGGACCTGGCGCGTCTGCTGGAGCGGCAGTTTCCCGACCCGGACCGCATGGTCGAAGGCTGGGCACGGACCTTCCTGAACCCCAACGGCCCGACCCGCACGATGGATATGCTGGTCGCGATGACCCGCGCGGTCCGCGAGGGCTTCACCTACCTTGCCCGCGACGCCGAGGGCACGCATCCGCCGCTTGCGACCCTCGCCACGCGCAGCGGCGCCTGCCGCGATTTCGCGCTG
>Ga0123336_10002556_pt1 | contig 15727 bp, 8 predicted proteins | sample SSSSmetaG_FD_96466 | JGI IMG/M metagenome (GOLD analysis project Ga0123336, IMG submission 96466) | Glacier valley bacterial and archeal communities from Borup Fiord, Nunavut, Canada, to study Microbial Dark Matter (Phase II) - ​SSSS metaG | ecosystem: Environmental > Aquatic > Freshwater > Ice... | reverse complement strand
GTCGCGATCGTTGTCCGGATCGGGGCAGCCGTCCGAGTCTTCGAAGTCGTCGATGTCCTCGGGATCGTCGGGGCACTTGTCGATGTCGTCCTTGATGCCGTCGCCGTCGCGGTCGCCGATCGACGGCTCGAAGATGAAGCCGAGGAACGCGCGCCCGACGGGCCCGCCCGTCTGATTCGGAATCAAGCTGGCGCCGCCGCCGATCAAGAAATACGACTTGGCCGCCAGATACACCTTGGCGCCAGCGACGACCTCGAGCGGGAAGGCATTGGAGCTGCCGGTCACGTCGGCGTAGCCATAAACTTCGGCAAGAAGGTCAAAGCGCTGCGGCACCACCGACCCCGAGATACCGAGGCTGTACGTCATTTGTGTGCCGAGCGAGCGCGACAGCTGCGTGCCGCAGCTCGGATCACCGAGGGGAACACCGATGAAGGAGCCAGGCGAATTCAGATTCGGCCTCAGCGTCGACGGCGCACAGAAGTCGCCGCGGTCGTTCACCGACGGATCATTCTTCAGCACGACGCCCTGATCGGTAAACGTGTGCTTCTCGGGCCGGATGAGCGCACCGACGTTGAGCGCCATGCGAAAGCGCCGCGAGTAGCCAAACTCTTTGTCGAGAATGATCTCCGGCCGGATGGTGACCTGGCCTTCGCCGAGGAACTTCTTGGCGTCGCCCGACGGTGCGTAGATCGACGCGATGAGCGCGAGGCCCACCGGATACTTCGACGTGTTGAGAAACCGAACCTTGGGATGGATGCCAATATCGCCGACGAACTGTCCGCCGAACGTCAAGTCATTGGAGCTGTTCGGCGATGCCGACACGTACTTGGGGTCGCGCGCGCCGAAGCTGATCTGCACTGGCAACGACACACCGAGCTCGACCCATTTGAAGAAGCCGATCGCGGCCTGCACTTGCGGCGTGATGAAGTCGGACATGGTGTAGCCACGCGCGCTCGGCGTGCCTGCCGTCCCCGTCCGCAGCGTCAGGGGCTCGCGCATATACGTACCGATCAGCCCGATAGAGAAATCGAGATGGCCGAGAATCTGCGAAGCATTGACGGTGATGTAGCCTTTGGAGTCGATCGCTGGGCGGAAGTTCTGCAGGCTGAAGGTGTTCTGCGCCGACGCGCTGCCCGCCACGACCAACCAGGCAACCGCAACTGCGACGGAGAACAACCCTCGAAGACGAGGGCGAGAATGCATGTTTTTGCTGGCCTCCCCAGTAAAAGGCACTTCAGATTCAGAACAGATTCGCTGCTTTATACGAATACTGGGGCGCCCGTGTCAAATAGCGACTGCGTCGCATGCGAGATTACAGATTTCGACTGAGTATTATTTTTGTGCGTGCTACTGCCAGGCCCGCAACGCCCGCGAGATCTCCGGCACGGTGAGTCCCGGCCAAGGCGCAAACGCCTGCTCGGTGGTGTTCGACAGCCGCGCTCGCTGTGCGGCCACGTCCAACACGCCACGTCCAGGCGGCAGCCCGGCGATCGGCCCGCAGCCATCGCCCACGTAGACCAACGGCGCCGAGGCGCACGCAGCCTCGACGAGCGCGCTCGGCCAGATGCCAAAATCGTCGGCCAACAGCGTCCGTGGTGCGTCGTAGAGCGGCGCGATGGGCGCGCCCTCGAGCTCGCCCAGGATCCGATCGAGCTCTTTGGGGCTGGGCACGTCGACCGGCCGGCGCGCATTCTCGACGAGCAGTACCAGACCCGCATCCTCGGTCACCGCCAAGAGCTGCTCGAGCGCCCGCAAAGCGGCGTCCACCGACGGGCGCCCTGCGGACTCGCGCGCGGTCTCGGCCTGTCGCGCCCGCGTCCGACCGAGCTCGCCGCGCTGATACCAGCGACGGAGAGTCGGCCACTCGGACTCCAACGATCCCACCGTGCCCAGCGCCACGATGAGATAACGCGCCCCCAGCGCCTCCGCCCGACGGGCCGTCTCCGCAGCTGCAGTCACCGCGGTCTTCGACTCGTCGCGATCCAGCGACGATAGCCGCGCCAAGCTGGCCTTCGTCGACGGACAAGGGCCCTCGATGGCCAGCACGCTCCCGGCGGTCCGCTCGACGCACAGCTCGTACAAAGCCGGTGGCAAGGTGCGGTCGAGGACCCAGCCTTCAGGCCCCAGCGACGACAACGCCTCGGCGACAGCGCCAGCGCCGTCTCGGGCCGCCACGCCCGCGACGAAGCGGGTGGTCAAATGCACAGCAGCGACGGGAGATGCTTAAGGAACAGTGATGCCGTTACGCTGGCACACATACTTCAAGAAGCCTTTGCCCTGCGCGTCGAGCTTGTTGTACGCCTTGACGGCACCGTCGCGGTCCTTCAAGAAGCAGCTCGAGGCACCAACGATACGCCAAGCCTTCGGCGCCGCTTTGGTGATGGTCAACGCCTTGGACCGCGCACTCTCGTACTGGCCGTGCACGTAGGCGTCTTGCGCCTCGTTGAAGGTCTTCTCCGCCGCGGCCGGGTCGCCAGCCGGAGGCGTGTCGCTGACGACTGGCTCCTTGACCTTCGGCTCCTTGGGCTCCTTGGCCGTCACGACCTTGGGCTCTTTCGGCTCCTTCGGCTCTTTGGGCTCTTTGGGCTGCTTCGCCACGTTGGGCTTGGGAATATTGACCACTGCGCCGCAAGACTTGACGATCTCCTGCGCCTCGGAATTTCCCTCGTCGAGAGTCAACACCGCCTCGACATGCTGCCGCGCTTCTTCGCACTTGTTGGCCGACCGCGCTCGCTTGGCCGACTCGATGTGGTTCTTGACGAAGGCACGCTTGACCTGCCCGTATTTCTCGGCGCCCTTCTGACGGTACATGGAGTCTTCGGCGATCTCGCCGTAAGACGCGATGGCCGAGTCGAAGTCGCCCTTGTCAGCGGCACTGTTGAAGCCCACGAAGGCGCTCTTGTACTTCTTCTCTGCCTCGGCCTTCTTCTTCTTGCTCTTGGCCAGATCCTGCGACGAGTCGAGCTTGAGCGCTTCGTCGGTTTTGGCGATGGCGGTATCCCAGTCTTCCGCCGCCGAAGCCTTGTCGGCGTCGAGCAGCAGCTTGGCTACCTGACCTTCTGCGTCGCCCTTGCCGTTGTTGCTGTCGCCCGAGCCCTTGCCCATCTTGGTGAAAGCAAAGATGCCGCCACCGACGACAACCAAGCCGGCGAGGGCCACCGCAATCAGCACGCCCTTGCCCTTTTGCTGACCAGGAACGTCGACGATCTGGGCGTCGCGCTCGAAAACGAAGTCTTCGCCAGCGCCGACAAACCGCAGCCGAACATGCCCGAGGTCGACATGGTCGCCCTTGCGCAGCTCGACCTTGTTGTACTCCTCGCCATTGACCCGCACGCCGTTGGCCGACTGCAGATCGACGATGTGGTAGTGCTGGCCTTCGCGCACGATCTTGGCGTGGTGCCGCGAGATCGAGCGGTGGTTGATGACGATGTCGTTCTCGTCGGTGCGGCCGATGACGACCGCCGCCTTGTCGAGGACGAACTCTTGTCCGGCGAAGTTGGAGCTGACCACCACCAAACGCGCTGGCCCGTCGCCAGCGGCGTGGTGCGGAGTGGTCGGCACCAGCTCGATCATCGAGGTCGGCGTGTTCTGCGATCCCGACGACGATGGCGCCTGCAGCGGCGCGCCGTGCGCTTCTTTGATGAAGGGGGTGGTCTTGTCGTTGGGCTCGGCGTGCGCCGGTGCGCCCGCCTGCTGCGATCGATCGAGCTTCAGCGCGAGCTGATAGTCGCCAATCTGGATGCGATCGCCCTCTTGGACCGTCGCACGATTGGGAATCCGGTCGCCGTTGACCTTGATGCCGTTGAAGCTGGACAGGTCCTCGATGTAGACGGAGCCGTTCTGGCGAATGAGCTTGGCGTGACGACGCGAGACGTTGCGCTCGGTCAGGCGGATCGTATTGCCCTCTTTCCGCCCGATTGTGATCTCATCGCGGATGAGCGGGACAACCGTCGTCTTTCCTTCATCGTCCTCAATGATGAGCTTGTACATGCACTTCCGCGAAGGTGTGTCGTTTGGCGACAGCGGCGAGCCTATTTCCACCAACCGACGAGGTCAAGCTCCGAAGTAACACCTATTTCGAGGCCGTCGACAAAATCGGGCTAGTGCCCGCAGCCCAGTCTCTATTCGAGTCCAAAGACGTTTCTTTGTTTTGGCTCATTGTACTTTTGACAGCAGCTCCGGACCCAGGTGCTTGGGTCAAAATCCGCCATGCGCGGAGGTGATCATAGGCTGTCTTCAACTGAAAGTCGTCCCCAATCACCTGATATGCGGAATGCGGCGTGCCTTTGGCTGCGCCAGCGCCACCAGCGCCACCACCCATGGCCGCACCCGCCTTGTTACCAGATGCGGCGACGCCGCGCTTCTCGGAGCCAGCACCGGCACCAAGGGCATCAGCTGGCCCTGACGAAGCAGGCGCAGATTGGGCAGGAGAAACCTTCATCCCCAGATTATCGGCTGGGTCGCCCTGGTTGTTGCGTAAATGCCCCTGCAAATCCCGCTCTTTTTGCGCCGGCTCGTCGGTGCGCTGCGGCTTCAGATCGGCCAATTTGACCTGCTCCACCACCATGTCCGGCGTGATTCCGCGTTCCTGAATCGACCGTCCCGACGGGGTGAAGTAGCGCGCGATGGTCAGCTTCAGCGCCGACCCATCGTCGAGCTCGATGACCGTCTGCACGCTGCCCTTGCCAAAAGTTTGCGTCCCAACGATGACCGCCCGGCCATGATCTTGAAGCGCGCCGGCCACAATCTCCGACGCCGACGCCGAGCCCCCGTTGACCAAGACGACCATCGGAAACCCAGCCCGCGTCCCACGCGCATGCGCCTTTTCCTCGTCGATCACACGCCCGTCTTTGCCCTCGGTCCGCACGATCAGCCCGTCGGTGAGGAACTCATCGGCCACCCGCACCGCTTGGTCGAGGAGCCCACCCGGATTGTTGCGCAGATCGAGCACCAGCGCCTTGAGCTTTCCGCCCGGCGCGTCCTTCTCCAGCCGATCCAGCGACGCCGATAGATCGCGATCGGTGTTCTCGCTGAACTGTTTGATGCGGACATAGCCGAAGCCCGGCTCGAGGCTCTTGGCGACGAGGTTGTCGATCTTGATGATCTCGCGCGTCAGCGTCAGCGTGCGCAGCTTGGGTCCCTGTGTCCCGTCGCTGGCCTGCCAGCCCTTCTGGCGCTCGATGACCAACGTGACCTGCGAGCCCTTCTTGCCGCGCATCTTTTGCACGGCGTCTTCCATGTGCATGCCCCGCGTCGGCGTATCGTCGATCTTGACGATCACGTCGCCCGTCGCCAGGCCCGCGCGTGAAGCCGGCGTGCCGTCGATCGCCGACATGATGGTCAGGGTCGTCTCACGGTCGCGCGCATTTCCCGTCGACGACAGCGCGTCCGGCCGCAGATCGACCTCGATGCCCACGCCGCCAAATTCGCCCTGCGTGTCGATCTTCATTTCCCGATACTGGTCGGGCTTCAAAAAGCTGGTGTGCGGATCGAGCGTCTCCAGCATGCCCTTGATGGCGCCGTAGATGAGCTCGTCGTGGTCGACGTTCTCGACGTAGTTGTTCTCGACGTACGAAAGCACGCGCGTGAAAATATTGAGCTTGTGATACGGGCTGTACTTCTTGGGCAGGGCCGAGGCTGCGCCGCTCAAGAGCACCACGCCGCCAAGGCTGGCGAGAGCCGCCAGGACCACGATGGTCCCGGTCCTCGATTTGGCTTTGGTGCTGCGGCCCTTGGTTCCGGTTTTCATTCGAGTAGACTGGATTGTAGCGCCCGAAACGTCTTATCGCAACGACCCGGCCACGGTCGTGGTCGCCGACGGTGATGCGATGGGTGTCGGTGGCGTGAGCCACTGAATCGGGTTCAGCGGCGTGCCTGCCTGGGCCAGCTCGAAGTACACGCTCGAGCCTGCCGCCTCGCCGAGACGGGCGCCCTCCGGCACTTGCTCACCGACGGAAATTCCAGCCAGAGTGGAACGAAGCCGCGCCGTCACCGTCGCATAGCCCTCGCCATGATCGATGATCACACCGAGGTCCATGCCCGCCACCGGACCGACCCAACGCACCACACCTGGCGCCGCTGCACGGACATCCTGTCCGACGCGAGAGCGCATCTCGACGCCGCGCCGATTGAGCTCGATGGCACTCTCTTTGCCGTCGCTGTTGAGTGCGCGATAAGGGCCGAAACCGAGAGCCACGAAGCCCGGCAGCGGCCTGGTCAGATTTCCCCGTCGACGGCCAAATGCCGTCTGGTCGGCCACCGGCTCCGCACTGAGCCGGAGGGCGTCGGCCAGCGCCACTTGTCGTCGCTGTTGATCGGCCTCGAGCTGTTTTGATTCTTCTTTGACTGCCTCGAGCTCGGCCAGATCGCGCTGCAACAAGCGCCGCACCGAGGCATCGCGAAACGCCTCGTCGCCGCGCGTCTCTGGCTGGCCGGTCCCGACGAGGAGCCGCAGATAGCCACCTTCGGTGAGCTTGTAAAGCGCGCGCAGGCGCTTCGTGAGCTGTGCCCGACGAGACGTCGATTGTTCGCCGAGCGCACGCATGCGGCGCTCGAGATCCTGGACCTCGGCCTTGGCCGCCAGTCGATCGATCTCGACGGCCTCGGGCGGTCGCGGCGCCAGCCCCTCGGACGGCGTGGCCGAAGCCGTCGCAGTCACCGTCGCTGTCACCCAAAAAAGCAGCCCGCGGAACACTCGGGACACCCCTAGGCCGCCTTCACGTGCCGTCCGACGGCCAGCCAGCTACCGACGAGACCGAGCGCCGCGCCGGCGGTCAGTGCCAGCAGGAGCTGTCCGGTCCCGAAGAAACGCACCGGCCCGCCCAGCATGAGATCGCCAAGCAACGCCTCGACCCGCGGCTGGGCCAGCCGAAACACCACATAAAGCAGACCCGCCGCCAGCCCGGCTCCGGCCAGTCCCTGTGCCGCACCCTCGATCAGAAACGGCGCGCGCACAAAGCCGTTGGTGGCGCCGACCAGCTTCAAGATCTCGAGCTCCTGTCGACGGGCAAACACCCCGAGTCGGATGGTGGAGGCCACGATATAGAGACACGCACAGGCGATGAGCAGGCCCACCAGCCAGCCGGCGTCGCGGAGCAGCGCCGACAGCGACTGCACGCGCGCTGCCCAATCGCCCATGAGCTGGACTTCCTCGACGCCCGGCGCCCGACGCAACTTCTCGTAGGCTGGATGGGCGCGCAGCACCTCGGCGACGCCTGGACGCAGCGAGACCTCGATCGACATCGGCAGAAAGCTCTCCTCCACCCCGTCGAGAACGGCGGCGCGCGAGCCGAGACTACGGCGCAGCCGATCGTAGGCCACGCGCGGCTCGATGATGCGCGTACCCTCGACGCCTGGCAGCCGTCCGAGTGCGCCGGCGATCTCCGCGGCGCGGCCGGCGTCACACCGTCCTCGAGAAAGACGGCCATCTGCACCTTGACGCCCCAGCCCTCTTGTAGCCTGGTCACGTTGTCACCGACGAGCCGCACCCCGCCAACCAGCGTCAGGCTGAGACCGATGATCCCGACCGTCACCACCTGAATGAGCGGATTGTTGCCAAAGCCGCGCGCCGCACTCTTCAACGCACGTCCCAGCTGGCGAAACAGTGTGGCAAAGCCACTCGATTCCGGCTCGAGCTGCATCATGTTCATCGCGGCACGACGCGCAGGTGTTTGTGAGCTTGGGTGGCGTCGATCTCGCGACGCGCGCCGAAGCCCTCGGTCTCTTCGTCGAGTCGCTGCGGTCGGCTGGCAGAGGGCCTGAGATCGGAAATGTCGAGCAGCTCACCGTCGACGAGACGTCCACAGCGCCAGCCGGTGGCGAAGCCGAAATCGACCAGCTGCGGATCGTGGGTGGCGATGACGATGGTGGTGCCGCGCAGATGGATCTCTTCGAGCAGCTCGAGGAGAGCCCGCGAACGCTCTGGATCGAGGTTGCCAGTGGGCTCGTCGCAGAGGAGAATGGCCGGCTCACCGACGAGGGCACGGGCCACGGCCACCCGCTGCTGCTCGCCGCCGGACAGGGTTGCCGCGCGGGCATGGGCTTTGTGCAACAGGCCCACTTTGTCCAGCGATGCGAGAGCACGCTCACGGACCTGGCGGCTGGGCAGCCCCAAGATTTCCAGCGTCACCGAGACGTTTTCGAGCGCCGTCTGCGACGGCAGCAGCTTGAAGTCTTGGAAGACCACGCCGATGTTTCGGCGGACATACGGGATGGAGTCGCGACTGAGGCGCGCCAAACTCCGCCCAGCGACGAAGAGCTCCCCGCGATCGGGCTGATCGGCGGCGAACACCAGGCGCAGCAGGGTGGACTTGCCGGCGCCGGACGGGCCAGTCAATAGAAGGACGTCGCCGCGCGCCACGGTCATCGAAACCCCGCGGAGAGCCGGCACACCCTGGTAACTCTTCCAGACCCCTTCCAACTGGATCATGTTTCTTGGGTAACCCGGATCGCCCAGGTGCGCAAAAAAACGAATGGTTTAGAGCCGCTACAGCGTCGGCCAAACTACCTTTCGAAATCGTTGCAACAAAACTTGCGACCCTGCCATTTCGCTGTTGCAATGTATCGTAGCTGCCATATAGAGTCCTCCTCCCTGGTTGGTTTCTGAAGAAAGAAATCGGCGGGTGTTGGGCTTTGGGTGGATTTCTGTGGGGAGGTCGGCAATGGCGATGGTTCGTATTTACTGCCTTGCGACCACAACAGAAATCGAGAATGCACCCACAGGCTATTCACAGAGTTGTACCCATAGTTATCCACAGAAGCACGACCTAAGCCTTCGAATCCATTCAATAATTGCGTTGACAGCCGGAGCTGCACTAGCTAGCTGTAGACGTAGCGCTTCAGCGTCCTGAAGCGCGAAGACCACTGCTTCCGAACAGGGAGCTACGGTCGTGTTGTCGATTTTTCGCGGTTTGTTCAGTAGTTACAGAATGTTAGCAGATGTCCGTGTATCGCAGACTAGAACGGCGGGAGGGCCCACCATGATCTCGAAGACCGAAGGGCGCAACGGTGCCAGCCACGTGCAACACAAGAAGCCCGAATCCAAAGACGCTGCCTTGAACTCCAAGGACGTGAAGGATTCCAAGGCGAAGCCTGGCAAGCAGTCGACTGACGTGAAGTCAGACGCTCGACGTGCGGCAGGCAACGAGCCGGTGCATCGCCATTCGGCGCCTCACGGGACTTACGCCCAGCCTCGTCGTCGCAAGAGCGATCGCACGGTGGTCGCAAAGGGCATGACCGTGCCGCGCTATTTCACGCGCGCCGGCGTTCATCCGTTCGATCAAGTCGAATGGGAGCTCCGCACCGCCGCCATCACCGGCGAGGGTGGCAAGGTCTACTTCGAGCAGAAAGACGTGGAAGTGCCGTCTTCGTGGTCGCAGATGGCCACCAACGTCGTCGTCCAAAAATATTTCCGCGGCGCCATCGGGTCGCCAGCGCGTGAGACGTCCGTGCGGCAGCTCATCGGCCGCGTCGTCGACACCATCACCGGCTGGGGCATCAAGCAGCATTACTTCGCCACCGACGCCGACGCCGCCACCTTCACCGACGAGCTGACACACCTGCTCGTCGAGCAGAAGATGGCGTTCAACTCGCCGGTCTGGTTCAACGTCGGCATCGAGCAGCACCCCCAGTGCTCGGCCTGCTTCATCAACTCCGTCGATGACACGATGGAGTCGATCCTGGGTCTGGCCAAGACCGAGGGCATGCTCTTCAAGTACGGCTCGGGCACCGGCACCAACTTGTCGACGATCCGCAGCTCGCGCGAGCTCTTGAACGGCGGCGGCTCGGCTTCTGGCCCGGTCTCCTTCATGAAGGGCTTCGATGCGTTCGCCGGCGTCATCAAGTCGGGCGGCAAGACGCGCCGTGCGGCCAAGATGGTCATCCTCAACGTCGACCACCCGGACGTCGTCGAGTTCATCGGCTGCAAGTCGGCCGAAGAGAAAAAGGCGTGGGCGCTCATCGACGCTGGCTACGACGGCTCGTTCACCGGCGAGGCGTATGGCTCGGTGTTCTTCCAGAATTCGAACAACTCGGTGCGCGTCACCGACGAGTTCATGGATGCCGTTCAGCGCGATCGCGTGTGGCACACCAAGGCCGTGCTTACCGGCGCCGTGTGCGACACCTACCGTGCGCGGGATCTGTGGCGGATGATCTCCGAGTCGGCCTGGCTGTGCGGCGACCCGGGTCTGCAGTTCGACACCACCATCAACGAGTGGCACACCTCGAAGAACACGGCGCGCATCAATGCGTCGAACCCGTGCTCCGAGTACATGTATCTCGACGACAGCGCGTGCAATTTGGCGTCGCTGAACCTGCGTAAGTTCCAGCGTTTGCCGGAGCACTCGGGTGGGCTCAACGAGTTCGAGTTCGACGTCGATTCGTTCAAGCGCGCTGTCGAGATCACCATCTTGGCGCAGGAGATCTTGGTCGACAACGCCAGGTATCCTTCGGAGAAGATCGAGAAGAACTCCTGGGACTTCCGGCCACTCGGGCTCGGCTACGCCAACCTCGGCTCGCTCTTGATGTCGCGCGGCTTGCCCTATGATTCCGACGCGGGTCGCGCGTACGCCGCGGCCATCACCGCAGTCATGTGCGGTCACGCCTACGCGTCGTCGGCCAAGATCTCGCGCGATGTGACCGGGCCGTTCGCCGGTTACGCCGTCAACCGCGAGCCGTACCTGGCGGTCATGGAGAAACACCGTCGTCAGGTCGACAAGATCGATGCCGCACTGGTGCCGTACGATCTGATGACGGCCGCGAAAGAGACCTGGGACGACACGCTCCACGTCGGCAAAGAGCACGGCTTCCGCAACGGTCAGGTCACCGTCCTCGCACCGACCGGCACCATCGGCTTCATGATGGACTGCGACACCACCGGCATCGAGCCCGACATCGCGCTCGTCAAGTACAAGCGTCTCGTCGGTGGCGGCCTGCTCAAGATCGTCAACGGCACCGTTCCCGAAGCGCTGGTCCGGCTCGGCTACGACAAGGATGAGTCGAAGCGGATCCTCGACTTTATCAGCGAGAACGACACCATCGAGGGCGCACCCGGCCTCAAGGAAGAGCACCTCGCCGTGTTCGACTGCGCCTTCCGCGCGCAGAACGGCAAGCGCTCGATCCACCACATGGGGCACTTGAAGATGATGGGCGCGGCGCAGCCGTTCCTGTCGGGCGCGATCTCCAAGACGGTCAATCTGCCGTCGGAGTGCACCGTCGAGGACATCGAAGACGCCTATCTCGAGGCGTGGCGCATGGGGCTCAAGGCGGTCGCGGTTTATCGTGACGGCTGCAAGCGTTCTCAGCCGCTGTCGACGTCGAAGAAGACCAACGCCGACGGGACGCTGGGTGGCGCGGCGTCTGGCATCGCTTCGGTGTTGTCGCAGTTGCCGGAAGCGGTTCAGGCTGCTCTGACCAACCTCGATCCGTCGCTGACCACCGAAGAGCTCGTCCAGCGGGTGGCCAACCTGGCCAATCCGAAGGGCGCGCCCGTCGCGGTTCGGCGTCGTCTACCCGACGAGCGCAATTCGTTGACCCACAAGTTCAGCATCGCCGGTCACGACGGCTACATCCATGTCGGCATGTACGAGAACGGGACGCCGGGCGAGATCTTCGTGCGCATGGCGAAAGAGGGCTCGACCATTTCGGGCCTGATGGACAGCTTCGCGACCGCCATCTCGCTGGCCTTGCAGCACGGCGTGCCGCTGAAGCTCCTCGTCGACAAGTTCTCGCACACGCGCTTCGAGCCATCGGGCTGGACGGGCAATCCGGAGATCTCGCGGGCGTCGTCCATCATGGACTACATCTTCCGCTGGCTCGGGAACAAGTTCCTGCCCACCTGTCCGCCCGAGCAGCTCGCTCTGCCTGGCGCCGATCTTCTTACGCCGCCGGCACCCACGCCTGCGGTTGTCGTCGAGACGCCGGTCGCCACCATGCCCACCACCTGGGCCATGGAGTCCGACGCCCCAGCCTGCCACGAGTGCGGCACGATCATGGTCCGCTCGGGCGCCTGCTACAAATGCGGCAACTGCGGCGCCACCAGCGGCTGCTCGTAGTCCTTAAGCCTTTCCAGCCGTACCTCTTCCTCTAGCTTAAACGCAGCAGCCAACACCTCGGCGACCCAATCGCCGAGGTGTTTTGGCGTATTCGTGTGCTAAGCGATCTTGCCACTATGCCCCGCAAGCTTCCGTCGGTTGGTCGCGACCAGGGCGCGCCGTTGACACGCATGAAGCTCTCTTTGCGGTCAAGGCCAAAGACTCAGACGGGAGCACGGCCCCTTTGTTGCGAGCGAATTAATGCCTCAACCTCTTGTCGAGGTGGCAATTGTTCTAAGTGGAACCAACGGGCTATCTGAACGGCGCCATTCCTAAAACCTCACCATTGCTGGCACGGATTTTTATAGCAGTAACTCCATCGCGCACGTGCGGATCTTCGATCGTCCCTCCGACCAGCCACACATCATCCAATCGCTTGGCAACGATCGGGAGCTCAGCCTCGATAAACTTCTTGCCATAGATCGGTGTCCATATTGCTATTGCGATTTCGATTGCAACCTTTTCCGTAGATACCACCTCAGCAGGGCCACCCGCCCAGCTGATCTCTGCAGTTCGCTTGTTAATAGCGATAGTGCATTCGGAATTTCCCCTACCAAGGCACACGTTCCAAAGTCCTCTATTTGGGTTGACTGTCAACGTGGAGCACCTAGCTCCCTGAGCTGAGATCACGGCGCAAGCAACCGTCTTGGCTACTGGTCGAGTCGGAATCAATCCATTCGGGGGAATGTGAAGGGGTAACGCCGCCCATCCAGGAACACACAGGAGCATGATTAGAAAGAGGCACTTGTTTCTCATCGGACCCCTCTCGCGATGGTTCTCTGGTTCGGACCAAAATCGTCTGGGGCTACGATGTACGTCATGACATCACCCATTCGGGTTCCCAACCATGCAAGGCCCCATGTCTCGCCGCGACGAAACATCCGTGAAATACCGCCTATATCACCGCCGTTGCCGCTTGGGTCGTCGTCTGGGCCCGAGAACCCGTCTTCCGGAAACGATCCATCCGCAGGTCCGTGCGTGTGATAATCCCCCACCGGCTCAGTTCCGGATGGACATACACTAGCATTTGGAACTCGAAACTTACCCTCGGTTCCTGCTTTTGGTTTTGTATAGGAATACCAATACGTTCCATCCTTGCCTTTTTTTGCGTATATCCACCCACCAAATTCTTTTCTTGATGTGGAACTGATATCGCCAATTGCATCGATAGCCGCTAGATCAGCCGAATTATAGTGCTTACCAGGACGAAGGCCGGTCCGATCAACCAGGTTGATCGGATCGGAATAACAATAGCTGTAGAGATTTGGTCCGCCTTCCATGCGACTTGGATCTTTCGTAATCCATTGGCCAATCTGTGGATCATAGTCTCGAGCGCCGAATCGCGTTAGCTTGGTATCCGCGTCATAGAATCCGCCAGCGAAGCCGAACGGAATGGGGTAGCCTGCGGAGCTAGTCAACCCAGGAAGGCCTGTTGGACCTGCTATCGCCGAGCTGTTCGGGTCTATCGTTCCGAAGCTATCGAGATAGCGGACTTCGTAGGAATCGTTGGTGGCAAGGTTGAAAATGATGCGGACCGAGCCGAGTTGGTCTGTAATCACGCGAAACACAGCGGTTGGAGTGACGATCAGTTCTGGAACGTTGGTCTTTTCACCATAGACGAATCGTTTGGTGACAGCGTTGGTTGCGCAGTCGAGTTCTGCAGCAATGCGGAGCTGACTGGACCAAATCCACTTGTTAGTGCAGATGCCGTTCTTCAAGCGGGCAACTCGACGATTTCGGCCGTCCACGAGATAGGTAATGGGGTTGCCTGCCGTGAGGGAACCGCAGGTTCCTTGAGTGCACTGTACCGCGGTTAGGTTGCCAACTGCGTCGTAGGTGTAGCTGGTGTTACCAGTGGAGTCTGTCCTCGACGCTCGGTTACCTGCGGGAGAATAAGTGTAGGTAGTCGTGCCGTACTTCCGGAGGCGGTCTTGCTCATCGTAGTAGATTGAGCTGGATGTGATCGTTACGCCATTCGCCACGGCGGACGTGCGGTTTCCATTTGCATCGTAGGTGTACTGTTCAGGCTGCGTTCCTCCCGTCACCATCGCCAGCCGGCCTGCCGGGTCGTAGGCGTAGTCGAGAGCCACGCTGTTGCCTCCCACGGTTTCGGTCCGGCGCTGGATGCGGCCGAGGAAGTCGCGGGGTAACGACACCGTATCGTAGACAGCACCATAGATAGGACTTGAGTCTCGCATCACGGTGTAGCTGGCTGCCTCTCCAAAAATGTTCCAGCTAAATGACTCGGTCAGACTGCCAACGGTCACGAGGCTTGGGAGCGCGGTGTCGTGATCAACTGTACGGGCCAGGGTTGCCACAGTCGCGCCTGCGCGCTTCGTGAGGAGGCTTATCAACGCGCCGCCGTTGTCGCGCGATGGAACTGCTTCGTAGCCGCTTCCAAGCCCGGTAGGCCCATAGGCGATCTCACTGTTGAGCCAGACGTTGTTGTCGAATCCGCGTTGAATCCCCGCGCCAGCTACGTAACCTGTTGAGCTGACATTGGTGACGATCGTTCCGAAGTGACTGGGATCATCATTGTATCCGTAGGTGAGGACGACGTCGGAGCTGCCGCCAGATGAGCTGCCGACTTGATTGGTGACTGAAGTAAGGCGTTTTGTTTGCGTATCGTAGACTGCTAACTTTCGATTTACTGGAGTGACGATCGAATCTAAGTGCCCGTTTGGTGCCAGACCTTGATTCCAGCCATAGACAGTATGCAGGCCGCTGGGATCGTCAATCGAAAGTGGTCGCCCAAGCGGATCATAGCTGCTGAATGTGGACATCACGCCGCCATCGACTGCTGGTGGTGTATAGCCGATCTCCCTGTCCATCGAGTCAAACTGAAAGAAATGTGCTGGCTTCGTTGGTGGAGTGACACTTTTGACGTTGCCGTTGGCGTCGTAGACCAACGTCACACTGCTATTCGCGGGGAGGAGCGTCACGGTAGTGGGACGACCATTGAGATCTTGATTGCTGAAAGTCGTCTGCATTAGCGGATTGGCGAGGTCGTTGTTTGGCCCGATCGCCTGAACGGCGACGAGCGTTCCTGAAACACCCCCGACCACTCCTGGGTCGTACTTGAAATGGAGACGACGCTGTCGCCCATCACTGCCAGCTTTGTCCTGCCAAAGATCGCTTACTCGACCGAACGAATCGTAGCTGATTTCTATTGGCGCAATCTGGACGCCGGTCCCGATCTGTGCCTTGATTGGCCGACCACCTGAGTCGAGATAAGTGGCTGACGTGCGATTGACCAGTGGCGAACTTGAGATCATCACGGACTGGGTGATACTGGGCCCGATTGCAGCGCCGTTGCAACGTGCGTAGGTCGTCGTGAACTGACGACCTGAGGCGACGTTGATATGTGTGGTATCGGTTCGGGTTGCAAGCTTGGTGTTGTCTCCAAATGGGCACGCAACTGGCACCCCGTTACCGCAGTCGTTGGCGGAGGCAAAACAGGTGGCGCTAGGCGGATCGTGGGTAACGCTGGCGGAGAGCGTTCCAGTCGATACACTGCTGCTACTAAGCGTCGGCGCCTGTAGACCCCAGCGTGGGTCTCCCATGATGAACGTGGAGGACGCGCCGAATAGATACGTAGTCGGGGCACCAGCATCAGTTAGCGGAGGCGTCGTCAAACT
>Ga0123336_10002555_pt1 | contig 15737 bp, 17 predicted proteins | sample SSSSmetaG_FD_96466 | JGI IMG/M metagenome (GOLD analysis project Ga0123336, IMG submission 96466) | Glacier valley bacterial and archeal communities from Borup Fiord, Nunavut, Canada, to study Microbial Dark Matter (Phase II) - ​SSSS metaG | ecosystem: Environmental > Aquatic > Freshwater > Ice... | reverse complement strand
GGGATGAGCGTGCAGACGCCGGATTCGTCGGCGGGGTTGCTACACGCAGCGCCGAAGTCGCAGAAATAACCGGGTGCGCAGTCGCTCTGGCCACGCGAGCCGCAGCCGCTGGTGGTTGGCTTGGAGAGGTCCGCCGCACCTAGATCGCCGGGGTTGTGATCGCCGGGAACGTTGATGCTGCGATCGCTACAACCGGCCCCAACCGCCACGATGATAGCGCACAAGAAAAGATAGATGTTTGCCATGCACCGCAGCAAAGCAAAAACGTTGCCAGCCTGATCTCCGCGGTCGGCCTAGGGTTCGGGCTCTTTGGCCCCTCAGATTCCTGATGCTAAGGACTCGTGCCGAAATAACCTGATCAATCACGGCACTTTCCTCGACGGGAGTACGCCTCTGATTGCGCGAGTTGTTTCCAGACGAGCCCTAAGGCAGTGGATCGTGCGTGCACAAGAACGGCAGGGGACCAGTGCCTGGGTCGAAGTAGTTGTTGCGGCCGTCGCAGAAGTTGGGCGTGTCGTACCCGCCTTTGCTCGAGTTGTAGTCGTTGGTCCAGTATTCGGTGGTCCCGTCGACGTTCTTGAACGCGGCTTGATCGATGGCCGGGTTGCAGGTCGGGCAGCCTTGCAGACCACCTGTCATGTACTGGAGCGGTTGAAGCTCCAAATAAGTCGGCAAACGCCAGGCGTTGATGCCTTCGAGCGCCATGGTCGTACAGGTCGACGAGGCGGCGGAGCGTCCGCTTGCAGCGAATGCAGTGCGCGTCCACAGGCGACGGGCGTTGTTGAGATCGATAGCGATGCCGCCGCCGCTCGAGACCGAATAGCGACCAGCTTGGTAGCAGCCGGACTGGGTGCAGGTCACGCCCGAGGACGAGCAGGTGACTTGGGTCTCTTTGCAGGTGCCCGAAGAGCACTTCTGACCGACCTTGCAGACGATGTTGCAGCCACCGCAATTGTTGTCGTCCGCACCAAGGACATAGGTCTCGCAGCCGTCGACGGGGCCGTTGACGCAGTCGGCGTAGCCGGAGGAGCAGCCGCCAATCTGGCAGGCGCCCGACGCGCACTGGGCCGCGGCGTGTGCGTACGTGCAAGCATTGCCGCAGGTGTTGCAGTGTTGTGGGTCGGACTGCAAATTGACGCAGGTGCTGCCACAGATGTCGGGCGTGGGGCTCTGGCAGCTCAGGGTGCAGGAGTAGGTGCCGGCGTTGTTGGTGCACAGTGGCATTCCCGAGCCGCAGGCGGTGCAACTGCCGCAGTGCGACGGCTGGGACAGATCCGCCTCGCATCCGTCGTCGACGTTGCTCGAGCAGTGGGCATACCCTGATGCGCATGCTGCGGGTGGCACGACACACGCGCCGCCCGAGCAAGACGCCGCGCTGCCGTTCGAGACGTGCGGCAGTGCGGTGCAGTCATGGCCGCACTTGCCGCAGTTGTGGACGTCGGTGTCAGTCGATCCGCAGCCGGAGAGATCGGCGCCGGCCAGGTCGACGTCGCTTGGAACCGACAGATCGGGCCCTACGCCGGTCTTGACGAGATCAATCGAGGCGTTGGAACGCCCGCTGGTCACCATCACGGTCGTCGATCCCGTGCCGACCACGGTGCCGCCCAGCCGTCCGGTCGCGGAGATGGTGACGGTGGAATTGAGGCTGGCTGCCGGGGGCACGATGCCGATGAACACAGGCAAACGGGCCTTGGCCGCCGCCGAGCTGCGGCTGGTGGCAAAGGCATCGAGATCGATGCCGTCGACCTCGCTCACCGTCGAAGATCGAACCGTGAGTGCGATGCACGCTCCGCTGACACCCGCGCACGGATCCGGGCTCGAGCATCCGCCCACCACGACGACCGCCAAGAGGATGTAAGCACGCATCAGAAAGTCACCTTGGGAAATGCGGTGCCGTTGTACTGCGAAAGACCCACACCAAGGCCGACCGCGACGCCGACCACGACCACACCACCGACAGCAGTCCACAACCACCAGCGCTTGTAGAGAGGCTTTGGTCGTGGAGAAGGGACAGCGCTGACGACGACCTCTGTCAGTGCGTTTGGCGTCAAGACGACCACCGGAGGTGGAGAGTCCGGCGGCGACTCGCCCGGCCGAATGGTCGTCGATGGCGGTGCCGAGCGGGCCCGATCTTGGGCCGCCAAGACTTGTTGTAAGCCAGTGATCTTGCGCTCGACCTCGTCGCGGTTACGCGCCGTCGGCAGGCGACGTAGATAGGTCTGGAAGAACTTCAGCGAGTCTTCCTCGTGGTTTTTGAGGAGGCGATAACACTGCGCGATGTTGTAGAGGAACACCGGGTCGTCCTTGTGACGGAACCCTTCTTTGAAGTCGTTGAGCGCGAGGTCATATTCGGCCAGATCGAAGTGTTTGGTGCCGGCCATGAAGAGCCGCTTGGCCTCGGCGTTGTCGTCTGCACGGGCGATGCCGCCCCCTACGAACATGCTGACCAAAACGACCGCCATCGACGTGAAACGCATGGCCATTGGTAACACGGACGACAGTAACGCGTCCATCAACGAACCACGCGCCGGTAGGCCTCGATGGTGGCCTCTTCGTCGTGGGCATGGTTGAAGGACGTGGTGGCGCGGAAGTGTGAGTCGTCGACGACCACCGGATATTTCAGGTGGGCGACGGCACCGGGCGGCAACGCCGGCAGGCCAAAGCGGCCGAAGACGAGCTTGAGCAGCATCTCCGGCGTGGGGATGGCCATGCCGCCGGTCTCTTTGATCAGCATCGACAGCGGCATCGGCGACGGTCCGGCCAGGTTGTAGACGCCGCGGATCTTTTTCTCGAGGGCGAGGCAGATGCCCTCGGCGGCGTCGTCCTCGTGGATGAACTGATAGAGCGGATCGAAGCCCATCACCATGGGGACGCGCTTGCCTTGCAGGAAGGTCGCCAGCGTGCCCGCCGTCGACGGGCCGAGCGTGTAACAAGTGCGCAAGACACAGGTCGACAGGTTGGGATAGCGCCACAGCGCCGAGCCGGCATAGAGGTCGGCAGCAACGAGATCGGCCAGCTCGGGAAAGGTGGTCATGGCCATCGGCGGCTCGTCTTCGCCGTGGTAGAGCGCGCTGTCGGCCGAGGCGCCGTAGTAGGTATGCCGGCCGACGAAGATGCACTGCTCGGCACCCCAGTGCGCACAGTGATCGAAGACGGCGCGGGTGCCGAACAGGTTGATGCGATAGCGGTCTTCGTTCTTGACCGACAGGTGCGTCACCGTCGCCATGTGGATGACGGCTTCCGGCCGTACGTGACGGAAGACATCCTCGGCGGCGCGTTTTCGGATGTCGATCTGATAGACCTCGATGCCGGGCGGCGCCTCGGGCCACTTGCGGCGATCGATGCCGAAGATCGTATGCCCACGCTCGTGCAGCTTCATGGCCACGATGCGCGCCAGACGGCCGGTGATGCCAGGGATCAAGACTCTCATCGGACATCGTCCTTGTGTGCGTCGATCAATGTCTTGAGTGCCGACTTGACGCGCTCGACGTGGGCCTCTACCACCGAATCCTCCTCGTTGGGCGAGCCTTCGAGCACGATGGGCTCGCCGTAGTAAACGTCGAGCGGCACGCGACGCGGGATGGGGAAAATCCATGGCGTGACCGGGATGTAGGGCGCGCCGAAGAGCTTGCCGATCTTGTAGAGGTTGGCCACCGTCGGGATGGCGTTGCCGCCGCCGATGAACGCCGCCGGGATGATCGGCGACTTGGTCGCCAGCGCCAGGCGAACGAAGCCGTTGCCGAAGTGCACGAGTGAATTCCGCTCCCAGTACAATTTGGCTGTGCCGCGCGCACCCTCGGGAAAGACCATCAACAGGCGCTCGTCGTGAAGCAGGCGTTCGGCGTGCTGAGGCAGACCACAGAGCTGCCCGGTCCGCGCCGACCACATCGACGCAAACGGCAGCATGCTGAGAAATTTCTCGGCCATGCCGTGTGCCAGCCGGGGTGGCTCGAGCTCGAGCAGCAAGGAGCAGAGGATCATCGCACCGTCGAGAGCGACGCCGCCGGAGTGGTTGCCGACGATCATGCCGCGGCCGCGCTTGGGGACGTTTTCGACCCCGTGGGCGTGGACGTGGAAATACGATTTGTACAGCCAGGCCAGCACCGAGAAAAAGCGGATCAGCTCTTCTTTCTCGACGCCAAATGGGTCGATACCGTAGTGATTGAACGGCAGCTCGATCCGATTTACCCGTGCTTCCACATCGTGGTCCCGCCACTGCCGGGGCAGCGGCAGGCTCGACAGCCAGTTGGCCACAAGTCCCTCCCGGCCGGAGTGTATCCCGGCGCGAGCATTCGGTGCTCGCTGGTGTTGTGGCAGGACTCGCGTTACAACCCCGACATGTCCAAGCGAACGTCTCTTTCCGACAAGAACCTGGCCAAGGTGCTCGACCGCGTCGATGAGGCTCAGCGACGGGTCTCGAAGCGCTACCCGGGGGATTCTGGCGCGCGGCAGGCGGTCCACACCGTCTATGGCGGCGCCCATATCTTCAGCGCCGAGACGCCGGCCAAGCTGGGCCAGCTGGCGCTGAAGTCGCTCGCCTCGTTTGCGCCCGACGCGACGTCGTTTGCCGAGGCGGTGGGGATTGCGCCGGCGCTGGCGGAAAAAGTCTACGAGCGGGTCAAGGCCAAGCTCGAGCGGGAGCCGGTCGAGGATTTTCGCATCGACTTCGAGGACGGCTACGGCAATCGGTCCGACGAAGAAGAGGACAAGCACGCGGTGGCCGCAGCGACGGAAACGGCCAAGGCGTTTGCCCAGAAGACCTTGCCGCCGTTCATCGGCATCCGCATCAAGCCGTTCACCGGTGAGCTGGCGCGGCGGTCGATCCGGACGCTCGATCTGTTCGTGACCACACTCGTGACCGAGGCCAAGGCCCTGCCGCCTGGCTTCGTGGTCACGCTGCCGAAGATCATGTCGCGCACCGACGTGGAAGTCCTGGTGTCGGTGTTCGAGACGCTGGAGGACAAGCTCGATCTCGAGCATGGCGCGCTCAAGATGGAGATCATGGTCGAGACGACCCAGAGCCTGTTTGACCCACAGGGCCGCGCCAACTTGCCGCGTCTGCACGAGTCGGCGGGCGAGCGTCTCGTCGGTGCGCACTTTGGCACTTACGACTACACCGCCAACTCGGAGATCACGGCCGCGCACCAGAAGATGGGTCACCCGGCCTGCGACTTTGCCAAGCAGCTCATGAAGATCGCCTTTGCTGGCACCGGCGTGGCGCTGTCCGACGGGGCCACCAACATCATGCCCATCGCGCCCCACAAGAACGCCACCACCGACGAGCAGAAGCGCGCCAACCGCACCGCGGTCTTCGGCGCCTGGCGCCTCCACGCCGACGATGTCCGTCGCTCGTTGGTGCAGGGATTCTACCAGGGCTGGGACCTGCACCCGGCGCAGCTACCGTCGCGCTACGGCGTGGTGTACAGCTTCTTCCTCGACGGGTTGCCGGCTGCGTCGGAGCGCTTGTCCAACTTCGTCAGCAAGGCGGCCCAGGCGACTCTCGTCGGCGATGTCTTCGACGACGCGGCCACCGGCCAGGGCCTGCTCAACTTCTTCCTGCGTGGCCTGTCGTGCGGCGCCGTCACCGAAGACGAGGCGCTGGCCACCGGGCTTACCCTCGACGAGCTGCGTACCCGTTCGTTCGTGAAGATCCTCGCCGGCCGCCGTGCCAAATAGCAGCATACGAACCATCCTCTCCCAGGCATCTACACGCCAAGACCGACACCGTGGTGCTCGCGCTTCGCGAGCTCATCAAACGGCGTCGCATCGACGAGCTGAAGGCACTGGCCGGCCACATCGACCTCGACATTGATCTTCCGCGCTCCCGTCGGCGGCGATGATCTCGCTCTTCCAATATCTGTCAGCTGCCGCGGTAGGTGCTGTAGCCGTAGGGGCTGAGTAAGAGGGGCACGTGGTAGTGGGCGTTGCCGTCGGTGATGCTGAAGACGATGTCGACGGTGGGGAAGAAGGTCGTGCCGTAGGCGGCGGTGTCGAAGGTGAGGCGGTAGGTGCCGGGCGTGACCGGGCCGGGCGGCGTGAGGGTGCGCAGGCGGCCGTCGTCGTCGGTGGCGCCGGTGCCGAGGGTGCGCCAGGTCGTGCCTTCGGCGACGTCGAGGCGGATGGGGACGGCGCGGGCCGGTTTGCCGAGGGCGGTGTCGAGGACGTGGGTGGTGATCATGTCAGGTCCCCGAGGAGCTTTTGCAGTCGGAGGCGGGTGATCTTGGCTTGTTCTTCGGCGGCGGTGCGGAGCTCGGTTGCGCGCGGTTGGGCCAGGCGCACTTCCAGATCGGCGAGCATGTCCGGCGCGCTGCGGCCGGTCGCGCAGACGATGAAGACGAAGCCGTGCTTGTCGACATAGGCTTGGTTGGCGTCGGTGAGCGCAGCGAGGACGGTCTGGTCGGCGTCGGCGACTTTGCGTTGCTCGTCGGTGGACCAGGCTGCGGCGCCGGTAGGCGGGACTTTTTTCTCGCCGATGCGCGGGTGGGCGGCGAAGGCTTCGAGGAGGTCCGTTTCGCCAAGCGTCCAGAAGGCGCGCTCGCCTTGGCGGAGGAGCGCCGCTTGGTTTTCGAACGGGCGTAGTCGAGCCATGTGCGTGGCCCAGGCGACCGAGCCGCAGCAGCGACGGAAGTGTTCGGTGGCTTCGGCGGCGTTGAGACCGTTGAGCTTGGCCAGGTGCGATGTGGCTTCGACGAGCGTGCCCCAGGCGCGTAGCCGGGCCACGCCACCGTCGGGAAAGACGCTCAGGCGGAGGTGGGTGACCGGGCCGACACGGCGCATGGCCTCGTCGAAGAAATGGCGCGTGTGCGGCTGCAACGGTGTCGAGAGAAGGACGCGCCAGTCGTGTTCAGCGCCGGTAGAATGCGCGCCCTCGACGACACAGCGGCCCGGCGCGTTGCCCTTGAAGTGGGTGGTGTCGATTTCCAGTCGCTCGACGGTGCCGGCGGCGCACAGGCGGATGAGGGCCCAGTCGTTGCCCGGGCCGCGACGGCGACGGGTCTCCCAGCCGTCGGCCATGGTGCGCGACGGGCCGGGCTTGATGAGGTTGTTGCGGGAGCCGAAGAACATGTCAGAGCACGATTCGACGACGGCGCCGTGCTCGAGCGCGGCCAGGTTGACGGTGCCGGTGGCGTGAAGGCGTCTCCAGTCGGGCTGGGCCTCGCCGTGAACGCGCAGGCGGGCGACGCCACCGTCGGGGAAGATGTTGAGGCGCAGGTGGGTGAAGCGCTGTGTCGAGCCGATCGGGAACTGGTTCTTGCTATCGCCGGCCAGGGTCGAGCGCGGCAGAATCTCGGTCCAGGTCGCGGTGGCCAGCGCAGACAGATCGAGTGCGTCGGCGATCTCGGTGCCTTCTACCGACGCTGACTCGGGGAAGTTGCCGCGGAAGAACGCGGTGTCGACGACGATGCCGCGGACGCGGCCGGGCATGCCAAGTCGAATGATGCACCAGTCGTAGCCGGCTTCCCGTCGACGGCGGGTTTCCCAGCCGTCCATCCACTTGCCGCGGTCGGTATAGACGTGGTCGCGCCATTCGGCGGCGTGGGCCTTCAGGAGGTTCTCTTTTTCGGCGAAGAACTCGTCATTGCAGACGAGAGCTGCGCCGCCGAGCTCTTCTGCGGCGAGGTCGGGCAGGTCGGTGAAGCTCGGTTCGGTCACAGAAAGGCTCCAATGTTGACGGTGTCTACATTGCGGACGACGTCGGCGTCGTAGACCAGCTGGCCGCGCAGATAGGTCTTCTCGACGACCCCGACGAGCGCGTCGCCGAGATACGGTGTGAGCCGGTGCCTGTGGCGGATCATCTCGGGCGTGACGGTAAAGGCTTTGTCGTCGGCAAACACGAGCAAGTCGGCGTCGCCACCGACGGCAATCGCGCCTTTTTTGCCGCTCAAGCCCGCCAGCTTGGCCGGCGCCGCCGACATCCAGCGCGCGATCTGCAAAAGGCCATGACCCCGACGGCGCGCCTCGGTCCAGGTGACCGGCAAGGCCAGCTGGAGACCGGCCACGCCGCCCCACGCCGCCATGAAGTCGCCGGCTTCGGACTTCTTCAAGGACGGGCTACACGGCGAATGATCCGACGCCACGAGGTCGAGCACGCCGTCGGCCAGCGCCTGCCACAGCGCGTCCTGATTGGCGCGCTCCCGGATGGGCGGCGCGCATTTCCAGGCGGTGGCCCCGTCGGGGACGGTCTCGGACACGAAGTGCAGATAGTGCGGACAGGTCTCGGCGGTGAGCGGCAGACCCTCTCGGCGTGCGGCGGCGATGAGGGGCAGAGCCGTCGCTGCCGAGTGATGCACGATGTGCGTCCGGGCCTTGGTCTCGCGGCACAGCCGAATGGCCAGCGCCACAGCTTGTTCTTCCGCTGCCGGTGGACGCGAGCGCAGATAGGTTGCATAGGCGCGTGGATCTTGCGTCGCGATCTCGGCAGCGACGGCGTCGATGGGCCCAGCGACCTCGGCATGGACCAGAAGCGGCACGCCGAGCTGGGCCAAGATGCGCATCGCCGGGCGCAGCTCGGTCTCGTCGACCCAGCCGAACTCCGGGGCGCCGGAGTCAATGAGGAAACATTTGCAGCCGCGGACGCCTGCTTCGACCAGACCCTGCAGCTCGCCGGAGTTGCCGGGCACCACGCCGCCCCAGAAGCCCACGTCGACGGCGCACTGGCCGCGGGCGGCGTCGCGTTTCTGTTTGAGCGCGTCCGAGGTGGTCGTCGGGGGAATCGAGTTGAGCGGCATGTCGACCAGCGTCGTCGAGCCGCCGGCTGCGGCGGCCTGGGTGGCGGTGGCAAAGCCTTCCCACTCGGTGCGACCGGGCTCGTTGAGGTGGACGTGGGTGTCGACGACGCCGGGCATGAGCGCGTGGTCGTCGATGTCGTCGGTGCAGGCTTCGTCGTAGGCGCCGATGCGGACGATCTTGCCACTGTCTACATGCACGGTGCCGGCGATGATGGCCGTCGGTGTGACGATCCTGCGCGATTTGAAGATCACTTGAGCTCCGCGCCGTGGTCGACCCAGTCGCCGAGCTCGGCGCGCTCGGTTTCGGTCATGTTGGTGCGGTTGAGGAACGGCATGGTGCGGCTCACGACCGCGCGCTCTTTGATCCGGGCCGCCATGGCTGCGATGCGTTCTGGGGTATCGAAGATCACGTTGGTCGGCGCCGACGGAAACAGCGGATCGGTCGGGTGCGCCGAATGACACGGCATACAGCGCTGCACCATGATCTCCTGCGCGCGGGCAAAGCCAATCTGCGTCGTCACCGTGACTGCCGGCTTCGCTTGCAGCCGCGTGATGCCCCACAGCCCGCCGAGGCCAATCGCCGCCATGGCCAGCGCCGGCACCAGCCAGGTCTGGCCGGCATAACGCACGTTCATGAAGTGCCTGACGCCGGCGCCGCCAATCATGACCACGATGAGCACCAGCCAGTTGAGGTGATGCCCGAACGCCGACGGGAAATGATTGGACAGCATGATGAACAAGAGCGGAAAGGTGAGGTAGTTGTTGTGAATCGAGCGCTGCTTGGCGCGCTGGGAGAGCAACACGTTTTGCTCTTTGCCGGCCTTGGTGGCGGCGATGAGCTCGCGCTGCGACGGCATGATGACCATCCAGACGTTGCCAGTCATGATGGTGCCCATGAGGACGCCGACCTGGATGTAGGCGCCGCGGCCGCTGAACACCTGGCTGAAGGCGAAGATGGCGCCGAAGAGACCGACGAACGACAGCACCGTCGCCACCGTTGGTGCACGCTCACCCAGCGTGCGCCATAGGCCATGGTACAAGAGCCAGCCACCGACGAGCGAGCCGGCGCTGACGGCGATGGCTTTGGCAGGCGTCAGCGCCATCACCGACGGGTCGACGAGATAGGCGGCGCCGTTCATGTAGTAGACGACCACCAACAGTGAGATGCCGGTCAGCCAGGTGATGCCGTTTTGCCACTTGAACCAATGCAGGCGATCGGGGAGCTGGTTGGGCGCGAGCAGCTTCTTCTCGACCTCGTAAAACGCGCCCGAGTGGACCATGAAGATCTTGCCCTGTGACAGCGGGTCCGTACCGGACTTGACCAGATTGCGGTCGAGCCAGTTGAAGAGCATGGAGTTGCCAATCCACATGATGCCCGCGATGAGGTGGGCCCAGCGGAACACCACGTCGAGGATCTCGTTGCTGCGCACGGCGGGAGTATAGTCAGGGACGGACGAGTGAAAAGCCCAATCATTCCACCAGAGGTGGCGGTTCGGGCGGCGCGGCTGTCGCGCCTGCCGGCGATGACCATTGCCAAGGCGGCGGCGCGATTTGGCGTGAGCCGCGGCGCCGTCGAGCGGGCGCGGCGAGAGCGGCCCGATGAGACGCGGTTGTCGCTCGATGACTATCTTCTGGCGACGCTCAGCGACGATGGGTTGGCCGAGACGGGCACGATCGGAGATCTGGCGAGCCTCGCCGGTTACATCGACTACATCAACCACGACGGCTGCAACGCCGACGACATCCAGCGCATGCTGGACGCGCTGGTCAGCGACGGTAAGATTTCGATAAAAGACAAGACCTGGAGGCTGTTGGTCCCATGGCCCTGAGGTTTCGAATGAAGCGTCGTTGGTGGGTGGCCCTTACCATGACGGCCGTCCTCGGCCTCGGCGCATTTGGCTGGGTGAGGTCGCTCAGCGACGGGGTAGACTATTCCGGGGTCTCCTCCATTCGCAATCTGCCCGCATATCAGGACCCGACCTTGATGGCGCGCGCGCTGACGCTGCCAGTGGCGTCGCAGTATGTCGCTGCCGGCCTCGAGTTTCAGCGCAATGCGAGCTTCTGCGGGCCGGCCAGCGTCGTGGGCGTCTTGCGCTCCTGGGGTCTCGACGTCAAACAGGCCAACGTCCTCGACGGGACGGGCAAGTCGACCTGGTTTGGCCTGGTCATTCCCGGCGCGACACTGGATGACCTGGCCGGGGTCCTGGGGCACCACGGGCGCAAAGCGACCATCGTCCGCGAGGTCGATCTGGCAGGGTTTCGCGCGCTCATGGCCCAGGCCAACGACCCTTCTCGACGGTACATCGTCAATTTTCACCGTGGGCCACTGTTCGGCTGGGGCGGCGGACATCACTCGCCGATCGGCGGCTATCTGGCCGACCGCGATCTGGTCTTGGTCCTCGACGTGAACAAGCGTTTTCAGGCGTGGCTGGTGCCGACCGAGCGGCTGTTCGCCGCGGTACAGACCACCGACAAGCAGACCGGTCAGCGACGGGGGTTGTTGGTCATCGAGTAGGCGCGGTATGGTGCGGCATGCGGCTTTTACACACCATGTTGCGCGTCGGCAACCTCGACACCTCGCTGGCGTTTTACACCGGCATCCTCGGCATGACCCTGCTTCGCAAGAAGGACTACGAGAGCGGCCGCTTCACGCTGGCGTTCGTCGGCTACGGCGAGGAATCGTCGACGGCAGTGCTGGAGCTGACCCACAACTGGGACACCAAGAGCTACGCGCTCGGCGACGGCTTTGGCCACATCGCCATCAGCACCGACGATATTTACGCGACGTGTGAGCGGATCCGGGCAGCGGGCGGAAAGATCGTACGGGAGCCGGGGCCGATGAAGCACGGCACGACGGTGATTGCGTTCGTGGAGGATCCGGACGGTTATCGGGTGGAGCTGATCGAACACAAGATGTAGGTGGCGGCCGAGCTGGCGATGGTGGTCGCTTCGGCTGGCTCCACCGACGGGTGCGTGGTGCCGGCCATGAAGCCGACCGTGAGGCCCGTCGAGCAGATCAAGGTAAAGATGGCCGCCTGGATGGCGGTGGCGATGCGCGCAGTGCGGCGGCCGTGGACCTTGGCGCAGCCGGCACAGCGCGTTCGCCAGCCGGAGTAGGAGACGCACACCGAGCATACCGATCGGGTGCAGACCGTGCAGTCGTCTACCGTCGGGGCGGCGGGGTGACAGGCGCAGGCGGGACCAGTCGGTGCGTTTCGGTACGGCATGTTCGTCCTCCAAGTACTGGTTCGACCGATCTCGCGAAGACTTTATTTGCGTCTGCGGGCGTGACCGTGGTCACCATGGCGGGCCATGACGGATGTGGGTAAGACACGTACGCAGGACCGGCTGTTGCTGGTGGCGGATCTGGCTGGGACGCTGGTGTTTGCCGTCGGTGGGGCGATGCTGGCCGCCAGCGCCAGGCTGGACCTGCTGGGCGTCTTGGTGCTGTCGTTCACGGCGGCGTTGGGCGGGGGAATCCTGCGTGACCTCTTGATTGGCGCGGTGCCGCCGCATGCGATTTCGGACTGGCGCTACGCGGTGACGGCGTTCGTGGGTGGGATCGGCGTGTTTCTGTTTCACCGTCAGGCGGCGTTGATTCCCGCCTGGTTGTTCATCAGCCTGGATGCGGCGGGTCTGGCGCTGTTTACCGTCGCTGGGGCAGGCAAGGCCCTCGGCCGGAACATCAATCCGTTTCTGGCGGTGCTGCTCGGTGGCGTCACGGCCGTGGGCGGCGGTGTGTTGCGCGATGTGCTCGTGGCCCATGTGCCCAACGTGCTGAGCACCGATATTTATGCGACGGCGGCGTTGCTGGGCGCGGCGGTCATGGTCGCTGGCATCCGGGCTGGCATTCCACGCACTGTGGCGACGGTGGCCGGTGCGATCGCCTGCTTCGGCTTGCGCTTACTGGCGGTCCAGCAGCACTGGAATCTGCCCCGGGTCGGCGACTAGAGGCGCCTGAGCTGGGCGATGGCTTCCGTGCATCTGCCCTTGAGGGCGTACACCGTTGACGGCTGGGGAGGGCTGGTCAAGAGAGCCACGAACACGTTGCCACACGTGGTCGTGCTGGCGCCGGGGTCGATGCGTCCGATGGGCACGGGCACATGGTAGCTCGGCTCGAGACCTTTTTGGCCTGCGACCCGGCGCCGGCTGTGATAGCAAGTGCCCATGAGCCGGATCTACCGCACGCTGCCGCCCAAAGAGACCCGCATCGGCATCGCCTTTTCGGGAGGCCTCGACACCCGCTGTGCCGTCGCGTGGCTGGCCCGCCAGGGGATGCGCGTGCATGCCTACACCGCCGATCTGGCGCAGCCCGACGAAGCCAACTGCGGCGAGATTCCCGCGGTCGCCATGACCCACGGCGCCGTCGCTGCGCGCCTGGTCGACTGCCGCGAGCGCATGGTAGAGGAGGGCATCCTGGCCATCCAGTGCGGCGCGTTTCATCTGTCCACCGGTGGCCGCAAATATTTCAACACCACGCCGCTCGGGCGCGCGGTCACCACGACCGCCATCATCCGCGCCATGCGGGAAGACGACGTGCACGTCTTCGGCGACGGGTCGACTCACAAGGGCAACGACATCCAGCGCTTCTATCGCTACGGGATCCTGACCAATCCGGCGCTCAAGATCTACAAGCCGTGGCTCGACCGCGCCTTCGTCGACCAGTTTGGCGGCCGCAAGGAGATGAGCGAATATCTGGTGTCGGTCGGCATGCCGTACACCATGTCGACGGAGAAGGCGTACTCCACCGACGCCAACGTGCTCGGCGCGACCCATGAGGCCAAGGATCTCGAGCGGCTCGATACCGGGATCCAGATCGTGGCGCCGATCATGGGCGTGGCGTTCTGGAAGCCGTCGGTGGCGGTCGAGGCCGAGCGCGTGACGTTGGGCTTCGAGCGCGGTCTGCCGGCGACCCTCAACGGTCAGCGTTTCTCGTCGCTGTTCGAGCTGTTCCTCGAGTGCAACCGCATCGGTGGCCGGCATGGGCTCGGCATGAGCGACCAGATCGAGAACCGCGTCATCGACGCCAAGAGCCGTGGGATTTACGAGGCGCCGGGCATGGCGCTGTTGCACCTCGTGTACGAGCGGTTGCTATCGGCGATCCACAACGAGAACACGCTCGATCTGTACGCGACGTCGGGGCGGCGGCTGGGGCGGTTGTTGTACGAAGGTAAGTGGTTCGATCCCGAGGCGATGATGTTGAAGGAGTCGCTGTCCCGCTGGATTGCGCCGCCGGTCACGGGGTCGGTCACCGTCGAGCTGCGGCGCGGTGAGGACTACAGCCTGATGGATACGCGGGCCGAGTACATGGCGTATGACCCGGACAAGCTGTCGATGGAGAAGGTCGCGTCGGCGTTCTCGCCGGAAGATCGCATTGGCGCGCTGGAGATGCAGAATCTGTCGGTCGCGGACAATCGCGCGTTCCTGAAACATCTGGCGGCGTCGACGGGCGAGGCCCGGTTGCCGGAGCTGTTGCTGGATAAGTAAGGCTTTCAGTAACGGCTTTCGGAGGGCTGTGGGTTTGGCGTGGCTGCACAAACGCCTAACGCCGTCCCTGTGCGGCTGGTTTGTACCCAGCCACTTGAAATACACCCCGACGCACGCGGGATCAGGCTTGGCTTTTCACAAGTCCACAGCCCCGACTGCGGACAGCGCTGGTGCGCGTGGGGGAGAAAGGCGACGACTCCGTCTTTCTGTGCTCTTTCTGTGCTCTTTTCTGCGAAGCAGAAAAAGCACTTCGCCCGTCGCGGTGGAGTTGTTGAAAACCAAGCCGCACCCCGCGTGCGGCGGGGTGTTTTCAAAGCCTTGTGTGCACGCCAAGCCGCCCGGCGCGCCCATTTTGCGCGTGTACACAAGGCGCCAAATCCACGGCGTCCGAGAGCCGTCCCCGTCGACGAACCACGTAAATATCTTGACAAGGGCAGAAATTATGCTAGCCTCGTTTTCATGGCCAGTCCTCGGCGGGATGTTGGGCGGGTGGGCGTTTCGCGGCGGCGGAGGCTCGGTCCGATGCAGCTCGCGCTGCCTCGGACCTCGGGCTGGGGTGGTCCGCGTAAGGGTGCTGGCGCGAAGAAGAAGCAGGGCTCACGCGTGCAGCATCGGCCGCGGCTCCGCTTTCGCAAGCAGTCCGTGCATGTGACTTTGCGCTTGCGGGTTGGCGTTTGGAATCTGCGGTCTCGTCGCTGTTTTACGGCTTTGCAGCGTGCCTTTCGCGCTGGCAAAGATCGGTTTGGCTTCCGGCTTTGCCATTTCGCCATCGAGGGCAACCATCTGCACTTCATCGTCGAGGCGGGCGATCACACCGAGCTGTCGCGCGGCCTGCAGGGCCTCAATATTCGGATGGCCAAGGCCTTGAATCGCCTCATGCGGCGACGGGGTTCCGTCTTTGCCGGCCTGTATCATGCGCATGTGTTGCGGACGCCGACGGAAGTGCGCAATGCCCTGCGCTACGTGCTCGGCAATCACGCCATCCACGTCCGGCGACAGGGGCGTGTGCCGTCGCTGGAGATCGATCCGTATTGTTCGCTGGCCACCGTCGAGGATCAGCTGACAATGCCGCCACGTACGTTCTTGTTGCAGCGGGTGTTAGCGCAGGGCGGTTAGAAAGTCGGTGGCGCTCTTCGATTGCGCGCGCTTGAAGGCTGCGCACTGGCGGGTGTTTTCGAGGGCCAGGGCGAGCTGACGCGGGCCGCCCACGAAGCGCGGGGCGCGGTCTTTGAAGAATACTTCGGCCTCGACAGCGACGGTGTCGTCGCAGAGCGCGGTGGCAATGCTGGGGAGGTTGGCGCCGAAGTCGCGTGGCAGCTTGGCGACGAGCGGGTCGAACTTGGTGCGCACGAAGTCCCAGGCCTGGCGCCGGGTGCGCGGGGTGCGCGTGGCGCCGAAGAGCAGCGTCAGCGACTCGCGGATCTCGAAGGTGTCGGCGAGGACCAGCGTGAGCGAGCGGGCGACGAGCGCCGGATCGCGCGAGCTGGCGAGGGCGTTGAGCAGGCGATTGCGGGTCAGGCG
>Ga0123336_10002552_pt1 | contig 15751 bp, 14 predicted proteins | sample SSSSmetaG_FD_96466 | JGI IMG/M metagenome (GOLD analysis project Ga0123336, IMG submission 96466) | Glacier valley bacterial and archeal communities from Borup Fiord, Nunavut, Canada, to study Microbial Dark Matter (Phase II) - ​SSSS metaG | ecosystem: Environmental > Aquatic > Freshwater > Ice... | reverse complement strand
TATTATAATAATGTATGGTATAATATTTTTTTTGAAACGCTCATTTGTTTTATTTTAAATTAAAATATTTTTTAAATTTATTTTAGATAGACTAATTGAGTCAAGTAAATTCGGTTTTTATTTTGCAATAAAATTCCCTGACAAATAATCTTTAGAATCATCAGAAATACTTACCTGATTTCCATTTTTCCATATTTTGCTCCGTCTATTTAAACGCAGGATTTTATTTGTATATCATTATACAACCTGGCTGTATCAGCTTTTTAATCACCTTTAAAATGAAATAATAAATCTTAATACTTTTCAATTATAGGTGTTGCCCCATTCGGACCATAAGGTTCGTTGGTATAAACGTAGTTTGGCAGCCTTGCATAACCATTTATTGAATGCACCATCATTTTATCACCAGAAGGCAATAGCACGCCGAAATAAGGTACAGTTTTTCCTCCATATCCTGGTGGAGGATTGACATCGGTATACCCCGAAAAATACACTCTCGCCCCTACTTGCTTGTAAAGAACTCCAAGTATAGGACTTGTTGGCTGTGCAGATTCGCCTACGCCAATCCCATTTCTTATATAGTGTGTAACTGTAATCGGTTTAGCATTATCAAATTGAATGGAACTAAGATCAGGGTACGCATAGCCTCCCTTCCATGCTATTCCCCTCCAATTTCCGGCAGCAGAAATACTCTGTGCAGGAAATAAGCTCAACTGAAAAGTTTCCACTGTATTGTCTGCTGATATGCCTTGAAGTTTTTTCTTGTCTGTAATATAAAGGTATTTGGTAGGCCCTCCATTAAAACTTGTTGTAATGTCAGTTGTGATGCGGATCCTACCATCGGCGAGTGTGTCAATGCCGTTGATGGTTGCCGTAATGCTATCCTTAATTGTTTCTACACCACCCAGAAAAAACACAAAAACACCGTACATCGTGAATGTATTGTCTAAATTAAATTTCAGGCTACTTGGTGGTCGGTATTGGAAACCATTTCCATCCAACGTTCCAACCCATTCAGTATTTTTTGGAAAATCAGCAATAGGAGTTGCTGGTGTATTGATAGGATCTTTTTTACATGACGAGATATAAATCATTATAATAAATACAAAAATAATTTTTTTCATAATTTTTAGTTGTTTAAGTTGTAATTTTTTAATCAAATGTTATTTTTCATAAGTAAGTGCTGGTCCAACCACTTCAGTACCATTTGCCTGCCTTAATTTATGTTTTTCAGCATTTGTTAATAATTTATAAGATCCTTGGCTAACTGCTTTAAAGTGGGCTTCCATTTTACCTGCAGGTTGAAATAAAATTAACATTTTTGCCTCCCCTTCATTGGTTTTGGCAAAAGCATGAGGAATCATTCTAGGTCCAAAAACACTATCACCAGCTTTTGCAGTAAAAGTTTCTTCACCTACTTTAAATAAAAATTCCCCAGATAAAATATAAAACCATTCGTCTTGCTCATAATGATAATGCAGAGGAGGTCCACCTTTTTTTACTCTGGTGGATTCAAAAATAAACATATCTCCATCTGTATCTTTTGTAGATACTTTAGTAAAAAAAGTATCGCCTTCAAAAAGGGTTATGCTTTCGTTAAAGCGATCTTTACCGTTTTCTACTCTGAAAGGTTTATTAGGCCGAACGTTTTTATTAAAATTAGCGAAGGAGGCAATTGGAAGTGCCAAAAAGGGTGCAAATAAGAAATTTCTTCTTTTCATAAAATAAAAAGGTTTAAGTTTTTTTATTTAATGAATGAATTTACGAATCAGTAATCCTTAAGAATGAGGCTATTGTACAAACTGTGAGTCTCGCTTCGTAAAAAACGAATATGAGGTAACAAATGTAGCGAGGAGATAAAAAACTAACGACCTAAATAATAACTGATGTTACGCATAAAAATATTTGAATTTAACTATACGTCTTAATCTGTGATAATTATTTTTTGTCTAAATCACGGATCAAATTGAGTAAAAACAATTTCTACACATCAAGCACCTAATTTATTTAAACAAGAATATGTATAAACCAAAGGTTTATACAAAGAACTAATTTATGCGTAACATCAGTTAATAACTATAGTTATGAAAAAATTATATACTAAACTCTTGCAAACAATTCTAAAAATTCTTCCTTCTTGTTTCGGGATAGGGATATTGAAGTACCATCTTCCATTATAATCTCTCCTCCATCTCCCCTAATATATTTTTCTACAAATTTTAAATTAACTATATGACTTTTGTGGGCTCTAAAAAAACTAAGATTATCTTTTAACAATTCTTCAGCATCACCAATTTTTTTTGATATGGTAATTTTTCTTTTATCTTTTAAAATAAAGTGACAATAATTACCATCTCCTTCCATTCTTACTAAATCATCAAGATTAATAAATTGTAAGCCAGCTAAAGTAGATAATGCGATTTTATTAGTAATTTTAGTTTTATGAATTTCCTGTAAATTTTCAATTTGATTTTTATCAATTTGATTTTTTCTATTTCGTACTTTTTCCACTGCTATCATCAATTCATCCTTATCAATGGGTTTGAGTAAATAATCCATTGCACTTAATTTAATGGCTTTTACTGCATATTGATCGTAAGCGGTAGTGAATACAACATCAAATTTTATTTCATTGAATTGTAATAACATATCAATTCCATTCATTAAAGGCATTTCAACATCTAAAAACACCAAATCAGGTTTAAATTCATTTATTATTTCAATTCCCTCCAAACCATTATGCGCTGTAGCTACCACCAGAATATCGCTACAATATTCTTTTAGAGTCCATTGCAACGTAGTAATTCCATGTTGCTCATCGTCAATGATAACTGCTTTTATCACTATTTATTAATTTATATTGTCGGTGTTAATATATACGATAACTTTTGTACCTGAAGGATTTCCATTTTCATCCATCAAATCAATGGTTTCAACCTTGTTATTTGGATTTAAATGTAAGATTCTTTGTGCAGTTATCTGCATCCCATAAGATTTATTGTTGTTGCTATACTTACTTTTCATTTCTTCTGCTTTTTTTCTCCCAATTCCATTATCTTCAATTACAATTTTAAGAGTGTTGCCTTCTTTATCTATTTTTATCCCCACCTTGCCTTTGTTTTTATTGTGTAGCAAGCCATGCCAAATAGAATTTTCTAAATAAGGTTGAATAATCATTGTTGGAAGTAATAATGTTTGCTCATATACACCCAAATCTACACTGATAGTATAATCAAATTTTTTATCAAATCGAATGCTTTCCATAAGAAGGTACAGCCTTATTGTTTCTAATTCCTTTTCAATGGTTATGTATTCATTTTTAGAATTTTCTAATATTAAGCGAATCAATCTTGAAAATTTAGTAAGGTAATCGCTTGCTAAATGTGTTTTATTTTCAACAATAAAACTATTTATACTATTAAGTGAATTAAAAATAAAGTGAGGATTCATTTGACTGCGAAGGTTTTGCATTTCCAAATGGATCATTTTAATTTCATAATTAGTTTTTATTTTTTCAGCTTTTTTAATTTGAGTTATTCTATAATTGTAGATTAAAATACCAATTGATAAAATTGAAAGGGCAATAAATAATTTAAATAAAATTGTTTGATACCAGTAAGGTTCAATTATTATTTTTATTGAATCCTCAGAACCTAGCATTAATGTATTATTAATTGCACCTTTTACATGTAAAAAATAAGTACCTGGATTAAGATTATAAAAAATAATATTACCATCCTTGGATGGTTGCCATGAATTATCTATTCCATCAATATAAAAATATAATTTATTTAAAGTTGGTGCTGTATAATTAAATATGCCTGCATGTATTTTTAATTTCTTTTTACCTGGCATCACTTTTACGACCTTTTCCTGACTAGTTGCAAAAACCAAAGGATATCTTATATCATCAATTTCTACATCAATAATTTTTGTTGTGGCTATTCTTTTATCCGACTTAAACTCTTTTGGATTAAATTCTATTACACCACCTAAAAAACCTAATACAATATTTCCCGAAACCAGTTTTGCAAAAAAAGATTCTAAGGCATTTTCACCAAAGGGTAAACCATGCGCAGCTGTATAATAATTAAATATTTTATTTTCTTTATCATATCTTAATAAACCCTTTGGTGTATTTATCCATAAAAACCCTTCATCATCCTCAATAATTTTATACAAATCTTCTTCTGGTAGCCCTTCTTTGGCTGTAAAAAAATTATATTTTCCATTGCTGGGATTAAATTTTATTAAACCACCTTCGGAAGTAAGCCATAAAAAATTATTGTTATCACAATGAGCAAATCGTAAACTATTTTTTAAAGCCTCTTCAACTTTGATCGGAGAGGAAAACCAATTTAAAATTAATTTATCTGTAAGATTGTCATACTTGTACAAACCTTTTTCAGTTGCTACCCAAAGATTTTGATTTTTATCATAAATAATTTTATAGTTTCCACCATTTATCTCTGCTCCACAATTTTTAATAAATTTTTCGCTTATTGGATCGAATAAAAAAAGTGTTTTGCCAGGATGGCGAATCCAAAATTTTCCATCTGGCCTTTTTAAAAAACTTCTAAATGCAAAATCATGGTTGTAAGGTATATTTTTTATGTTTTCCGGAAGATAAACTTTAAACCTTCCGTTATTCTCTTTTACAAAACCGCTATCTGTACCAAACCATATATTGCCTTTATCATCTTCTTGAATAGAACCAATTTCTTGTGAATAAGGAGAAACTGAATTGGATGGAATGTGTTGAATTTGTTTTTTTATTTTCCAGTCTTTGGTATAAATAAAAAGTCCATTTTGAAAATGACCAGACACATAATAGTTTTCTTTTGTTTCTAAAAAGGAACGAGCAATTCCAAATTTTTCAGGTACATCACTTATTTGTTTGTACAAAAAGTTGCCGGTAAAATATTGCATTTCCGGATCAAGAATATCTACTCCTTTGGTAGAAGCAAACCAAAGCCTGTTACGATTATCTTTAAAAACCCATCTATCTTCAGCAGAATTAACAGAATACTCATCCTCAGTATTTTTGTACTCCATAAATTTTTCTGTGGACATATTATAAATTACTACTCCAATTGGATATACACTCATGCATATGTAATCCTGACCTTTAAAATGCCAGGTTGTAGCATCAAGCACATTTTCTGGTGGAGCATATATAATTTTATAATTTTGTTCTTCAGCATCCCATTTTTTTAAACCCCAATTTCTGCTAACAGACCATGTTTGGTTTTTTTGGTCCTTAATAAGATGGTTTTGAAATGAGGTGTTTTTAAAATAAAGATTTTCAATTAATTTATTTGATCTATTAATATTATAAGATCCTATCCACATATTATTATCCTGCCCTTCAAAAAATGTGGCAACAATCGTAAAATCATCACTATTTAAGCGCACAACATCTGGTCCGTGATAATATGAAATTATCTTTTTGGTTATACTATTTATTTCCTTTACTCCCACAGATGTATTTACCCAAATAGTGCCACGGCTATCGCAAAATATTTTAAATAATTGAGGTGTTTGATTCCCTTCAGAAAAAGTAATTGTTTCTCCTTTTTCAGTAACAGGATCAAAAATATATAATCCCTTCCTTGTTGTTATCCATAATTTATGCTGTTTATCTTCTGTTATAAATAATGTAAAATTGCTTGGTAAAGAGGTGCTATCATGAGGGAGATGTTTATATATTTTTATACTATTACCATCAAATCTATTAAAACCATTTTCTGTGCAAATCCATATCACACCTGTATAATCTTGAAAAATTGAATTTACTAAATTGCTACTTAAACCTTCTTTAACAGTTAAATGACTAAAATGTAAATCGGGGAATTTTTGTGCATATGTTATAGATGGAGCCAATTGGCAAAAACTCCAAACCCCAAACCATATATTTAGAAGCTTTTTCAAATAAAAATATTTGATGGAAATTTACAATAAAGATTATTTCATTTATTCAAAGGATTTACAAAATGCAGGTTTAAATGTATTATTTGTGCTTATAAAATTTAGAACGTCATTTATGTTTTCAATTTATTATTTAGAAAAAATTTATAAAAATTATTTTAAATTTATTAGCATTTTTAAAATAACATTCTAAAAATGAAAAACGATATTATTAAAATTTTTATTCGAGACCTTGATAAATTAAAAGAAGAAATAAACTTAATTCATGAAGAAAATTTATGGAAAATAACTAATAATATCAAAAATTCGGCTGGTAATTTATCCTTACACCTAGTAGGAAATTTAAATACTTATATCGGTAAAAATTTAGGGAAAACTGGTTTTATAAGAGACAGGGAAAAGGAATTTTCAGAGAAAAATATAAATAAGAATGAACTCATAAATCTAATTGAAAATACAAAAATAATGGTAGAAAGTACATTAACTTTCATTAATGAAGCTGAACTTGAAAAACTTTATCCAGAAAATGTATTAGGGTACGAAATGTCAACTCAGTATTTTTTAATCCACCTTTTATCTCATTTGTCTTATCATTTAGGCCAGATAAATTATTTGAGAAGGGTATTGGAATGATAAAAATAAATTCAAAACCAGGTTTATATTTAAGTAAACATAATATAATTTCCCTTTTGGTCAGTTGCATATTTAACAGCCTCCAAAAGCAATGGAGAATTAAAATCTGGATCAATTATTTGGGATGAGACTGGGAAAATTTTTAATTTTTCTGCAGGATAAGGTTTTATTAACTCCATTATTTCGTTTAATTGCAACTCTTTATTAAGCCAAACTTTCTCCTTTTCTAGAGGTAAAATTAACGGAAAATTTTTTATGAATGGTTTTAATAAATCGTTTGAAGGGGTGTTTAAGATGGATGTAGTTTGGTGAATAATATTTTTTTCATCACTCCAAACATAATAAATTCCTGCAAAAGCAAAAGGTAAATTCCATTTTAAGGAAACACGAAATGGAATCAGGCTTTTTTTATAAACTCTTTTCCAAAAATAAAATCCATCAGCAGGAATTATACATCTTTTTTCAAGCACAAGATTTTTAACATTTTTTAATTTTAAATTACTTTTGGATACCCAATAAAATGGTTTTTTATTGACTGAATTTTCGAAAACTAAACCCCATTCTAATGCTGAAAGTATATCCGGATTTTCTATTGTAATCCCAACAACAGTATTCCCTGGTGAGATATTATAATTTGCTTCAGGCATTTCTTTTATAGGTAAACCAAACCTGCGGGCAGTTTTTGCTTTATCTAAAGAGAAGGAAAGTTTGATGTGCATTCTAAAATAAAAAATCTAAATTAAAATAAAATTTATAATTATCTGTTTATCAATATTGATATATTCATAATTCAAAATAATATTCATCTTACTTAAAAAGTTACGTTTAACTTTTTTTTCGTATTTACGTTAGGTTACAAAAGCGATGATTGCGTATTGAAATTAAAAAATATAAATTTGTACATGTTTAAAACTGAAAATGTTAATATGAAAAAAATCAATATCACAGTTCTTTTAATAGCAATCATTTTTTCTTTATCAATATCATCTTGTAAAAAACCTGGTTCAGATCCTAATCGTCAGGATTTAATTAAAAGAAATTGGAAAGTTAGTAAAGTAGTTGCCAAAAGTAATAATGATTCTTTAACTACTTACTCTACTACTTCACCTCCGGTTCTTCTTGATGATTATTCAAAATTTCAAATAAAATTTGATGGGACTAATTATAATTATACAGATGTTAATGGAAATGCCTCAATAGGTACATATACTTTTGGTGCAAAAAATGCAACTATTATTTTCAAAGGTGGTGCATTAGATAATAAAGTTTATACAATCACTTCTTTAGATGGTGCTTCTTTTGTATTTACTTTTCCTGATAATTCTTCAAAAATTCCAAGTCAAAAAACGATTACTGCAGTTCCTGTTTAATTTCAGGGTTTAATTAAAAATAAAAAAATGTCAGGTAAAAAACCTGACATTTTTTTTGTCTAAATCGTAATTGTTATATTATGGTTGTTTCTTTTCATTCAATAATTTCACACCCAATATACTTTCCAACATCGATGCTTCTTTGTTTGAGTTACCTCCATTCATAAAAGTAGTTGGCAAAACAATTTTAGATAAAGCTTCTGCAACTCCTATTTTTGTGTCTTTATCAAATTGAGCACGCTCTTGAGGTGTTAAACCTGCAGTAACCAATTTAGTATTCGCATAAGATTTTGCATCTGCTTCTGTTTTTGTTTTTTGTGCATTTAAAACTGCAGTTTGCGATTCTAATGCAGCTACTTCTTTTTGTTGCTCTGCCTGGGTTATAGCTTGTGCTTTTATAACTTCTTGTTCCCATTTAGCTTTTGCTGCAGCTGCTTTACCTTGCAATTCCGTAGTTATAGCATCTTGTTCTGCTTTTTTAGAATTGGCAATAGCAGTTTGCACTTGCATATAAGCTTGTTGTTGCACTTTTATTTGCTTTTCAACTTCCTCATCATAATCTATCGCATTTAAAGAAAGCCCTTGCAAACTTATATGATAAGATTTAATAGCCGAAATCTCCTGACGCAAAGGCACCTTATTTTCCTGTACAATTTTAACTACGGTTATGGTTTTATCAGTATTCATTAAATCGTCATGTACTTTTATTTCTTCCTGATTAGTACGATACACACCATTAATAGATTGATCTTCAATAAAAGAAAGCAAGTCATTTCTTTTTTCGGCAGATGATTCTTTCGACGACATTAATGGCCCTGTCATATAAACTGCTTTTGTTACAACCTGGCGAATTAATTGTTGTTCAATTGCCATTTGCGAACCAAAATCAGTATGCAATTTCAATATCGCTTTTTCATCAGTTGGCATGTACCAACGCACAGAACCCGAAATATTTCCATGCCCACCATCATTAAAACGTATTTTTATTGATTGGTCTTCAGCTTTTCCTTCATCGGTTTTTTTACTAAACCAAAATTGATTTGATTTTTTATAATGAGTAGATATACCAAACCCTTGAAACACCGGACCAGGAGAAGTATAAATTGAAACCTTACCAGTAAAAACACTTTGAATAATCACAATTTCGGAGTTATCGACGTTTTCGATAAGTTTACCTGAAAACAAAATAAATATAAGGAATAAGAAGCCTAAACCGATTAATAATAATTTTTTCGGATTTAAATTAGAAGGCAAGTTTTTTATAATTTGTTGCATGTTGATGGTTTGTTAGTGGAAATTTATTTTAATAATTTATCAGATTCTTCTTTTAATTGTTCCGCTTGTTTAAAGCGATCATTTATTTCATATTGAACATTTTTTACTTCCCTTATCTTTTCTTTTGCAAAAGCAATTTTATCTTCAGGTGAAGTTTCTTCAGCAATTTCATTTTCAGTTACTTTTGTTTTTCTGAAAGAACCAAATAATGGTTTACCCATTATAATTGGTAATAAAAACTCTGTAAAGAAAATTAATATGATGGCTAACAATAAAATTAATTCAATTACTGCCCACATTTTATTTAAAGTTTTAGTTTAACAATAAAATTTTTTTAATAATAAGCATTGCTAAAGCTAGCAAAAGCTTTTTTGATTCATAAGGTGTTTACATTTTTATTTAAATAGTTAAAATTAAATTCGTATTATTTTTTGATTTTTTTAATAAGATAGAAAACACATAGGTTTTCATTTTTAGGAACAGTTTTCCTAAAAAAGCGGCGGGCGTTTAAAGGATTTTTTGCAGGAATTTACTTTTAAATTTAACATTGTATCAATTATTATAAATTGTATACTATTGATGTGGAGATGAAACTTAAAGTAACTGGTAAATTCAATAAATATTTTTTGAATTTAATTTATCTTAATCAATTCAAATTTTTAATTACCATTTTTAGATTTATTTTTAATAAAAAAAGGAAGGCTTAACCTTCCCTTTTTTATTAAAAATAAATTTTTTTATCTTAGAAAAACTCTCTGAATAATGGTCTTGATACAAATGGGATGGAGATAATTATTAAAATAATAGCTACAGTAAAATAAATAAAGGCCATTTTATGTTTGTGAGTATGTTGCTTTGCTCTTTTTGAAAGAGTTCTACCAATTTGAGCAATTACAGCAGCAATAATCATGGTTACAATGTGTTCTACTGCCCAAAAACGAGCTACTGGGTTTTTCATTGTTCCTTTTGGGTCGGCCATTAAAATTTCAAACCAATGTGTACCTAAAAAATATAATAATAAACCAAGTAATAATTGAAGGTGAACACTTCCAACAAAAACAGCACCAGCAATATTATCTTGTTTGGTAAAAGGTTTTTTACCTTGCCAACCTGATAATGCACGAAATATTGCCCAAAATGCAGCGATTAAAACCAGCCATCGGGTCCATGAATGAATGAAAAGCAAAATAGAATACATAAATTTTATTTAAGAAGTTTGGAATTGAGTAAAGATATCTGAGAATATTTTATAGCAAAAGAAATTATTTAATTAAAATTAGCACTGCGTGCATTTGTTAATTTTTGATCAGTTACTTTAGAAATTTCTTTTTGATTAATAAAAAATTTCTCTAATTCTTTTAAGCGTATAATTTGTTCTGAAGTTGGTCTTATAAAAGTCCTAACTTTTTTAATAAGCTTGAGAGAATCGTCAAAAGTGAGACCTATTTTTAATAAATATGCAATAGCCATGCTTGGTCCTCGGCCTTGCCCTTGCCTGCAATGAATATAAACTTTACCTCCATTTTTAATTTCATTTTCAACAAATTCAGCACCTTTTGCAAGGCTTTCAATGCTTGGAGGGGTTTGATCGGGAGTTGGAAGGTGAAGATATTTTAGTCCTACATAATCAGCTTCTTTATGAACAGATGAAATGCGCATATTTACAATCGCAGTAATTTTCATTTCTTTTAATTTTTGTAAACCGCGCAAATTATATTGACCACCTAAAAAAAGATTTGCTGTTATCTGGCTTCTTTTTAAAGTAGGTATCCCGAATACAATTCTATAAGATTGATCAATTATCTTTTGGATAAAAATAATAATCACATTCCAAATACTAACAATCGAAGTTTTCATTCTTTTTTTTTTAAATATCAATTTATCAATATCATTATATTGATAAATTAAAAATCAATATTACTTTTCCAGATCTTTGTATCCTTCCAATTTTTCGCTTCCAGCAGGTGGTATGGTAATATTAGAAAATAATTCGTCGATTTTAGCAGCATAATCAGCACTATCATCAATAAAAAATTGCAATTCAGGTATCACCCTCACCTGATGGCGTATTTTTTGCGCTAATGTGCTCCTTATTGCTTTATTATTTTCGTTTATTAACTTTAAAATTCCTTCCCTATCGTTGGTAAGCATAAAACTTAGGTATGCCCTTGCAATTCCTAAATCGGGTGTAACTTTTACTTCAGTAACAGTGATAAATGCGCCTTCAAATAAATTTTTTGATTCTTTTTGAAAAATTTCCCCCAGGTCTTTTTGTATCAATCGCGCAAACTTTTGTTGTCTCTTGCTGTCCATGTGCCTCTATATTAATAATTATTACTACAAAATCGCAAGTTTTAAATACTTTTAAACGTTTTCACAAATATCGCTAGTTTATTTTGATAACATATTAATAGTGAAGATAAATTGTAACAGAGTTGATTCGGTATAAATTTGCAGTTTAATTAAAATATGTTTTAAAAATTAATTAATGTGATCAAGTATTTCAAAAAAAATCTTCCTGACAGGTTTTTGACCATTTTATTTTTTCTGCTAATCCTTAGGCTTCCTTATATAATCCAAGGAATGCCACTTTTAAATTCAGAATTAAAGTGGATGGTAGTTGGCGAAAAAATGGCTCATGGATGGATGATTTATAAAAGTATTTGGGATGATTTAGCACCATTATCGGCAGTAGTATATGCAGGTTTGCATTTTCTTTTTGGAAGGTCAATGCTAGCTTATGAAATTTTAAGTTTGATTTTAGTAGGTATCCAAGCCATGCAAATACAATTGTTGGCAAGAAAACCCTTATATGCCGAACCAAATATGTTTCCTGCTTATATATATGTTATTGCCTGCAATTTATTTTTCGATTTTTATACCCTCTCCCCAGTTTTATTAAGCATTTCATTTATTTTAATAGCACTTGATAAATGTTTGCAGCATTTAGAGCACCCATTAACAGATGATAAAATATTTTCTATTGGTTTTATGATGGGCTTGGCCTCGTTATTTTATTTACCTTCTTTAATTGTTTTAATTGGAATCTGCTTTGGCTTATTAGTGGTTTCTCAAATCAATCCACGTCAAATATTTCTTGTTTTATTTGGTTTTGCGTTTGTAAGTGGCATTGCGTTTATAATCTTTTTTGAACTTGATGCTAAGGATAGTTTTTATTTTTGCTTTATAAATTCATTATCATTTTCAAAAATTAAAAACATTGAATTATCCACCCCTGTTATAATATCATTGCCTTTGGTTTTTTTTATGTTGGGTGGAATGTTCCGATCGGTAATCCGCAATCAGCGTTTGGTAAATTATCAAATCAGGTCAATACAGTTTATGTTTTTCCTTTCGGTTACTTGTCTCATCTCAATCCACATGAGCAGATACGCTAACCCATATCAAAATATGATATTGCTCATTCCGGTTTCATTTTTTGGGGCGCATTTCTTTGTTTCGATACAAAAAAAATGGTGGGCTGCGGAGTTGGCTAATATTATTATGCTTACTGCAATTTTAGGTATGAATATCATTACATTTTATAATCTCACGCCCAATTTTAAAGCACTTGAAGTGAGCGATTTAATTGTAAATAGAAAAAATATAAAATCAGAAATTAAAAATAAAAAAATTTTAGTGTTAGGAGATAAAATATCTGATTATTTAGAAAATGAATTAGCGACACCTTATTTCAATCCTTATTTATCAGAAAATCATTTGGGGGATATGAATAATTTTGTTTCTGTAGAAACACTTTATGAAAACTTTTTGAGGGATATGCCCGATGTAATTATTGATCCTCAAAGAAAAATGAAACCTGTTTTTAACCGCATCCCTGCTTTAAAAAATAGGTTTGAAATAAAAAAAGGCAATGAAAATATCTATTTTTTAAAAAATGTAAATCAAAAATAATTTTAGAATATTTTATAAAAAGATCTAGACTTCTTTATTTTCTTTTACATCTTTTATTCGTTTGAAAAGAGAAAGGCCTACACCGAAAGCGATAAGTAATACGCCAATCCATAGTAAATTAATTAAAGGTTTTTCCATGGCTTTCATTATAATATAATCTTTTTGAGATGTATTAACTTTGAAAGTAAATTTCCCTTCTTTGGGGTCGATGTTGGTAAGTGAAATCTTTATTCCTAAATCATCATCTGTTTCAACTGGAGATCCAACCATCTGATTTTTAATAATAAAAACAGGAGATAAAGTATAATTTTTTTCTTCAGTTAAAATTTTAACAGTAGCTTTTACTGCAGCATCACCTTCGCTAAATTTTATATTATCATAATCGTTGATGCGGGTAACATTTTCTAAAATTGCAACATAATCATTTATAAAAAATGTATCTTTTATTGAAGCAGTAAAAATTTCAGATTTACTCCAATTTTTTTCACCTTTTGGATCCGGAACAGATGAAACGTGAGTGTAAACATCTCTAAACCATTCCTTATGAATGTCTGGAGAGGCTAAAATACCAGGACCCATTTTTTCATTAATTTGTGCCCGAGGAAATAAAGAAAATATTTTTCCTTTATCGTCTCTATATTCAACTTCGTAATATGTATTTTCAGGAAACGTTTCAACAGTATCTCCTTTTTTATAATACGTTTTACCGTTTTTGATTATGTCTTCATTGGCAATAGATTTATAATCAATTTGAGTTGGACTGAGTAAATTAGGACGTAAATAACCAGGCATATTCCTTGGTTCAATTCTCCTACCTCTATATGTTACTTGGTATTGATCAATTTTTTCAGGTTTGTTAACCCAAAGCATGGTATTTTCTTTTGTTTCTTTCCCATTATTTTGAGTAAAAAAATCTTGTTTAGAATACAATGCTCCTGTCCGATTAAGCGAAACTACTTTTGAATAGCCTGCAGAAAATAAAATACCAATCAGCATCATTGCTACTCCAATATGGGCAATAGAACCACCAGCAATTTTAAAATTTTTGCGAACAATAAATATAAAAATACTTCCATTTGCAACCAAAGAAAATAAGCTTATGAGTAATAAGGTCATGTAAACAAAATTCCTTATTTCGAGAGAAATTACTAAAGCAATCCAAATAAGAGTAGAAATAACCAATGGAATTATTAATTGTTGCCAAAATTTGATGTCGGAAGCTTTTTTCCAATAAGTAAACATACCTATCGAGGAAAGTAAAGTAATAACCAGTCCAAACCACAATTGTATTTTTCCATAATGCAAAATTGGGTCTGCCGGAGGAGCAAAATTCCAAGCTTGACCAAATAAATCACCAATTTTATTATAAACCGGTATTGATGTAGTTGCAAGAATTTGAAAACTGGAAAGACATAAAATGGTCGCACCAATCAAAATCCAAAATTCATGTGAATATATTTCGAGTTCTTTGGTTGAGGTTGGTATGTATTTCCATCTTAAAACCGAAATCGCAATAGAGATAATCAGAAAAAATAATAAATAAATTAACAACTGCCCTGATAAACCCAAATCTGTAAATGAATGTACAGATGAGTTACCTAAAATACCACTTCTGGTTAAAAATGTGGCATATAAAACCAATATAAATGTGCTTATGGCTAATATGATAGAAGTTTTTAAACCATTTCCATTTTTTCGATAAATTATCATTGCATGCAATGATGCAACCATTACTAGCCAAGGAATATAAACTGCATTTTCAACCGGATCCCAACTCCAATATCCACCGAAGTTTAATGTTTCATAAGCCCAATAAGCTCCCATCATTATTCCCACACCTAAAACCCCAACTGTAAATAATACCCAAGGTAAAGCAGGGCGAATCCATTCCGAATATTTTTTTTTCCATAATGCCGCAATGCAATAAGCAAAAGGAATTAATGTAGAAGCAAAACCTAAAAATAAAGTGGGTGGGTGAATAACCATCCAATAGTTTTGCAATGTTGGATTTAGTCCATTTCCATCATTAGGTATAAAATCTGGTCTTATTTTCCAAACAGGTAAATCTGGCTGAGCATCACGCAGAAGTATAAAAGGAGAGCTACCAATTTTAATTTTAAAAAATATAATTCCTAATATCATTGAACATAAAAAAGCCTGCACTATAGCAAACACAGCCATAACGGGCGCTTCCCTCTTTTTGTCAACATTTATTAAAACAAAACCCAATATTGCATGCCAAAATATCCATAAGAGAAAACTGCCTTCCTGACCTTCCCAAAAACAGGAAATCATATAATAAACAGGCAAACTGTTGGAAGAATGTTGCCATGCATATTGATATTCGTAATAATGGTTATAAATTATAAGGTATAAAGAACCTATAATGCCTAAAACTGAAAGCAGGTGAATATAAAAGCTGTAACGGGCATATAATAACCAACTTGAATTTTGTAGATTATTTTCAGAGGAAGTCTTAAAATAGGCAAATGCTGCAGTTAGAGAAGCTACAAAAGATATAATAACACAAAGATGGCCAATGTTGCCAACCGTTAAATGAACCATAAAACGTTTTTAAATTATAATCTTGCTTGTTTTTGTGGAGGAACTTGAACTTTATTATCCTGGTA
>Ga0123336_10002551_pt1 | contig 15752 bp, 9 predicted proteins | sample SSSSmetaG_FD_96466 | JGI IMG/M metagenome (GOLD analysis project Ga0123336, IMG submission 96466) | Glacier valley bacterial and archeal communities from Borup Fiord, Nunavut, Canada, to study Microbial Dark Matter (Phase II) - ​SSSS metaG | ecosystem: Environmental > Aquatic > Freshwater > Ice... | reverse complement strand
GCTCGATAACCTGGCCGCCGAAACGGCCGCCTCGCTCACCACCCGCCACCCCGACTACGCCATCCTGGCCGCGCGCATCGCCGTGAGCAACCTGCACAAGGTGACCTCGAAGTCGTTTTCGAGTACCATGAAGCGGCTCTACACCTACGAGGACCCCAAAAACGGCGACAACGCTTCGCTGCTGGCCAAGGACGTGTGGGAAATCATCCACAACAACGCCGCCACGTTCGACTCGGCCATCATCTACGACCGGGACTATAACTACGACTTTTTCGGCTTCAAAACCCTGGAGCGGAGCTACTTGCTGCGCCTGGATGGCAAAATCGTGGAGCGGCCCCAGCACATGCTCATGCGCGTGTCGGTGGGCATTCATAAGGAAGACATCGACTCGGCCATCAAAACCTATCATATGATGTCGGAGCGCTGGTTCACCCACGCCACGCCCACGCTCTTCAACGCCGGCACGCCGAAGCCGCAGATGTCCTCGTGCTTTCTGCTGACGATGAAGGACGACAGCATTGAGGGCATTTACAACACGCTGAAAGACTGCGCGCTGATTTCGCAGTCGGCGGGCGGCATCGGGCTGGCCGTGCACAACGTGCGGGCCACCGGCTCCTACATCAAGGGCACCAACGGCAACTCGAACGGGCTGGTGCCGATGCTCAAAGTGTTCAACGACACGGCCCGCTACGTGGACCAGGGCGGCGGCAAGCGCAAGGGCGCGTTCGCCATTTACCTCGAACCCTGGCACGCCGATGTGTTCGAATTCCTCGACCTGAAGAAAAACCACGGCAAGGAGGAAATGCGCGCCCGCGACCTGTTTTACGCCATGTGGACCCCCGATTTGTTCATGAAGCGGGTGGAAGCCAACGGCGACTGGACGCTCATGTGCCCCCACGAGTGCCCCGGCCTCGACACGACCTGGGGGCCGGAGTTCGAGAAGCTCTACACCAAGTACGAGCGCGAGGGCCGCGGCCGCCGCACCATCAAGGCCCAGGAGCTGTGGTTCCACATCCTGGAAAGCCAGACCGAAACCGGCACCCCGTACCTGCTCTTCAAGGACGCGGCCAACGGCAAGAGCAACCAGCAAAACCTGGGCACGATTAAGAGCAGTAACTTGTGCTGCATCGCCGCCGACCAACGCGTGCCGACCAACAAAGGGCTGCGCACGATTGGCGAGCTGTACGCCGAGGGCACCGAAAGCCTGGTGGTAGGCCGCGAGCGCATCGAAACCGCTTCGGAAATGTACTTGCCGCGCCCCAACGCCGAGATGGTGAACATCATCACCCGCGAAGGCTACACCCATAAAGTAACGCCCGACCACAAAGTGTGGGTGGAAAACACGGGCTGGAAAGAAGCCCAAGAACTGGTAGCCGGCGATAAAATCGCCACCCAGCAAATCGAAGGTTTGTGGGGTGACGGCGAGTTGGAGGACGAGGCGTTCCTGGCGGGTCTCATCGCGGGCGACGGCACGTTCAGCAAGCAGAACGTACACCTCGACATCTGGAACAATGCGCTGGCGCAACGCGCCGGGATTGAAGCGGCCGTGCATCGCGTAATCGAGAAATACGAAACGGAGTTTGACTACGCGCACCTGACCGGCAACGAGCACGCCGCCACGTATGCGCCGGCGCAACGGCCCACGTTCAAGCACTGCAAAACGGCCGACAACAGCACCAAGTATCGGCTCTCGTCGAGCATTCTGTTCCGCATTTTTGAGCGGTTGGGCTTCACCCGCGTCAGCAAGCTTCAGGTGCCTGTCTTCGTCTGGACGGGCACCAAGCGCACGGTGTCGCGCTACTTGGAAGGGCTTTACCTGGCCGATGGCACGGTGCAGGCCGGCGAAATCACCACCTGCTCGCTGGCTTCCACACAACGGTCGCTGCTGGCCGACGTGCAAATTCTGTGGGCCAACTTCGGCGTGAAATCCTCGCTCACGAAGATGCGCGACGAAGAAACCCGCCTCATGCCCAACGGCCAGGGCGGCCACGCGCTCTACACCTCGCAACCGCTGTATCGCCTGTTGCTGACTTCGGTTAAGGCTTGCCAGGTGGCCGAGCGGGCTACTCACCTGGGCGAGTACCGCGCCAACGCGACCTATTTGCACAACCTGCAAAAAGACGGCTACAAGCAGAAGCTCCACGCCACGTTCGAGCGCCTGGACGTGCTGCCCCGCGAAGATGCGTATTGCCTCATCGTGGATTCGGCCGAGCATTCGTGGACGGTGAACGGGTTGATTACCAAGAATACCGAAATTCTGGAGTACACGGATAAAGACGAAATTGCCGTCTGCAACCTGGCTTCGCTGGCCTTGCCGCGCTATTTGACCGAGGACAAGCAGGGCAACCTGTTTTTCGACCACGACAAGCTCTACGAGGTAACGTATCAGGCCACGCTCAACCTGAACAAGGTGATTGACGTGAACTACTACCCGGTGCCCGAAACCGAGCGCTCGAACTTCCGCCACCGGCCCATCGGGCTGGGCGTGCAGGGGCTGGCCGATGCGTTCATCGCGTTGCGGATGCCCTTCGAGAGCGACGAGGCCAAGGGCCTGAACGTGGACATCTTCGAGACGATTTACTTCGCCGCCATGACGGCCTCGAAGGACCTCGCCGTGAAGGAAGGGGCCTACGAAACCTTCGCCGGCTCGCCGCTGAGCCAGGGCAAGTTTCAGTTCGACCTCTGGGGCGTGCAGCCGCAGTCGGGCCGCTGGGACTGGGAAACGCTGCGCGCCGAAGTGGTGCAGCACGGCGTGCGCAACTCGCTGCTGGTGGCCCCCATGCCCACGGCCAGCACCGCCCAGATTCTGGGTAACAACGAGTCGTTCGAGCCTTACACGTCGAACATTTACGTGCGCCGGGTGCTGAGCGGCGAGTTCATGGTCGTGAACAAGCACCTGCTCAAGGACCTGGTGAAGCTCGGCCTCTGGAACGAGCAGATGAAGCAGGACATCATCGCCGCCAACGGCTCGGTGCAGGGTATTCAGCGGGTGCCCCAGCACATCAAGGACCTGTATAAGACGGTCTGGGAAATCTCGCAGCGCACCATCATCGACATGGCCGCCGACCGGGGCGCGTACATCTGCCAGAGCCAGAGCCTGAACCTGCACGTGCAGAACGTGAATTTCGGCAAGCTCACCAGCATGCACTTCCACTCCTGGAAGCGCGGCCTCAAAACGGGCATGTACTACCTGCGCACCAAAGCCGCCGCCGATGCCATCAAGTTCACGGTCGAAAAGCAAGCCGCCGAAACCCTGGAGCCGATGTACGCCAAAGTCGAGCAAAACCAGAGCGACATGAGCTGCTCGCTCGATAACCCGGACGGCTGCGAGGTGTGCGGGTCGTAGGCATTCAACTAGAGCAGGTGGTATGGAAAAGGGCTTCTCTGTAAGGAGAAGCCCTTTTCCATACCACCTGCTCTAGTTGAATGAATATCTTTTTAACTGCTAACGTGCCTTAAAGTGTGTCAAGCCAGTCGTTTTCAAATCAGCACAGGTCACAGTCAGAACAGGTAGGTCAAGATTGTAAACGTTCTCGAAATGAGTCATCACTAGGTCTAGATTAGCGAGAGCGGTCAGCAGGTGTTTTTCATTTGTAAGAAATGCTTTTCTTCTTACATCATAATTTCCCCTGTCGTCACCTTCACTGCATAGATAACGCGAACGACGGGACAATGCTGATAGGTCTTCATACGCGTAATATTCGTCCTCTGGCCAAGCGTGTCTAGCTGCTCTATTAAATGGATTAAGTGCCAAATCCCGCTTGCTATGTGTCTGATAATGTTGATGCTCTTTATCGGAAAGATAAGCGTTGGCTAAATGCACCGCGATGTAAAAGCAAATTGTTACTTGCCAGTCCCACTGCTCCGGAAGAGAATGATTCGTGTGTTCCAAAAAAGCCAAATTGCTTTTGGCTTGGGAAAGATGAGCGCCGAAAGATGGCATCTATGCTTCGGCAAAAGGCTCAAATACATGATAATGCGAGGGTACAGACAACTCGTCCGCCATCTCAACAATCATGGATGATACATGGAAGCCGTGGGACGCATATTGAGCGTTAATTTTAGCTTGAGCACGTAGTAAGGTGCGTTTTGCGGCCTTATCGTCGTTTTGAATTTCTGCCCAGAAATGAACTTTTGAGTCGGAGAAATCAACAGCCAATACAGCTGGTAAGCTCTGTTGAGTTTGTACTTCCACCAAATAGTTAACTAAAAGTTCTCGTATAAAAAACCAAGTTGTGTTGCTGCGCTGAGTAGCAAACATGGCATGGTAATTCTTGTCTTTTAAGTTTTGATACCGCTTCTCAGTGGCAGCAGAAGCCGTGTTAGTCGTAATCAACATTTCATCCGTGTGGAGTTGGTGCATCAGTTGTTCACGTATCTCCTCAAAAAAAGCTTGCGTTTCCTGTGGGCTCATGCTGGCCAGCGTAGGCAGAGCTTGCGGAGCGAGAGGCTGCATATAGAACGGGCAAAAGCGGTTAATACTGAGACGTAAAGACGATTGCTATACGCGGAAAGTCCGCGAATGTACGTCAATAAAATCTTCTTGGACGAGCAAGTGGGTACAAAATGTGCGGAATGTTTCATTAAGGTTCGGCGTTCTAACGAGCAAAAGTTGCCCATCTCTACCGCTTTGCTAGATATTAACTTGTTTCAAGCCCAATGCAACCGCATCCCACCCTCCCCACCCTCGCCTTCGACCTGACCCGCAACGGCCGGCCCACGGTGAGCGGCGGGCGCTACGCGGTGTGGGACGTGCTGGAGCTGCTGGCCAGTGGCCGCCCCGAAGCCGAGTGGCAGGCGGCGCACCCGGACCTGACGGCGGCCGACGTGCGGGCCTGCCTGCGCTACGCGGCGGAGCAGTGCCGGCCGCACGGGCCGGTTACTACGTCGGCTAATGGGCGGACGGCGGCGGAGTGGGAGGCGGGCCGCATCGGGCAGCCGATGACGTTGAAGGAGTTGAATGCTTATCTGATAAGCACCGGGAAGCTGCCGCCGGATGCGGGGCCGGCGACTGAGTAGCGGTTTAGCTTGCCTGCGGTGGCGGTAGCGGCGGGCTGGTGGGCGGGCTTATCCGAGTTGGATACGGAGGAAAACAGTCGTGGGCGGTCGTATCCGAGTCGGATACGGGTGCCCACGACTGTTTGGGGGCCTGTCCAGATTGGATATGGGTGGAAACATTCGTGGGGAACCGTATCCGGTTCGGGTAAGGGCGGAAACAATCGGGGGAGAGCTTAACCTGGGCGGTTTGAAGACTGAATGCTACATTCGGCCCATTCTTCACCTTTTCTTCCCCTTTCAGCTCATGAATCCCACCCCTCCCGCTCCGGGCCAACTGCCCGCCGCCCTTAAGACTCCGGTTGCTACGCCGGGTTTGCCCGCCGGGCAGCCCGAGCTGGCGACGCTGGCCGAAGCCGCCGCCAAAGCCTGGGCCGCTTCGCCGCTGCCGGCGCTGCTCTGGTGCCCCAAGGCCCAACTCGCCGACCTGGCCACCGCTTACCGCGGCAGCCTGGGCGCGGCCGACGCGGCCGGCGACACGCTCAGTCCCACCGCCCAGCGGCTGCGCGAGCTGGACCGCGAAACGCGCGCCAGCCTCAAATTCGTGAAGCGCTACCTCGCCGAAGCGCATGGCGAAGAGGGGGCCAGGGCTTACTACGACGAGTTTGGTATTCCCGGCGGAAGCTTCGCTACGGCCCGCCCCCGGCGTGCCACGCAGCTCGCAAAGCTGCTGTTGGCCCTGAAAGCGCATAAGTTCGACCAGAACAAGTACGGCACCGCCTACTGGCAGCCGCTGGCGACCGAATACGCCGCCCTGGCCGGCGAGTCGAGCGCCACCCGCCAAAGCACCTCGGGCGAGGTAGGCCTCAAAAACAGCCAGGAAAAACCCCTGCGCAAGGTGCTGCGGGCATTGCGGCTCAGCATCCGGGCCAATTTCCCCGATACGTTTGAGGCCGAGCTGCGCGAGTTTGGTTTCCTGGCCGAGAGTTATTAGCGCGGTTTCCTGGTCCGGGTAGGGTTACTCGCCGCCCGTAAACCCCATCCCCTAGCCCCCTCCCCCGTGGGGAGGGGGGACTAGTTTCTAGTTCTAGCTTCTAGTCCTAACGTCTGCTTTAGAGCTAGAAATAAGGCTAGTTCCCCCTCCCCACGGGGGAGGGGGCTAGGGGGTGAGGTGAACGGGCGGCGAGCCTGTTACACCAACCCGAGAACCGCGCCTAGCTCAGCTGCAGACCCTGGGCGGTGAAGCGGCGGTAGATGCCGGCCAGGATTTCGCTACGGGTCAGCTCTTCCTGGCGGATGTTGGTAATCCAGAACAGCACTTTCAGCTCGTACACCTGGCCGTTGATGCTGCTGAGCAGGATTTCCGGGGCCAGCGCGTGCATGGTGTAGAGGCTGGCCGTGATTTCGGCCCCAATCAGCTCGCGGGCGGTTTGCAGGGCGGTTTCGGGGTTTTCGCCGGGGGCGAGCTTGAGTTGCAGCTCGGTGCGGATGTGGTCGTTGGTGCGGGTCCAGTTGATGACGTGGCCGGCGAGCAGGTCGCCGTTGGGCACGATGATTTCGGAACCCATGAGCGAGGTGAGCTTGCTGGAGCGGATACCGATGTCCTGCACCCGGCCCGATTTGCCGGCCACCTCGATGAAATCGCCCACGTGAAACGGCCGCTCGAAAAGCAGAATAATGCCCGAGACGAGGTTATTGACGATGCTCTGCAAGCCCAGGCCGATGCCGATGCTCAAGGCCCCGAACACGATGGCGATTTTGCTCAGCGGCAAGCCCGTGGCGGCCGTGGCCAGGGCAAAGCCCAGCAGCAGCAAGAGCAGCCGCAGTCCCACGAGCCACGAGCCGCGCTTGCGGGCTTCGGGGCGGTCGGCCTCGCCCACGTCGCCAAAGAAATAGCCGACATACCGCTGCAGCTGGGCCGACACGTAGAGAATGATAAAGAACAGCAGGATGTTGCCCAGCGTGAACTCGGTGCTGCCCAGCAGGCGCGGGGCCGTGAGCAGCCGGGCCACAATGGCGTAGCAGGGCGCGTACAGGTTGAGGTTGGAGAGGAAAACCAGGCCCCAGAGCGCGGCCGCCACACCCGTGAGCAGGCGCAATAATTGGCGGGCGATGCGGGCGTAGTCGAAGCCGCCCGCGTCGCCCGTCGCCCGCCGCGAAGCCAGCATCTGCAAGTGAAACGCCTCGCTGAACACGGCCATGAACACGGCTAGCCCCAGGCCCTGGGTGAGGCCGAAGATGGCCGCCGTGCTGAAGAGCTTGGCCAGGCTCAGCCGCCCGAACACGTTGGCCACGATGGCCAGCAGGTTCAGCCCGACGAACACGCCCATGACCGGGCCGATGAAGCGGGGCAGCGCCACCGCCCGCCGCACCCGGCGCAGCAGCCAGGCCCCGGCCCCCACGGCCAGCGCATCGAGCCCCAGCAAGCGCCAGCGCGTGGCCCGGCCCGCGTCGGCGTGGGCATTGACGAGCATGAGCGCGGCGAAAAACACCAGCAGCCCGAGCCAGTAGCGGAACGGTCCGCGCGGCAGGGTCCGGGCAAAAACCGCCGTGAGCGCGGCCAGCAGCAGGGTTTGCAGCAGGGCCAGGTACACCGGCGGCGGGTGCAGCTCCAGGGCGGGGGCCAGGCTGAAAACGACCACCAGCGTGGCCGCCACCGGCGCGGGCCGCAGGTAGCGAAACCCGCGCCCCGCCGCCAGCGCCCCCGCCTCGACCCGGTAGTAGTTGAACGTCACCCAGCCGTAGAACACCAGCCCAATCAGCACCATGTAGGCCCAGTTGTCCCAGTTTTGGGCGAAGTAGTAGGAGATGATTTCGCGCTGGTAGCCAGCCACCGCTTCGGCAGCGGTGGCGGTCGGGGCGGCCGGGTCGGCATCTTCGGTGGCGGCCCACAGCGGCGGGCGCTCGGCGCGCAGCGTGGCGCTGCCCAGCCGGCGCAACTGCTCGCTCACCTGGTCTTGCAGTTCCAGGGTCTGGATGTAATTGGTCGCCACCTGGGTTTGCAGCGCTTTCACTTGCTCGAAGCGGGCGGTCAGCAGTTGCCCCAGCCGCTGCCGTCGCTGCCCCAGCGCCGAGTCGGCCGCCAGCGGCTGCGCGGGAGAGCTGGCCTGGGCCTGGGCCGCCGCGGGGTGGTGCGGCCGGTGGGCGAGGGGCAGCGGCAACGCCTTGAGGCGGGCCTGCATGGCTTCGAGCTGCTCGTGGGCAGTGGCCAGGTCGGTGCGCCAGTCGGCCAGCTGCTCCTGAATGCTCGCCAGCATGAGCTGACACATGCGCCGCTGCTTGAGGTCTACCACCTCGCCGCTCTCGGCCGCGCTGTGCCCGATGGCCCGCAGGATGCTGACCACGCCCGGCAGCTCCTCGGCCACTTCGCCCGCGTCATAGACCCCGCGCAGCTGCCCGCTGAGGCTGCTCAGGGTAGAATAAGCGATTTCGAGCTGGTGCGATTCGTCGTGGGCGGCCGTGTCGGCGACGACTACGGCCTGGGCAGTCGCGGCCCGTGCGGCGGCGGCCCGGGCGGTTGGGGACGCGGCGTGCGGCGCGGGGGCTTGCGCCCGGCCGCTCACCTGGGCCAACAATAGCCCCAGCAGCAGCCACCAGCCCACCAGTTGCTTACTTTCCCGAACGGTCATGGGCCTTTTTTTCAAGCCCGCAAGGTACGGCCGGTGCGCGGGCAGCGGGTATTTGCGGGGGCTGAATGACGGAAGCCGCGCGACCTCCAACAAAAAGCAGGCACAAAAGACCAGCAACTCCGGAGCTGCAAAAGTCGGACGTGCATTCGGTATAATCCTTTTTTAGTCAGTAGATTATTGTAAAGATTAATCTCTAAAAAAGCTCTGTTAAAACTCCTGTCGGTTGGCATTTCGCCTTGCAACTGGTCGCGGGCGCAACAAATCTTTGCTTCACGAAACAGCCGCTGCCAACGCCCCGTGGGAAGCAGCCGGAATCGCGGCTGTTTTGTGACCTATCTTACGCCACGCTTCATGTCTGCTATGCCATCCGTTTACGATTTGAAACCCCGGTTTCAGCAGCTGCTCCGGCCGTTGCTGGGCGGGCTGCACGGGGCGGGTATCTCGGCCAACGCCGTGACGGTAGGTGCGCTGCTGGCTTCGATGGGCTACGGGGTTTGGCTCGCGCTGGCCCCCGGCTCGCGCTGGGCCTGGGGGCTGCTGCCAGTTTTTTTGCTGGTCCGCATGGCCCTGAACGCGATTGACGGACTGCTGGCGCGCACGTTCAATCAGCAAAGCCGGCTCGGGGCACTGCTCAACGAGGGCGGCGACGTGCTGGCCGACGCGGCCCTGTACGCGCCGGTGGCGCTGCTGCCGGGCGCGGCCCCGGCCCTGGTGGCGCTGGTGGTGGGGCTGGCCGGCATGACCGAGTTCGTGGGCGTGCTGGGCCAAACCATTGGCGGCGGACGGCGCTACGACGGGCCGTGCGGCAAAAGCGACCGGGCCGTGGCCTTCGGCGCGCTGGGCTTGCTGCTGGGGCTGGGCGTGCCGGTCGGGCCGTACCTAAATTATGGCCTAGCCGCGCTGGCCGCGCTGCTGGCCGCCACCTGCTGGAACCGGGCGCGGCAGGCGCTGGCGGTGAAATAGTGAACCGGTGAAGTAGTGAGTTTGCTCGACAGTTGGCAGGAGCCGACGCACAAGCAAATTCAGCCTCTGCGCCTTCTGCGTGGCCCTCTGCGACCTCTGCGGGCTAAAATAAACCAAGTAGTAGTTTATCCAACGTGTACAACCTTCTGACTTATGCTTTCGGCGGCATCGTGGCGCTGCTCGTGGTGGCTTCGCTCATCACGTTCGTGCTGTTGCGGCGGCATCCGGGGTCGCGGGGGCTGCTCGAAGTGAAGATGCGCATCCAGACCTGGTGGTGGCTGGCCGGGCTGCTGCTGCTGGCCCTGGGCTTCCACCGCGACGTGGCCCTGGGAATGCTGGCCGTGGTGAGCTTCCTGGCCTTCAAGGAATTCATCTCGCTCATCCCGACCCGGCCCATGGACAACGGGGCGCTGCTGCTGGCTTACCTGGCCATTCCGGTGCAGTATCTGTGGGTGGGGCGGGCCTGGTACGGCATGTTCATCATCTTTATCCCGGTGTACATGTTTTTGCTTTTGCCCTTGCGCATGGTCATCGCGGGCGAAACCAAAGGGTTTTTGCGGGCGGCGGGCACGCTGCACTGGGGGCTGATGACGACTGTGTTCAGCCTGAGCCACATTGCCTATTTGCTCGTGTTGCCCGCCCGCGCCGGGGCGCACGGGCCGGTGCGGGGCGAGATGCTGGTGTTTTTCCTGCTCGTGCTCACCCAACTCAACGATGTCGCCCAGTTTCTGTGGGGCAAGTGGCTGGGCCGCACCAAAGTGTCTCCGCGAGTTAGCCCGAATAAAACCCTGGAGGGTTTGCTCGGCGGGGTGCTCACCACGACGCTGCTCGCCGCGTGGCTGGGGCCGTGGTTCACGCCCCTCTCGCCGCTGCTCTCGGTGCTGGCGGGCGGACTTATCAGCCTGTTCGGCTTCACGGGCGATGTCGTCATTTCGGCCATTAAGCGCGACATTGGCGTGAAGGACTCCGGCTCGCTGCTGCCCGGCCACGGCGGGATATTGGACCGGCTGGATTCGCTGACTTACACCGCACCGCTGTTTTTCCACTACGTGTATTATTTCTGCTACTGAGTTTTCGGTCGTTGTCGCGCAGAGCGAAGCGAAGCATCTCGCTCGGTTCGTTGCTAACGTCTGGTTTTACTGCGCCACGCGAGATGCTTCGCTTCGCTCTGCCTGACAACGACCTGCTCACCCAATCACCTCCTCACCTCATCACCCCAAAAAATGCGCGCCCGATTCGATGCCCTGTTGCGGATGCTGTTCGTGGTGCTCGTCGCCTACCCGGTGGTGCTGCTCTGGCTGGGCATCCACGTGCGGCACCGCGAGCGGCTGCCGGTGCGCGGGCCGGCCATCGTGGCGGCCAACCACAACTCGCACCTCGACATGCTGACCTTGCTTTCCCTGTTTCCGCTGCTGCGCATTCCGGGGGTGCAGCCGGCGGCGGCGGCCGATTATTTCTTCAAAACGTGGTGGCTGCGCTGGTTTGCCTTGCACGTGATGGGCATCATTCCGGTCGAGCGCGGCACGCTGCGGGCGGGCACGGCCGGGGCCGCCGACCCGCTCGAAGCGTGCTACCGGGCGCTCGAAGCGGGCAAGGTGCTCGTCATTTTCCCGGAAGGCACCCGCGGGGCACCCGAGCAAATGGCCGAGCTCAAATGCGGTATCTGGCACCTGGCCCGCCGCTTTCCCGACGTGCCGGTCGTGCCGGTCTATCTGCACGGGTTAGGCAAGGCCATGCCCAAGGGTACGCTGCTGCCGGTGCCTTTCTACGTGAAAGTAGCTGTAGGCCAAGTCCTGCGCTGGCACGAAGACAAAAGCTTGTTTATGAATGGTCTGCGCCAGCAGATGGACTGGCTGCAACACAAGGTTTGCCAGCCGGCCGAAGAAGAATAGCGTACTGTTCGGGAAGTTCCCGCAGAGGACGCAGAAGTTAAACCGCGGAGGAACGCAGAGCCGAACAACAAGTCCCCAATCCCTAACTTTCTTACCCAAATGACTCCCGATTATTCCACCTCCCGCCCTTGCGACGAGCGCCACTTCGCCGCCGCCGACACCGCTGAATTGTTCTACCGCCACTGGCCCGCGACGGCAACAGCCGTAACCGACGACCAGCCGCGCCGCGCCATCGTGCTGTTCCACCGCGGCCACGAGCACGGTGGGCGCATGGCCCATTTGGTGGACGAGCTGAGCATGCCCGACTTCGACTTTTTTGCCTGGGACGCGCGCGGGCTGGGCCGCTCGCCCGGTGAGCGCGGCGCGGCCGAAAACTACGGCGTGCTGGTGAAGGACGTGGACTCGTTCGTGCGTCATATCACGACGGCGCATGGCATCGCGGCCGAGAACCTGGTTGTCGTGGCTCAGAGCTTCGGGGCGGCGCTGGTCGCGACCTGGGTGCACGACTACGCACCGCGCCTGCGGGGGCTGGTGCTGGCCGCGCCGGCGTTCAGCATCAACCTCCTCGTGCCGGGCGCGTTGGCGGGGCTGAAGCTGGCTTACGCGGCGCGCGGCAAGTTTTTCGTCAAGTCCTACGTCAAGGCTACGCAGCTTACGCACGACCCGGCCCGCATTGCTTCTTACGATGCCGACCCGCTCATTACCCGGCCCATCGCGGTCAACATTCTGCTCGATGTCGATGCCGCTTCGCGCCGGGTGGTGGCCGATGCGACGGCCATCCACGTGCCGACCCAGGTGCTGGTGTCGGGGGCCGACCAGGTGGTATACCGGGAGCCGCAACAGCAGTTTTACGACCGGCTCTCCTCGCCGGTGAAGGAGCTGCACGTGCTCGACGGGTTTTTCCACGACACGCTCGGCGAACTGGACCGGGCGCGGGCCGTGGCCTTGGTGCGCGGCTTCGTCGAGCGAGTGTTTGCCGCGCCGCTCGCGGCACCGGGCTTGCTCGCCGCGCATCAGCAAGGCTTTACCAAGACCGAATACGACCAGCTGAGCCAGCCGGCCGACTCCGCCCTGATGCGGGCGTACTGGGCCATGTCGCGGTTCTGGATTCGGGTCGGCGGGCGCTTATCGGCGGGCATCAAGGGCGGACTGACCACGGGCTTCGACTCGGGCAGCGCCCTGGACTACGTGTATCGTAATCAGCGCGCGGGTGTTACGCTGCTGGGCCGGGCCGTGGACGGCTTCTACCTCAACAGCATCGGCTGGCGCGGCATCCGCATTCGCAAAACCCACGTCGAGCAGCTCATCGCTCAGGCCGTGGCCCGGCTGCGGGCTGATGAGCTGCCAGTGCGCCTCGTGGACATCGCCGCCGGCCACGGCCGCTACGTACTCGACGCGCTGGCTGGCCTGAAGGCAGATGGCGTGGTCGGCGCGGACGGCGCGGTCGAGCACATTCTGTTGCGCGACTACAGCCCGCTGAACGTGGCCGCCGGCCGCCGCCTCATCGAGCAGCGCGGGCTGGGCGCGGTGGCCGAGTTTGCCGAAGGCGATGCCTTCGACCAGGCCAGCCTGGCGGGCTTGCGGCCCCAACCCACGCTGGCTGTCGTGTCTGGCTTGTATGAGCTGTTCGGCGACAACGCCCTGGTACGGCGTTCGTTGGCGGGCCTGGCCGAGGCCGTCGTGCCGGGCGGCTACCTCATCTACACCAACCAGCCCTGGCACCCGCAGCTCGAAATGATTGCCCGCTCGCTCAGCAGCCACCGCGACGGCGTGGCCTGGGTGATGCGCCGCCGGGTGCAGGCCGAGATGGACGAGTTGGTGGCTGCCGCCGGCTTCGAGAAAATCGACCAGCTCAGCGACGAGTGGGGTATTTTCAGCGTCTCGCTGGCCCGCCGCGTGGGGTCGGGCGAGGCGGGCGCATCCGACGCGCGGGCGGCGGTAAGCGCGCGCCCGGTTTCGGCCATTGCTTAGGAAAATATTGAGTTTAGTAAGACATGAGACGTTAGACATGAGACATGAGACGCTCGGCGAGAAAAGTCTCATGTCTCCTGTCTCCTGTCTAACGTCTCCTGTCTAACGTCTCATGTCTTGGTAAAATCAATTAAAGAAACCAACTCTAACATGGAGCCAGCCACTATAACTGCCCCAGCAACCGCGACCCCGACGGCCACGCCGGAACGGGTGACTCCGCGCCCCTGGCTGCGGGCGCTCGTGTACCTGGCCTTGCTGGGGCCGTTTTTCTTCGCCACTTACGGCTTTGCCAACTGGTACACGGCCCGGCTGCCGCACGTCGGGGCGGTGGTGTTTGGCTGGGAGCGGCACATCCCGTTCTGGGACTGGACGATTCTGCCCTACATGTCGCTGGACGCGTTCTATGCCGGCTCACTGCTGTTCTGCGCCACCCGCGCCGAGCTGGATACCCACGCCCGGCGGCTGGCGGCGGCGAGCGTAATTTCGGTGGCCGGGTTTCTGCTGTTTCCGTTGCGCTTCAGCTTCGAGCGGCCCGCCACGAGCGGCTTCAACGGGGCGCTGTTCGACGCGCTCACCGGGTTCGACAAGCCGTACAATCAAGCTCCTTCGCTGCACATCAGCCTGGTGCTGCTGGTGGGGCTGGTGTATTGGCGGCACGTGCGCGGGCCGCTGGGTTGGGTCGTGCAGGCGTGGTTCGGGCTGATTGCGCTGTCGGTTTTCACCACCTATCAGCACCATTTCATCGACGGCGTGGCCGGCGCGGCCGTGGGCGTGGTCGTGGTGTATCTGTTTCCGAACGGCGGCTGGGCGCGCTCCGCGCGGACTCACGAGGCACTCACCGCCGTTGCGGCAACTACCACCACGCTGCGGCCCACCGGCCCAGCCCTCGACGCGAGTTGGCGGCGCAAGCTGGCGCTTGCTTACGCGCTGGGCGCGGCGCTGGGCCTGACACTGGCCGCGTGGGCAGGCGGCTGGGCCTGGCTGCTGCTGTGGCCGGGCGCGGCCCTGGTGCTCGTCGCCACCGCCTATGCTGGCTTGGGCGCGGCCGTTTTTCAAAAGAACGCCGATGGGCAATTGAATTGGGCGGCGCGCTGGCTCTTAGCTCCTTATCAAGCGGGGGCGTGGCTGTCGTCGCGCTGGTTCACGCGCCACGGGCCGCCGAGCGCCGAAGTGGTGCCGGGCCTCTGGCTGGGCCGCGCGCCCGGCCGCGCCGACTGGCAGCACCTGCCCGCCGGGGCCGTGCTCGACCTCACGGCCGAGTTCAGCCTGGGCCGCGCTGCCCGCGCCCGCCCCCACCGCGCCGTGCCGCTGCTCGACCTGGCCGCGCCCACGCCCGCCGAATTAGCCGGAGCCGTGGCCGCCCTCGATGCGCTGTGGCCGCACGCGCCCGTGCTGGTGCACTGCGCCCTGGGCTATTCGCGCAGCGCCGTCGTGGTGGCGGCCTGGCTGCTGCACCGGGGCCGGGCCGCGTCGCCCGCCGAAGCCGAGGCACTGGTGCGGGCTGCCCGGCCGGGCGTGGTGCTGGGGCCGGCGCATCGGAGAGCGCTTGCTTTGTGGATGGAAGGGTAAGTGGGGGACGGTGGCGCGGGCTTCCGCCCGCAGCCCGCAGGGTGTTGGGTTTTAGGTGTTGAGTATTGAATTTGTTTTAAAGTATTGACAAACAACATCTAAAGACCCAAGACCCAACACCCAACCCCCTGCGGGCTAAAGTCCGCGCCACTGATTCTCCATGAACTCCGCCACCTTATCCGTGCTCCTCGGTTTTCTGCGTGCCGGGCGGGTGCTCGACGCGGCTTCGTCGGTGCTGCTGCTGGGGTCGCTGGGGCTGGCCTGGCAGCCCGCGCCGATGTGGCTGGCGGCCGGCGTGCTGGCCGCGCTGGGGTTGGGCTTGTTTGAAAAATACCTGGCCTGGCGCGTGGCGCTCGATGCCGAGTTTTTCGAGCTGCTGCGCCAGCAGCCCGGCGCAACGCCCGATTTCGACCAGGCGCTGGCTGAGTTTCGGGGGCAGGGCGCGGTAGTCTCGCCGCCCCCGCCGCGCGACCTGCCGAGCCGTTGGCGCGGCGCGCGGCGGCTGGTCTTGCGGCAGGCCTGGGCGCTGGTCGCGCAAGCGGGGCTGGTGGCCGCGCTGGTCGCGGCGCGGCTGTTGGCGTAGGGTGTTCTCTCTCATGTAGCAGACCGTTTCTCCGGTTGAGGCTGATTTGGTTTTGAAAGCCGTGCCCGTCCCCAACTTGCGGACGCATTGCTTTTACCTTCAGCCCCGCATGGCCCACCACGCCGCCAAACAGTCCGCTTGCGCCAATTG
>Ga0123336_10002547_pt1 | contig 15755 bp, 13 predicted proteins | sample SSSSmetaG_FD_96466 | JGI IMG/M metagenome (GOLD analysis project Ga0123336, IMG submission 96466) | Glacier valley bacterial and archeal communities from Borup Fiord, Nunavut, Canada, to study Microbial Dark Matter (Phase II) - ​SSSS metaG | ecosystem: Environmental > Aquatic > Freshwater > Ice... | reverse complement strand
CCGCCTTCGTGTTGCAGGCATTTCTGCGGCACGTTTTCCTGGGCTCGTCATTTCCCGCGGCGCTCGGCCCCATGACTGGCCTTGCATTTATTCTCTATACGTTCTACATGGTGACGGACCCCGCAACCACGCCGTCCAGCACCCGCGCTCAAGTTCTCTTCGGAGCTTCCGTCGCCGCGACCTACGGCCTTCTCATGACGTTCCACATCGTCTTCGGCCTCTTCTTCGCGCTGAGCTTCGTGTGCGTCGTGCGCGGCCTTGCGATGTATGCCGAAGTGGCCTGGGCACGATGGCTGGCTTTCAAGCCGGCCCTCTCACCGGCGGTTGCCAACCACGGGGATTGACGATTCACGCGCGCGCTACTGCTTCGCCGCATGCCTGATCTTCGCTCGCGTCTGCTCAGCGGACATTCACACGGAGAGCATGGCACAGAGCCTCACCCTGTTCAAGAACCAGGTTCGCCCGCTCTTCATTGCGAACTGCGTGAAGTGTCACAGCGGCGAACAGGCGCGCTCCAACTTCAATCTCACCACGCGCGAAGGCTTGTTGGCTGGCGGAAACATCGGCATCTCGGTTGTTCCCGGCCATCCAAAAGAGAGCCGCCTTCTCAATTACCTGGGTCATCGTGAAGGGCCGTTTATGCCTCCCGGCCAGCCGCCGCTCTCGAGTGAAGCCGTCGCTCAAATTACGAAATGGATTGAGTTTGGTGCGGCTTACGATCAGCCGCTTACCGACCAAACGCGCAAGCGCGCAACGGCGTTACAGGTCACCGCCTCCGATCGTGAATACTGGGCCTACAAGCCTCTTCAGCGAACCTTCGAAAGCTCCAGCATCGATGGCTTCGTGAAGGCAAGACAAAATGACAAGCACCTCACGCCGGCTCCCCAGGCTTCCCTGCTCTCTCTCATCCGGCGCTTATATTTCGATGTGACCGGTCTGCCGCCCGGCCCCCAGGAGATCCGCGCGTTTCTAGCCGATGATTCACAAGCCGCTTACGGGAAGCTTGTCGACCAATTGCTCGCTCACCCACAATTCGGCGAACGCTGGGCGCGGCACTGGCTCGATGTTGCGCGCTTTGCCGAAAGCCACGGCTTCGAACACGATTCCGACCGCAAAACCGCTTTCCACTATAGAGACTTCGTCATTCGCGCTTTCAACCAGGACATGCCGTATGACCAGTTTGTGCGATGGCAACTAGCTGGCGATGAACTCGCTCCAGGCGATCCGCTTGCCCTGGCCGCCACCGGCTTTCTGGCCGCCGGCGTGCATGCCACGCAAATCACCATCAATGAGGCCGAGCGCGTTCGTTATGACGAAATGGATGACATGCTGGCCACCACCGGAAGCGCGATGCTTGCCACCACCGTGGCTTGCGCCAGATGTCACGATCACAAATACGATCCGATCCCCAAGCGTGATTACTACCGGATGCTCAGCGCCTTTACTGCTACCGTTCGCTCGGAAGTTACGCTCCCTTCAGGGTCCATGATGATCGCAAGCGAAGGCGAACACATCAAGCCGATCCGCCTCTTTATCAGCAGTGAAACCATACCCGATTTGTACAAAGACACCTATTTCCTGAACCGTGGAGATACGGAACAGAAGGCCGGTGTGGCCAGCCTCGGCTTCCTGCAGGTACTCACGCGCTCGAGTGAACAGGACCGTTGGCACAATGCCTCGAAAGACCCACGAACTTCTGGACGCCGCGCTGCGCTCAGCCAATGGATGACGGATACAGAAGCAGGGGCCGGCCAGCTACTCGCCCGCGTGATCGTCAACCGCGTTTGGCAGCATTATTTCGGCCGCGGCATCGTCTCCACAACCAACGATTTCGGTACTCAGGGCGACCGGCCGACTCACCCCGAACTGCTCGATTGGCTTGCAAACGAACTCATCCGCAACGGCTGGCATTTGAAGCCAATTCACAAACTGATCCTGGTGAGCGAAGCCTACAAAATGGGCGACTCGCCCTCGGCGGAAAACGAAAACTGCGACCCGGACAATCAGTTTCTCTGGCGTCGCCTGCCCCGCAGACTGGAAGCGGAAGCCATCCGCGACAACGCTTTAGCCGTGAGCGGGATGTTAGACACAACAATGTTCGGCCCAGGTACGCTAGACGAGAAAATGCGCCGGCGCAGTATTTACTTCACGGTAAAACGAAGCCAATTGGTGCCCACCATGCAAATGTTCGATTGGCCGGATACACTGACAAGCCAAGGCGAGCGCGCCGTGACCACATCGCCCTCGCAAGCCCTCGTCTTCATGAACGATCCCCAATTTCGTCGCATGGCCGAAGCATTCGCCAGACGCATCGAAAACAACGAAGATCGCATCGGCTCCGCTTACTGGATCGCTTATGGCAGACCGCCATCGGAACGGGAAAGAACGCTCGCTCAAGCGTTTGTAAAGCAGCAAACAGTCACTGACTTCTGTGCAGCCCTCATGAGCGGCAACGAATTCATTTACATCGAATGACACCTTCAACTGGAAATTGCGGAAGATTGGAGCCGGCCCGGTCGCGGCGTGATTTCCTGGGTCTTGCGGGGGGTGGCATGGGCTTGCTCGCGCTCCATTCGCTGCTTGCTGCAAACGCTCTAGCGGCAGACATTCAGCTTGGGTCGAACCCCATGACACCGCGCGCTCCCCACTTTCCGGCGCGCGCGAAATCTGTAATCTGGCTCTTCATGAACGGCGGCCCCAGTCACATTGATACGTGGGATTACAAGCCCGCGCTGATTCAGGCCAACGGCAAAAAGCTGGAAGGCTTTGACGCCACAACCGGCTTCTTCGATGATGCCGTCGGCCCGCTGCTTCAATCGCCATTCGAATTCAAACAACACGGCCAGAGCGGCGCGTGGGCCTCCTCGCTGTTCCCCAATCTTTCCGAACACGTGGACAAAATGGCCTTCATCAAATCCTTTCGCACCACGTCCAACAATCATAGTCCTGCCCTCTTCATGGCCAACACCGGCGATACGCGCATGGGCCGTCCTTGCGTGGGCAGTTGGGTCACGTACGGGCTCGGTACCGAAAATCAAAACCTGCCGGCCTTCGTTGTCATGAGCGATCCGCTGCAACGCGGCTTGCCGAAAGGCCATGCGGCGAACTGGAGCAGCGGCTTCCTTCCCGGCGCGTTTCAGGGCACATGGATGCGGCCGCGTGGCGCTCCCATCCCCAACCTGAAAAGGCTCGATGTCCTCACCGATGAGCAACAGCGCCTGCAAATTGAATTCGTTAACCGGCTCAGCGCCCAACAGCAGATGCGCCACCCGGCGGAGTCCGAACTCGAAGCGCGCATCAAAAGTTTTGAGCTCGCCTATCGCATGCAAAGTGAGGCCGCCGAGTGTTTTGAACTCGCCAGGGAGCCCGAGACCATCCGCGAACTCTACGGCATGAACGATGATCAGTGTGCCCATTTCGCCCGCCAATGTCTCACGGCCCGCCGCATGGTGGAGCGTGGCGTTCGCTTCGTGCAGATCTATTCCGGCGGCACTGCCAATGATAGAAGCTGGGACGGCCATAGCGATATCAAAGCCAACCATACCGAGTTCGCCGGCGAGACCGATCGCCCCATTGCCGGGCTTCTGACCGACCTGCACCAGCGCGGCCTGCTCAAAGACACGCTGGTCGTATGGGGCGGGGAATTCGGCCGCCTGCCTGTTTCCCAGCTCTCGAACGGCAAACCCACCGGACGCGATCACAACCCGCACGCCGGCTGCTATTGGATGGCGGGCGGCGGCGTCAAAGGCGGCACCTCCTACGGCGAGACCGATGAGCTAGGCCACAAGGCCGCGGTCGACCCGGTCGACATCCATGACATTCACGCCACCATGCTGCACTTGCTCGGCATCGATCACAAAGCCCTCACCTACATGCACAGTGGGCGCCGCTTTCGCCTCACCGATGTAGCGGGCAATGTCCTCCACCGAATCGTCGCCTGAGCCAGCATGACGTGCACCGCCGCCGCAGTTTCTCCATTCGCTTCCGCCAGCGAACAAGCTCTTTCCATTCGCGAACGTGTCGCGTCGTCCGTCGAACTCACTGAACTTTATCTTGAGCGAATCCGTCGCTACAATCCCAGCCTCCAGGCAATCGTGGTCAGCAACGAAACGGATGCGTTGCAGACCGCCCGTCAACGCGATGCGAATCTGCTGCCCGGTTCTCTACACGGCGTCCCCGTCACCGTAAAAGAAGCTTTCAACCTCAGCGGCCACAAGACAACCGTAAACTTCCCGGCGCTCAAAAACAATATCGCGGCCGACGATTCGTATGTTGTCCAGCGCCTCAAACAAGCTGGCGCGGTCCTGCTCGGCAAGACCAATGTACCCATCATGTTGGCCGATTATCAGAGTTTCGGATCTTTATATCCAACAGCCAACAATCCCTTTGATACGGCGCGCACACCAGGAGGCAGCACCGGCGGCGGTGCGGCGGCCGTATCCGCGGGTCTCACCGCACTCGAAATCGGCAGCGACCTCGCCGGCTCCATCCGCGTCCCCGCCCATTTCTGCGGCGTCTTCGGGCTCAAGCCCACGGAAAATGCAGCCATGCATGGCGAAGGCCACGTGCCGCCCCCACCCGGCAGCCGCGCCGGCTTTGTCGCCATGGCCTGTATCGGTCCCCTCGCAAGAACCATGGCCGATATCGAGCTCGCCTGGAACGTGATCAATCCGCCGTCATGGGATTATTCCAGCCACCTCCCTCAAAAGCCGCGCCTCAAAACCTCGCTCAACGAATATAAAATTGCCTGGTTCGACGACGTGGGCGCGGCAGCTTGCGGCAGCGACACCAAGCGTGTCCTCGCCGCGTTCCTGCAAACTCTCCAAGCCCATGGCGTCACACAAGAAAAGCGGCCCTTCAGCTTGCATTGGCTCACCGAAGCCTACGCCGTGTGGGGCCTTCTCTTCGGCGCCATCGTAGGCCAGCATGTGCCCTGGCTGGTAGGTCAGGTGATGAAGCGCCAGTTCGCCGGCGGCAACGCAATCGATATCCGCACGGCCTGGAAAGCCGGTCTGAGCCTCCACTTCCCCACCTTCACCCGCGCCCTCACAAGACGGAAAGATTTAATCCGCGATCTGCAACAGCGCTTCACGGAATACGATTTCCTCGTCAGCCCCGTGGCCGCCGGCCCCGCCTTCCATCACAACAAAGAGCACAGGCCCATCGAACTAGACGGGCACACCCTGCCCTATATCGATTACGCCATGCCCTACAACATCGCCTACAACGTGTGCGGCAACCCATCCCTCGTCATCCCCGCCGGCCGCGCCTCCAACGGTTTGCCCATCGGCCTACAAATCGCCGCGCCCCATTACGCCGAACCCGAACTGATCCACTTCGGCAAACTCCTGGAACAGCTTGGCTTCGTTTGCCCCACGCCCGCCAGCTACCAATAAGCAACTTTGGAGAAGACTCCCTTGCCTTCCCTCCCTCAACATGAACAACGGTGGACTTTCATTCATGAGAAGAATCATACTGCTCGCGCTCCTGTCTTCCTCCTTCGCGAATGCCTCGCGCCATCCCGGCCTGGAGCATATTGCCACCAAGGCCTATTCGCCCAGCATCATGGACCCCGTCATCTTCGCGAATTTATGGCGCTCCTGGGACGCCGCCTCTCGCGACCTTGCTGAAAAAGCCTCCGATAAGGCCAGAAGAGAGATGACCATGAAGCGCTACGGCTTCCTCGAAGCGCCGTATGAAAACGGCGGCGTGCCTCTTGGCATGCTGGTCAAAAAAGACGGCACCTACGCCATGAATTGCCTCGTCTGCCATGCCGGCCAGGTTGCAGGGCAAACCATCATCGGCCTCCCGAACACCGCTCTCGATTTCTCCAGCATCTATGAAGACGTCGAGCGCACCGTCACCATCCTTCACGGTGACAAGCCGGGCAACCCGCCCTTTCCCGAAGGTCTGATGTTTCTTGCAAAGAGCAAGAACCCCGCGCGCGTCGAGTTTCCCGATGGCCTGCTCAGCGTTTCGAAGGGCACTTTCAACTCCTTCACCTTCAGCGTCTATTTCATGGCCCTGCGCGATCGCGATCTCAACGTCGGAGACAAGCCGATTGACCTGAAGCCGCTCAATCACTACCTCGATCCGCCACCCCTCTGGCACGCCACCAAGAAAAAGTCTTTCTATAACGACGCCTTTACGCCCAAGAGCGTCCGATCGCTCATGCAGTTCTCTCTCGATCCAACTTTCAGTGGCGACACTTTCAAATCCTGGGAAGGAGACTACGAAGACATCTATTCCTGGCTGCACAGCATCGAAAGTCCCAAGTATGCCGGTGCCATCGATAGCAAGTTAGCTGCGCAAGGACATGAAGTCTATTCCAACACCTGCCAGCGCTGCCACGGAACGCCCGGCAAGGGTGGCGAATACAAAAACACAGTTGTCCCCATCGAAGTGGTCAATACCGATCGCGGCCGTCTGGATGGCTTGAGCCCAGAGTTCAAGAAGCACTTCAGCAATTCCTGGATGGGTTATTACGGCGACAACAAAATCGTCACTCGCGCCACCGGCTACGTCGCGCCCCCTCTCGATGGCATCTGGGCCACCGCGCCCTATTTTCACAACGGTTCCGTGCCCACGCTCTACCATGTGCTCTTCCCCGATGAGCGCCCCAGCGTCTGGAAGGTGAAAGACTACACCGCCTATGACCACACGCGCATGGGCCTTATGGTGGAAGAGTGTTCGGAGATGCCACAGACGCATTCACTCAACGAAAAGCGAACGTACTTCGATGCGTCCCGCCAGACCATGAGTAACAGCGGCCACCGCTTCGCCGACGGCTTAAGCAAAGAGCAGCGCCTCAGCCTGCTCGAATACCTCAAGTCTCTATAGCTGATATCTGCCGGGCGCCAGCACACCGCTCGGGTCCAGCGCGGCCTTGATTGCACTCGCTACTTCACTGCTCGCCAGCATCGGCATGAACTGCGCGCCCATGCGATACGGCACGAAGCCCAGCCGCGTCCCCGCGTCATACAGCTCTTCAAAGCACAAGCGAGCCGCATCTTCCGCCCCGGCGTTCCCTCGTTCGAACAGCAGTGGAATCGTGCTCGCGAAACAGCGTGGCGACAAACTCGTCAACGTGATCGCAGCCACAATCCCATGCTTGCCGCAGATGCGTTCCGCAAACTCGACATACTGCTTCACCACCCCGGTTCGCATCGGAACAATCGGCGAATACCAGAACAAGCCGCATCCATCGCGCGCCGGGTCCAAATCCGCCGCATCGCGCGCACGTCCCGATTTTGCATAAGCAAGCGGCAACGCAAATGTAGACGGGACGCCGGCCACAACCTGAACCGCCGCAGCCAGACGTTCCACCATGCCAGTCAACCCAGACCAGCCGGCCGCCTTCGCCACCGCACTCAGCCATCGCAGACGCTTCACATCGGTCGCCGTATAAACGTGAATCCCGCGCACACGCCCTCGCAACATCCGCTTCACCAGCGCGCACGTGGGCCCATAAAGTTCCCTGCTTCCATATACCGAACCGAAGCCGAACCAAGCACCCGGCGGCACCGTCGCCGCACTTCCCGAAATATTGCGCGCCCCGCCCAACATGCACTCCACCCGGGCGCGGCTCATCAAATTAATCCCGCCGATATTGGCCCCGGCAGCCCTTAACAATTCCCTAATTTGCCTAGCCGCTCCTTCCAATTGTTCGCTCGAATCCAGCACAAACAACAAAGCGCCACATCGCTCCGAGGTCCGCTGTAGCGCGACACTCGCGTCCACAACAATTCCCAGATTCGATTGCGAAAACAAACCATCCAGATACGGCCCCGTACCCCACCGGTAACCCTGCGCCCCGCCCGCCTTGGGAAACGTCCGCATGTACGATTCGTAAAGTTCGCCGCTCGGCAGCACCGCCTTCAGAGACATCACCGCGCCGAAGTGGTCCGTCATCGGCGTCACTCCAAAGCCGCGTTCCAGCGCATTCGCTACAACGCTGCACGAAGGGCCCGCACCCGTCACCGGCACCATAAACGGCAGTCCGCGCGCAGCAAGATACTCGCTCAATTGCCCCTGCGTCACGCCAGGCTCCATCGTCACAACGCCCAGCTCCTCATCGAACTCCAGAATCTTGTTCATCGCGGACAGGTCCACAATGGCACCCGGAGAGCGAACCGGCACCGACGTTCCATAGCCCCAATTGTGCCCCGTGCTCAACGGATAAATCGCAATGCCGAACCGTTGCGCAATCCTTACCGCATCCTGCACCTGTTCTGTATTCACAGGTCGAAGCGCTACCGGAATCTCCCCCGCAAAACTGCTGGTATCGGTGTTGTACCGGCCTGTCTCCGCCACCACCCGGCTCCCGCCCAACGCCTCGCGCCATGCGCAAATGGCCTGCTCCAGTGACGTGCGCGCGCTCACTTGCATGGCATTCCTCCCAGCCGCAGAAACGTCCGCAAGCGTTGATAATCAGCCCTGCGCTCATGCGGCAACTCTCGAATCGTCCTCTGAAACACCCTGTCGCTCGCTCGCGAACGTTCCGGAAACGGCGCCATCAGCACCACCATCATCGGGCTCACCGCGGTCGCATAAAGGTTCACGCGCGCCTTCATTCCACGGCTCATAGCCGCCCTGAATTCCTCTGTCGAAAACGCAGCCCGCAATGACGCACGATAGTCATGCTCCAGCCGCGGCTCCTCTCGCGGAATCGCGTGCCTCACGAAATACTCAACCGATTTCACGCTCTTCAGCCGCCCGAAATCCGCCACAAACACCCGCGCCCCCGGTGCCATCACCCGCTCCATAGCCAGAAAGCAACGCCGCAGATGATCTGTATCGGGCAAGTGATGCATGGCCATTGACGAGAGCACTACATTCACGCTTCCCGTCTCCACGGAAGCCAACTCCGTCATATCGTCCATGCGTACTTCCACATTGCTGCCATTGAAACTGCGCCGCGCTTCCTCAACCATCGGCCGCGAATAATCCACGCCCATAAAGCTCGCCTCGCTGTTCAAAGAAGCAATCCGCCCCAGCAAGTGTCCCGGCCCGCATCCAAGGTCCAACACTCTGTCGCCCGGCCGTATCGTCCGGCAGGCGTGCTCCACGTAAAACGCATGAACGCCTGACAGAATTCCGTTCGCTTGCCCGGCTCGCGCGAAGGCCTTCACCGCCTCGTCCAGGTCCATCACCAGGTCGGGTTCGGGCACACGCTCAAACTGCTCTGTCGTGAATAGCTCGCGAAAAACAGTCGTCAGCAACAAGTGAATGTCGCTCCCTATGCTGCGCCGCGCGTCAATCCATCGCTCGACTGCAAATACGGTGACGACCCAAGATCGGCAAATCCATACTGCGCCGGCGTCTCGCAGAAAAACTTGTGCAGATGGTTCTCCGCCTCAGCACCATGCGCGTCCCTGTAGCGCTCCGGAGCAGTCGTCAAATCGAGCCCAATCGGAATCGACGGCGCTCCCAGAAATCGCGGATGCCGCTTGCATTCGCCCAACACCTCGAACAGCAACATCCTGCTATACACGCGTCGCGACGAAGGGTTCACACAGGCCACCAGACACTCTGTGTCCCTGGCCACGGCCCACCGAAACATCGCCTGGCACAGCATCATCGTGATCACCACGCCGCGCCTGTCTTTCATCACCGCCAGGCCGCCCACCTCCGCCACGCGCGCAAAGCGGCCTCGCATCTCGTTCACTTCCTCGCCATGCACCGCGTCCATGGGCAGCCCCATCGCCGAATCCATGTAGAAAGTCACGGTCCCCACAATCGCGTCCCGCTCCCGCACAACGAAGATTGTCGACCCCTCCGCCGAAGCTTGCGGCAGAACCTGCGGTTCCAGCGTGTCGTCCCGCAACAGACCTTCACGCCGATACACTTCGCGCTGAAATTCCACCGCACGTTGTCGCTCCACGCGCAAGGTGGCCGCGCTCACCGTAAGCTCAGTAAGCACGCCGGAACTCGGCAGGGCCAGCGCCGCGAAGCCTGATGGAGTTGCGCTCGTCTTCATCTCGGCCTCGGGTCGCATGGCGCCTTACGTCACTTTTGCAGTCATGTTCGCCGGGCTCTCCACATGCTGATCGATCAGTATCGGATTTCCATCCGGATCGGTCATCATCAAACTCGCCGGCCCGGTCGTCGCTTCATCCGCCTCGGTATCGAGCGACAATCCTTTCGCCTTCAAAGCCTGCTGAATTTCACGAACATCGTCAAAGTCGGTCAGCGTCTCAGTCTGTGCCGTCCAGCCGGGGTTGAACGTCAGCATGTTCTTCGGGAACATCCCTTGAAACAAGCCGATCGTTGTCTCTCCATGGCGAAGAATCAGCCAGTTCTGAGCCTGGTTTCCGCCCGCCTTTTTAAATCCAATCTTTTCGTAGAATGCCCGCGACGCTTCAATGTCCTTCACCGCGAGGCTGATAGAAAATGCTCCGAGATTTTTCATGGGTATTCTGGGCTCAAGTATAGGCATGGCACTGCTCCTCTATCTTCTCCTCGATTGCCATAATGCCCTGGTCAGTGCCACGGGCGGCTTCGGCCGAACGACCGGCATCTCTGTTACAACGCCCGTTCGCCTCACGCCATCAGCCTCAATCGCACCCGCGCCCAGCATCCACTTCACCGCCGCCACATCTTTCATCGCTCGCCCCCGCAGCGCCACGCCGAACAAAAATGCCTTCAACAAATCCGCCGCGCAAAGCGGAATGTGCTTGTACGCCTGGTGCCATCCAGCTCTTCTCAACGCGTAAAATCGAATCTTGGCGAAGAAGAGTGAACATCGGGCAATGTCCTCCGGCATCTTTGTTTCCGCTGGTCCGGAGAGCTTCCAGTTCACTGTTTGGCCATATCGGTTCGGTATCTGGCTCGATGGTAATGGCCCCAGTCGCTTCGATGCGATCGGCAGTAGCGTCTTCAACGATTTGAATCGCGACGCGCTATCGTCCAGCGCTCGCAACAGCACCTTTACTCCCACCCGATCCGAAATATATCCACACAACCACGCCGGCAGCAGCACATAAAAATAAAATGCCGAAGCGCAATGTACCCGCAGATGCGATTGAAACGGGTCCGCGATCACTTCGTACAACGTGCTGATTTCATACTGAAGCGAATTTCGAATAGTCTTGTACAACCGCTGCAAATCGCTCACAAACTCTTCAGTCAACGTCCCGTTTCGGTCCGCTTCAATCATCGCCGCAACCTGCTTGATTTGAATCGACGTCATCGCCATTCCGGTGCTGTACAAAGGGTCCACCGTGTCGCCCGCGTCGCCAATAATGAACCAACCGCTCCGGCTATAATTCCGCTCCGTCTCGTAGAAATAATTGCGATACGTGTTCGTATCCACAATCGTGCCGCTCCTCACCAGGTCCGCAACCACCGGATGTTCGGCTCCCACATGCTGAAGAAACGCGTCCACTGACGTAACTTCCTTCTGGTACAAATCAGGCCGAAACACAATACCGATGCTGATCAGATCGCGCTCCGGCTGGTCTGACCGCATCGGGATCGCCCAGATCCAGTTGTGCCGCCCCATAAAATGATGCGTCACGTAATACGAATCGAAACAATGGTGCGGCGTTTTCACCTGCTCCATGCGCTGCAAAATGCTCTTATCGAAATCTTCCAGCCTGAACCAGAATGACGATCGCTGAAAAGGCGGCGCCTTTTCCATCTTCAATTTTTTTGTCAGGAATCGGTTGCGTCCACTCGCATCCACAAGCCACCGCGCTTCCACGCTGACAGGCTCTTCACCATCCGGTGTGTAATAAATTCGATGCGGACCGCTCTCGTTAAGCCCCACGTCCGTCACGCTGCCGTCGATCGTCCGAACGCCAAGCTCCTCGGCACGTTCCTTCAGCCGGATGGCCAGCGTGAAGCGGTTGATCTGGTTCGAAGGCATCGGCGGAATCCGCGGTGCCTCGTGTGTGGCGTACGTATAGCTGGTGGGGTCTTGTATGTTTTCTTTGAAGTGGAATGTAAGGCCGTACTTGTGGAAGTGTTGCTCTTCCAGATAAGAACCGAGTCCGATTTCATGCAGCAAAAGCGTGCTGAATTCGGTCAGCGATTCACCTACAATTGGAAACTTTGCGCGCCCTTTCTGGATTGAGATCACTTCGCAATCCGGAAATCGCAGCTTCAGGTGGCACGCGGCAAGCCCGCCCGAAATGCTCGCCCCCACCACCACTATCCTCTTCAACGCGTTCCCCATCTGGTTCCGCATCTACGCGACGCTCTCCTTGAATGAAAACGTAAGCCTTCAAGCGGGGCGCCGCCCTCACCCCGCTTGAAGACCGTTAACTTACTGCGGTGCCAGCGGACCGATTACCACCTTGTCGAAGAACATATTGATCGCACCGCCACTGGCGACGCTTTTGCTCATCTCGACGCCGTTTCCGAGCGAAGCAACCAAATAGTCTCCCTTCGGTGTAGACACTCCGATGAACTTGGCCTCCTCCACTCCGTGCATTGGAACACCAGGCGTGAACTTCGCCGCCGTCATGCCGCCGCCACGGTATTCCGCGTCGTACCTCATCGAAAACAACGATTTGGTGTCGTTGCTCGCCGCCACACCGTTGTTTTCTTCAGCCGCCACGTGTCCAATGTCGAACGGTTTGAACAAGCCGCCCGCATACGCTGCTGATTTCGACGTATCGAAATACTTCGAATCCACCAGCTTCTTCCACGCGGCCGAAAGCACCAGTTCGCTCTTATCGTCGAACGTCAACCCCGTCGAAGCGCTTAATAACGCACGGGCGTCTTCCACGTTGTCCGATACTTTCTCGAACGAGTGAACCTGCGCGGGGTGAGCGGGCAGATACCGTTCCCGTCCGCACATCTGGTAATTCCACGAAGGACCGCTCGCGGTCTTCTCGCCCGTCGCGCGCTTTGAGCTGAGTTGTTCAAACACCAGCGCTTCGTGCCGTTTCGTATCCACAATCATGTAATAGTCCACGTCAAGGTTTCCGTCCTTGGCGACGAACTTCTTGTCGTATTCGCCAGACACTTTGCCGCGCCACACGCCGTTTAGTGTTTTTTCAATCCGGGCTTGTGGAAACATCCGTGCATCTGATTCGGGGACGACCGGTATCTTCTCAGCACAGGTTCTTAAGTCCGTGCTAACGACGGACTGTAATCGTGCCTCGGACAGACCCGGCGCTCGGACCCATGCGATGCTGGGAATCAACGTAAGTCCGTAGATCAGGCCAAACCGAATGTAGTTCTTCATTGTGCTCACCATCTCCATTTAGTGTTGGCCTGAAAAAGCCATATCGGAACTTTCCCAGAATAAGTTCGATTTCATTGAGAGGCTTCTCCGGCATTGCGGAAAATGGTTTTGGCGCTTACCGGCGCCCTTCCCGAGCCGGCATTTGCACAGCATGCGAATGACCCGCGGCTTCTTCCCGCACCTTCAAAAAGTTCAACATCGGCGACGTCATCGCCGTAGTGGCAATCGCCATCAGCACCATCATTGAAAACAACGCGGGCGAAATTATGCCTGCATCCAGGCCCGTCTTCAAGACAATTAATTCCACCAGGCCGCGTGTATTCAGCAGAATGCCAAGTGCCGATGCGTCGCGCCACGTCATTCCCATCCAGTGGGCCGCAACCGCCGCACCGCCCCACTTGCCCAGCACCGCCACGCAAATAATTGCCGCGCACACGCCCCACATCCACCAGCCTTGCACCAGGTCGATCCGCGCGCGCAAACCGGTCACCGTGAAAAACAACGGCAGCAGCAAGCCCGTGGTCAACGGTTCAATCCTCCGTGCAATCGAATCCGTAAAGAACGCGGTCTTCGGCATCGCGATTCCCGCCACAAACGCGCCGAAAAATGCGTGTATGCCAATCCACTCCGTTGCCAGGCTTGAGCCGAACACAATCAGCAGCACTCGCGTCAGGCCCTCGGGGGTCCAATGGCGAATTGCCTTTCGCAAGCCAAACCAAACCAGTAGGCAGTACAGCATCAACAGCCCAAGCACTTGCCAGAACGGTGTGTGTCCGGTGCTCGAATGAATGAAAGCCAATAAGCCCGCCAGAATCAGCCACGCCGCCACGTCGTCAATGGCAGCGCAGGCAATGGCAACTGTTCCCACCCGCGTCCCTTCCATATTGCGCTCACGCAATATGCGCGCCAGCACGGGAAACGCGGTAACGCTCATCGCCGTGCCCAAAAAAAGCGCGAACCCCGCCAGCGGCGCGCCATTTGCGAACCGTGAATACAATAGCAATCCCAGCCCCGCGCCCAAAACGAATGGCACACCGATGCTCACCGCGCTTGTCACCGCGGCTAACCGGCCTTCCCGCGCCAGGTGCTTCGAATCCAGGCGCAAGCCCACCAGAAACAGAAAAAGAATCAAACCGATCTGGCTCAGTGTATTCAACGCGTCCGTCGAACCGAACCACCTCGAAGCAAATTGCCCCAACAGAATGCCCGCCGTCATCTCGCCCACCACTTCCGGTTGGCCCATGTAACGGAACACGCGGCCGCCCACGCGCGCAGCTAAAAGAATCACGATGACCTGCGCCAGCAGTGCCGCAATCACCGCGCCTCCAGCAAGCCGGCCACACCCTGAATCACGCGCACTGTACCCGATATAAGAAACTTCGATCCCACCACCACGCCTAGAATCACCGGTCCCCCCAGCCACCAATCGAACGCTACGCAGAAAACGCCAAGCAGCAAGTGTAACCCTCCGTTCCTGATCTTGCGCCAGCAAGCTTGCGGGCCGTCCTCCCGCGCCTCAACCTGCCGCGCATAGATTTCGGCAACCGTTCCCTCCGCCGTTCCTCTCTGGTCATAGATGCGGCAAAACAGCGCGGGCTTGCGTTCCACCTCCTCCCGGCAATACAGTTCGGCGTCGGCGAAGCTGTCAAAAAGCAGAATCGTTTCCTCTTCGGGAAAATTTGAATATTCACCCGTCGCCGTGCGCCATGTACCTGTCTTGTAGTCGAAGTGCGAAACCGCAAACTGGCCCTGCGCGATCCAGCCGCTCCAGTGCGCCGGCTTGCGCGCCTCGTCATAGAGCCGAATCTCCTTCACACGCTCCGTTCAATCCGCGGGTCGGGCAACAGCCACATCATCGCCACCAACGCATAACCCGCGCATGCCCGTAACGGCCACCGGAATGAGAGCGGGATGGCTACCAGATATACCGCCGCGGAGATCTTTCCCTTGGTGTCCCGTCCAATCGAATCCGCCAGCTTTGAACCCGCGCCGTGGCTCGCCACCATTACCTGAGACAAAATGAAGTACGCAATCGATGAGCACACCAGCACCATTCCATACAAAGCCACCGGCCACGAAGTAGAGTTGTTCTCGCCCATCCATGCGGTGGTGAACGGCGTCAGCGAAAGCCAGAACAACAGGTGCAGATTTGCCCACAGCGTGCCCCCGGTAACGTGCTGCGCCGCGTGGAGAAGATGGTGACGATTGTTCCAGTAAATTCCCACGTAAACGAAGCTCAACACATAACTCAGAAAACCCGGCAGCAGCGGTCTGAGCGCCTCCAGAGTGCCACCGTGCGGCACCTTCAATTCCAGCACCATGATCGTGATGATGATCGCGAACACGCCATCGCTGAATGCTTCCAGTCGGCCTGTCTTCATAGGAGAAAATTTAAAGTCACAATTTTAATCATGCGTGTTTTGAAGTACTTGCACGGTTTCTTGCTGAATTGAATTTCTCCCTATGCTAACTCTTGGCCATAAGAAGGGGGGCGCGCACAAAACAAGACACTTACGCAAAATTGGCTTCGTTTCGGAAAACAACACTTTGAAGCCAATTT
>Ga0123336_10002546_pt1 | contig 15768 bp, 13 predicted proteins | sample SSSSmetaG_FD_96466 | JGI IMG/M metagenome (GOLD analysis project Ga0123336, IMG submission 96466) | Glacier valley bacterial and archeal communities from Borup Fiord, Nunavut, Canada, to study Microbial Dark Matter (Phase II) - ​SSSS metaG | ecosystem: Environmental > Aquatic > Freshwater > Ice... | reverse complement strand
TGAGATGGGTCGCTACCTGGTGAGCCACGGCAAGAAGGACAACAGCCTCGTCAAGCTCGCCTTCGAGTACGACGTGCCGATCTTCTGCCCGGCGTTCGTCGACTCCTCGGCCGGCTTCGGGCTGGTCAAGCACCAGGTCGAGCGTGCCAAGACCGGGCAGCCGTACATGGTGCTCGACGCGATCGCCGACTTCCGCGAACTGACCGACATCAAGATCAAGGCGGGCACCACCGGGCTCCTCATGATCGGCGGCGGCGTGCCGAAGAACTTCATCCAGGACACCGTCGTCTGCGCGGAGATCCTCGGCCACGACGACGTCGCGATGCACAAGTATGCGGTCCAGATCACCGTCGCCGACGTCCGCGACGGCGCGTGCTCGTCGTCGACGCTCAAGGAAGCGGCGAGCTGGGGCAAGGTCGAGACGACGCAGGAGCAGATGGTGTTCGCCGAAGCCGGATCGGTCATGCCGCTGCTGGCCAGCGACGCCTATCACCGCGGCCACTGGCGCGAGCGGGCGGTGCGCGCGTACGGGCGGATGTTCGACGACTGAGCGCCGCTGCTCGCGCGCAGCCGAAAACGCCGACGCTCTGTAGGATGCGCTGGGGCAACACTCGTCCTGCGCAATCTCCAACAACAGAAACGGTCGCTTCCATCGTAGGATTGCGTCGCCTAGCCAGGTCGCGCCCGGCGGAGTGATTACCGGCGGGCGGGCGGTCAGGCCCGGGGCAAGGTCTATCCCCGGGGCGATCCGTCGACGACGTGCGGGTGCCGGAGCGTCACACAGCGCATCCAGCGTCACCAACGCGTACTTCAGCGTCCCGACAGCGCCGGCGGGTGGTCCCGCCAGAACTGCCGGCACCCGCATTTCGTGTCGCCGATGCAGCGGTTCCCCTTCGCATGACCCGAAGGACCCGGAACCGGCTGCAGGGCTGGAAAGTTACCCCGCCCCGTGGTGCCCCCGCACCGGCGGACGTTTCCGCGTGGCGTCAGCGGACGAAGCGCGCGACGAGCTCGACATGGATCGACCAGCGGAACTGCGCAACCGGCCACAGCCGCTCAAGCCGGTAACCGGCTTCAACCAGCATCGCCGCATCGCGCGCGAAGGTGTTGGGATTACACGATACCGCGACCACCACCGGCACCGCGCTACGCGCTAGCTCGGCGACCTGCGCGACCGCGCCGGCGCGCGGCGGGTCGAACACGACAGCGTCGAAGCGCGCCAGCTCGGCCCCCGCAAGCGGGCGGCGGAACAGGTCGCGATGCTCGACCGCGACGCGCCCGCCCAGCGTCCGTGCCGCGTCAGACAACGCCGTCACCGCATTCAGCGCGCCCTCCGCCGCAAGCACCCGCGCGCCCGCGGTCGCGAGCGGCAGCGCGAACGTGCCGAGCCCGGCGAACAGGTCGGCGACGCGTGTCGCGCCGCCGGTCGCGGCCAGTACCGCCGCGACGAGGGCGACCTCCCCCTCCAGCGTCGGCTGGAGAAATGCCGCTGGCGGCAGGACGACGCGAACGCCGCCGAAGCGAACCGTCGGCGCGCGTGCCTCGGCGATCGTCTCGACGCCGTCGGGTCCTTCGACCGATAGTCGAGCGGGGTCGTGCAACACCGCGAATTCGTTCAGTCTCTCGAGGTCGGCGAGCGTCTGCGCCGCGACGTTGGCGAGCAGCACGTCGATCCCGGTCTCGCTCCCGGTAAGCGTCACGCCCGCCCCGTCCCCGTCGCGCAACGCCGCGCCGAGCAGGCCGCGTAGTGGCGCGACGAGCGCGAACAGCGCCGGCGTCAGCACCCAGCATTCCGCGAGATCGACGATGCGGTGGCTCGCATCGGCGTTGAAGCCCAACGTCAGCCGCCCGCCACGCTTGACCGCGCGCAAGGCGGCGCGGCGGCGGCTGCGCGGCGGCGACAGCGCGACCGGCTCGATCACCGCGACCGCGACCCGCGCGGCGTCGAGCGCGGCCATGATCCGCGCGGTGACCCAGCGGACGTAGGCGGCATCGGTGACGTGCTGGAGCTGGCACCCACCGCAGTCGGGAAAGTGGCGGCACGGCGGCGTGGCGTGGTCGGGCCCGGGGTCGACGGCGAACGGATCGAAGCGGACACGGTCGCCGGGCACCGTCGCCGGCACGAAACGGCCGTCGGCAGTGACGCCGTCGCCGCGCGGGGCGAGGCGGACGATCGGAACCCAATCGCTCGCGTCGTTCACAACGCGGCGACCGCGCGCTCGATCGCCGCGGGCAGGTCGTCGGCCGTCGATCCCGCCCCGGCGCGACATCCCGCATCGCCGTGGAGCCACACTCCCGCGCACGCCGCGTCGAATGCTGCAAAGCCCTGCGCCAGCAGGGCGGCGATCGCCCCGCTCAGCACGTCGCCCGACCCGGCGGTCGCGAGCCACGGCGTTGCATGCGCGTTGATGGCGGCGCGGCCGTCGGGCGCGGCGATAATCGTCGCCGGCCCCTTGAGCACGACGACCGCGCCGATCGTGGCGGCGGCAGCGCGCGCCTGCGCGATGCGGTCGCCGGACAGATGGCCGAACAGCCGCGCGAATTCGCCCGCATGCGGCGTCAGTACGGCCGGTCCGGTCAGCGCCGCGGCGAGGCGCGCAGGTGCACCGGCAAACATGGTGAAGACGGTCGCGTCGAGCACCATCGGCACGCCGCTCGCCAGCAGCGCCGCGACCCGCATAGTGTCGCTCGCGACCAGCCCCGGCCCCGCGACCGCGGCGGCGAAACGGTGGGCGGCGAGCAGGTCCGCGACCTCCGACCCGTCGTCGGCCGCGCGCACCATCACGGCGTCGCACCGCGCCGACGACTCGGGCAGCGCCGCGACGGGCACCGCGACGAGCGCCAGTCCCGCTCCGGCGCGCAGCGCGGCGTGTGCCGCCAGCCGCGCCGCGCCGCCGTGCCCGGGCGGACCGCCGAGCACGAGAACCGCGCCTCGCAGGTATTTGTGACTGGCGACCGGCGGTGTCAGCGGCGGCGGGGCGGCAGTCGCGAACAGCATCGACGCGACCACGCCCAGGCCGATATCGGCGACGACAACCCGCCCGCACCGGCCGGCAGCCAGCAGATGCGCGGGCTTGAGCGTCCCGAACGCGACCGTCAGCCCGGCGGCGATGCAGGCTCCGTCCCCGGTGTCGGCGGCGAGCCCGCTCGGTACGTCGAGCGCGACGACGCGCGCGCCGGCCGCGAGGCGCTCGAGCTGCGCCAGCACGTCGCCGGCGATCGGCCGGGTGAGGCCGACGCCGTACACCGCGTCGACGAGCACCGCTGCGGGGTGCGCCGCGTCGAGCGCGACGACCGGGCCGTCCCAGCACGCGCGCATCGCCGCCGCCAACGGGCTGCGCGGCTCGCCCGCGGCGGCGACGACGACCGCCACGCCGGCCGCCGCAAGGTGACGTGCCACGACATAGCCGTCGCCGCCGTTGTTGCCCTGCCCGCACGCGACGACCACCGACCGGGGCGCGGCCCAGGCGAGGATCGCGCGCGCCGCCGCCGCTCCGGCACGTTCCATGAGCGCGGCCGGGTCGACGCCCGCCGCAGCTTCGGCCGACCGCGTTGCGGCCACGTCATGGACGGCCGTTAATGTGACGTGAGTTGCCATCGTTCAATCTTGTAGTATGCGTTGGACGATGATCACCCGTATATTTGCCGTCGCCGTGCTCGCGACGACGGCGTGCACCCGCGCTCCGCTGACCGATCCGAAGATCGGCCTGCGCGGCGCATCACGCGGCGAGGTTCCGCGGGATGTCAACGGCGAACCCCTCATGGACCGCGTCAAGCCGGTGCCGTCGAACGCGCTCCTGCCTGCGTCGCCGCCGAAGTCCTAGATATCGGCATAGACGTGGCGCTCGGCCGACGCGCCCGGGTGGGTGACCGCGCCGCGTGAGGCCGGGCCGACGGTGGCCGCATAGCGCCACAGCGCGCCAGACTGATAGTCGTTGATCCGCGGCACCCACGCCGCGCGCCTTCGGGCAAGCTCGTCGGGTGCGACCTCTAGCTCGATCGTCCCGGTCGCGGCGTCGATGGTGATTACGTCGCCGTCGGCGACCAGCGCGATCGGCCCGCCGTCGGCCGCCTCGGGGCCGACATGGCCAATGCAGAAGCCACGCGTCGCCCCCGAGAAACGCCCGTCGGTGACGAGCGCGACCTGCTCGCCGAGGCCCAGCCCGTAGAGCGCGGCGGTGGTCGACAGCATCTCGCGCATGCCCGGTCCGCCCTTGGGGCCTTCGTAGCGGATGACGACGACTTCGCCGGGCACGATCGACCGCGCCTCGACCGCGGCGAAGCAGTCCTCCTCGCAGTCGAACACCCGGGCGGGCCCGCTGAAGCGCAGCGTGGTCATGCCGGCGACCTTGACGATCGCGCCGTCGGGCGCAAGCGAACCGCGCAAGCCCACGACGCCGCCGGTCGGCGAGAGCGGTTCGGTTATCGGCCGGATGACGTCCTGCTCCGCATTCCACGTCACGTCGCCGAGGTTCTGGGCGAGCGTGCGTCCTGTCACCGTCATGCAGTCGCCGTGAAGGTAGCCGCCGGCGAGCAGCGTCTTCATCACCATGTAAATGCCGCCGGCGTCGAACAGGTCGCGCGCGACGTAGCGGCCGCCGGGCTTCAGGTCGGTGATGTACGGCGTGCGCGCGAAGATCGCGGCGACGTCGAACAGGGTAAAGTCGATCCCCGCCTCGTGCGCCATCGCCGGCAGGTGGAGCGCGGCGTTGGTCGATCCCCCGGTCGCCGCAACGACCGTCGCCGCGTTCTCGAAGGCCTGGCGCGTGCAGATGTCGCGCGGCCGCAGGTTGGCGTCGAGGCACCGCATCACCGCCTCCCCCGCCGCGATCGCCAGCTCGCCGCGCCCCGCGTACGGGGCCGGCATCATGTTCGAGTTGGGCAGTGAGAGCCCGATCGCCTCGGCGACGCACGCCATCGTGTTCGCGGTGAACTGCCCGCCGCACGCGCCGTGGCCGGGGCACGCGACTTTCTCGAGCGCCGTCAGCCGCGCAAGCGGGCACGTCCCCGCGGCGAACTGCCCGACCGCCTCGAACACGTCGACGACGGTCACATCCCGGTCCTCGAACCGGCCCGGAAGGATCGATCCGCCGTAGACGAACACGCTCGGCACGTTCAGCCGCAGCATCGCCATCATCATTCCCGGCAGCGACTTGTCGCACCCGGCGAACGCGAGCAGCGCGTCGTAGCTATGGCCGCGCATGCTGAGCTCGACCGAGTCGGCGATCACCTCGCGGCTGACGAGGCTCGATTTCATCCCCTGGTGACCCATCGCGATACCGTCGGTGACGGTGATCGTGTTGAACCGACGCGGGGTTCCGCCCGCCGCGATCACGCCCGCGCGCGCGGCGTCGGCCTGCGCGTCGAGCGTGGTGTTGCACGGGGCGGAGTCGTTCCCGGCCGAGACGACGCCGACGAAGGGCTTGGCGATGTCCTCGGCGGTCAGCCCCATAGCGTAATAATACGACCGGTGCGGCGCGCGCTCGGGACTGACGGTGACGTGGCGGCTCGGCAGGCGGCTCTTGTCGGTCATGCGGGCTCCCGGGCATGGAACGCAGCGACCCCGGCGGCGAAATCGGGGCCGGTGAAGGCGGCATCGAACGCGTCTGCCGACGCCGCGTCGTCGTCGAATGCGCCGTCGAGGATGCGGCGGACGATCGCCTTCGCGGCGCGCTGCGTCGTCGCCGACAGGCTCGTCACCGCCGTTGCGAACGCATCGACCGCGGCCACGAGGTCGGGGACAACCTCGACGAGCCCGATACGCGCCGCTTCGCCCGCGTCCATGATCTGCGCGGTGAACAGCATCCGCTTTGCCGCCGCCGCGCCGACGGCGTCGACGAGCAGCTTGGTATCGTGGAGCGGATAGACGAGCCCGAGCTTGGCCGGAGTCATCCCGAACCGCGACCGGCCGCTCGCGAAACGCAGGTCGCATGCGAGAGCGATGCCGAGGCCGCCGCCGATCGCATCGCCGTCGATCGCCGCGATCACGGGTTTCGCCGCGCGCGCGAGCGTCACCTGCGTCGCCCAGATCGCGGCGTTATTGCGTGCCCGCCACGCAGGGTCGGCCGCTTGGCTCGCGAACTCGCCGATGTCGGCCCCCGCGCAGAACGCGCCGCCTGCACCCGTGACGACAAGCACCCGCACTGCCGGATCGGCCATCGCGCGGGCGACAAGGCCCGGCAGCGCCTCCCACATCGCGAGCGTCAGCGCATTGCGCTTGGCAGGGCGGTCGAGCGTCAGCGTCGCGCAAGCCCCGATGATGTCGAGCGTCACGGTCATACACCCGCGTGTCGGACATCGTTTCGGCGGAGGCAAGCCCCGCGACGCTTGACTAGTAGGATTTCGGCTGGTGCAACGCGGCCATGTTTTTCCGCCAGCCAAAAAAAGCCGCGCACCGGAATGCGCGGCCAGTTCTGGGTCGAACGGTGCCGGCCGACGCCGGCCGGGCTTACTGGCCCGACGCGGTGACCGTAGGGGGCGCCAGCGACGCCATGTCGACGCCCAGGATGCGCGCGGCGGCGGCGAACTTGCGGCCTGCCTCGTCGCGCGCCATGTCGGTGCAGAGGTGCTCGCCGGTGGTGATGAGGATCGCGGCCCGCGTCTGCGCGGCGGCAGGAGCGGTCGCACCGGCGGCGCGGAGCTGGCCCGGCAGCGACGCGCACTGCGCCGGCGTCACGGTCGCGGCATAGGCGGGAACTGCGGCACCGACGAACGTCGCGGCGGCAGCGATAGCAAAGGGGACGGCGATCAACAAGCGGACGGTCATGGCAACTCTCCTCGAGCGGTGGTTGAGCCTTACTCAGAACAACTGAGTAGCGATCTAAGTCGTGCTCAGAAGAACGTCAAGCGTTTTTCTGAGTGGTGGTCAGAATGTTTGAGCATGGCCGATGCTGCAGTGCAACAATATTCAGCGCAGGTGCGTCGCTGCGCTCCACCACGCCGGCGGCAGAATCGTCGCGGCCGCATCGCGCGCGACCTCGCTCGCATACAGTCCGAGGCACGTTGCGCCCGAACCCGACATCTGCACGAACGTCGCTTCCGTCGACGCAAGCGCCGCGAGCACGTCGGCGATGACGGGAGCGAGCACGGTCGCGGGGCCGGCGAGGTCGTTACGCGCGGTTCGCCATTCCACCGGTTCCAGCGGGCCGCGGTCGCAGCCGTCCCACGCGGCGAAAACGGGTCCCGTCGCGACCGCGACGCGCGGATTGACCAGCAGGCACGGTGTCCCGGCGAGACCGAGATCGATCGGGGCGAGCACGTCGCCGCGCCCCTTTCCCGCCAGCGTGCGGCTGAACACGCACGCCGGAACGTCGGCGCCGAGCGGCGCGGCAAGCTCGGCAAGGCGCGCCAGCGGCCAGTCGAGCCGCCAGAACGCGTTGAGCAGGCGCAGCGCCGCCGCCGCGTCGGCCGAGCCGCCGCCGAGTCCCGCCGCAACGGGAATCGCCTTGTGCAACGTCAGCGCGGCATCTGCTTCGATGCTCGCGGCGGCGGCGAGCGCGCGTGCCGCTCGAACGACCAGATTGTCCTCGCTGTCCCCCGCCGCCGCCGCGAACGCCCCGTCGACGGCAAGCGACAGTCCGTCGCCCGCCACGACCTTCAGCGTGTCACCGAAATCGGTGAAGGCGAACAGCGTCTCCAGCTCGTGATAGCCGTCGGAGCGCCGCCGCCGGACATGGAGCGCAAGGTTGACCTTGGCGAATGCGCGCTCGATCACCGCGCGGCGGTGGCCACGTCGAGCCCGAAATCGAGCTTCTTCGCCAGCAGCGCCGCCGCCTTCGGCTCGGGCGACAGGTCGAGCGCGGCGCGCCAGCGGAAACGCGCCTCGAGCTGCCGCCCGACCCGCCAGTAGGCATCGCCGAGATGCTCGCTGATGGTCGCGTCGCCGGGCTCCTGCCGCACCGCGCCCTCGAGCGTCGTCACCGCACGCGCGAAGTCGCCGCGGCGAAAATACGCCCAGCCGAGCGAATCGGCGATCGCGCCGTCGTCGGGCCGCAGCCGCGCGGCGGTCGCGATCAGCGCCGTCGCCTCGTCGAGCTTCTGCCCGCGGTCGAGCAGCGCATAGCCGAGGTAGTTGAGCACCGTCGGCTCGTCGGGCGCGCGCTGCAGCGCGGCTCGGAGGTCGGGTTCGGCCGCCGCCCAGTCGCCCGCCTGCTCGAGCGCCGCGCCGCGCAGGAAAAACAGCTGCCACCCCGCACCGGTGCCAGCGAGGGCGATCGCCCGGGTGTAGTCCGCCCCGGCTTCCCGCGGCCGCCCGAGCTTGCGCTCGAGATCGCCCAGCCGCTCCCAGTCGTCGGCGGTCGCGTCGGCGCGCGCGGCGGCCGCCTCGAACAGCGTCCGCGCCGCATCGTCGCGCCCGAGCGCGGACTGCGCCGCGCCGCGCCGGACGGCGGCCTCGGGGCCGAGCGGATCGCGCGCGGGGATCTGCGCATAGGCCGCGAGCGCGGCCGCGGGCCGCGCACTGCGCAGCAGGACGTCGCCGGCGACCAGCCACGTCTCGGCGCGTTCGGGCGCGAGGAACGTCGCCTGCCGCGCGAACACCGTCGCGAGCGGAACCGGCCGCTCGCGCGCAAGGTCGCCCGCCAGCCGCATCGCGAGCACGGCGATCCCCGTGCGTGGGTCCGGCGGCGGCGCGACCACCTGCCCGGCCGCGAGTCGCCGCAGCGCGGCCGCGAGCACCGGGTCGGCTTCGCCCGCCGCGAGCATCGCGCGGGCCGCGTCACGCGCGCCGCCCGCCGCGAGCGACGCGGCAGCCGTCACGCGCAGCCGGTCGACCGTCTTCGCCTCGGCGGCGAGCATCGCCGTGAACAGCGGGGCCGCTTCGGTATCGCGGTGGACGGCGGCGAGGATCATCGCGCGGTGCTCGACGACGTAGCTGCGCGCGATGCCGGTGAAGCGGTCGGGATCGACCAGCGCCAGCGCGCCTGCCGCATCACCGCGTCCGACCCGGATCCACGCTGCGGTGACCGGCGCGACGACGGCGGCGTACCCGGTGTCGGGCAGCCCCTTGACCGCCGCCGCCGTCGCCCAGTCGCGGCGCTTGATCGCATCGGCGAGCCGTACCAGCGCGGTCGCCGCATCGCCCTGCCCCGCCGCCTCGAGGTCGCGGGCGAGCGTCGTCGCGCGCGCCTCGTCACCGGCCGCAAGCGCGCTGTCGAACGCCCGGCGCTGGAGCGTCGCGTCGCCCGGGCTCGCCGCGAGCGCCCGGCTGTAGAAGCGCGCCGCGTCGTCGGTACGGACGTCGGCGTCGGCGAGCCGGCCGTGGAGATAATCTCGCATCGCCGCATCTGTCGTCGGGTGCGGGAGCGCGGAGGCGGGCGCGGCGGTGAGAAGGGCGAGGGTAAGGGCGAGGCGCATTGCGACAGGGTAGCGGGTCGCGTTCAACCGGGGAAGGCGTCGCGGCGAAGTCGCGCCGTCGGACGAGTTCGGGGGGCGAAGACCGCCCGCCCCGCCGGCCGCGCTTGCGCGAGACGGCGCGCGGCACGGCGCTCGCCACGCTTCGCTACATATTCGGATAATTTGGCCCGCCGCCGCCTTCGGGCACGACCCAGATGATGTTCTGCGTCGGATCCTTGATATCGCACGTCTTGCAGTGGACGCAGTTCTGCGCGTTGATCTGGAGCCGCGGGCCCGCGCTCTCCTCGACGATCTCGTAGACGCCGGCCGGGCAGTAGCGCTGCGCCGGCTCGTCGTAGAGCGGCAGGTTGATGCGGATCGGTACGCTCGCATCCTTCAGCGTCAGATGGACCGGCTGGTCCTCCTCATGGTTGGTGTTCGACAGGAACACGCTCGACAGCTTGTCGAAGCTGATGACGCCGTCGGGCTTCGGATACACGATCGGGTGGACGTGCTCCTTGCGCTTGAGCTGCTCGTTGTCCTTGTGGTGGCCGAGCGTGAACGGCATGCGCAGGCCCAGATGCTCGGCCCACATCGTCACGCCAGCGACGACGGTACCCACGGTGTTGCCCAGCTTTTCGACCGCGGGCAGCGTGTTGCGGACCGTGCGCAGCTCCTCCTTCACCCAGCTCGCGTCGTACGCGTCCTGATACGCGGTCAGCGCGTCGCCGCTCCGCTGGCTGACGATCGCGTCGACCGCGGCGTCGGCGGCCATCATGCCGGTCTTCATCGCGGTATGGCTGCCCTTGATCCGCGGCACGTTGACGAAGCCGGCGCTGCACCCGATCAGCGCGCCGCCGGGGAAGGTGAGCTTCGGGACCGACTGGTAGCCGCCGTCGTTGATCGCCCGCGCGCCGTAGCTGACGCGGCGCCCGCCCTCGAGCAGCGGACGAATGGCGGGGTGTGTCTTCCACCGCTGCATCTCGTCGAACGGCGACAGGTACGGGTTGGAATAGTTGAGCCACGTGACGAAGCCGATCGACACCTGGTTGTTCGCCTGGTGGTAGATCCACCCGCCGCCGCCGGTCGCGTCGTCGAGCGGCCAGCCCTGCGTGTGGACGACCTTGCCCGGCACGTGCTTGGCCGGATCGACGTCCCACAGTTCCTTGATGCCGATGCCGTAGACCTGCGGCTGAACGCCCGCGTTGAGGTCGAAGATGCGGATCAGCTCCTTCGACAGGTGGCCGCGCACGCCTTCGGCGAAGAAGGTGTACTTGGCGTGGAGCTCGAGCCCCGGCGTGTAGCTGTCCTTGCGCGTGCCATCCTTGGCGATACCCATGTCGCCGGTCGCTACGCCCTTGACCGAGCCGTCGTCGTTGAAGAGCACTTCGGCCGCGGCGAAGCCCGGGAAGATCTCGACGCCCAGCGCCTCGGCCCGGCCGGCGAGCCAGCGGCAGAAATTGCCGAGACTCAGCGTATAGCACCCCTTGTTGTTCATGAACGGCGGCATCAGCGCGTGGGGAAACTCGACCTTGCGGCCCTCGGTCAACATCCAGTGGTGGTTCTCGACGACCGGCACCGTCATCGGGTTCGCGTCGTCGTCGCGCCAGTCCGGGAACAGCTCGTCGAGCGCGCGCGGGTCGACCACCGCTCCCGACAGGATGTGTGCGCCGATCTCCGCGCCCTTCTCGAGCACACAGACCGAGACGTCGATGTCCTTCGCCGCCGCCGCCTGCTTGACGCGGATCGCCGCCGACAGGCCGGCCGGGCCGCCGCCGACGATGACGACGTCGTACGGCATCGCTTCCCGCTGGGCCGCGCTCTGGGCTTCACCTTCGCTCATGGGACTCCTCGAACCAACGGCACGTCGTGTAAACCATGCCGTTCGTCAGATACGGTCGCTTCCGCCGCTTGACCATAGCGTCAAGTGCCGCACACGCTACGATGCATGCCGGGGCAATTCTCAGACCGTGACGAAGCCGCCGCCGCGCTCGGCTGGTGGGTGCTTGCAGGCGTCGACACGATCGTCGGCGACGTGCCGTTCGCATGGCTCGCCGAGCCGGCACCGCTTGTCCCCGACGCGCCCGCCGCCGTCGCGCCGCGGATCGCCGAACGCGCCGCGCTCAGCGTCGACAGCCTGAAGGCACTCGCCGCCGCGCTGCTCGAGGCGCACCCGACCGCGCTGTTCGCCGACGGCACACCCGGCGACGTCATGGTGATCGGCGACCGCCCGACCGCCGCCGACGCCGCCGCCGGCCGCGTGTTCGCCGACGCCGCGGGGGCGCTGCTCGACCGGATGCTCGCGGCGATCGGGCGGTCGCGCGGCGACACCTACCTCGCCAACGCCGTCCAGTGGCCCGGCGCGGGGGCAGCAGCCCCCGCCGAGGCCGCCGCCGCCGCGCCGTTCTTCCGCCGCCAGATCGCGCTCGCCCGGCCCAAGGCGATCCTCGCGCTCGGGCAGGACGCAACTGCGGCGCTGACCGGCTCGACCCTCGGCATCGCGCGGATGCGCGGCAAGTGGCTCGAGGTCGGCGGCGTTGCGGTGCTGCCGACGTTCGCCCCCGCCCACCTCCTGCGCCAGCCCGCCCACAAGGCGCTGGCATGGAGCGACCTGTGCGACCTGAAGGCAAAACTCGCATGAAGCTGCTGACCCTCCTCGCCGCCGCACTGCTCCCGGCCGCGGTCGCCGCCGCCGAGCCCGACACGACGACGATCACCGTCACCGGCTATACCCCGATCACCGCCGCACAGCGCCGCGTTCCGACGCAGCTGTCGCCGGCGCAGCGCAGCGCCTACCGCGCGATCTTCCTCGCCATCGACGCCGGGCGGTTTGCCGCCGCCGACAGCGCGCTCGCCGGCCTGCCCGACGGTCCGCTCCACGCCTCGGCGCGGGCGCAGCTGCTCCTCGCGCGCGGTCCGGGGCGCAGCGGCATCGCCGCCGACTGGATCGCGGCGAACACCGACCTGCCGCAGGCCCCGCGGCTCGTCGCGCTCGCCGCACGCGGTTCTGGGGCGGTCCTGCCGCTCCAGCACGCGCTCCGTACCGTCAGCTTCACCCCCGCGATGGGGCCGCGCTCCGCGCGCGGTGACGGGGTTCGCGACGGCGAGGTCATCGCCCGGCTGAAACCGCTCCTCGCCGCCGACCGCAACGCCGAGGCGGAGGCGGTGATCACCGCCGCCGCCCCGGCCCTGTCGCCCGACGTCGCCGCCGAATGGCTCCAGCGCGTCGCGTGGAGCAGCTACGGCGCGGGCGACGACTTCGCCGCCGAGCGGCTCGGCCGCGTCGCCGCCGCGGGAAGCAGCACATGGTCGGCGCTCGGCGGCTGGACCGCGGGGCTCGCCGCGTTCCGGCGCGGCGACTGCGCGGCGGCGGGCACGATGTTCGACGCGGTGGCATTGCGCTTCGGGGCCGAAGACATCGCGCCGGCAGCGAACTTCTGGGGGGCGCGCGCCGCGCTCGCGTGCGGCAAGCCGGCCGATGTCGCCAAGCGCCTTCAGGCGGCGGCGGCGCGCGCCGACACCTTCTACGGCATGCTCGCGCGGCGCACGCTCGGACTGTCGCAGCCGCTCGACTGGGCCGAGCCCGACTTCATCACCGCCGACTGGAACCACCTGTCGGCGATCCCCGGCGCGCGCCGGGCGGCGGCACTCGTCGAGATCGGCGAGATCGGCCTCGCCGACCGCGAGCTGCGCTACCTCGCGGCGACGACCGAAAGCGCGAACTACCCGGCACTGCTGCGGCTCGCGGCGCGGCTCAACCTGCCCGCGACGCAGTTCTGGCTCGCGCACCACCCGCCCGAGGGCATCGACCCGCCGCTCAGCGCACGCTATCCCGCGCCCGAGTGGAACCCGGCGCACGGCTGGCGGGTCGATCGCGGGCTCGTCTACGCCCACGCGCTGCAGGAGAGCAGCTTCGTCACCAGCGCGACATCGCGTACCGGGGCCAAGGGCATCATGCAGCTGATGCCCGCCGCGGCGAAGCGCGCGCAGGCGCGGATGGCGGACGGCACCGTCGTCGACGTCGCCCTGCGCGACCTGACCGACCCCGAGTTCAACATCGACTGCGGCCAGGCGTATCTCGAGGAGCTGCGCGACATGAGCTATACCGCCGGGCTGCTGCCCAAGGTCATCGCCGCGTACAACGCCGGGCCGGGATCGGTGCAGAAGTGGAACGCGACCGTCCGCGACAACGGCGACCCGCTGCTGTTCATCGAGTCGATCCCGTTCCGCGAGACGCGCCACTATGTCGAGGTCGTCCTCAAGAACTACTGGATGTACCAGCTGCGCGACGGGAAGGTGCCGCCGTCGATCGATGCGCTTGCCGCGGGCAAGTGGCCGCGCTTCCCCGGCATGGCGGGGCCCGCGGGGGTGACGGTGACGCCGACCGTGACCGCGCCGCTGTTGCCGGTGATCAAGCCGGTCCTGCCCGACGATACGACGGTGGTCGCGACCGCGCTCTGAAATGGGCAAGGTCATGCTGGCGCATGCCAGCATCCACGATCGTGCCCGTCAGCCGGCGCTGTCCCCTCCTCCCCCGCGCGTGAAGGTGGGTGCTGGCTTTCGCCAGCATGACTCGACTATTGGATAGGAAGTCCGGAAGCCGTCCAATGCCCATCGATTCCACCCTACCTTTTACCCCCGTTCGGATCGCCGCGCTGACCGTGTCCGACACGCGGACCGCCGTGGACGACCGCTCGGGTGACACCCTCGTCGACCGGCTGACCGCCGCTGGCCATGTCCTCGCCGCGCGGGCGATCGTCCGCGACGACGTTCCTGCGCTCGTGCAGCAACTCAACGCATGGATCGAATATCCGGACATCGACTGCATCATCACTACCGGCGGCACCGGCGTCACCGGCCGCGACGTCACGCCGGAAGCCTTCGCCCAGGTTTGGGACAAGGAGATTCCCGGCTTCGGCGAGCTGTTCCGATGGCTCAGCTTCCAGACCATCGGCACGTCGACCGTCCAGTCGCGCGCCACAGCGGGGGTCGCCCGCGGCACCTACCTGTTCGCCCTGCCCGGCTCGACCGGCGCGGTCCGCGACGGCTGGGACGGCATCTTGCGCGACCAGCTCGACAGCCGCCACCGCCCGTGCAACTTCGTCGAGCTGATGCCGCGGCTGCGCGAGCGCTGAGTCCGTTCTTGTAATGTTCTGCGCGTTGGTCTAACGTGCGAAGGTGATCGGAGCGGAGGTCAGGCGCGGCCGGGGAACACCGGCGAATCCGCGGAGCACTCGCTTCGACGACCCGGCACGCGAGGCCGACCTCGACTGGCTCGACGCGCAGGCGCTCGTCGACGACGGCCGGCCGCCGCTGCGGACCACCGTCACGACCGAGACGCCGCGGACGATCATCAGCCGCAACACTTCGCCCGACATCCCGTTCGACCGCTCGGTCAATGCGTATCGGGGCTGCGAGCACGGCTGCATCTATTGCTTCGCGCGGCCGACGCACGCCTGGCTAGGCCTGTCGCCGGGGCTCGACTTCGAGTCGAAGCTGACTGCCAAACCGACCGCCCCCGCGCTGCTCCGCGCCGAGCTGTCGAAGCGCGGCTACACGCCCGCGGTGCTCGCGATGGGGACCAACACCGACCCGTACCAGCCGATCGAGGCGACGCATCGCATCACCCGCGGCTGCCTCGAGGTGCTGCGCGAATTCCGGCACCCGGTGTCGATCACGACCAAGTCCGACCGGGTCACTGCCGACCTCGACGTGCTAGCCGCCCTCGCCGCCCACGGGCTGGTCGCGGTGGTCATCTCGGTCACCAGCCTCGACCGCGCCATCGCCCGGACCCTCGAGCCGCGCGCCGCGACGCCCGCCCGGCGGCTGGCGGCGATCCGCACCCTGACCGATGCCGGCGTTCCGGTGTGGGTGTCGGTCTCGCCGATCGTCCCGGCGATCACCGACCACGAGATCGAGGCGATCCTGTCCGCCGCGGCCGACGCCGGCGCGGTCGGCGCCTTCGCCCGGCCCATCCGCCTGCCTTTCGAGGTCGCGCCCCTGTTCCGCGGCTGGCTCGACGCGCACTACCCCGACCGCGCCGACCACGTCATGAACCTGATCCGCGGCATGCGCGGCGGCCGCGACAACGACCCCGACTACGGGTCCCGCATGAAAGGCACCGGTCCCTACGCCGCGCTGCTGGCTCGCCGCGCGACACTGGCCAAGGCGCGGCTGGGCCTCGACCGGCCGCAGGCTCCGCTGCGGACGGACCTGTTCCGCGTGCCGACGGCGCAGCTGAATCTGCTTTGATCAGTCCTCGCGGCGAGCCTGGTTGACGCTCGCGGATTTGGTCGCGCATCGTGACCATACGGTAAGGATCTCGCCACGAACCTCGGCAGGCAGGGACGCAAAGCGCGGATCACGCAGGTCACTTGCGATCAGCTGCATCGACCGCGCACAATTTGCGCCGTCAGCTGCTTGCGTGGCCGCTGC
>Ga0123336_10002545_pt1 | contig 15781 bp, 16 predicted proteins | sample SSSSmetaG_FD_96466 | JGI IMG/M metagenome (GOLD analysis project Ga0123336, IMG submission 96466) | Glacier valley bacterial and archeal communities from Borup Fiord, Nunavut, Canada, to study Microbial Dark Matter (Phase II) - ​SSSS metaG | ecosystem: Environmental > Aquatic > Freshwater > Ice... | reverse complement strand
GTGGACCGTCAGCGCGAGGTAGCGCGCGCCGTCGCGGTCGACGCACTCCGTGGTCAGCAGCCCCGGCACGGTGACGAACGGCGTCGCGACGTTCGCGTCCTTGACCCACTCGATCGGCGGCGCTTCGCTCAGCCCGACGCGGCCCGCCGGCAGGAACGCCGCCCGCTGCCGCCGCCGAGCGCGGCCGGGTTGACGCAAGCGACCGCCATGCCGGCGACCGTCGTCCGGCCAAAGCGGCTGTTCGCCGGCGGCGGCGCATCGGCGCGGAAGGTCACCCAACTGATGACGCAGCCGCGCTGCCCGAACGCAATGCACAGCGGAATCGTCGGCAGATCGCCGCCCGCGCCTTTCCCCGAGGGCACGAGCAGGTTCGTCCCGCCGAGGATAGCCAGAACGAGCTGCCGCTGCACCGGCTTGCCGTCGATCTCTTCGGCGAGCAGGCGCTTCAGCACGCCCGACCCCTGGCTGTGGCCGATCAGAACGACGCCGCGACCCCCGTTGTGGTCGCGCAGATACGCAACCCATGCGTCGCGAACGTCGCGGTACGGCAGCTCGCGGTCGATGCCCGGCAGCGGCGCACCCGTCATCGCCGAGCGCAGCGCCGCGAGCGTCACCTGCCGGTACATCGGCGCGAACAGGCGGCACTGCGCCGCGAAGCGGTTGAGCTGCTGGTCGACGACCGCGCGCTCCTCGGGGCCGGGCACCATGTCGCTGTTCGGCGTCGGATCGAACGACACGGTCGGATAGACGTAGAAGCAGTCGATCTTCGGCGCGGCGGCGGGCGTGAACGCGACCTCCGTCATCGTCCCGTCGGCGGCGACGCGGGTCGCCGACTGGTCGGTCCGGCACGCGTCGGCGCGGCCCGGCAGGCATAGCCAGTTCGCCGGTACGCGGTAGTCGTTCGGCGGGAACGACGCCGCCTGGGACGCCGCGGGCGACGCCGTCTGGGACGTCGGCGCGGACGCCGCGGGCGCGGTGGCCACGACGGTTGCGGCTAGCAAGGCGCGAAGGATCATCTACGGCTCCCCGGTGTCTTGCGCAGCCTAAGCCGCAGCGCGCCGCCTCGCCAGCCCTTCCGCCCCGGCGTCCCGGGCACCATATCATGCCCGTGACCGACCGCCCTGCCCTGCGCGCTGCGCTCGACGCCGCAGTCGCGCGCCTGGTCGCGCGCGCCGCCGCCGAACGCTGGCCGATCCGCGCCGATCACTGCTTCCTGCGCATCGCCTATGACAATGCCGTCGGCGCGAAGTGGGACACGGTGCACGCCCGCCCGGGCCATGCGTCGCTCCCGCTCGACCGCCTAGCGGCGGCGGGGGAGGTCCTCGCGCGGATCGAGGGCGGGGGCCGCGTCGCGCTCGACCCGCTCAACGCCGCGAGCCTCGCGTTCCGCCGCGCCGCGCGCTAAGAACGCCCGCATGATCCTCGTCATCGATAACTACGACAGCTTCACCTACAACCTCGTCCACTATCTGCAGGAACTAGGGGCCGCGGTCGAGGTCGTGCGCAACGATGCGCTGACCGCGGCCGGGGCGATGGCGCGGCGACCGGCAGCGATCGTATTGTCCCCCGGCCCCGGCACCCCGGCCGATGCCGGCATCTGCTGCGACGTCCTCGCGCTCGCCGCCGACGCGCGCCTGCCGCTGCTGGGCGTGTGCCTCGGCCACCAGGCGCTCGGCGCGGTATTCGGGGGTCGCATCGTGCGAGCGGGCTCGGTGATGCACGGCAAGACCTCGGCCGTCACCCACGATGGGTCGGGCGTCTTCGCCGGCCTGCCGTCGCCGTTCACCGCGACGCGCTACCACAGCCTCGTCGTCGATCCCCCGGTGCCGCCCGAGCTCGTCGCGAACGCCTACGCCGGCGACGTCGTCATGGGCCTGCGTCACCGCGACCTGCCGCTCCACGGGGTCCAGTTCCACCCCGAAAGCATCGCCAGCGAGCACGGCCACGCGCTGCTGGCGAACTTCCTCGCGCTCGCCGGGATCGCGCATACGCCGCTCGCCCGCGCCGCGTGAGGCTGCCCGACGCGCGCGAACCGCTCGCCGCGGACCAAGCCGCCGCGGCGTTCGCGCTGCTCCTCGACGGCGGCGCGACCGACGCCGACGCCGCGCGCTTCCTGTCCGACATGGCCGCGCGCGACGAAACGAGCGTCGAGATCGCCGCGTGCGCGGCGGCGATGCGAGACCGCATGGTCGCCGTCGCTGCGCCGGCCGAAGCGATTGACGTGTGCGGCACCGGCGGCGACGGCAGCCACAGCGTCAACGTCTCGACCGCCGTCGCGATCGTCGTCGCCGCTGCGGGCGTCCCGGTCGCCAAGCACGGCAATCGCGCCGCGTCATCGAAGGCGGGCGCAGCCGATACGCTCGAGGCGCTCGGCCTCGACCTCGACCGAGCGTCGGCGGCGGCCGAGGAGACGCTGCACCGGCTCGGCATCGCCTTCCTGTTCGCGCAGACCCACCACCCCGCGCTCGGACGCCTCGCCGCGGTCCGCCGCGCGCTCGGGCGGCGCACGGTATTCAACCTTGCCGGGCCGGCCGCCAACCCGGCACGGGTGACACGCCAGCTGATCGGCGTCGCGCGGCCCGGCTTCCTCGACGTGTTCGCCGGGGCGATCGGCATCCTCGGCACCGACGCCACCCTGCTCGTCGCTGGCGACGAGCCGCTCGACGAATTGTCGGTCGCCGGGCCGAGTTCGATATGTTGGATCGGCGCGGCGCGCGGCGGTGACGTCGGCGAGCGTGTCACCCCCGCGACCGCCGGCTTGCCCCATCATCCGTCGGAAGCCCTGCGCGGCGGCGATGCCCGCTTCAACGCCGCCGCGCTTACCCGCCTGCTCGACGGCGAGGCGGGCGCGTACCGCGACGCGGTGCTGCTCAACGCGAGCGCCGCGCTGCGCGTCGCCGGCATCGCCACCGACTGGCATGCCGGCGTTGCAACCGCCGCCGCGGCGATCGACGACGGCCGGGCGCGGCGACTGCTCGCAGCTTGGGTCGCGTTGTGACCAGAGTGCAGCGCGCACCCGCCGGCTGGACGACGGCGACGCCCGCGGCCGATGTTGGGGACGCTCGGCGACCTGCGGACACAAGCGCGCTGTCCTACGCGGAGCCGTCGAGCTAGGCTGACGCGTCGCCACCGGGCGGCAGTCACTCGTTTCTCATCGTTGGTGTCGTCGCGCGCGAAAACCCGGTCGAAGTGTGACCTTCGTGTCACCTTCGACGGTGCGACGCGCGTGAAAACCCGGTCGACGCGTGAGCTTGTGTCACTTTCCGCGCAGCCATTCCCCCGCTCGCCCGCGCGCGCTACACCGGGTTCATGGACCTGCTGACCCGCATCTGCGCCACCACCCGCGACGAGGTCGCCCGGCGGATGACCGTCCGCACCGTCGCCGACCTCGACCGCGCCGCCGCCGGGCAGACTCCGCCGCGCGGCTTTCGCGCCGCCCTCGACGCGGCGCCAGGCTTCGCGCTGATCGCCGAGATCAAGCGCGCGTCACCGTCCAAGGGTGTCATCCGCGCCGACTTCGACCCCGCCGGCCACGCCCGCGCCTATGCCGCCGGCGGTGCGGCGTGCCTGTCCGTACTGACCGACGTCCCCTACTTTCAGGGCAACGACGACTTCCTCGTCGCGGCGCGGGCGGCGTGCCCCCTGCCGGTGCTGCGCAAGGACTTCATGCTGGGTCCGTGGCAGGTCGCCGAGGCGCGCGCGCTCGGGGCGGACGCGATCCTCGTCATCATGGCGGCGCTCGACGACGGTGCGGCGGCCGAGATCGAGGCGGCGGCGATCGACCGGGGCATGGACGTCCTCGTCGAGGTCCACAGCCGGGCCGAGCTCGACCGCGCCGCGCGGCTGCGTTCGCGGCTTATCGGGGTCAACAACCGCGACCTGCGCGACTTCTCGGTCGATTTCGCGCGGACGTTCGAGCTCGTCGCCCACGCGCCGCCGGGGACCACGATCGTCGCCGAAAGCGGGCTGACCGGCCCGGCCGACCTCGCGGCGATGGCAGCGCACGGCGTTCGCGCGTTTCTGGTTGGGGAAACGCTGATGCGGGCACCCGACATCGCCGTGGCAACGCGGGCGCTGCTGACGCCGGCACCGGCGGCGGCATGAAGCTCACCCACCTGAACGCGGCCGGCGAAGCGCAGATGGTCGACGTCTCCGCCAAGCCGGCGACGGTTCGCGAGGCGGTCGCCACGGGGTTCATCGCCGTCGCCCCGGACGCGATCGCCGCGATCCGCGCCGGGGCGGTCGCCAAGGGCGACGTAATCGCCGTTGCCCGCGTCGCCGGCATCATGGCGGCCAAGCGCACCGCCGACCTGATCCCGCTGTGCCATCCACTGCCGATCAGCGGAGTCGAGGTCGATCTCGCGGTCGAAGACGGCGGCGTCCGCGCGACCGCCACCGTCCGGACGACCCACACCACCGGGGTCGAGATGGAGGCGCTGGCCGCGGTCTCGGTGGCGCTGCTGACGGTCTACGACATGGCCAAGGCGATGGACCGCGGCATGACGATCGGCGGCGTCCGCCTCCTCGCCAAGCGCGGCGGGCGCTCGGGCGACTGGTCCGCCGACTCCGCGCCCGACCGGGTCGCGTGACGGCGCTGCTCGGCGTCGACGAGGCGCAAGCCCGGCTGCTCGCCGGCGTCGTGCCGCTGCCGCGCGAGGAGGCGGGCTTCGCCGCCGCGCTCGGACGCATCCTTGCCGCCGACGTCGTCGCCCGCCTGACCCAGCCGCCGTTCGCCGCGAGTGCGATGGACGGCTATGCGATCCGCTGGGACGACCTGCCGGGACCATGGCGGGTCACCGGCGAGAGTGCCGCCGGTCGCCGCTTCGCCGGCACGATCGGTGCGGGCGAAGCCGTCCGTATCTTGACCGGAGCCCCGCTGCCGGAAGGTGCCGATACTGTCGTCGTCCAGGAAGACGTCCGCCGCGACCGCGACGCGCTCGACCTTGCCGGCGACGGCCCGCCGCGCCGCGGAGCACACATCCGCTTGTCCGGCCTCGATTTCACGGTCGGCACCACGATCGCGACCGCCGGCGAGCGGGTCACCCCGGCGCGGATCGGCGTCGCCGCCGCCGCCGGCCACGCCGTCCTGCCGGTGCACCGCCGCCCGCGGGTCGCGCTGCTCGCGACGGGCGACGAGCTGGTGATGCCCGGCACGACACCGGGGCCCGACGCGATCGTCAGCTCGAACGGGGTCATGCTCGCAGCGCTGCTTGGCAGTGTCGCCGAAGTTATCGACGGCGGCATCGTCGCCGACACGCCGGCCGCGCTGTCCGCGGCGATCGACGCCCACGCCGCTGCCGACGTGCTGGTCACGATCGGCGGCGCTTCGGTCGGCGACCACGATCACGTCGTCCCCGTTTTGCAGGCGCTGGGGGCGGAGATCGACTTCTGGCGGATCGCGCTACGGCCGGGCAAGCCGATGCTCAGCGGCCGCCTCGGCCGGCAGCGTATCGTCGGCCTGCCCGGCAACCCGGTGTCGGCATTCGTCTGTGCGACGCTGTTCGTCGTGCCGCTGTTGCGCGCCCTGGCCGGCGAGCGGGCGCAGCTGCCGGGGACCGTCGGCCTGCGCCTCGCCGTCGACCTTCCGGCAAACGGCCCGCGCCGCGATTATTTGCGCGCGCGCCACGCCGACGGGAGCGTCACGCCCGCGACGCGGCAGGATAGCGCCATGCTCCACGTGCTTGCCGCGAGCAATGTTCTGATCGTGCGCGAGGCCGAAGCACCACCGGTTGCCGCCGGAACAATGGTCGACTGCATCGTGCTTGACACCATATCTGGTGTTGCCTAAACGTTCCGCATAAGTTCTTCGGAGGGCTCGATGCTGACGCGCAAGCAACACGACCTGCTCACCTTCATCAACGTCCGCCTCAACGAGAGCGGGGTGTCGCCGTCGTTCGAGGAGATGAAGGAGGCGCTCGCACTCAAGTCGAAGTCGGGGGTCCACCGCCTCATCAATGCGCTCGAGGAGCGGGCGTTCATCCGCCGCCTGCCGAACCGCGCACGGGCGCTGGAGATCCTGCGCATGCCCGAGGTGGTACAGCGTAAGGTCAGCGAGGGAACGACCGCCGACATCATTCACGCCGATTTTCGCCGCCGCGCGGTGCCGGCCGCTCCGGCGAACGATGTCGTCACCCTGCCGCTCCACGGCCGCATCGCCGCCGGGCAGCCGATCGAGGCGTTCGAGGGAGACCGGCTGCTGTCGGTGCCCGCAGCGCTGCTTGGCCCCGGTGATCATTACGCGCTCGAAGTTGCCGGCGATTCGATGGTCGATGCGGGTATCCTCGACGGTGACTTCGCCCTGATCCGCCGCTGCGAGACAGCGCGCGACGGCGACATCGTCGTCGCGCTCGTCGACGGCAGCGACGCGACGCTCAAGTACCTCAAGCACGCCAAGGGCATGGTCGAGCTCGAGCCCGCCAACGTGATGTACACGACCCAGCGCTATCTGCCATCGCGGGTGCGCGTGCAGGGCAAGCTCGCCGGACTGCTGCGCCGCTACGGCTGAGCATCTGCCGTCGAACGGACGCAATGAAAAAGCCCGCGCGGTGGTCACCGCGCGGGTTTCATGCGGGCGGTGTATCAGCCCACCGCGACCGCAACAGGCGCCGTCAGCCCGGCGGCAAGCGGGGTTCCGCCTCCGCCGGCGAGATCGGCGAGAACGCGCTTGGCGCGCGCGAGCGACCGTGTCGGCGGCAGCACCGCCTCGGCCCCCGCGCCGCGGAACGCGACGAGCGCAACCTGCGTGCGGGCGACATAGGCCTCCGCCAGCAGCAGCTCGACCGCACCCTTGGCCTCGGCAAGACGCGCGGCGGCGGCCGACCCGCTCGCGTCGACGGCGAAGATCGTCGTCGCCTCGGCGCGCTCGGCGAAGCGGCGAACGCGGAAGTCGTCGCGGCGGACCATCACCCGCGTCGTGCCGGCCGGTCGTCGCAGTCCCTGCCAAAGTGCTGCGGCGCGGAGTGTGTCGACAAGTGCGAGCCGCTGTCCTCCGCGCGGGCTGCCGGCGCGGCTAGGCAAGGGACGCCCGCGCGTCGCACTCTTGCGCAGTGCCCCGCTGCCGCCGCCCCGCCCTGCAGGTGCCCGCCCGGCGGCGAGCGCGGCGACGAGGCCCGGCGGCAGGGTCGCGGCCGCGGCGGCGACGATCCGCTCGGCGAGCTCGGCGGCATCCGGCTCGCGCTCACGATCGTCGCCGGCGGAATCGTCGTCGGGCGGCGGCGCGTCCGCCGGCGGCTCGGGCGGCGCATCCGCCGACTCGGGCGGTGCCGGAAGCCGGGTCGCGCGCGGCAGCAGCACCAGCCGCGCGGCGGTTGTGAGATCGGCCTCGGTCGGCCCGTCGGAACCCGCGAGGCCGCGCGCCGCACGGATCGCGAATACCGCCGCCCGCGCCGAGTCGACCCCGAAGTCGAACGCGGTCGCGCACAGCGTCGCCACCGCGTCGGCTGCCGGCGGCGATGCGGCGGGCGGCGACACGGAATTGGCTTCGGCGGACAGTCGCGCCGGCAGCGTCAGCCATAGTGCACACCGTTCCGCGAGCGCGGCGGGAACGGCCTCGTCGCCCTCGCCTTCGTCGAACAGGACCAGCCGCACGTCGCCCGAGTCGAGCGCGGCCGCGAGCCGGCCCGCGAGCGCGGCGTCGAGCCGTTCGGCCATGGCGACGACGATTGTCCCTCCTGCGGCGTCGGCGAGCAGGCCCCGTGTCGCAACCGGCCGGCCGGAAGCGAGCGTCGCCGTCAGGTCGATGCCGCCGAGCAGCCGGTCGTCATCGACGCCGAGCGGCAGGCGGGTGACCGGCGCTGTCGCTGCCGCCCGGTAGGCGGCGAGCCAAGCGTCGCGAGCCGGACCCGCCGGGCTCCGCACGACCGCCCCGCCGAGTCGGCGATCGGACGCGAGCAGGCGCGCGGCAAGCATCGGGTCCGCCCACGCGCCGGACGCGTCCGGCGCATCAGCCCACGCGCCGGGCGCGTCCGCCGTCACGCCGCCGTCTTCGCCCGCTGGTCGCCCATGAAGACGTCGCCCATGAACACGTCGGCGACGGCCCGGTCGATGCGCGCGGTCGAGCCCGAGTCGTCGAGCGGGTTGCGGCGCAGCCGGTGGCGCAGCGCGCTTCCCGCGACCGCGATCAGGTGGACGGCATCGACCGCATCGTCGCCGTCGAGCGCGGCGCTCGCGCGGGCGGCGCGCAGCATCGTCAGCTCGCCGCGCAGTCCGTCGGCACCGACCGCGATACACAGCCGCGACGACAGCGCGAGGACGCCGTCGTCGACCTTGATGGCCGGCAGCAAGGCACGCGCGGCGACGATCTGCGCCCGCACCGTCGCATCGGCCGCCGCCCACTCGGCGGCGAACGCGGCGGGGTCACGGTCGAATGCGTCACGCCGCTTGACCACGGTGATGCGCTCGGCAAGGTCGGCGGGCGTGCGCACCTCGACCGACAGTCCAAAGCGGTCGAGCAGCTGGGGGCGCAGCTCGCCCTCCTCGGGGTTGCCGCTGCCCACGAGCCCCACGCGCGCCGGGTGGCGGACGGACAGCCCCTCGCGTTCGACGAGGTTTTCGCCCGACGCCGCGACGTCGAGCAGCAGGTCGACGATGTGATCCTCGAGCAGGTTGATCTCGTCGATGTACAGGAACCCGCGGTTTGGCGCGCGCGAGCAACCCGGACTCGAAGCGCTTGATGCCCTGCGTCAGCGCCGCCTCGAGGTCGAGCGCGCCGACGACGCGGTCCTTGCTCGCGCCGAGCGGGAGGTCGACGAACGGCACCGGCGCGTCGGCGGCGTCGCCGTCAGCGGCGAGCGGATCGGCACCGTAGGCGTCGCGGGCGTCCGGATCGGCGTTGAACCGGCTGCCGGCGACGACGCGGATCGGCGGCAGCAGGCTGGCGAGCGCACGGACGGCGGTCGACTTGCCGGTGCCGCGGTCGCCGAACACCATCACCCCGCCGATACGCGGGTCGACCGCGGCGATCAGCAGCGCGGTCTTCATCTCCTCCTGACCGACGATGGCGGAAAACGGAAACAGCTTGCTCATGGCAGACGGTGTAGCACGCCGGGGGCCTGCGCCAAGGGGCGGTGCCTCCCGTACGAAGACCCCCTACCCCACCGCGCGGCGGTACAGGTGCCACGTCGCGTGGCCCAGGATCGGCATCACCACCGCCAGCCCGACGAATGCCGGCAGCGCGCCGAGCACCAGCCCGCCGACAACGATCAGGCCCCACGCCGCGATCACAACCGGGTTCGCCGCGGCCACCCGGACCGAGGTCACGATCGCCGTCGGCAGCGACACCGCACGGTCGAGCGCGAGCGGGAACGAGAAGGCGGCGATCACGAGCGTAACCGCGGCGAACATGAAGCCGACGAGATTGCCGACGACGATCAGCCGGAGCCCCCCCGCGGTCCCGAACACGGCGCGCAGGAATCCGTCGATCCCGCCCATGCTGCCCGGTCCCATCGCCCAGCGCTCGATCGCCAGTGCGCTCGCGAGCCACGCCGCGAACAGCACCGCGAGGATGACCCCCAGCCCGACGATCGTGCCGAGCGACTTCGCCTTCAGCACGTCGAAAACGTGCGTCCAGTTGGTGTCGAGCCCCGCCTCGCGGCGCCGGCTGAGCTCGTACAACCCGACCGCGGCGAGCGGCCCGACGAGCGCAAAGCCCGAGATCATGGGGAAGATCAGCGGGACGACGTCGTTGCCCTGCGCCGCGCGCGCCGCGATCAGCCCGACGGCGGGATAGATCAGCGTCAGCAGGACGAGGTAAGTCGGCATCAGCTGGAAATCGTCGATCCCCCGGCTTAGCGCCGCGCGCAGGTCGGCGAGCGTCAGGTGGCGAACGATCGGAGCCGCGGCGGCAGAAGCGGCCGGGGTCATCGTCGGGGCGAGGCTCATCGTCACAGCTCCTCAAGGACAAGGGGCGGAGCGCGTGGGCGGTCGATCCGAACGGCGGAACTGGACCGCGTCGCGAACTCGTCGATTACGCGTCAGTCTGTAGCGGATCGCACTACTTGTCGAGATGCGTTTACCACGGCGACACCCTCACGGCTGCACGCTGCAGCCGTGACTTCGGGAGTCCGCCGATGCGAACCGTTGCCGTCGTCGCCGCGCCTGGCTTGCGGGTCGCCGCCGCTGCGCCGCTGACCGCGTGCCCCTCGCCCGCGTCTGCAACTCGCGGCTGACCGGCCTGACAGCGGGCTATGCGGCGTGAGTGAAGCGGTTCCGCTGACTTGACGCCGGCGGGAGCCGCGGTGAGGAGACGGCAGCCGGAGACCTGCAATGACCCAACCGTTCGCCTATCCCGATGCCACCGTCACCTGCCACGGCGACCTCGCCGTACCCGCTGGGAGCGCGCGGGCTCCCGGGATCGCGGTCTTCGCCAACATCGGCGGAGTCGGCGATCACACCCGCCGCTGGGCCGACCGTATCGCCGACGAGCTCGGCTACCTCGCGCTCGCCGCCGACACCTACGGCGAGGGCGCGGTGCCCGATGGGTTCCCGCAGGGGATGGCGTGGATCGAGACGTGGCGGAAGGACACGCCCGGCCTCGTCGCGCGCGGGCGCGCGGCGCTGACCGCGCTGGCAGCGCATCCGCGGTGCGACGGGCGGCTGGCGGCGATCGGCTTCTGCTTCGGCGGAGCGGTCGTGCTGGAACTCGCCCGGGCGGGAACGCCGGGCATGGCCGCCGGGGTCAGCTTCCACGGCGCGCTGCAGACCACCACCCGGGTCGGCCTCGGCGGCATCCCGGCAAAGCTGCTCGTCTGCCACGGGGCGGAAGACCCACTGGTCGATTATGCCGCGCTGACCGCCTTCCTCGCCGAAATGCGCGATGCCGATGCCGACTGCCAGACGCTTGCGTTCAGCGGCGTCGTCCACGCCTTCACCAATGCGGCGCAGGACGGCAGCATGAGCCCCGCGCTCAAGTTCAACGCGGCCGCCGACCGCCGTTCGTGGCGCGCGATGGCGGCGCACTTCGCCGAGGTGTTCGGGTAAGCTTTGTAGGATTGCTCCCGAAGCTACAGCCCCTCGCCCTCGATCCAGTGCGCCTGCGCGAGCCGCCGGGCGACGGTCCACACCTGCACGCGGATGTCGGGAACCGCGACGATCTCCCAGAACGCCCCGCGCGTCATCGGGCCGAGCGCGAACAGCCGCGGATGCGCGACCCCGTCCGCACCGATCAGCTGCGACTGGGCGTTGACGTCGAGGCCAAGGCGCGCCGCGTCGGCGCGCGCATGGCCGGCGGTAATGAGCGACAGCAGCACCGGCTCGGACGACCGCGCGAGGTCGCCCTGCGGCCCGGTGCAGTTGACGATCCGGCGCACGCGGACCGTGGTATCCGCCGCCGCCCCGCGCGGACGGTACGTGACGTCGACGCCGCTGCCATCGGGCGTGTACGCGCTCGGCTTGCCGCCGACGATCGTCAGCTGTCCGCGGGCGATCATCGCGTCGATCTTCGCGGCGACCGCGGGCGCGAGACGATGGCGGTGGACATCCCACCACGGCCGCAGGTGGCGCAGGAATCGGCCACGCTCGTCCTCGCTCGCCGACAGCCACAGGCCCTGCGTGAACGGGCGGAGCTCGTCGACCGCGGCGCGCCAGCCGATGCTGCGCGCGCGCGAACGGACGCCGGCGAGGAGTGTGGAGGCGACCGTCGTCGGCTTCTCGTTCATCTCGGCGTGCTCGCCCGGCCGGCTCGGCGACACGTGCGGGCGCGGCAGCAGGCCGCGGCGCGACAGCGCGACGATGCGGCCGGCGAATCCCGCCGCATCGAGCGACAGCGCGACGTCGACCATCGTCAGCCCGGTCCCGATCAGCAGCACGGTGTCGTCGGTGCCGAGCCCCGCGACGACCGCCGGGTTCCACGGGTCGGGCGCGTAGACGTCGCCCGGCAGGGCGTCGGGACGCAGCCCCGGCGGCGCGTGCGGCGGCAGGTTGCCTGCCGCGACGACGAGGGCGTCGACCTCGAGCCTGTCGCCGTTCGCGAGCACGACGGTGACGCCGTCGTGGCGCACTTCCGCGGCGATCGCTTCGTCCTGCACCAGCGTCAGGCGCTCGCCGGCGCGGGCGGCGCTGCGGTCGAGCAGTTCGCCGAGGTAGTCGCCGTACCGCTGCCGCTGGACGAAGCTGTCGCCACCGCCCAGGCCCCGCGCGGTGCACCACTCGGCGAAGTGCGCCGGGCGGTCGGACAGCGCGCTCATGTTGCCGGCGCGGACGTTGAGCAGGTGCGACGGGTGCGGGGCGGTGTATGCGGTGCCGCGGCCGAATACCGGGCGGCGCTCGACCAGCGTCGCGTGCGGCCCGCCGTGACGCAGCAGGTTGATGGCGAGCAGCGCGCCGGAGAAGCCCGCGCCGACGATCGCGACGGATTTGTAGATCACCGCGCCAGTGGCCCATGCGTCATTTGCGGCAGGACGTGACGCGCGAACAGGTCGGCTTCGGCCGCGTGGGGGTAGCCCGACAGGATGAACGCCTCGATGCCGAGCCGCTGGTATGCGGCGAGCTTCGCCAGCACCTGGTCGGGATCGCCGACGATCGCCGCGCCGCAGCCCGAGCGCGCGCGGCCGATGCCGGTCCACAGATTGTCCTCGACATAGCCCTCGTTTCCAGCTGCCCCTGACGCCATCTCGCGCAGTTCGGCCTGGCGGCGGACGCCTTCGCTGGTCGCGTCTAGGCTCTTTGCGCGGATCGCGTCGCCGGTCGCGGCGTCGAGCTTGCTCAGCAGGCGACTGGCGGCGGAGCGTGCCTCGGCCTCGGTGTCGCGAACGACGACGTGGACGCGGTAGCCGAACTTCAGGGTGCGCCCGTGCGCGGCGGCTCGCGTGCCCATGTCGGCGATGATCGCCTGAACGGCGGGCATCGTGTCGGGCCACATCAGGTAGACGTCGGCGGCGCGCGCCGCGGCGTCGCGCGCGTCGGGGCTGAGGCCGCCGAAGTACAGCGGCGGACAGGTGCCCGACACCGTCGTGATACCGGGTGGGTCGACCGCGAAGTCGTAGTGCTCGCTGTGCACCTCGGTCCGCTGCCCGCCGAGCAGCGACTTCAGCGCGAGCATCACCTCGGCCGTGCGCGCATAGCGCGGCGCGCTCGCCAGCGTCGCGCCCGGCACGTCGGACGAGATGATGTTTACCGTCAGCCGCGACGTGTCGCGCCCCGGCACTGCCCCGAGGATGCGGTCGAGCGTCGCGATCTGGCGCGCGAGCTGCGGCGGCCACGCCTCCCCCACCCGCACCGCCATCAGCAGCCGAATGCGCCGCGTCAGCACGCCGATCGCGGCGGCGAAGGCGGTCGTATCGATGCCGAGCGCATAGCCGCTGGGCAACAGGATGTTGTCGAAGCCGCCGGTCTCGGCCGCCAGCACGATGTCGCGGCAGTGCGCCCAACTCGACTTCAGGAGCGGATCGGGGACACCCAGCAACTCATAGTCGTCGTCGCACAGCGCCGAGAACCAGCTGACCTCGCAGCCCTGCGAAGGGTTGGCCATTACGGCAGCTTCGCGCCGAGGCTCGCCTCGAGGATCGCGTACCACTCGGCGCGCTCGAAGCGGACCTTGAAGGCGTCCGCGGCCTCGGCGATGCGCCGCGGGTTCTGCGTGCCGACGATCGGGATCGGCCGCGCCGGGTGCGCCATCAACCACGCATACGCCACCGCCGCGCGGCCGACGCCGTACCTGTCGGCGTGGGTGTCGAGCGCGACGCGTACCGCCGTCGTCCGGTCGTCGGTCGCGTCGTTGCCGCCGAGCCGCCCCTGCCCAAGCGGCGACCACGCGAGCGCCGCCATGCCGTACTTCATCACGCGGTCCATCGTCCCGTCGAACAGCGGCGCGGGGACGAGGGGGGAGAACTCGAACTGTGACGCGACGAGCGGGATATTGAGGTAGGACGCGAGCACGCCGGTCTGTGCGGGCGTGTGGTTCGACACGCCGACACTGACGATCTTACCCTGCAGCACCAGCTCCTCGAGCGTCGCCGCGACGTCGGCCGGATGGGCGAGCAGGTCGGGGCGATGGATCTGCCACAGGTCGAGGCGCTCGGTCCGCAAGCGCTTCAACGACGCCTCGACCGCTTCGACGATATATTCGGGCGACGAGTCGTACGGCACGCCCATGCGGATGCCGCCCTTGCCCGCGAGCACCATCCGGTCGCGCAGCTCGGGAGCCTCGGCGAACACCCGCCCGAGCAACACTTCGGCCGCGCCGAACGGCTCGCCGTTGTCGGGGCCGTAGATGTCGGCGGTGTCGAACAGGGTGATGCCCGCCTCGAACGCCGCCTCGACCCGCTCGCGCGCGGCGTGGACGTCGTCGCCGGCAAAGCGCCACATCCCCCATGCGAGCGGGCTGACGAGCATGCCGGACTTGCCGAGCAGGCGGGGTTCGGGCGACAGGATGATCTCGGTCATGGACGGGTATTTGGCACAGTGAGCACACGAATGGGAGACACGATCCGCTGGGGCATCGTCGGCACCGGCATGATGGCGCTCGAGCATATCGCCAACCTGCGGCTGACGCCGGGCAGCGTCATAACCGGGATGGTCGATCCCGAGCCGGCGTCGATAGCGCGTGCTCAGGCGGCGGTGGGCGGTGAGGTCGCGGTGTTCGCGTCGCCCGCCGACCTCGCCTCGAGCGGGACGGTCGATGCCGTCCTCGTCGCGTCGCCGAACTTCACCCACCATGCCGTGCTGCAGCCGCTGCTCGACGCGCGGCTGCACATCCTGTGCGAGAAGCCGCTGGCGACGACACTGGCCGACGCGCGCGACGTCGCCGCACGGGTGGCGGGCTACGACAAGGTGTTCTGGACCGGCATGGAATACCGCTTCATGCCACCTGCAGCCGGGTTCATCGCGCAGGTGCACGGCGGCCGCGTCGGCGCGCTCAAGATGCTGTCGATCCGCGAACACCGCTTCCCGTTCCTCGTCAAGGTCGGCGACTGGAACCGGTTCAACGCCAACACCGGCGGGACGATGGTCGAGAAATGCTGCCATTTCTTCGACCTGATGCGCGTGATCGTCGGCAGCGAGCCGGTGCGCGTATTCTGTTCGGGCGGCGTCGACGTCAACCATACGCAGGAGCGCTACGACGGACAGGTCCCCGACATCATCGACAACAGCTTCACGACAGTCGACTTCGCGGGCGGGGTCCGCGCGATGCTCGACCTCAGCATGTTCGCCGACGGCGCGGAGAACCAGGAGGAGATCGTGGCCGTCGGCGACGCGGCGCGCCTCGACGTGCTGATCCCGACGGGCGAGATCGTCTTTGCGCCGCGCGTCGGCTTCATGAACCCCAAGCGCGTCGAGCGGACCCGTGTCGCCGTCGATCCGGCCGCGCTCGCCGCCGGGCAGCATCACGGCGCGACGTTCTACCAGCACGCGGCGTTCGCCCGCGCTGTCCGGGGCGACGGGCCGGTGCTCGTCACCGCCGACGACGGCCTGCGCGCCGTCGCGATGGGACTGGCGGCGGAAACCAGCGCGCGCGAGCACCGCGTCGTCGAGATGGCAGAGCTGGGGCTGTAAGGTCGGAAGGGCAATGCTGGCGAATGCCGGCATCCACGGTCATGCCGGAACGCAAACTTTGTCCCCTCGCCCGAAGGTGGATGCTGGCGTGCGCCAGCATCACCCGCGCCTCTTCGAAACTGTGACCCTGAAGTGACAGCCAGCGGCTAACATCGCCGTTCCCGCCGCGCCGAATTGCTTTCGTGACGGTGCCGCGCCAAAGCGCCGGACGCGATCGGGTTCGGCAGGGCGGCACCGCCCAAACCGCCGGTCATGGGGAGGATTACATGCCGTTGCGCCCGATCATGCTTGC
>Ga0123336_10002541_pt1 | contig 15793 bp, 15 predicted proteins | sample SSSSmetaG_FD_96466 | JGI IMG/M metagenome (GOLD analysis project Ga0123336, IMG submission 96466) | Glacier valley bacterial and archeal communities from Borup Fiord, Nunavut, Canada, to study Microbial Dark Matter (Phase II) - ​SSSS metaG | ecosystem: Environmental > Aquatic > Freshwater > Ice... | reverse complement strand
GCCTGTCCAACAGGACGCCGCTCGCGATGGTCTTCAAATTGCTTGAATGCGCCCAGAAAAGCTGGCGTCGTCTCGATGGTCACAACCAATTGCCAAAACTCGTTCTCGGTATAACATTCGGTTAGGGGATCGAGGTCATCGCCAAACCGGCTGATCTTCAGCCCATAACCTTCGCCGCCTGACCGCCCTGATCGTCACCAAAATCTAGCGATAGCCCTTGGAGTTCCGCATGAACGCTTCCCCCCGCCTCTCGCTGTCGATCGCGACCGGAGCCTATGACCGCGTCCAGGCGCTGCGCGACGGTCGCGTCACGATCGAAGGCTGCGACCATACCTTCCTGGTGGCGCACCAGGAGCAGATTTTTCTGCGCGGCTTCCACAGTGCCGAATACGATGTGTGCGAGCTATCAATGAGCTCCTACATGATCTCGGTGTCGCGCGGGAAGAACGCATACGTCGCGGTGCCGGTGTTTACCTCACGGCTGTTCCGGCACTCCGCCATCTACATCAACACCGCGGCGGGAATCGTGCTGCCAGAGGATCTCGCGGGCAAGGCCATGGGCGTGCCGGAATATCAGCTGACGGCCGCACTGTGGTGCCGCGGCCTCCTTGATGACGAATACGGGGTGCCGCCCTCCGCGATGCGTTGGTTCCGCGGCGGCCTGCACCAGACCGGACGTGTCGAGAAGCTTACGCTCGACCTGCCGCCGGAGATAAAAATCAGCGACATCGGCCCTGACGACACGTTGAATGAAATGCTCTGCACGGGTGCCATCGATGCGTTGATCACGCCGCGCACACCGAAAGCGTTTCTAGAGGGCGATCCGCGAGTCGCACGGCTGTTCCCGGATTATCGCACCGACGAGAAGGCCTATTTCCGTAAGACCGGCGTCGTCCCCATCATGCACGTGCTCGCCATCCGACGCGAACTCGTCGAACGCCATCCCTGGCTGGCGAACGCGGTGGCGGACGCTTTCGTCACTGCGAAGAAACTTGCGGTCGAGGCCTTTTCGGACGTCTCCGCTCTCCGCGTCACGCTGCCCTGGTTCGCCGCCGAACTCGACGAGACGCGCGCCTTGATGGGTCCCGATTTCTGGCCCTATGGCGTCGAGCCCAACCGCAAGGCGCTGTCAATGATGATCGACTACGCTTATCGCCACGGCACGGTGAACCGCAGGCTGCGACTGGATGAAATTTTCGCCCCATCGACTTTGATCGAACCAAAGATTTAGCTGTCGGGACATTTGACGGTAAGCGATCATTATCGGCGCGGTCCAATTTGTCCGTGCTGACTAGTTGTGAAGTTTCAATAGGTTGTCCATTCGATCTGACTGCGAGAAGCTGGTTCTGTGACGAATAAGTTTTATCGGAGGGATCGAATGGACTATCACCAGGATGCCCGACTTACGATTCATAGTCGAGAGCAGTTGGCGGTCAGTGTTGTGGAACAAGGTCTGACGTTGAAGCAGGCTGCGGCCAGCTTACACGTCAGCGCGAAGACGCCGGCTAAGTGGGTTGTGCGGTATCGCGAAGCCGGAGCAGCCGGTCTGGGCGACCGTTCGTCGCGCCCGCGCTGCTATCCACGGACCACATCCTCTCTTTAACAAGAAAGGGTTTTGGCCCTTCGCCTGCTGCGTCACAACGGCGGTCTGATCGCGCTGGCTCTGGGCCTGAGCCGGGCTACACTCAGCCGAATCCTGCGCCGCAACGGGATGAAGCGGCTCAAGTCACTGGATCCGCCGCCGCCTATGGTGCGTTAGAAGCACAAGCGACCCGGCGACCTGATCCACTTCGATATCAAACGGTTGGCACGCATCGTCCAACCCGGCCATCGCGTCCATGGCGACTACGCTCGCAAGACGACCGCTGCCGGTTATGAGTACCTGCATATCGCCATCGATGACCACAGTCGCATCGCCTTCGCCGCCATCCTGCCCGACCCGACCCACCGATCCTTTATCTTGTTCTTCCACATGACGCGCGCCCACTTCTCGCGCTTTGGCATCTCCTGCCGCCGCGTGCTCACCGACAACAATTCCTACTACCGCGACCACCGCTTCCAAACCCTCCTCTATCAACAGTGCGTCAAGCATCGCTTTAGCAGACCATACACCCCACCCACCAACGGTAAAGCCGAACGCTTCATTCAAACCACCCTGCGCGAATGGGCCTATGCACGCACCTACCAGAACTCAAATGAAAGAACCGATCAGCTCGACCCCCGGCTTCATGACTACAACTTCCACCGCCCCCATGCTAGCCTCAAACTCAACACACCAGTCTCCAGGGCAGGTCTGAATGAGAACAACCTCTCGACCCTCCACAAGGACTCACGTACACAACCTTATACCGTCATCGCCGGATGCCAGGTCCTGTCAGGCCTGCACCAATCGATCCCTTCCAGCAGCATCGAGAGCTGCGCACGAGTCAGCGAAACCTTGCCACTGTCGGCCTGCAACCACACAAACCGTCCGCGCTCAAGCCGCTTCGAGAATAGGCAAAGCCCATCGCCGTCGAACCACAACAGCTTGATCAAGTCACCGCGCCGCTCGCGAAAAGCAAAGACATGGCCGGAGAGTGGAGCCTGTTCAAGTGCCGTCTGCACCAGTGCGCTCAGCCCGGTAAAACCATGCCGCATGTCGGTCACGCCAGCCGCAATCCAGATCTGCGTGTTCGCCGGAAGTGCGATCGGAGACATCATGCCAGAAGGCGCCTGAGCACGGCCCGCAAGGTCCCGGTGTCCACCGAGCCCGCAATACGAATCGTGCCACTAGAGCATTTCTCTTTCAGCTATAGTCTCCCAGTCTTAGCCGGAACAATGCGTTTGCGTTGTTTGACGAGATAGTGGGGAGGATATCTGCGACGGCAGCGTGGAGCGCATCGACGGTCCTGGCCTGAGTCGCGCGCATCGCCTGCTTGAGTTTGGACCAAGCTTTTTCGATAGGGTTGCGGTCGGGCGAGTAGGGCGGCAAATAGAGCATCGAAGCACCGTAGGCCTCGATTCTCTGGCGTACGCCGTCGACCTTGTGGGCGCTGAGGTTGTCCATCACCACGACATGGCCTGAGCGCAGCTTCGGGCAGAGCACCTCATCGAGATACGCGAGGAAGATGTTGCAATCCGTAGCGGCCTCGACCGTTATGGCCGCCAGCATGCCGTTGTGGTCCACCGCGCCGAGGATGCGTAAGCATCTTCCAGTGACCGCCGGCTACGGCATCGTGAACGCGTTCGCCTCGCTGGGCCCGCGCATAGAGCCGAGTCATCTGCACCGAAACATCGCTCTCATCCATGTAGATCAGGTCCTCGGGCGCGACCTGGACGAGTTGATCGAAGAACTCTTTGCGCTTCTGACGGTTGGCTTCGGTGTCGCACTCGGTGGCATGGAGCGACTTTTTTTGAGCACAAGACCAAGCTTGCCCACAACGCGCCACAGATGGGCGATCGAGACCCGCTGGCCGGTTACACAAAGAGGGAAGGGCGCGGTTAGCTTTCGCTCACCGCGCCCTTCTGGTATCTCTACGTCCAGAATTATTTTGGCGTTACGCGGAACACGCCGCCCGGGTCTGCATCCTCGAGCATCCACAAGGCACCGTCGGGAGCTTGCTCAATATCACGAAGGCGGTGCCCGACATCCCAGCGTTCCGCAGGCTTGGCCGTCGAACCGGTAACGATAATGCGGTTGAGCGATGTGGTCCAAAGTCCGCTGACGAGAGCATTGCCCTTCCACTGCGGGAACATTGCCCCGCTGTAGAACATCAGGTTGCCCGCCGCGATCACCGGCGTCCAGTAGATGACGGGCTTCACCAGGTCCGACCGCGTGTCCGGGCTCGGGATCGGCACATTGTCTTTGTTCGCCGAGTAGGAGACCAGCGGCCAGCCGTAATTCTTGCCGGGCTCGATCAGGTTCAGTTCGTCGCCGCCGTTGGGGCCATGCTCCACTTCCCACAGATGTCCGTCGGGCGCGAAGGCCAAACCGTAGGGTGTGCGGTGGCCGCTGCTCCACGTCTCGGAGGGCGTCAGGTTCGGCCCGGGAAAGGTGTAGGTTCTCAGGACTGGCGCGGTCTTCGCCGCCTCGGTATTCATCGGCGGGTTAATGACGGGCACGGTGGGTGTGCCGACCTTGCCGGCCATCGGATTTCCTGCTGCTGGCTTTCCATCCAGCGTTAGACGCAGAATCTTGCCGAGCGGCTGGTTCGGGTCCTGGGCTGGAGTCATCCGCTGCCGATCGCCAGAGGTCAGGTACAAATAGTTACCGTCCGGCGAAAAGGCGACCTGCGCGCCGAACTGTCCGCCGTTACCCCGCTCGCCGTCGCGCCAGATCACCTTCAGATCGTCGAGACTTGCTGTATCGGCTCCGAGCTTTAGCTCAGCTTTGGCAAGCGCCAGGCTCGAACCACCAGGCTCGCCCGGCTCCGAGTAGGTCAGATAGACACTGTGATCCTGGGCATAGTGCGGCGAAAGATAGACGCCGAGCATGCCGCCCTGTTCCGTGTGCAGGACGGCTGGAACATTCGCTACCTTTGTCTTGGCACCCTCCTGCGTGACCAACCAGAGAGCGCCAACCTTCTCCGTAATCAGCATCCGGCCATCAGGCAGGAAAGCAATCCGCCACGGCAGGTCGAGGGTGGTTACCTGAGTCATGGTAAAAGGCAAGGTGGCTTCGGGCTTCTGCTCGCCCGCATTGATCTGCGCGTTTGCCTTGGTCGCCGCTAGGACGAGAAAAAGGCTCGCGATTGTTGAAGGCTTCATTTCGTATTCCCTCGGTATGGATAGGTTGGTCGAGATCCGAAACCAATAATTAATCGATTTACTGGCAAATAACTCTAACTTGAGCTTCTGTCGAAAATGGCTGGAATCCACAGTGTCCTTATACCATTCAACCTGCGCGTCTGGCTCCGGAGGGTTGACACCCAAGCGCGGGAAGAGTGCGGGCACGGACTTCACAGGTTGAACAGTTCCCTCAGCCGTTTCGTCTGATTTCGGCTGACCGGGATCTCGGTCTTCTTCGGATCGTCCATCCGTAGCTGGTAGCCGGATTTGAACTACGGCACCACCTCGCGGATGTGTTGGATATTGACCACAAACGAGCGGTGCACCCGCCAGAACATTTCCGGTTCGAGTTCATCCATCAGCTCCTCGGGGGTCCGGCAATTCGATTGGTCCTCAACGGTTGACGTATTGACGGAGATGGCGCCGTTCTTGATCGATGCGAAACAGATGCCTTTGTAGTTGACGAGCAGGAGCCGATCCTGCGTCTTCACGACCACCTTGCCCGCCCCGTTCTTTGGCGCAGGAGAAGTCGCTTCCCGACGGTGTTGCGCGCATCGCCACCCGCGTCATCGAAAGTGCCGTCGCGAAACCGTCGCTGCCAAAGTAAAAGCTTGTCAAAGCAACAAAACCGCACCGCAGGTTTGCGTCAGTTCAGAACGCATTCGCCTGAGGTAAGCAGGTAGGTATGTGGGGTAGGGCTATAGGAAATAAATTCGCCTGCTTTGATCGCTGCTGGGCGTGAGCTGACCGTGCCATGACACGCTCTCGAAACCACGCGGTTTGAAAGTAAGGAGCTCGCGTGACATCGATCAAACCTGTCGCCAGCGAACGAAGGCTTCGCCAACCCTTGCGCCTGCATGACCGACTCGAGTTCGTGTACCTCCTTTACGCAGGATTGCCACATTGCGGTGGGCCACTCTTATCTTGTCGGCACTCGCCGGATATAAGTTGAAGTCAACCGCGGCAACAACTTGCCCGCGTTGGTTGTGGACTGGAACTGCGACTTCGACAATTCCTTCGAGCTGCTTTGAATGTGTCAGGGAATATCCTTCGGAGCGAACTTGTTGAAGCATGCGCTTAGAGCTGAGGCCTCGGTAGTCGTTTTCTTCGTAAATGCCACGCGATTGCTGCTAGCCAGATAACGATCGAGCTCTGCTGCCGACAGACCTGCAAGTAGCACCTCCCGGAGAGACGTTGCATGGGCAGCCACGCGCCAATCGATCCTTGTCGCCACTTGAAAAATGCCTTTTGATGGCGCCCTCGCGACGAAAACGACTTCATCGTAATCAAGAACTGCGAAACTGGAAGATGCTTCTGTCAGCTCTGCAATGCAATTCAATGCTGGCTGAACGATGTCTTCGACACCTAACAAGTCAAGATAACTGAACCGTAGGTCGAGCAAAGCTGGCTGCACGTAAAACGGTTCACCTTCAGAGCCCACGTAGCCCAAATCTTGTAACGTCATCAAGAACCGACGAGCGGCAGCGCGGCTGATCCCCATTTTGGCCGCAATGTCGACGGCACGTAAGGGAGGAGAATTGCAGCTGAAGGCCCGAATGACCAGCTAACCACGATCAAGAGACTCAGAGTGATAAGCATTCGCTTCTGGCTTTGCGGGCGCCATGGTGTCTTCGGCGAATTGCGAGAATTTCGTCATAAGTTTTTTTGGCAAGAAGCCTAATGAGGTCGCAACTGTCGCGGCGCATGTAGCCCTCAATCGGGGCCGACTATGTTTGTATCCTCTTACAAAAACTCCTGCCCGCGGACTCAACGTGATTTAGGTTGTTATCCGCCAGCCGACTTGCCCGGAAAAAAACCGCACGTCGACCCACTTCCGCCACTCCCGACACGAGAAGCTCAACGGAGCGGTCTTCTCCTCGCCGTGAGTTTGACTCCGAGAGAATGACGCGTTATTGTTTACACGATCATGTAAAAGCTCGCCAGGCTTTACTCACGGAGGAAAGATGGAATTCGAAACATTGCGCCTCGAGACGGATGAGGGCGTCACGACAATCACTCTAAACCGCCCTGCTAAGCGAAACGCGATGAGCCCTCAATTGCATGAAGAAATGACGACGGCCCTTGAACACCTCCGCTACGACGCCGCAACGAGAGTTGTCGTGTTCACGGGAGCGGGGCAAGCGTTCTGCGCAGGTATGGACTTAAAAGAATACTTCACAGATCTCAAGAGTAAGCCGGACGAATTTGAACGCATCAGTCGTTTAGCCGTGGAGTGGCGCGGACGGACTTTGCGTTATTATCCAAAGCCAACGATAGCGATGATTAATGGCTATTGCTTTGGAGGCGCATTTTCCATCGTTGAAGGCTGCGACCTTGCCATCGCAGCAGAGGAAGCAACCTTCGGACTGTCGGAGATCAACTTCAAATTGTTTCCCGGAGGCTCGGTAAGCAAATCCTTGGCCAATCTTCTTCGCCCGCGTGACGCCTTATGGTACGGTTTGCTGGGACGCCCATTTAACGGCAAACAGGCCGCTGAGATGGGCTTGATCAACATAGCTGTCCCCCTTGTAAGTCTCCGCGAGGAGACAATGAGCATCGCGCGCGAGCTCGCCAGCAAAGATCCGTTCGCTCTCAAGGCCACCAAGGATGGGTACCGCCACTCCCTCGAAATGTCTTGGGACGCGTCTATTAGCTATGCTTTCGCCAAAGAGATGGAGTTAGTCGTCCGCCAGAACGATGCATTCCGAACCGAAGGGATCGGTGACTTCCTAAAAGGAAAATATAAGCCGGGCCTGGAGAGCCACGATCAGGTGAGCAAAGACGCTGCCACCCCAACTCGACAAGAGCGGGAGCCCCGATGAGCAGCCCTTTACGTGGCGTTCGGGTCATTGACCTGGGCACCGTGATAACAGCGCCTCTTGCTGGAATGATGCTTGGTGACTTCGGCGCCGACGTGATCAAGGTGGAGCGTCCGGAAGGCGATCCTTTCCGAGGGTCTCATGGAGGGAGCTACAGCCCCACTTTCATCGCATATAACCGCAACAAGCGAAGCGTGGTGTTAGATCTGACCGTAGAGCGGGACCGGAACGCCCTTCTTGAGATGATCGACAATGCCGATGTTCTCCTGGACAATTTTCGGCCTAAGGTCCTCGAGAAGCTGGGACTGGCACCGGATAAATTGCGCGGTCGTAACCCACGTTTGATCCAGTGCTCAATCACCGGGTTTGGAACATCAGGGCCATATCGCGACAGACCAGCATTTGACGCAGTCGGCCTAGCGCTAAGCGGACTTGCGAGTCTTCTCGTTGACCCATCTGCACCCGAGTCCACTGGTCCGACGATCTCAGACAACGTGACAGGTATGCAGGCATGCTGCGCAATTCTGGCAGCATTGGTTGAGCGAAATGCAACCGGAAAAGGACGTCGCATAGAAGTAAACATGTTGGAGGCGACAATGGCTTTTGCCCCGGATGCTTTTACCGGCGTCCTGCGCGGTGGCCAGAAGCCGGATCGATTGACGCGCGCTGCAAACTCCCAATCATTCGTGTTCCGGTGCAAGGATGGCGCAACTTTAGCAATCCATCTTTCGGCACGCGACAAATTCTGGTTGGCTTTAATTGAGGCAATCGACGCCTCAGAGCTCAACTCGGACCCGAGGTTCTCATCCCACGTCGGCCGCGCGCAAAACTACAAAGTTTTGCGAACTGAGCTAAGTTTAATATTTCTAGGTCGATCCAGAGCAGACTGGTTGGAACGACTAACTAGAGCCGAAGTCCCGGCGGCGCCGTTGTTGAATATCGAAGAGGCGCTTTTAGATCAGCAAGTGCAAGCCCTTGGAACTATTGTCGAGATGCGTCATCCCACTGAGGGAGAGGTCCGCGGTATCGGTTGCCCAGTCCTAATCGACGGCGAAAGACCTCGTGCCCAGATGTTGGCGCCGCCCACGCTTGGCGAGCATACAAACGAGATCCTAGCGATGGGTTTTGGGCGACTCGGGTCAAGCAAAATAAAGGTGGGGCAACGTTCAAGCTCTCGAGAACAATAAAACTCGACCACTTAATTTGATTCAATGGCATCCGATAAACAAGACTCCAGAGAGGCTTTAGATGAATCCTACTATCGTGGACGTCAAGGACTTCATAGACAACAGATCGATGTCAATGTATCAATGGCTGCTCTTAGTTCTGTGTGTAATTGTCGCCGCCCTCGATGGGGTCGATACTGCAGCAATGGGCTTCATTGCTCCATCGCTGATGAAGGACTGGCAAATCTCACGAGTCGCCTTCGGCCCTGTGTTGAGCGCCGTTTTGTTTGGCTTTGCACTTGGGGCATGTCTGATAGGGCCTCTTGCTGATCGTGTGGGTAGAAGAAAAATTCTGATCTTTTCTGTTTTGTTGTTTGGGGGCTTCAACAGCCTGTGCTCATTGGCACAATCGCCGACTCAATTAATCTTCCTCCGGCTTCTTGCTGGGATCGGATTGGGCGCGGCCATGCCCACTGCGGCCACCTTGCTCTCCGAGTACGCCCCAACGCGGCTACGTTCTTCATTGATAACAGTCATGTTCGCAGGTTTTGCCCTTGGGTCAGGCCTTTCTGGTTTCATGGCCTCGTACCTTCTAAGAACATACAGCTGGCGCGACGTCCTTCTCGTCAGCGGCGTGCTTCCGATCTTAAGCCTCCCGCTTCTAGTGTGGTTATTGCCGGAGTCCGCGCGGTTTATGGCGGTCCAAGGTCGGTCCCCAAAAGATATCGCCCGGACGCTCAAGCGTGTTTGTGCTGCACGCTTCGGAGAAGATGTGTCATTTACCAGCCCAGAACCAAGCCTCACTGCCGGTCGACTTCCCGTACAACAGCTTTTCCGCGATGGCTTCGGTTTTCCGACGATCATGCTTTGGATTAGCTGCTTTATGGGCTTACTAATCGTCTATCTCGTTACCGGCTGGCTTCCGACGTTAATTAGTGACGCCGGGTATTCGGTACAAAATGCTGCTTCGATGGCAGCTGTATTTCAAATCGGTAGTATTCCGGGTGCCCTGCTGATTGGATTTTTAATGGATAGATTTGACAGTTCTAAAGTCGTGTCGATCGCCTATGTCCTTGGAGGTACCGCGATTTTTACCTTAGGCGTAAACATCTTGAACGCCGCGTGGTTGCCGGCCCAAGTCGCGTTCGCTGGGTTCTTCCTTGGGGGTGCTCAGACTGGGCTAAACGCACTAGCGCCTGGAATGTACCCCACGCGGGCCAGAGCGACGGGGGTGAGTTGGATGAACGGGGTGGGCCGCGGAGGTGCCATCTTAGGTTATTTGATTGGAGGCTTGCTGCTGTCTCTAGGTTGGCATTTTGGAGCAGTGTTCGCCGCTCTAGCCATGCCAGCTCTTTTTGCCGCAACGGCGATCCTCGCGAACCGCTACGCTGCTCGCGTGGCAGATTCGAAAGCGCTTCTACAATGTCAAGGGCAAGCGGCAGCTATCGCAGCGCCAAGTCTAAAAGGAAAGTAGGCCGGATATGAACAGCCAAGTAAATCCAAGCGTCGGGATTCGAGCATCAAAAGAAATGGGACCGGCTGGTGCACCAACATTGTTACTGCTCGGAGAGGCGGGCATCTCCGACTTCACCTGGCAGGCTGTCCTTGGTCCGCTAGCGGAACAATTCCGGATTGTCCTACCTCTCGATCACGGAGGCGCTTTCCCGACGAGCATCTCCGGTATTGCAAATGCTGCAATCGCTGCTCTCGATGAATCTGGCAGTACACGGGCACACATCGCTGGCTGTGGGTTAGGCGGAGTCGTGGCTCTATGGCTGGCGATTCATCGACCCGAACGGGTATCAAGGATTGCCGTGATTGGTGCGGTTGCTAATGCGGGCGATCCAGCGCGGCTAAAAGCAGTATCGGCACAGCTTCGGGCCGGTGAGAAGGCTGACGCCGCTAGTTCACTGATCAAAGGATGGCTGACGTCGGGGTTACGCGCTCGCGACTCCACCTTAGGGGATGCACTAAGCCTTGCAATAACCGCAAACGACGCAACATCCTTAGCCGATCTCTATGAAACGTATGCGGAGGCAGACCTGCGGGCGGATTTCGGGCGGATTGCTGCACCCACACTTATCCTTTTGGGTGAAGATGATCCCTTAGTCAATTCGTCTGACGTTAACGAAACTTCTTCCGCATTGCCGCAGGCGAAGGTTGAATGGATATCTAAAGCTGCGCACTTGCCGACACGAGAGCAGCCCGCTCGTGTAGTCCAAGCGCTTTTAAACCATTTCGGATCGGCGGCGACATTGGAGGCGGGTTTCCGCAGCCGGCGCATCGCGCTTGGGGATGCACACGTTGATAAAACGATCGCTGCCTTCACACCGTTTACTCAATCCTTCCAAGACTTCTTAACACGCTACTGCTGGGGCGAGGTGTGGACTCGGGGTGGCTTGAGCCGCCGAGATCGCTCATTAGTTACGATCGCAGCACTCGTTGCCCTAGGCGCAGAGCACGAGATTCCGATTCATGTTCGAGCCGGACTACGTCATGGATTGAAGGTCGAAGAATTTCCGGAGCTGTATGAACAACTAGCCCTATACACGGGCCTGCCTCGAGCGTTTGGCGCGCTCAACATTACGCAGAGGACGCTTCTCGAGGACGGCCATTTGGAAGTGAAGAATAACTTAGGAGGTAAGGCATGAAGACCAAATCATTCACCAACCCACCGGTTGAAATTGATTCTAAAGATCCAGTTTGTACCACGCCTTCAGGTGGCTCGCCGGAGGGCATGTCGCCAGGCTACGTTCTGTATCCAAAAGAGGGTCCAGCCCTCTGGTTTCACGAAGCGTTATTCTCAGTTAAGGCGCGATTGGGTGATACGGAAGGCCAATTCTCACTTTTCGACCAAGTCGCTCCAAAGGGGTTCGCGGCGCCGCCACACTTCCACTCTGCTGTGACCGATAGCTTCTACATCGTCGACGGCGAATTGGACTACGCCGTCGGCGACACAGTCTACTACGGCGTCACTACCGGCGGCTTCGTGTACATTCCACACTCTACAAGACACGAATTTCGTGTCGTGTCAGAAACTGCGCGTTTCCTGCTTCTGTGCACGCCAGGAGGATTTGAGGGGTATTTCGAGGATCTGGGAAGCCCTGCACAAGAATTCGATTTGCCACCAACAGGGCACAGGCACTTGCTAGGAAGTGATATTATTGGCGCGAAGCGGAGGTGGGGTGCCATGCCGACAAACGATCCCAGTCTACTTTGTCCAATGGAAGATAGAGCTAAACTAATGGAGAAGCAGCGGACAGTGCGCGTAGAATCGCATTCTCGACCGTTCCATTGGGTCTAATACACTGAGTGCGTCACGAACAGAGGCTGCGCGCCTTTCGCAATGGACATCCCGGCCGCCGTGGCGGTCGGGTTTCGCCAGAACCCGTCGGACCCCTGGAGACGTCATGGCCTAAACAGAAACCGATTTGCATTACAAGATCTGGGTGCTTTTCAGCTTTGCGGATCATTGCGGCACTAATCATTCTCGAACACGCTTCTCAAAAGCTTTTCGAGCTACCTTAAACCTTGTACCACTCCCACATTCAATACTGAGTGATGTGGACGGCGTACTGGAACTCGCAGCTCGACTACCCCTTCTACTGGGGCTGTTCTCTCATTCGCTGGCATTCGTCCTTTCCGGTGAAATGGCATTCGCTTATTTTCTTAGGCACGCGCCAAGCGATTTTTTTTCGTAAACAATGGTGGTAACCTCAATGCGATTCTGTGTTTTATTTTTCTCCTTGTTGCTGCGCTGGCCTCTGGTGGGATGAGCTTGATTGCTCTACTAATGAATCATCGAGCACGCGTGGAATAATGAACAAACATCTGAGTCAATTGCTTTAGGTTGCACAATTTTGGCCACAGACATGCGGCGTGGGCGAGATGGCGATCAGGCATCGTTCCATCTAAGCAGTCTGTTTATCACCACTCCGAGGTTAATGCGCAGGGAGTGTGCGGAGCTCGAATTAGGTTAGGAGGGCAACATGAACATTTCGGCTTTTGCCGGCGGCGTCCAGGCAGCGAGGTTTCTGGAATCGACGCATGGCCACTTAATCGAAAACCGCTGGTGCCCATCCCTTAGCGGGAAGACATTCGACGTTTTCAATCCGGGTGATGGTAGAGTAATCGCTCGCGTCGCAGATGGAGGAAGCGAGGATGTAGACCTAGCCGTAGCTTCCGCACGGCGAGCATTCGAGGGTGGGCCATGGAAGAAGATGCCACCGAATGATCGCGCGAAGTTGCTATGGCGTCTTGCAGACCTTCTCGAGATTGCGCGAGATGAAATTGGGTTGATAGAAACGCTCGACAACGGAAAACCTTTGCGGGTGTCGACGAACTTTGATGTGAACGGAGCTGCTGATCGGCTCCGCTACTATGCTGGCTTCGCGACAAAGCTCACAGGCGAGACAATGAGCGTCTCATTGCGCGGCGACCATCATGCGTTCACTCTTCGAGAGCCCGTCGGCGTGTGCGGACTGATCGTGCCATGGAATTTTCCATTGATGATGGCGGTGGCGAAATTAGCCCCGGCGCTCGCCGCAGGCTGTACGACAATCTTGAAGCCGGCAGAACAAACGCCGCTGAGCGCCCTCAGGCTAGGTGAGCTTATCCTTGAAGCCGGCTTCCCGCCGGGCGTCGTCAATATAGTAACGGGCTTTGGTGAAACTGGGGCAGCGATCACCGCGCATCCGGGCGTCGACAAAGTTTCTTTTACGGGATCTACCGACGTAGGCCGCTTGATTGTCCGCGCTGCGGCAGGCAATTTCAAACGTGTAACACTTGAACTTGGTGGAAAATCGCCGGTAATTGTGTTACCTGACGCAGACGTTGGGCGTGCAATCCCCGGCGTTTCAGAAGGCATCTTTCGTAATAGCGGGCAAGTTTGCGCCGCTGGTTCACGCGTTTATGCGCACGAAAAAGTATTCGACCAGCTTGTCCAAGGGATCGCAGAGTATGCAAAGAACCTGAAAGTTGGACCTGGAATAGAAGCTGGGACGGATCTCGGTCCATTAGTGTCGTTGGAACAGCAGGATCGCGTTACCGGCTTCATCGCAGCAGGTCTGCGAGATGGTGCGAGCATTCTCAGCGGAGGTGGTACCGTGGGCGACGCGGGCTACTTCGTGCAGCCCACGGTCCTCATCCACACACGTCCTGAGATGTCAGTTGTTCGAGAAGAGATCTTTGGTCCGGTACTTTGCGCTATGTCTTTCAATGACGATGACCTCGATAAGATTACAGCGGAGGCCAACGACACGCCCTATGGACTTTCAGCATATATCTGGACTCAAAATCTCTCGGCGGCGCACCGGCTCGTCTCCCAACTTAAGGCGGGTTTCGTTCGCGTAAACGGCGGGGGGTTAGATTCCGCACTCCCATTTGGCGGCGTCAAGCACTCAGGATGGGGTCGTGAGAATGGCCGAGAAGGAATCGAAGCTTATACCGAACTTAAGTCAGTCATAATGTCAGTTTAAGCTGCGAGAACTTGTTCACGCTGGCGTTTGCTGCACAAGTAATCCCGACGCAAGGAGAAAACAGACATGAACCCCGATGACCAAACCTTTCCGTTGCTTACCGCTTGCTTACCTGAGCACCGTACAGCGTATTATGGCGGGAAATGGCAAGATCCGAAGAATGCACAGATGATCGAGCAGTTCAGCCCTGGATCGGGCGAGTCACTTGGACACGTAGCGAATTGTGGCTCCTCCGACGTTTCTGCCGCCGTCGAGAGTGCGAAGAAGGCTTTCAAGACATGGAAGGACGTTGTGCCGCTCGAGCGGGCAAAGTTGTTAAGAGAGGTCTCAAAGGTGCTTCGCAAGCATGCGAAGGAACTGGCAATGATCGATGCGGCTGACTGCGGAAACCCCGTCACGGAAATGGTCGGGGATGCTGAAATGGCAGCCGCACAAATCGATTTTTTCGCTGGATTGGTCACAGAAATGAAAGGTCAATCCGTTCCGATGGGGGCTGGCCGCTTGAATTTCTCAGTTCGCGAGCCGCTGGGTGTCGTTGGGCGAATTGTTCCGTTCAACCACCCCCTTATGTTTACCGCGGGCAAGGCCGGCGCGCCTTTGGCCGCGGGGAATACAGTGGTAATGAAACCGCCGGAGCAGGCGCCATTGTCGTCGCTGCGGCTAGCCGAGCTGATAGATGGTATTCTTCCAGCTGGCGTCTTCAATGTAGTACCCGGTGGAGGAGAGGCTGGAGCAGCTTTAGCAAGTCATAAGGATGTCGCCAAAATTGCACTTATCGGGAGCGTTCAGACCGGTAAAGCGGTCATGCGTGCAGCTTCTGAGACATTAAAGGGAGTTCTTTTAGAACTTGGGGGTAAAAATGCTTTAATTGCGTATCCTGACGCCAATCCAAAGCTCGTTGCAGCGGCGCTCGTTGGGGGTATGAATTTCACTTGGTGCGGCCAGTCTTGTGGTTCGACGAGCCGCGCATTTATTCATGCGGACATACATGATGAGGTTCTTGACCATGTTCGGATACTGATAAAGAGATGGAAGCCCGGCAACCCGACGGACCCAGCAACAACGATGGGTGCGATTATCTCTCGGACACAGTTTGATCGAGTGATTAGTTACATTGAATCCGCAAAAAAGGAGGGCGCACATCTCGTGTGCGGTGGCGGACGGCCTTCTGATTCGTCCCTTCAAACCGGCTTCTTTATTGAGCCAACAGTTTTTTCCGGGGTCGACGCGACAATGACTATTTTCAAAGAGGAAATCTTCGGTCCGGTTTTGGGGATCTTAAGGTGGGATTGTGAAGATGAGATGATTGATCTGGTAAATTCAGTTGAGTTTGGCTTGACTGCCTCTATATGGACCTATGATCTCAGTACTGCTCATCGGACTGCCAGCAGGGTGGAAGCCGGATACATCTGGATCAACGATGTGAGTAAGCACTTCCTCGGAACTCCATTTGGTGGAGTTAAACAGTCTGGGATTGGGCGCGAAGAGTGCCTAGAGGAATTACTTTCCTTTACCCAGGAAAAGAACATCAACATCAATCTCAATGTGCAGCGCGACGCTTTGT
>Ga0123336_10002540_pt1 | contig 15798 bp, 11 predicted proteins | sample SSSSmetaG_FD_96466 | JGI IMG/M metagenome (GOLD analysis project Ga0123336, IMG submission 96466) | Glacier valley bacterial and archeal communities from Borup Fiord, Nunavut, Canada, to study Microbial Dark Matter (Phase II) - ​SSSS metaG | ecosystem: Environmental > Aquatic > Freshwater > Ice... | reverse complement strand
TTTACAAATCCAAGAAATGTTGGAGTAATTGAGAATGCGGACGGAATTGGCGAGGTTGGTAACCCTAAATGTGGCGATATTATGAAGATGTATTTAAAGATAGATGATGGAGTTATTACTGATGCTAAGTTTAAAACATTTGGTTGTGGTGCGGCAGTTGCAACAAGCAGCATGGCAACAGAACTTGTTAAAGGAAAAACTATTGAAGAAGCTTTAAAGATTACTAATTTGGCAGTTGCTGAAGCTTTAGATGGACTTCCACCAATTAAGATGCATTGTTCAAATCTTGCTGAGCAGGCAATAAATGCAGCAATTGAAGACTACAAGGTAAAAAACGGTATGATGTCAGAAGAAGCATTTAAAGTATCTTGCAGTAGACGCTGTGAAGACATGGATGAAATGCATGACGAGCAACATGGTTAATATTTAAAATATAATTAATTTATAATGATTAAACATAACTTCATCTTTTTATAGACAAAAGGTGAAGTTATGTTTTAAAATGGCATAATAGAGTTATGATAATACTAATGTGTAAAAAGAGGTTACAATGGAAAAAGTAATGCTTGGAATGAGCGGTGGCGTGGACAGTTCTGTTGCTGCCGCTGTTTTGTTGGAACAGGGTTATGAAGTAATAGGTGTTACCATGCAAATCTGGCAAGATATAGATGAAGACAGGAAGATGGTTGAAGGTGGATGTTGCTCTCTTTCTGCGGTAGATGATGCTAGAAGAGTTGCAAATAAGCTCGATATACCCTATTATGTCCTTAATTTTAGAGATGTTTTCAAGGAAAAAGTTATTGATTATTTTATTGAAGAGTACAAACTTGGTAGAACTCCTAATCCTTGCATAGCATGTAACAGATACGTTAAGTTCGAAGCAATGCTAAACAAAGCTAGGGCAATGGGGATTGACTATGTTGCGACTGGCCATTATGCAAAAGTTGAATATGATGAGACTTTGAAGAGATTTCTCTTGAAGAAATCTGTGACAGATGCAAAAGACCAGACTTACGCGCTCTATACACTGACACAGGAACAGCTTTCCCATACATTAATGCCAATTGGAAGCTACTATAAGGACCGCGTTAGAGAGATAGCAAAAGAGATAGGTCTTACAGTTGCTAATAAACCTGATAGCCAGGAAATTTGCTTTGTAGATGATAATGATTATGGCAGATATATTTCTGAAAATACGGATACTAAAATAGTCCCAGGATTTTTCGTAGATACTAAAGGGAATATCTTAGGTAAGCATAAGGGCATCGTTAACTATACTATTGGACAGAGAAAAGGACTTGGTATAGCTATGGGAAAGCCTGTCTTTGTAGTTGAAATCGATGTGGAAAATAATAGAGTGATCCTTGGAGATAATGAAGATGTTTTCAGAGATACTCTTACTGCAACTGATATGAATTGGATTTCAATTGATATTCTAACTTCTGAAATGACTGTTACAGCGAAAATCCGATACAGTGCCAAGGAAGCAGAAGCAATAGTTTCACCTCTGGGTGAAGACAGGGTATTGGTTAAATTCAAAGCTCCTCAGAGAGCTATTACACCTGGACAAGCAGTTGTTTTCTATGATGGAGATGTAGTAGTTGGCGGGGGAACAATTGAAAAATAGCATTTTCTAATATATAGGGTTGTTGCGAAATAAAAGTAAGTATAGAGATTCTTCGTTTTGCTCAGAATGACATATAACTAGCTTTGTCATTCTGAGCAAGGCGAAGAATCTTTTTATGCCATTCTGAGTGTATAGAAAAATCTTTATACTTATTTAAAATTACAGCTTTTCAAAAATAGGTTTGCGTTTCACAAAATGACATGTATATTTATATCCAATTTTTTTTAGAAGCTCAATTGTTTCATTAAAATTTGCGCCTACGTCATTAGGGTTATGGGCATCTGAGCCTATTGTTATTATTTCACCACCCAGCTCTTTGTAACGTGTTAAAATACCCTCATCCGGCATTGTGCAACCAAGAATCCCCCTAAGACCAGAAGTGTTTACTTCAATGCCTTTGCCATCATGTAAAACCGTCTTTAGAATACTATCAATGACATCAGAATAATCCTTATAATTCATACTTCTGTCATTAAAATCACCATATCTTCTTATATATCCGATATGACCTATCACATCATAATCCTTAAAACTCAAAGTACCGTCGTATATAGCCTGCAAGTAGCGAGTGTAAGAATCTTTTTTAGTTTTGCCAACATAATAGTCTCCTGTATAAGGATCCATATGATCGATGATATGAACTGAGCCTATTATAAAGTCAAAGTCAACTTTTTTGGCGGCTTCAATATTTTTATGATTAATATGAGGCTGTAGGCCGAGCTCAATGCCTTTTAATATAGTTAGCGTATCTGAATAATCCTTTATTAATTTATCAACAAACTCTGAATATTTAAATATATCAAAATTAAAGGCATCGTCATAGCCTGGATAATCAAAATCTACATGGTCAGTAAAGGCGATTCCGTCAAGCCCAAGAACCTTTGCACTATTAATGGCATCCTCAGCCTGCATGGTACTGTCTAAAGAAAATGTGGTATGAGTATGGTTGTCAAACATATGTACCTCCTTACAAAAAGCAATTTAAATTACGTTTATTATACTCCTACAACTATCTGGTATCAACAGGTATAAGGAAAAGTATGGATAAAAATGTTTTGTGTCTTATATATAAATATTGTATAATTTAAATGCAATTTAATCTATTGATTATTGAATTATAACTAATTACTAAATGTATTTTCACATTATGGATACAATAGTACATAATATAGTTTTATTGCATAACTATAATTTTTTGTAATTATAATTTAACTTAAAATAAGCAGGAGGTATAAAGATGGAACAAACTAAAACTCAAGGTCAGGAGCTGTCTGAAAGACTTTCCTATAAAGTACCCAATGTCTGGGAAAATTGGGATGAGCCTATGCATAAAAAAACCTTCAAATTTAGCGAAGAATACAAGGTATTCCTAGACAAAGGAAAGACTGAAAGAGAAGCTGCAAGTGAGGCTGAGAAGACAGCTATTGCTGCTGGGTTCAAGGATATTAATGATGTATTGAAATCTGGTGAAAAATTAAAAGCCGGAGATAAAGTTTATCAAATTTTTAAGAAGAAGACTATTATTCTTAGTGTCGTGGGTAAAAAATCCATGCAAGAAGGTGTAAACCTTTTGGGTGCTCACATTGATGCACCTAGAATTGACTTAAAGCAAAATCCAATTTATGAAGATTCCGGAATGGTGCTTCTAAAGACACATTATTATGGCGGAATTAAAAAATATCAATGGGTTACAATTCCTTTATCACTACACGGAGTGATGATTAAAAAGGATGGTACTTCAATAGAAATAAATATAGGTGAAGACGATAAAGATCCTGTTTTCACTATTACAGATCTTTTACCTCACTTAGCTCAGGAGCAGATGCAGAAAAAAATGAGCGAAGCAATTACCGGTGAGGCGTTAAATCTCCTCTTTGGTTCAATCCCTTATAAGGATGAAAAGGTTAAAGAGAAGGTAAAGCTAAACATTTTAAAGCTTCTAAACGAAAAATATGGAATTATTGAAGAAGATTTTATTTCATCTGAGCTTGAAATAGTCCCTGCTTTTAAGGCAAGAGATATTGGACTTGATAGGGGAATGATAGGTGCATACGGTCAGGATGACAGAGTTTGCAGCTTTGGAGCGTTAAAAGCAATTATTGATGCAAAGAATATTGAAAAAACAGCCATTTGCGTATTGAGCGACAAAGAGGAAATAGGAAGCGTTGGCAATACAGGTGCAGAGTCTACTCTTCTTGAGAATTTTATGGCTTACATGCTGGAGTTAACTGAGAAATCCTACAATGATAATATGTTAAGACGTTGTCTTCAGAATTCAAAGATGTTGTCTGCCGATGTTAACCCAGGTGTTGACCCGAACTATGAGAGTGTCCAGGATAAGAGAAATGCATCCTTCATGGGAAAAGGCCTAGTTATCGAAAAATACACTGGCTCTAGAGGAAAATCAGGTGGCAGTGATGCAAATGCGGAGTTTATAGGTGAGCTTAGAAAAATATTCAATGATAATGGGATAATTTTTCAGACTGGTGAGCTTGGAAAGGTTGACCAGGGCGGCGGCGGAACAATTGCTCAGTATATAGCAAACCTTGGCGTTGATGTTATAGATTGTGGTGTTGCTATACTATCAATGCATGCACCATATGAAGTTACCAGTAAAGCAGATGTTTACATGAACTATCTGGCGAACAAAGTTTTCTTAGAGAAAGCTTAAACAATACTAACTGATCTGAAGCAACCTAGTATTAGATTGAATATTATACCTAAATTGTAAAAAGCCTGCAGAGTTCCAGTATTTAAATTGGAATCTGCAGGCTTTTTTAATTGTCCAAATTAGCAACTTACCCATCTCTAAAAAGTGGGGAAGTGAGTAGCAACTATTTTTCTAGCATTAAATCGGCTATAAATACCAACAGAGAACTAAAGTTATAGTCTGTATACTCGTTATTCATAATATTTCTTGCTGTAGGACCATAACCTAATGCTGGACCGGGCCCTATTTCAATTGTCATAGCTATACAATTGGGGTTTGCTGGTTTATAGGATTCCATGAATCTGTCTACGTCTTCAAATTGAAACAAAGGAATTCCAACACCATTAACTTCATACATCATTCGCTGATAGTCTTCATTATATTTAAAACCATCAGCTACTGAAACAAAGTAATCGGTTAGTGTACCACCGACACCATCCAAGCCATATGTACTACCTTCTGGGACATATGCATAATGATTTGAAGTAACTCCACTGTTTAAGAAACTTAATATTTGTTCTTGAATATTTTTTGTTAAATTCTCTAAAGATGAAGGTCTCCATGGCTTATCTGAATAGGTTACACGACCCATTTGATGATAATCAAACAGATAAACTTTACCGCTACTAGTAGTTATATATGTTTCTAGCCATTTCATTACAGCTTGAGTTTCAGCTTCTGATCCTAGGGTATACCCTGGAAAGTTACCTAATCCAGGGGCTATTTTAACAGAATTATTTTGGTTAATACTATTTGCTTTTTGTCCTGCGTTGATGGAATTAAAGTTTCTATTTATATCAACACCATTTGCATTAGATTTTTGGATTGCATCACCACAGTTAATAATAATTTCTCTACCATCGGGGTTAACTACAGGAATAGCATGATATGATACATTCTCTAATTTATGCTTAATACTTGGATCTGTTTGAGCTTGCTTTATTAACTCGCTATATTGGTTTAATATGTATACACTTCCTGCAAATTCTAGAGCATGTGTTTGACCAGTGGTTAAAACTACATCTTTGGCAACACCATTAGAATAATCTATCGATAAACTATATATCTTTCTGCCTTGTTCAGTTGTGCCTATTATGTCTAAATAAACATTGTCATATTTAGCTAGGTTTATCATGAAATCTTCTAACTCTTTATAGGTATATTGTCTAGTTAAATCTATTTCTAAATCTTCTGGTTCGCCATCAGGTTTAATACGTGTCCACTGGAGATTTTTAGATGTATTATAATCTTCGGTGGTCATACCATCAATAGTAAATTTACCAAATTTACTAAAATCGGCTATAGGAGATTGATTAAAATCTATTGTTTCTTGTTCATTAGTATTTGTTACAATATCAGCACTAGAATTATCGCTGACCACGGGGGACATTGTATTGATTTTTTCATCTTCGATAATTAATCGTGATGCACCTAAAATTATTTCTTTAGTGCTATTTTGATTAATTTGGTTTTCATAAACAAAAGCATTAGTTTTCACATTTTTATTATATTTTAGATAAGTTAGAGCAGATATAGTTAGTCCTATTATTATAGTGATTGCTAACACTTTGATAAAGTTACCATGTTTCACTAATATGTAATTTTTCATAAATAGACCTCACATAGAAAAAGTGTACCTTATTTATTTGCATAAAGAATTGAGTTCTAACTTTGATGTTTCAAAATGTAAAAATTCACATCAAAAAGTAGGGGAGTGAGCAGCAATTTTATTTTGATTGAAAGTTATTCTTTATAATTTCTTGTGTCTGCCGCTTATCAATAAGGTAATATGATAGTCCTTCTTCTGATGAAGTTCCGGGAACTCTGAAAAAAGTAACTTCATTTGCTTTGATATTCCCAGCATTTTTAAGTATTTTAATAGACTCGTCAGTTGTTATATTGGTCTTAAGGTATTTAAAAGTGGCAATTACTAGCTCGTCTGCTTTAGAAATATATTTTATATTTGCCTTTTGACTTATAACTGCTTTAATAAATCTCTGCTGAGCTTCAATCCTTTTTAAATCACTTCCGTCATAGTATTTCTGAATCTCTTCATTATAGACAGCAGGTTGCCTGAATCTCATATACTGTTCGGCCTTACTGCCATTTAAATGCTGCATACCTTTTTTTAAATGAATATGAAGATTTTGAGTAGGATCGTCATAATCCATATTGGCAAGGATTTCAAAGTCAACACCACCCAGAATATCAATTATTTCACGAAAACCCTCAGTATTAATAAACACGTAATATTTTATCTTTATATTTAAAAGGTTGCTGACAGTATTTACAGCCAAATCAGCACCACCAGCACTATATGCAGAATTAATCTTTGGAACGGCTGAACCCTTTACAGTCACTTTTGTATCTCTTGGTATGGAAATGATATTTGTTTTGCCTGTATTGGAGTTAATGTTTGCAACAAGCAGGGTATCGGTGTTAGCACCAACATAATCACCACCCAAAACTAATACGTTAAAGGTTTCATTTTGAGCTTTTAATGGTTGAACAATGCTTCCAAGAAGGCCAGTATATGGTTCAGCCGTTGATGGAACTTTAGCCATAAAGAGTAGGGAAGAGCCACCAATAGTAAGACATATCACTAAAAATGTGCTTACTATAAATAAAAATCTCCTAAAATTCATCTCATTACCTCAGATTTCTAAAAACTTAGATAATAGTTATTCATATAGAGTTCAGTATATTTATAAATAATTAAATATAATTAAAAGTTTATTACCTAAAAAATAGTTTTAAGTATTTTGTTGTTTAGAAATATTACTTTACATAATTTGTCCACTTTTAATAAATATATTAATCTAATTATAATTTATAATATTATTACAGTAAATATTATACAAAACAATTTTTTACAATTTAATCTTTATTATTTTCATCCGATTCTTTTTTATTCGAACTAAAGTTCGCTAAAGGATTACTATCAATAGCAGTTTTTAGTTGTTGATTGTCAACATGTGTATATATCTCAGTAGTTGAAACGCTCTGATGGCCTAGAATCTCCTGAAGCGCCCTAATATCAACATTCCCATGCTTATACATAAGCGTTGCGGCAGTATGTCTAAGCTTATGAGCAGAGTAACGCTCCGGATCAAGGCCCGCAGCAATTATATACTTTTTAACTATGTACTGGACCATTTTATTACTTATGCGTTTTTTTCGTTCGCTTAAAAACAATGCGTTTTTGTCAATGCTGCCATCTATAGGTCTTACGCGTAGATAGGCTTCAATAGCCTCAACACAGGCATGATTAAGATAAATCGTTCTTTCTTTATTTCCTTTACCAATAACAGTTAAAGTCCTGTCAGCTAAGTGAAATCTATCTTTTAGCTTTAGCTTATTAATATTAATTCCTGTGAGCTCAGAAAGACGTAAACCACAGTTTAGAAATAACGTTAACATAGCATAGTCACGTTCAGCATATTTGCCTTCAACAGCAGATAATAATTTTTTGCTTTCATCAACATTCAAATATTTTGGAAGTCTTTTAATGGCCTTTGGAGTTTCAAGTTCTTTAGCAGGATTAACATCAAGTATTCTAGCTTTTTTAACGAGATAATTAAAAAAAGACTTCAGACTTGCAACTTTACGGGCACGAGCGCTGATGCTATTATCACGATCACGAGTAACATATGACATATACGAATATAAATCACTTAAATTAATAGATGCTAAGAGTTTTTCATCTACATCTGAAATATCAATGGTATTAAATTCTGCTGTATCTGGAACCAATGCATTATGTATTTTAATAAATCTAAAAAATGTTCTTAAATCATAGAAGTATTCATGAGTTGTCATTTTAGATTTTCCTTGAATAGTTTCTATATAACTTAAGAAATCATTTAGAATTGCTGGCGATTCATTTATATCTGACATTCCGTCCAACCTCCTATATAATCCTCCCGATTAGACAAAATTTTTATTTTGTCTAATCGCATCAAAAATTAACCTATCTTTTTTTACTTGTCTTGCGCTTCTTGGCATGTTAGCCACCTCTACTGCTTTTCTATATTTTACAATAAATTTAAAAGGAAGTAAAAGAACCATCCCTTTGCTTTCTTATAGACTATGTCGGCTAAGAGGTTATGTTTATATTGACATAACAAATCCTCCTTGACAATTGTTATTTTAAATTCTTGCCAAGGAGGACTAATCATATCCTACTAATTCTCTTGTGTCACTACTGGGGTTTGGTATATTTCATCTTTATTGATTTCATAATTTCCATCCCCGCCGGAGAACCCAGCTGCATTATATTTTTTAAATATGATTTTTTGACTGTCTGCGGTCCACTTAATTAGATTTATACGATTACCAGCAACACTCTTAAACATATATGAAGTTCCGTATGCTTCCGTCAAAGGCATATCATACAATGTTACTTTAGTGTCTTTCTCTATATCATATAGTATTACTTCCATTTGTGACCATGTGTACGCAACATACTTTTTATCAGGGCTAAGTAATGCACTGATAATACCATTTTTATCATTAAATAACACCTTTCCATCCAGTATGTATTCGTTACCTTTTATGATGCCTTCCCCAGCTTTGGCTATTCTTTCATCTGGTTCAAATACTGGTATCTTTCCAGTAAATTTAATTGTTATTTTCTGAGAATCTTCATCCCAAGCTACACTGCATCCTAGATTTTCTGCAACAAATCTAACTGGTACCATTGTCCTGCCGTTAATAACTTTAGGAGCTGCATCAACTGGTTTCTCAGTATCATTGAGTTTAATTACTTTTTTATCAATGCCCATTTCTAAATTATTATTGTTGAGCTTGATGATTACTTTACTCTCTTTCTCATCCCATCCTACTGTTCCACCCATTATCTCTATTAGCGCTCTTATAGGAATCATTGTTCTACCGTCCTCTACAATAGGAGATGTTCCATTTCCTGGATCTATCTCCTTTGTAGATCCGTTTACAGTCATATATGAGTCATCTATTTTTAGAAATATTGTGTTTGTGGTTGTATACCCATTATTTGGGCTGACAGTCGGCTTAGGAATTGTACTTGGTTCCGTTGTTACTACAGGTGCTTCTGTTGCTTTATATAATACTCGTTGTGGTGATGAACCGCTTGCATCTCCCCAGGTCCATAGTTTGCCGCTTGTGTCTAAAGCAGTAGTGGAGAATACATGTGTAGAAATAGATGCAATATTTGATAAACCATTTACTTGTGTAGGATTAATACTTATATCGCTATTTCCAGTTCCAAGTTGCCCGGAGTTATTCCCCCCCCATGTCCATACAGTGCCATCATTTTTTAATACAACTGAATGTCGTCTACCTAAGGCAATACTTTTAATATTTGTTAATCCATCAACTAGCGTTGGCACAGTGACACTTTGCTTTGTACTCTTCGCTAATTGTCCATACTCATTGCTACCCCATATCCAAACAGTTCCATCATCCATTAATGCTGCCGAATGATATTCTCCAGCACTAATAGCTATGGCACCAGTAAACCCTTTAATCTGTGAAGCTATACCGGTATCTTCTCTAGAACCTGGGTTGGTTCCCAACTGACCCTCTTCATTATTACCCCATGCCCATACCGTGCCATCGCTTTTTAATGCAAGAGTATGTCTTTTACCTACTGCTACAGCCTTTATATTTGATACACCTGATACTTGTGTAATAATCGATGTTTTTTTGTAACCTGTACCGTTACCTAGCTGACCAAAAGCATTACGGCCCCATGTGAAGACTGTACCATCTTTACTGACCGCTGCACAATGAGTGTCACCAGCAGCTACCGCAATAATGTTGTTAAGTCCTGTTATTTTAAGTGGTACAAAGCTGCGGTTTGGCAGGTCATCGCCAAGTACACCAAATTCGTTACCACCCCATGCCCATACAGTCCCATCACTTCTTAGTGCTAACGTAAAATCTCTATTTGCATCTATGGCAATGATATTGGAGAGACCATCAATCTTTGTAGGAGACTTAACGACACCTCTGTCTCCATTTCCTATTTGCCCACTTGTATTAATACCCCATGCCCATACTGTCCCATCTTCCATTAATGCCACAGTATGCCCATCGCCAGCTGAGACTGCTATGTAGTTATTCTGGATATCATCTGCGGCAAAGCACCTTGATAGTCCATTAGTTGAAAATAGCAAAGTGAAGACAAGTAAAGCTACAATAATTCTACTTGGAATAGCCTTTTGATTACACATAATCCGCCTCCATAATACAATATTAATGACTAAAGCAGCATGATATACCAATTTTAGTCATTATTATTATACCATAAACTGGGCAATATAATAAGCTCTATGCAGAAACGCAGGGACGGTTCTCTTGTTTCACTAAGCTCTGTTGATTAAACTCAACGAAATCCCCAGTATACGCGACACTTGTCTTTGTGTTATGCCCTCTACTCCCTTCGCTCTGGCAACAATTTTATCTCTTTCTGATCTTGGTAAGCTCTTAATCTCAGCAATTTCATATCCCTTAATAACTTTTTTAATCTCAGCTCTTGCTTCTTCATCTGTAAGACGACCATTTTCTGTATCATCTAGAACCTTGTCTTCATTTCCTGTCTCATTGTATTCTTTAAAACTACTTCTATTACCACAGAATATACCCAGTATTAGCTCACTGTCTAATAGATAAGGAGGGTAACATCCATTCCCATAATACCCTTGACAACTGCTCCATTTCCAATCACCAGGCCTTTTCACTATTCCTGCATTCACCGGATTCTGATGAATATATCTAACCACGGTAGTTAAGTACTTATCGTCCTCTATCTTTTCGCTCTTGTACCTATCCTGAAATAAGTGGCCTGTTGTTTTATACTTCCAGTTATAGTACCAAGCAAAACTGACCCCTATTCGTTTCATGGTCACTGCCAGTTCTTCTTTACCTTCTTGTAGTACTATATGTACGTGATTGCCCATAAGACACCAACCATGCACTCTTATTTCGCTTGCTTTCTTATACCTCTCTAATGTTTCAAGGAATCTCGTACAGTCCTCCTCGTCATGGAAGATTTCTTGTCTATTTGCACCTCTCAACATAATATGGTATATTCCACTCTTACTTCTTTCTCTCGCTATTCTAGGCATTTAACTCACCCACAATCATTTTGGTTTATTATACCATTTAATGAAAAACGAAACAAGAGAACCGTCCCCTTGTTTCGTTAAGATCCAACCCTAGCAACTGCTCGTACCCATGATGCATCGGCTTTGATTCGTAATGGAAATGCGAAAACCTCTATGTCTTTTTCACTCAAGAGAAAACTTAAGTTTCTCAAGCTTTCTAAAATAAACAATCCATTTGAAAAAAGATATTTATGTATTTGAAATGGATACCTATCCGGTGATGGCATATCCATTCCTATCATTTTAATTTTCTCCCTAACCAAAAACTCTGCAAAAGACATATCAATTATTGGATGTGATGTATAATAGGCTTCGTCTCCATACTTCTTGTCAAAGCCCGTATATAAAAGCACAATGTCTTTTTCTTTTATCAAATTTGCGTATTGAGGTTCATAGTTTATAATTGCTTTTCCTCTAACATCAATTATACAAGCCTTTCCACAGAACCTATCCAGATCATACTCACCAATGAATTTAGAACTTTCAGTAAGATGCATAGGTGAATCAACATGGGTTCCAACATGAGTTCCTGTGTCAAACTTGTAATTGTTGAATTCATCCTTTTCTAAAAACTTATCCTGAAATAGATTAGGCTTTTCATCATAGGGATGAGTAGGCATCCCATTTTCTATCCAATTACTTAAATCAACCAGCTTCATCCATATCACCCCTTGTATGAATATAATTATCTAATATTTCTTCTTTTTCTTTATTGGACTCCTTTTTTGAACATTTTCCCTTTTTGGAGTACCTTCCTTTTTATTTTCAATATCCTTCTTCACGTCAACTATTTCACCCATTCGCATATCCTTTTGAGTAAATTTAATATTTAGCTTCTTTTCATATTGTTTAAGAAGCTCACTTTCTCTCTGTGTCACGATGGATACACATACTCCAGCATTACCTTTTCTACCAGTACGACCAGCCCTGTGAAGATAATCATTAGGTTGCTCTGGCATGTTGAGGTTAAATATGTGGGTTAGGTTTTCAATATCAATACCTCTAGCTGCAATATCAGTGGCCACAAGTAATTGAAGCTTTCCATTCCTAAAATCATCCATTACCTTTTTGCGTTCAAGTTTGAAATTTGCGCCTTGAATACCCTCTGCATCCAGCTTACGGAATTTCAATTTTTCAACTAAAAGACTTAATTCATCTCCATTTGATACAAATGCAAGAGCCTTTTCAGGGTTCATAATTCTAACCAGTTTTCGGAGTACATCTATTTTATCCCTTTGATCAGCTACAAAGTAAATATGTTCGATGGTTTCCGGAACTGTCGCTGTAGACTCATTTTTTATTATTTGTGGCTCTTTCATAATTTCTTTTGCAAGGGCCTCAGCATCCTTTGATATAGTTGCAGAAAAAACAAGTATCTGCCTATCCTTCAAAGTACCCTTAATAATTGCTTTTACACTTTCAATATTATGTATATCCAAAAGTCTATCAGCTTCATCAAGGATAATTGTCTTAACAGTATGGGCAGCTATTTTCTTCTTTTTAATAAGCTCTAATATTCTACCTGAAGAGCCAACTATAATATTTGGCCTTTCTTTAAGCTTATCTATTTGTCTCTCGATATTTACATTACCGATAATAGGTGTTGAGGTTACTTTAACTTCAGAATTCTGAATCAATCTTTCAATCACTCTTTGTATCTGTAGCGCAAGTTCATGTGTGGGAACAAGAATTATTGCTTGCATCTCTTTCTTTGAAGGGTCAACTTTGTGAAACAATGGCAACAAATATGCCAAGGTTTTCCCAGTTCCAGTCTCGGATTGTACTATAAGGTCTTTATTCAATATTGCCTCAGGAATCACCTTACTCTGAACCTCAGTAGGTACTGTAATATTCTCTTTTTCAAGGGCCTTAATTAGGGATGGATTAAGACCAAGTCTGTTTAATAATTCTTTCATTTAAATCTCCTCTAGTTTTTCTTATTACTTTCTATGGTTTCAGCCAATTCATTTAAATAAACCCAGCGTTCCATGGTATCATTAAGTTTATCTTCAAGTTGTTCCTTTTCAGTTAGCAATTCTTGCAGACGAACAAAATCTGTTGAAGAACGTTTGATTTCTTCATTTAACCTATCTAACTTTTCCTCTAATGTCTTTATAATTTCATCAATTTGTTCATAATCTTTTTGTTCTTTGAAAGAGAACTTAAGTGGCCTTTCTTTATCCGTACTTGCTTTTTCTTTTTCCACTTTAAGCTTTTTATTAGTTTCTTCTAAGCTATCATTGAAGCCTTGTAAGCTCTCCTTATAGAAAGAGTAGTTTCCTTCATATATTTTAATTCCTTTATCCTCAAAAGCAAAGGTTTTATCGACAACCCTGTCTAAAAAATATCTATCATGAGATACTGCAATGACTACTCCAGGAAAATCATCCAGATAGCTTTCCAGTATAGTAAGAGTCTTTATATCTAGGTCATTTGTAGGCTCATCCAAAATAAGAACATTAGGTGCACCCATAAGAATACGAAGAAGATATAAGCGTCGCTTCTCTCCCCCTGAGAGCTTTCCCACAGGCGTCCATTGAACATTTGGAGGAAACAGAAATCTTTCCAGCATCTGAGATGCAGTCACACTTCCTTCACTTGTGCTTATTAACTCAGCTTCTTCTCTGATATAATCTATGACTCTTAAATCATCATTCATACCTTCACTTTCCTGAGTAAAAAAGCCAATCTTAACAGTTTCGCCAATTTCAACACTGCCCCTGTCAGGTTTTAAACTGCCTGATATAATGTTTAGTAGCGTAGACTTACCACTACCATTGGGGCCAATTATTCCAATTCTATCATCTCTAAGAATTATATAGTTAAAATCATCAATTAGCATTTTATCGTCATAGCTTTTACTAATATCATAAATTTCTATTATTTTTCTGCCTAACCGAGATGACCCAACAGTAATGCTTATATCTCCATCCGCTGTTGGTGCAGCAACTTCGCTAAGCTGCTCAAATCTTTGAATTCTTGCCTTTTGTTTAGTGGAACGGGCCTGTGCTCCTTGTCTTATCCACTCAAGTTCTTTTCTATATAAATTCTTATGTTTTAAGTAAGAAGACTACTCTATTTCGTCTCTTTCTAATTTCATTTCAACATATTTACTATAATTAGCCTGATAACTATATAATTTCCCATTATCCAGTTCAATTATCCTATTTGAAACCCTGTCAAGGAAATATCTATCATGAGTAACCATTAGCAAGGCCCCTTTGCGAGTGTTTAGCTGCTTTTCAAGCCAGTCTACGGTGTCGTTATCAATATGGTTAGTTGGCTCATCAAGTATCAATAGATCAACTGGGCTAATTAAGGCACCAGCCATGGCTACTCGCTTTCTTTGACCACCAGAGAGAGTGTCAACTTTCGCTGTGAAGTCATTTATTCCAAGCTTGCTAAGAATGGACTTAGCTTCACTTTCAATGGACCATGCCTGCATGCTCTCCATTTTCGAAGTTAAAGATAATAGTTTGTCCCTATATATTTTATTGTCTGGGTTTTCATTCAAAATTTGAAGAGTATATTCATACTCTCTAATAACTCCCATTACTGGAGAACTTCCTTTAAAAACCTGTTCGAGTACTGTTGCCCCTGGCTCAAAGCTAGGATTCCGAGATAAATACTCTATCTTAATTCCACTTCCCTTAGTAATTGCTCCTGTATCAGAATATTCGATTCCAGCAATAACCTTTAGAAGTGTTGACTTTCCTGCTCCATTTATTCCAATAAGGCCAATCTTCTCACCTTCGTTTATTCCAAAGGAAATGTTGTCTAATAATATTCTTTCACTATAGCTTTTAGATATCTTATCCGCTGTCAATAAATTCAAATATTTCACCTCTATAAATAAGCATCAATGATGCTGAAAAATACCTTTTTCTTTGCATATTATAACATAACCTTCAAATGAAATATAGCAATAAGGCATTACACTTACTAATCTACAATTTGTGATACTTCTTCAATAGCTCTTTTGATTAGCTCTATTCCATAGCCCTTTGAAAAAAGGAACTTCATAGCCTTTAGTTTTATTTTCGAGTCTAGTAGTTCATTAACATTATACTTTTTTAAGAGAAGTCTTTTAATGTCCCCATACTCATCAATTTCTTCAATTTCTTGAAGAGAAGATATCATATCATCACTGATACCTTTTTGTGAAAGTTCTATTTCAAGCTGTTTTCTGGATATTTTATTTAGCTTTATTTTAGTTCTGGCATATCTTTGTGCATAATCCAAATCATCTAAATATTTATCTTTAATCAGGCTTTCTATAACAATTCTAATAATGTCAGCGTCAAAATCTAGCT
>Ga0123336_10002539_pt1 | contig 15799 bp, 12 predicted proteins | sample SSSSmetaG_FD_96466 | JGI IMG/M metagenome (GOLD analysis project Ga0123336, IMG submission 96466) | Glacier valley bacterial and archeal communities from Borup Fiord, Nunavut, Canada, to study Microbial Dark Matter (Phase II) - ​SSSS metaG | ecosystem: Environmental > Aquatic > Freshwater > Ice... | reverse complement strand
CCCGGGGCAGACTACCGTTGTCGCGCCGCCCGGGGCAGGGGCGACACAGTACCCCGGCCTGGGTTCGGGGTACATCAGTGCCAACTCATTCGCTCCGGCCTTTAACGTAGGCGGGGCTCTTGCCTTTATTTTTCAGGAATCCACCGCAGTCATCAACGGCACGGGGATTTATCCGTTTTTATCCTCGCAACTTTCGGCCGGCACGTCTATTTATTTTCCAACCGGTCGCGTAACAGTGCAACAGTTGGCAGCGCCGCCCCAGATTTTTCGCTACATCGAGACTTGGAACGCCACTCCAGGAACGGCATTGACGCAGTATTATTACGACAGCCCGATTTTTCTGGCAGGTTCGATACCCATCGATCCAACATTGGTGCAGGTAACAAGGTCCCCGGCTCCCGGAGCCCAGCCGACGCAGGCCCTGCTCTTTCTGGCAGGCAATAGCAATACGGAAGCCTATTTCACAAACCCTGCTGGCACGGGCTATTTTTTTACTGGAAACGTCACTCCCCAATTCGATTATCCGGGCACTTATAGCCTGACATCGGCCGATGTGAAAATTTTCAACGGCAACCTTGTGACGGACTACCTCAACGCTACCGGTTCGCTTCAAGTACTGGTACTCGCAACCCCCGAACCATCGGTCTTTGTGCTGGCCTCGGCAGGCTTGTGCGCAATCGCTCTCTATCGAAGGAAGCGCCGTTAGGGCGGGCGCAACCGCTCTCTTTCGCTCCACGTAATCTGTGAAGCTGAAAGAGAAGTAATGGAGTGGATTGAGGCCGCGCGCGGCGTACCGTACTTTCAAACTGAATCCGGCTGCAGCTGGACTCCTATCGGGCATAACGACTCCCTGACCTGGCCATCGCTTGAGGGTGTCTACCGCCGCAGAGATCTACCGGCCGCGGAACGATATCTGGCCATGCTCTCAGCTCACGGGGTTACGGTGCTACGCATGATGCTCGAATACAATCACGGCGAGCATCGCTACTTCGAACGTCCGGCTGGCACTTTCAATCCAAACATGGTGCGGTTTTGGGACGATCTGTTCGTCATGTGCCCGCCCCACGGCATTCGCATTCTGCTTACGCCTTTCGATACGTTCTGGATGTGGAAGCGATGGGAATTTCACACTTACAACCGTCGGAACAAAGGTCCTTCGCCAAGTATCCGCCGCATGCTGGTGGATGAATCTACCCGTCGCGCAATCAAGCGGCGTCTGGAATTTGCGACAGCGCGATGGGGAGCCTCAGGCGCAATCTTTGCGTGGGACCTTTGGAACGAAATACATCCTGCCATGGCGGAGAATTCCGCCGAACCACTCTTTGGTTTCATTGAAGACCTGAGCACTTTCCTGCGGCAAACCGAACAGCGTCTACATGGGCGTGCGCATCTGCAAACCGTCTCCATTTTCGGACCGATCGGCCTGCAATATCCGGCCGCTGAGCAAAGCGTCCTGACTCACCCCTGTCTTGATTTCGCCACCACCCACTTTTACGAAGAGGGCACCATCGATCATCCCCGCAACACGGTTGACGCCGCCATCGGCACCGGTGCAATCATGCGTGCGATGCTGGCGGGGACGCCGCCAAGCCGCCCATTTTTCGATAGCGAGAGCGGGCCCATTCATTCCTTCAAAGATAAACACAAGACACTGCCGGAGGCCTTCGATGATGAGTACTTCCGGCACATGCAATGGGCCCATTGTGCTTCTGGCGGGGCGGGCGGCGGCATGAGGTGGCCGAACCGGTCGCCTCATATTCTGACGCCGGGCATGCACCGCGCACAACAGGGTCTGAGCGCGTTCCTCACTCTGATCGATTGGCGGAACTTTCACCGTGTGAATTGGAACAGTGAGGTTGCAGTGAATTCTGAGGCCAGCATTGCCACATTTGCGTGCGGAGACCAATGCCAGGCGGTTATCTGGTTATTGCGCCGGGATGCTTTGGACAAGCAGAAACGGGTAATACGCAACCCTCCGGCCCTGGCCAGCCTTACCCTGCCTGCAATGGAAGCAGGGTTTTACCACGTTACCCTCTGGGACACGGAAGCCGGAACGGCCCTCGAAAGACGCAATCTAGAATTGCGGGCAGGCACACCGCCTCTGCTAACAGACCTTCCCATTCCAGGCGATCTAGCAATCGCGATTACTCCCAGGTAACCATAGGTTTCAACACGCCAGCTTCCGGATCCAGCAGCTTCGGAAAAGCCTCCACCAGGGTCTCCGGTGTAAAGCGGTGTTCGATCCACGGCGCGGTCAGAATCAGGCCAGCTTCCAGCGATTTCAGCACGCGGTTAAAATCGTCCTTGGTCGCATTACGGCTGGAAAGCAGCGTGGTTTCACGCTTGTGAAAATCTGGATCATTGAACGTGATCTCGCCAGGATACAATCCCACGAAGATCAGCTTGCCGCCGTGAGCAATATATCGGAACGCGGCATTCATGGATCTGGGGCTGCCCGTACAATCGAAAACGTACAGTGGCAGGTTGCCCCCGAATGCCGCAGTGATCTGCTCCGTGGGGTCTCCCGCCGCGTCGATTAATGTTGCAACGCCGGCATTCTTTTTGCAGAACTCGCGCCGCGTCTGGCTTAGCTCCAGCACCACGGCAGCCGCACCCACAGCCTTAACACCCGCTACAACGGCTAGCCCAATCGGCCCGGCACCAATCACCAGCGCGGATTCACCTTTGCCGATGCCGGACCTCCACACGCCATGCGCACCGATCGAGAGCGGCTCCACCAACGCCAGTTCTTCCAGCGAAAGTGTTGCCGAGGGGTGCAGGTAATCGGCCGGAAGCGTCAACCATTCCTGCATGCCCCCATCCACATGAACGCCAAGCACACGAATCCGCATGCAACAGTTCGGCTTGCCGTTGCGGCACGGCAGGCACTCACCGCAAGCCAAATAGGGGCGCACCGCACAACGGTCGCCAGCCTTCACGTGGGTCACGCCCGCGCCGGTTTCCGTAACTTCTACCGAAAGCTCATGACCCAAGATGCGCGGGTAATTGAAGAAAGGCTGCTTTCCTTCAAACGCGTGAAGATCCGTTCCGCAAATGCCCACGCGCGCGGCGCGTACCAGCACCTCGCCGGCGTCAGGCTTGCGGGGCTGGGTGGGCTTGCGAAACGCAAATCGGCCGGGTTGTTCTAACGCTAGTGTCTGCATGTTTATTCCCTGCTCCTGTTACTTTATTAAGCCACGGGTGCGGAACCAATTCGCCAGGGCGATGGGCCATTCGCTCAGAGCGGCATCGGAATTTCCAAGCCCCACACCGTGAGGGCCCTTTTCGAACACGTGAATCTCGGCAGGCACGCCCGCCTTTCGTAAGGCCAGGTAAAACAACACGCTATTTTCGGCGGGGACTCCTGTATCCGCGTTCGTGTGAAATAAGAACGTGGGCGGCGTTTGCGCGGTCACCTGCAATTCATTCGAAAGATTCTGTACTAATGCCGGGTCAGGGCTGTCGCCCAGCAGATTCTTTAAAGACCCCTTATGCGTATAAGGCGTCGTGAAACTAATCACGGGGTAAGCCAGAACCAAAAAGTCTGGTCGGCTGCTGGCGCGGTCAATCGGGTCAGCGGAATCCGCTTTTCCGGCATCGAAGTGAGTGCCAAGTGTGGCGGCCAAATGGCCACCGGCGGAAAATCCCCAAGCTCCAATTTTGTTCGGCGCTATGCCAAGCTCCGTTGCCCGGGAACGCACCACCCTCATGGCACGCTGCGCATCGCCCAGCTCAATGGGGTGGTGATAGCGCGGACCCAAGCGGTACTTCAGCACCACGGCGACCATGCCGTAAGAATTCAGCCAGTTCGCAATCTGACGCCCTTCGTGATTCATTGCCAGAGCGCCGTATCCGCCGCCCGGGCACACAATCACGGCAGTGGCATCGGTGTGTTTGGTATTGGGCTGGTAGATGGTAATTTCGGGCCGGTCTCTGTCTTCAGTCCCCAGCGCACCGGGTGCTCCATTCGGCCACAACGGTTCCGGCTTGGGTTCAGTCTGCACTTGGCCCATCGCGAGGAAAGGGAATATAAGAGCGGTGATGAATAGTCTGGTCACCTCGACACCTTATCACCACGGCGCTAGTGACGGTGTACATGTCCGTGTGCGTGAGTGTCTTCCGCGGCGTGCGTATGGCGATGAACCTGAATCAGGCGCGTACGCTCAAGCAGCGGCACATCATGCAGAACCGCAAGCGGCTCGCCTTCCGCCGCAATGGCTCCGTTGTCAAACAGTGCACAGCGGGTGGCAATCCGCTCCAGGCTTCCCAGGTCGTGCGTTGCGGTAATCACCGTCTTGCCTGAACCTACCCAGGAAGCAAGCAGGTCCAGAATCGTGCCCTCGCTTTTCGGATCCAACGCGGCTGTGGGCTCATCCAGCAACAGAACTTCAGGGTCCAGAATTAACACGCTGGCAATTGCCACGCGTTTTTTTTCGCCTCCGGAAAGCCGGTGCGGAGGGCGGTTCCGCAAGTGCGCAATGTCCATTTCTTGCATGATGGCTTCAGCCGTTTCGCGAATGCGATCCGCAGGCCACCGAAGCTGCAAAGGGCCGAACGCCAGTTCATCAAAAACTGTCGGGTTGAACAACTGCACGTCGGGATTTTGGAACACGATACCAACACGCTGTCGGAACGAAAACGAGAATTCGTCTTTCCGAAACGCCTGCTCCGTCAGAACGCTGCCATGAAACAGAACCTCGCCGGTTTCCGCGAATGCGAGAGCGCTCAACAATCGCAACAACGTGGATTTGCCTGAACCATTCGCGCCCAGCAGGCAAAGCTGTTCACCAGCGTGCACCGTCAAGCTTAAGCCCCGAAGTGCGATTACATCCTGGTACCGGTATGTAATCTTGCGAACTTCAAACAAAGCCTGAAGCATGCCTAGCGCCCTAAAACCACAGCGGCAATCGCAAGTCCCGCAAACCCGCACAATTGCAACCAGCCGCGCGAACTCACCCGCGCTTCGTGCATCAGGTACACTTCACCGCGAAAACCTCTGGCCTGCATGGCCAGATGGATGTCCTGGCTCAAGCTCATGCTCTTTTCGAGCAGAATTCCGGCGCTGGCGGCAGTCAAACGTTGTCTATCGCCCTCTTGCAAAGCGCCAACCAGGCGTGTCCTGCGGGATTCGAACATATCATGCGCGGTCTTCAAAAGCACGAACAGATACCGATAGGTCATCCCTAAAATCACCACCACCGGAACCGGCACATGGAAGAACCGAAGTGCCTTCAACACACGGTTCCATTCCGTGGTGAGCACCAGTGTCAACGATAACGTTGTGGCGGTAAGCACACGGCCCAGAAGGAACGCAGCCGTTCTTAGGCCGGAATGCGTGACGGAAATATCCAATACCGCGATGTGGATCGCTTCCGGGCCGGGCGTTAAAAATAAAGCGGGCACTGCCAGCAACCCGCTGAATGCTAGCGCAGGCAACCACGCCCGGCTGGCCAGCAGCCTGATCGGCACGCGCGAATGCGCCGCCAGCAGCACCGCAAATGCAAAGAGAACCAGAAGAGCAACCAGCTTGCGAACGCTGGCCGCGGCCAAAATCAAGAGAATTATCGACGCCAGTTTCACCCTTGAATCCAGCGCCTGCAACAAACCGGGCCCGCGCGCAATTGTTTCCGCAAAGAGGGAACGTTCCACCGCGCGCATCAATCGCCCCACCGTCTTCTCCACAAACCCTCGTTGAGCGGTCCGGCGCGGCGGCAACCGCGTAAACAGCCAGCTTAACCCCACGCAGAACAACACAACACAACCCACGCCCGTTACCGCTGACAGAAAATAGCCTAATGACGCATTCTCCACAAACCGCGGTGCATAGCGGGCTAGGGGAGCGTTCCAGAACGAACCCAATTTCTGAAGACCCCGGGGTGCTTGCACCGGCGGTAACCGGTTTCCCGATGCCGCGGCGATCTCCGCGCGCGCTTTGGAATTCCCAAAATCCTGCGCGGTCCATTCTCCCCAAGCACTACCGGCGGCAATAATCCCTAAAGGAGTAAGGATCAGCAATACTCCCAGCGCAACCCAAAGCTTCTTGGGAACCGCGAACTCGCTGCTTGGCAAAAGCTGCACACCCGTGGGTAATGCAACACCAGGTGCGGTCCCCTGCAACAACGTAATGTCAGAGGTTTGAAGATAGCGCACAACTCCTGCCGATACAGTCAACTCCGCCAAGCCTGCAAGCGTGAGGTGGCCAATCATCATCGCCGGTATAGAGATGCTTAACGGATAAGGACAATACAGCGGTACGCCAGCGGCATCGTGAAATAAGAGCGGTTGCAGGCCGAACTCAATAGCGGCCAGCAGAGCCGCTGCGTTAATGGCCATGTAACCGGCAAGGCCCGCCGAGAACACGCGCCTCTGACTGGTGAGCGCGGCCCCGCCCGCGGCTAAGCGATACACGGCGTAAGCCACTAATGACCCCACAACGCCCATGTTGAAACAGTTCGCCCCCAGCGCCGTTAAGCCTCCATCGCCGAAGAACAACGCCTGGATGGCAAGTGCGATGGAAACTGCCATCATCGCGCCCCACGGTCCCAACACCACCGAAGCAATCCCAATGCCCAGAGCGTGTCCCGTGGTGCCACCCGGCAGGGGCAAATTGAACATCATGATTACGAAGGAAAATGCGGCGAAGACGGATACTAGCGGAATTATGCGCGTTCCCGCAAGCCGCTTCATCCGGCGCAGTGCGGCATACCAGAACGGTGTCACGCCCGCGTACAAAACCGCACAGGTGGAAGGGCTCAGGTATCCGTCAGGAATATGCATCCGTTAGCGCGTGCCGCTCCTGCGGAAGTGATACGTTGCGGAAACCGATACATACGATCGCAGCGGAAAGCCTGTTACACGGTCAAAGGGCTCGCTTTCTCCCGGCAGTGCAATGGTCTCAACCGTTTGTCCGCCATAACCGCTGGCGATCAGGAAATTCACGCCTAAATCGATTCCCGCGCTCGCGAAGGGGCGCAGTAGTGCTCCCCGGAATTCGCGCACAGGCACGGCATTGAAGCCGCTACCCAATGGCTTGATCCCTACATGCTCATATTCGGCACGCGCCACCAGCTTGAAGGGAAGCTTATCCACCGTACCCAAAAAATCCCAAATCAACCGGGGAGCTTCCGGAGTGGCCTCGCCAGTTGCGCGGTCTCGCGCATCCGCCCGGGCGTAAAGCACCTGCACAAACCCGTGTGAAAAGTTGCGCCGTGCCGTCGCCGTGATGGATTTCACCAGCCCAGGGCCCTGGTCCTGCTGCAAACCGGTATCGTTTGAGATGCGCGCCAATTGCTGTGCCGTTGTTACATGCGCCAGAGTTACGCGAAATTCCGTCTTCGCCAGGGTCTTGCTGGCCACGAGTTGGTAGGAGCGCGCTTTACTCACCAGCGTTGCACCCATCAGCGCCGTGATACCGATTCGTGGATCGTTCACATGGAATGCCTGGCCGTAGCTCAATGAGACTGAAGGCAGCCATCGCGATATGCTTTCAGGTGGCAGCAAACTCAGAGTCCCCTTAGGTGAACTCACCGAGGCATGGCGGCGGAAGGATAGCTCAGGCCGATACAGATCCTGATTCTCGAAACCGATCTCATCGCGCCGGAACCCCGCGTTGTAATGCAGAAAACGGAAGAAGGCTCCATCCGCCGAAACAAAAGGGCTATAAAAATTCAACAGTAAGTTGTTCGCCGTTACGGGCAGGAAAACGCCTCGATCATCAGCGCGGTCCAGATCCAGCGCACTCGGCCGTTCCCTGCGGAAATTCGCACCCGCGAGCAACGAGAACATACTGTTGAAACGCTCGGCATACAACGCATCTTCCGAGTTCACGTTCCGGTGCTCACTCTGCCGGATTAAGCCATCGCCGAAATTCGGCCGCACGTCGAGCGTGTAGTAGCGATAAAAACCAGAGAATTGGAATTGCCGGTGTGGCGTCACGTGCCAGATGTCATTCAGGATGAGCGATCCGTTTGCGGTTTCTTCCTGCTGCCGCGCGTCGTAGGTATCGCCTGGCGTCGGCCGGTCAATCGGAATCAGCCCTGGCTGAAACGCCTTTCCGTAATACCCGATTCCATAAACCGTCAGGTCATGCTTGCCGAACGTAAACACCTTGCTGACGTTGCCCTTGTACTGTTTGCGGTGCTCCAGCCGATCCAGGTAACCGTTTCCGAAGGAGACCTCAAGGCCAACCCAGCTCTTGTTGGCCGGGTTTACGGGGCTCCACCCGGTTACAACATTCACGTCGCGGTAATCTGCCGTTACCCTGATCAGTGGATCGATCCGGTCGCGAAGCCCGAATACAATCGCGGAATTAACAGCGTTATTGCCTTCACGGACATTGAACGCCGCCCCATCGGTTTCCACGCTTTCTATGGCAATGGGAATAATCACATTCGGGTCCGCATACCCGTTGCCGTGCGCGTTGGCGGGAAGGTTATTAGGATACAGAAATCCGCCAATCTGAAAAAACATCGCGATTGGCTCTCCATGATCTCCGGCAACGCCGGGGACGAAGTATTGTGGCGGCTTCACCCCTCCCGCGGGCGATTCCGCCGGCATCCCTGGTATCGAAATCGGCATGCCGGGCCGCCCGGGGTTCGCGTCCAGAGTTTCGTCGCGGATCATGATGCGTTGAGCCGGATCAGGCGCAAACAGGCCCAGATCGAACACATCGCCCGTCACCGTGACGGATTGCGCCTGCGTATTGGTCGCCGTGAACTGAAAGTTTTCTGTCTGCGTCGCGGCCGCCGCTATGCTTACATTGCGCGTGAGAATTGGAAACCCGGCGGCTTCCGCAATAACGCGGTACTCTCCTGGTTCTAATGAGCCAAACGTGAAAACGCCTTCTGCGTCGGTTTTAGCTTCTTGCCGGTTTGCATTGGCGCGTTGAAGCAGGCTGACGGTTGCTCCAGAAACGGCGCGCCCGCTGGGGTCGGTAATGTTTCCGGAAAAGGTCGCCGCAGTCGCCTGCATGCAGGCAAAGACCGTTGCGAGAAGAATAAGCTTCATAGTGACTTTCGCGAAAACGTGCTACGTTCTCTCCGAATGTACTACGAAGCGGATTACTTGTTGGATTTTATTTTGCTGCCGACATCATCAACCAGCGGTCCAGCCATGCAATCGCGCGTGTATCTGCCCGGTCCGCGTCCGCGCCTTTGAACCCATGCCCAGCGCCTGGAATTGTCTCAAGTTCCGCTGGCACCCCAGCCCCCAGCAGCCGGTCCAGCAGCCACACGGATTGTTCATAAGCGACATAGGTATCCTGCGTACCGTGAAGAGCCAGGATGGGCGCGGCATCGGGTGTCACCCAATTCAGCGGACTGGCGCGTATATGCTCGAGGCGTTTATGCACCAGGTCACCCTCTAGAAACAGCGGCAGAACAACCGCCGCATCCACGCTCTTGGCATACGATTGGGTGAAATCCGAAGGTCCGTAATAATCCGCAACGCACTCCACACGGCTTGAAAATTCCTTATTCGGCCCGGTGCCCTCAAATTCGGGAACATTGGCTGTCAGGCCGAGAAAGAGGACCAGATGGCCTCCCGCACTGCCACCGGCGGCACCGATGCGGTCTGGGTCCAGATGATACTGCTTAGCGTTGGCGCGAAGAAAACGAACGGCGGCTTTTACATCGTGCACGGCGGCCGGAAACGGAAACTGCGGCGCGAAGCGGTAAGAAACGGTGGCCGCAACATAACCATGCTGCGCCAGCCGAACCGCCAGCTTCGTATAGCTGGACCGATTCCCCGCCCGGAACCCTCCCCCATGCACCAACAAAACCGCCGGATGGACTGCATCGTCAGCCGGACGGTAAATATCCATCGCAACCCTTTGGCCCACGGCAGAGTACTCCACATCCATCGCCGCTATTGGCGCGGCTTGTCCGAAGAGAGCAGTGGAAACGGTAAACAGCAGAAGAAAGCGCATCGGCCTATTACAATATCAAAGACCGAAGGCTGTAACTGAGTGTGACTAAGGGGTGAGCGCGGCAAATGTCGCGTCATCAGGTAACCCGGTTATAGGCAGTCCCTGTGCTTTTTGAAACAGGCGCAACGCGTCGCGCGTGAGAACTCCGGCGACGCCATCCACATGGCCGGGTGAAAAGCCCTTAAAGTTTAAATAAATCTGACAGGCTCGAACTCTCAAATCAGGCAACGCGCCAAGGGAGAACTTCTGAAACTCGCCGCGCAGTTGTACGTCGTAATGGTTCTGGGCAAAGTTTGGACCGTTATACCCGCGCGCGAAAGCAGTCCAATCGTGAACCTGCAGCGATTTGTCCAGCTTGGAAGATTTAAGGAATTTGGCAAATGCGGTCAGTTGGTTGTCCTCGGCATCGCACATAGCGGCCACCATGTTTTCCACACTGGTGAAACCAGCCAACCCAAAATTGCTTCCCAGAATCTGCCCTATTCCCCACGACGCACTCTGAAGCGCGGCGTTCCGGTCCAGCGCGATTGCGCGGTCCAGCCGGTCATACTGCGCCACGCCTCCTTTGCCGTATCCGCCGGGCGATGGGTCGCTGATGTTGCCGTCGTCGAATACGCCATGAGTGAGTCGGCTGAAGATGTGGCGCTCGTAGAGAATCGGCGGACGCTGATTCACAAGAAACCCGCAACCCGATGTTTCCACTCCCAGCACGGCCCAGATTTCAGGTGCTTTGACGTCTAGGTCCTTCGCCACTCCCGCCAACCCATTAGAACTAAGGGCGGCACCTTTGCCGGTAAATTCAAGCGCCATAATTTGCCACAGCTTTCACTGGTGAAAGTGTAGTCGAAAAGCCGGATTTTGCAAGTACAAAATGAAGATGTTATTTACTGATTAAGAGTGAAGTTCACATCGATCTCAGTAAAGACTTCCACGGGCTCACCATTCAGCAGAGTGGGCTGGTACGTCCAGCGGCTAACTGCTTCCAGCGCAGCTTTCACCAGGAGAGGTGGACCGGTCACCAACTGCAGATTGCGGATGGTTCCGTCCCGCCCGATGACCGCCTGCAAACGGACCAGCCCGGAAATACGCGCCGCTTTCGCCAGTGGCGGATACAACGGCTTCGGCTGTTGCAGCAGCTTGGCGGATTGCACGCCATTGCTTACGCGAATCGGTGCGGGCTTCGGCGCGGGAGGCGCACTTTGTGTAACAGGCCGTGAAGCTGGGCCGTTTTCCATGCCCAGCGATGGCGGCCCGAACTGCACTGCTCCGGAACCGGCGGAACTGCTGGCCAGAATGAAATCCGGTGCGCCCGTGGGATCGGGAAGCGTGACGATGGAGGAAGGAATGTGGCGGGGCGCAGTGAACACCGGGCGATACATCGGCCGTGTCATTGCAGCGCTTGCTGAAGATGCTTGTTGCACCACTGGTACGGGCGGCGGGGCAGGCCGTGGCGGCATGTAAAGAATCGCCGGGGCGGGATGCCATGCAAGTTGCGCTGTGTGAATCAGCGGCACCAAAAGAATCACTCCCGTGAAAGCACACTGTACTGCTAAAGATGCGGCAAGAGACCATGGCCGGCGCGCGGAATCCGGCTGATTGAGAAACGTCTGCTCGAACATATTGTTGTTCCTTTGTTTGTTTTAAATTCGAGCAGCGCTGTTCTGGTGGTGTAGACTCCGCGATGCCAGAATTGTTCCGCATAATAGACGCATGAAACTGCGCAGCGCGGAATGGTGGAGCGGCCCGGAATACTATAACTTTGCGCGGCGCGCCTGGTTGCGGAGCGAAGGGTTCACGCGCGACGCAGTGGAAGGTAAGCCGGTGATTGGTATCTGCAATTCATGGAGCGAACTGAACAACTGCAACGCGCACCTGCGTACAGTGGCTGAAGCAGTGAAGCGCGGCGTTTGGGCCGCGGGCGGCGTGCCTCTTGAGTTCCCCACAATCTCACTCGGTGAGATGTTCATGCGCCCCACTGCCATGCTCTTCCGTAACCTGATGGCGATGGATGTGGAGGAATGCATTCGCGCGAACCCCATGGATGGAGTGGTACTGCTGTGCGGCTGCGACAAGACCACGCCCGCACAGTTGATGGGAGCCGCGAGTGCGGATCTTCCCGCAATTGTGGTGCCTGGCGGACCCATGCTGAGCGGCCTTTGGAAAGATCAAAAACTCGGTAGCGGTACGGATGGGCGCAAGCTTTTTGACCTGTATCGCGCTGGGAAAATTAACGATGAAGAGCTTTGCGAAATTGAAGGCGGCTTAGCGCGCAGTGCGGGCCACTGCACCGTCATGGGTACGGCCAGCACCATGACCAGTCTTGCGGAAGCGCTCGGCATGACCTTGACCGGGTGCGCAGCAGTGCCCGCGGTGGATTCCCGCCGCATGACTTTCGCCGAGCAAAGCGGCAGGCGCATGGTGGAGATGGTGCGCGAAAATCTAAGGCCTTCCGCCGTGATGACCCGCCAGGCTTTTGAGAATGCCATCACCGTCAACATGGCGATTGGCGGAAGCACCAATGCTGTAATCCATCTGATTGCCATTGCGGGCCGCTTGGGTATTGAACTGGAGCTTGACCTGTTCGATTCCATTTCGCGGCGCACTCCTTTTCTGGTGAACGTAAAGCCTTCGGGTGAGTTCTTGATGGAAGATTTCTTCAGCGCCGGTGGTGTTCCCGCCGTGATGCGAGAGATCCTGCCGCTGCTTCATGGCGGCGCTATAACGGTGACAGGAAAATCCATTGCAGAGAACGTGAACGATGCGCCATGTCACCGGCGCGAAGTAATACGGACCACTGCCGATCCGCTCCATGCGGAAGGCGGGACTGTGGTGCTCTGGGGCAATCTGGCACCGGACGGCGCGGTGATCAAGCAGACTGCTGCATCGCCGCACTTGCTACAGCACATCGGCCCGGCGTATGTCTTTGAAACCCATGCGCAGATGCTGCAGGAGATAGATCGGGAAGACTTGCCGGTGACGCGCGATACGGTGCTGGTGATGAAAAACTGCGGCCCAAAGGGCGGCCCCGGCTTTCCAGAGTGGGGCCAAATTCCTCTGCCACGCAAGATGCTGCTGGAAGGCGTGGAGGATATGGTGCGCATCAGTGACGCGCGCATGAGTGGCACCAGTTTTGGCACCGTGGTGCTGCATGTGGCACCCGAATCGGCCGTGGGTGGTCCGCTGGCTTTGGTGCACACGGGTGACATGATTGAACTCGATACCACGGGCCGCCGGGTGAGCTTACTCGTGACCGAACATGAGCTGGCGCATCGCCGGGCGCAGTTTGTGCCTCCGGTTCCGCACTACACGCGCGGTTATGGGCGTTTGTTCTTAGAGCACGTTACTCAGGCCAATCGCGGGTGCGATTTCGATTTTCTCGAAGCCGAAAAATCTTAAGCCAGCACCACTGACGGATGGTACAGTTCCGTCCCCGTCCTGTCACAGATAGCAATGAGACGGCCCGTTTCAGACAATGCCCGTATGTGCTCACCATCATGTCCCGGCGCCGTGAAATGCCGCCCCTGCCGAATGTAAGCAGCGGTTTGAGTATCCGCCATGAAGCTGGCGAATTGCGGAACCAGCAATTCCAGCGGGATCAGTGCACTTGCCGGGTGAATCCCGTCGAGCGGCTTTGCGTGCTCAATCGTAAACTCGCCCGACGCCAGTCTCCTAAGTGAATCCAAATGAGCGCCGCACCCCAGCGCCTGCCCTAAATCATGGGCAATGGAGCGGATGTATGTTCCGCCTGAGCAGCGGATGCGTAGATCGGCCCGCGTGCCGTCGAACGCCAAAATACTTAGCTCGGAGATTGTCACTTCCACCGGCTGCAGCTCTATTTCAATATTCTGGCGTGCTGCTTTGTAAGCTGTAATGCCTCCCACTTTCTTCGCTGAATACTGAGGAGGCATTTGCATTACGGTGCCGCGGAAAGCGGCGAGCGCATCTTCCAACCTTTCAAGCGTCAATGTAAAAGAAGCGGGTTCCGATCGAGGCTCGCCGGTACGGTCGTACGTGTCTGTCGCAAAGCCGAACCGGACGCCGCCCTCGTAAAGTTTTTCTGCCTTTGTATAAAACTTCGCCAGCCTGGTTGCCACACCTACAGCGAGCGGCAACACACCCGTCGCCATCGGATCGAGAGTCCCTAGATGCCCCACGCGGCGAATCTTCGCAACGCCGCGAAACTTCGCCACCACATCGTGAGACGTCCAGCCTTCCGCTTTATCTATGACGACAACGCCGTCCACTAAGGCTGTGCTTCCAGTTCCGGCAACACCTTCTGCAACACGGTACCCACCACCTGCAAACTCTGCGCGCTCAGCTTATCCATCGTGTCGGCTGGGGTGTGCCAGTACTGATTGTTCGGGCCGTAATCGAAATCGATCAGGTCCAACGCCTTGACGCCGCGCTGAAGAAACGGCACATGATCGTCCCCGGTTACGCCTCCTCCTGTCGAGAAGTATTGGGAATAGCCTAGCCGGCCCGCCGCATCCCAAACCGTTTTTTGCAGAGAAGCCGCGGAGCCGGAGTTGTAGACCAAACTTAAATCCTTGTCGCCGATCATGTCTACGTTGATCAACGCCTTTATTTTCGCAAGCGTGCCATCGGCAGCCCACTTCTCCGCAAGGTGGCGGCTTCCGTAAAGCGAATTCGAATCGGTCCATTCGCCGTATGCCTCTTCGCCATCGAAAAATACCAGGTACACATCATCCTTGCGTGGAACCCCCGCAAGCACAGCGGCCATCTCCAAAAGAAAACCTGTTGAAGATCCACCATCGTTCGCACCCACAAATTGCGGCATCGTCTTTGTATCGTAATGGCCGCTAAAGACAATCGCCTTTCCAGATTTTCCGGGAAAGCGGCAGAGCAGATTTTTCATCGGCACAGGTCCTTGCGGAGTTTGACCGTTGAAGTGGTCTTCGGTGACTTCACACCCGGAAAGCCGCAGATGGCTCACAATATAGGCCTGCAGCTTTTTATTGGCAGGCGAATCTGGCGGCCGGGGCCCGAACGATGTCGCATGGCGCGTAAACTCCAGCGCACGGGCACCGCTAAAATCTCGCGCGCTCCCGCTGAGTGACGCCAGTGTCAAACAAACAAAGATCAGGAAGAGCGCTTTGCGGTGCATAGATATCCGAGTGTAAAGTTTTTTTCGCGATCTAAACGGTCAAGCGCCGGCAACAGAAGCGCCGGTGGCACCAGGAGTGCGGCGGCGGGCACAAAAAGCAGCCATCGCGGGCCTCCTACAAAGAATTGTAAACCGTTCAGCAACCGGCGGGAGAGCAACCGAAAGTACCCCCCCGCCGGGATGATTTGAATATCCTGAAACCCAGCCTTTGACAGCAGGTGCTCCAGCCCATGCCGCGTATAGCGGAAATAATCGTGCGGACTCTGGTGCACTTCCCATTCGTGGGGAGCGGCAACCAGAACCGGCGCACCGGGGCGCAGCACGCGCGCCATCTCGCTCAGGGCGCGCGCCGGGTCTGGAAGATGTTCCAACGTGACAATGTTCAGCAAAGCGTCGAACGAAGCCGGCGCGAAAGGCAAGGCGGCCAAATCCGCAATGCAATCCAGTTTGCGATAATTCCACGCGGGGTCCCCAACCGCCAGATCGATTGCGCAATAACGTTGCGCTCTGAAGAATTCCGCATGCCTCGCTTCCCCCGCTCCGGCATCCAGCACGCGCGCACCTGGCGGAAGGCTCGCGGCAAACTTCAACAGTGCGGTTTCAATTGCTCCTTCAAAGTGCAGAACGTGATCACGAAGAAAACGCGGCAACCGGTAGGCAATCGCGGTGTGTCCTGTGGCGTTCAACGCAGGGCTGCCTGTGTGGAAAGTTCGCGCAGCCCTATGCGGTGGCTCAGGATGAGTTCCGTT
>Ga0123336_10002538_pt1 | contig 15802 bp, 14 predicted proteins | sample SSSSmetaG_FD_96466 | JGI IMG/M metagenome (GOLD analysis project Ga0123336, IMG submission 96466) | Glacier valley bacterial and archeal communities from Borup Fiord, Nunavut, Canada, to study Microbial Dark Matter (Phase II) - ​SSSS metaG | ecosystem: Environmental > Aquatic > Freshwater > Ice... | reverse complement strand
GCCCGAGTTCACGCAGATCGACGTCGAGATGTCGTTCGTGAACCAGGACGACATCTTCAAGATCATGGAAGGCATGATCTTCAAGGTGTGGAAGGAGGTCCTCGGCATCGATCTCCACGAGAAGTATCCGTCGGGTCGCTTTCCGCAGATGCCGTTTTACGACTCGATGAACAGGTACGGCAACGACAAGCCGGACCTGCGCTTCGAGATGCCCCACACCGACGTGACGGATCTCGTGATCGACCACGCGGGCGGCGGCATCCCGTTCTTCGCGTCCATCGCAGAGAAGTTCACGAACGGCACGTACCGCAAGGATCTCCCGACCGAGATCATCAAGGCGATGCGCATCCCCGCCGAGCACGCCGCCAAGCTCTCGCGCGCCGAGCTCGACAAGCTCGAGGAGTTCGTGAAAGGCATGGGCTCGAAGGGCCTCGCCCGCGCGAAGATCGACGCCACGGGCGGGTGGGCGCAGTCGCCGCTCGGCAAGACCGTCACCCCCGAGCTCCGCACGGCGATCAACGAGCGCGCGGACGCGAAGGAAGGGGACCTCCTCTTCTTCCAGTTCGGCAAGGAGTCCGTCGTGCAGACGGTCATGGCGAACCTCCGCGTGCACCTCGCAAAGAAGCTCGCGCTCATCCCCGAGACCGGCCACGGGGGGACATTCGAGTTCCTGTGGGTCATCAACCCGCCGCTCTTCGAGTACGACGAGGACCTGAAGACCTGGGCCGCCGCGCACCACGCGTTCACTCGCCCGCACGACGACTGCGTCGACATGCTCGACAAGGATCCGGGCAAGGTCCTCTGCTACCGCTACGACCTCGTGCTCAACGGCTTCGAGATCGGCGGCGGCTCGATCCGCCTGCACGACCCCGAGATCCAGGCGAAGGTCTTCCGCGCGCTCGGCATCACCGACGAGGACGCCCGCGAAAAGTTCGGCTTCCTGCTGGACGCGCTCCGCTTCGGCGCGCCGCCCCACGGCGGAATCGCGGTCGGCATGGACCGCCTCGCGATGCTCCTCTCGGGCGCGCAGAGCCTGCGCGACGTCATCCCCTTCCCCAAGACGCAGAAGGGCACCGATCAGATGACCGACGCCCCGAACAAGGTCGACCCGAGCCAGCTCAAGGAGCTGCACATCCGCGTCGTCGAGCCCCCCACGTGATGCCGCGTGGGCGCGCCGCGGCATTCTCTGTCGCGGCGGCGCTCTCGATCGTCACGTGCATGCTGCACGTTTCTTCCTGCCAGAACGACGGGACGCACACGTACGTGGGGCGGCTTTACGTCGAGGCGCGCGACTGCCTCGGCACGTCCTCGAGCCTCGACGTGGTGTCGGGCGGCGATCCGGGCACTTGCCCGGCAGTGTGCCTCATCCAGCCGCGCGCCGAGGGCGGGCGCGCGGTGTACGTGTCGACCGAGTGTCCGCCCTACCCCGCGCCCGACTGGGACCTCTCGGGCAAGGATCCGAAGTGCGCGCTCGCGCTCGCCGCGCTCGGACGCAACGACACGTGCCTCTCGGACGGCGGCACCACGAAGCCCGTCCCCGACGCGGCCGTCCCCGACGCGCTTGCCGACTCAGCACCCGCCGACTCAGCGCCGGAGTAGCGCGCGCAGCACCGCGAGGGGGTCGAAGCCCAGCGTGGCCGAGACGTCCTTGTCGCCCGCCACGCTCGCGAGCCGCGCCCGCGCGCGGGCCATGAGCGGCTCGAAGCGGCGTAGCGAGTCGCTCTTGCCCACCATCGTGCGGAAGCCTTCGAAGGCGAAGCGCGCGCCGTCCGCGCCGAGCGCGAGGCGGACCCCCACCGGCATTGGCGAGAGAATGAGGTCGCGCACCACGGAGGCCCGGCCCCACGCGCCGGGACGCGCATCGACCTGGAGCTCGCGGAAGCGGTCGACCTCGGCGAAGCAGCCCATCGCGACGGGCGCGTACTCCTCCTCCACCGCGCGCGCGAGGTGGCGGTAATCGCGGCGCCAGTCGCCGGAGAGGAGCCCGATGCGCGGGCGCAGCTCCTCGGGACCGGCGAGCACGTCGAAGCCCTGGCCGCGGCGCCGCGCGACCGCCGCCGTCCACAGATCGCCGCCGCGGAAGAGGCCGAGCACCATCGCGTGGCCGTCGGGGCAGACCGCGTCGAGCGCGCGATGCACCATCGCCTCGCTGGGGGCGGGCACGCCCTGGAGGCGCTTTGGCCAGCGCTCGACCGCGCCCTCCTGGATCATCTCGCGCACAATCTGCACGACGAGCAGCGCCTGCGCCGTGAGATCGTCGTGGCGCTTCATGCGGGCGCCGAGGCACTCCATCACGTCCTCGAGCGCGCCCGCCCGCGCGGAGAGCGCCCAGCTCGCGTGGTGCAGCTCGGCGAGCTCGGGCAGCGGCATCGGCCATGTGCCGTTGGGATCGAGGCGACCGTGATGCGTGTGCACGAGCTTCCGCAGCTTGCCGTCCTCGTGCACGGCGATGACGCCACCTCGCGGACGCGTCGACTCGCGATCGGGCGTGGCGCGCGGCTTCCAGAGATCGAGGAAGCGCGTCCAGGTCTCCGTGGTCCAGCCCTCGAAGCGAACGTCCGGCGTGAGCACGCGCCGAATCTACCGCACGTGCACGCAGATTGTCGAAGCGAGGTCGCCGTGGTCTACTCGCTCGCTCAGGAGGCAATGAGATCATGCAGGGTGGATGGCAGCCCCCGCCCGGGGGAGGACAGGGATACGGAGCGCCGCCGCCAGGCAGCGGTGGCTACGGTCAGCCGCCCGGCCCTCCCGGATACGGCGGGCCTCCGCCGAGCATGGGCTTCCAGCAGAACCCGTACGGCGCGCCGCAGCAGCAGCCCGGCATGATGGGCGGCGGCGGCTCGTACGGCGTCTACGAGTTCAACGACACGGAGAACGCGATCATCGATCGCGCGGCCTCGCGCGCGAGGCTGTGGGGCATCATCTCCACCGTCCTCGGCGGACTCCAGTGCTTCATGAGCTGCTTCGCGATCGCGAGCCCGCTGCTCGCCACGAACCTCCCCACCGGGATCGTCGCCATCGTCGTGGGCATCACGTTCATGGGCGTCGGCAACTCGCTGAAGCAGGTCGTGCGGACGCAGGGCAACGACCTCATGCACATGATGCAAGCCCTCGACAAGATGGGCAGCGCGTTCATGGTGCAGATCGTCTGCGCGATCGTCGGCTTCGCGCTCATGGCCATCGGATTCTTCGTCCTCATCTTCGTCGTGCTCGCCGCAGCCGCCGCGAGCTGACGGCGCATGACCGTCACGGCCGAGTCGCTCTTCCGCGAGATCTTCCTGCCGCTCTACCCGGAGGAGGCGCGCGGCGACCTGGGCCGAGCGCGCACGACCGACGCAAACCCCGCGAAGAACCCGGCGCTCCTCGCGCACGTCGGCGAGGCGGCCGCGGTCTTCGCGGCGAATGCGCCCATCGTGCTCGGCGTTCCCGAGAGCGAGCTCGCGCTCGATTTCAGCGACGCCAGCGTGCACCGGCTCTCCGCGGCGCTGACCACCGCGTGCCGTGACCGCCTGATCGACAAGGGAGCACGAGGCACCGCGGACAACGCCCTCTTCAACCTCGTGGTCCACGGCGCCTCTTACGTGGGCGCGTGCATCGTGCGCTCCCACGGCGGCGTGTGGGCGGTGCGCAATCCGCTCTGGGAGAGCCTCGTGCACCTGACGTCCCGCCTCGGCGAGGGCGAGCTGCCGGTCTTCCACTGGCTGCTGAAGTCGCTGGCCGACGAGGATCCGTCGTCGCTCGCCGACCGCTACCGCGCCCACGTCGAGGTGCCGTGCGCGAAGCCCGAGGAGCTCCCCGTCCTCGCGCCGGTCGATCGCAACCTGCCGCGCCTCAAGCGCCCCCGCTACGACTCGCTCTACAAGTACATCAAGGCCCACCTGCCCGAGCTGCGTGACGTCGGCGAGGATTTCCCGAGCCCCGAGCGCTTCGAGGAGCTCCGGTTCGAGCAGCTGAATTTCCTCATGGTCGGCGGCGGCCGCATGCTCGTCATGCACGGCCACAACGAGCACGGGCTTCACGCGATGTGGCTCGGCAAATCGGGGTTCGAGAAGTCGGCGTTCTGGCCGTGCGAGAAGTTCCCCGAGCCCATGATCCGTCGCTCGGGCGACGAGAAGCTCGAGGTGCTCCTCTCGCAGAACGGCGAGGTGCGCAGCTTCGAGCTCCTGTGGTGGGGGCCGTGAGCTGGCTGCGGGGGTGGCTGCAGCGCCTCGGCGGCAAGACCGAACGCCGCCTCGCGGTGGTCATCCTGATCTCGACGATGGTGCCGCTCGCAGCGGCGCTCTACCTCGCCACGTCGATGTTCCGGCAGGCCTCGGCGATCTGGTTCAACCCGGAGATCGGCGAGCAGCTCGATCGCGGGGTCGACGTCTACAAGGACTACGTCAAGGCCGTCAAAGACGACCTGAAGCACCAGACGGTCGCCATCGCTGCCGACCCCGTGCTGCGCGAGGCGGCGCGCAAGAGGAACATCGAGACGCTCGAGTCGGAGATCGATGCGCTCTTCCCTCACTTCCCCGAGCTCGCCGCGCTCGCGGTGGAGGACGCGACCGGTCAGGTCCTCTCGCGCCGTGACCGCGGTCGCCCGGTCGACAGCGCCACCGAGCGCAGCCTGGAGGTCCGGCGTCCGCTCACCGACGACCCCGACGCGCCGATGCTGGTCGCCACGTTCGCGGTGTCGCGCAAGCGGCTCGACGAGCTCGAGAGCGCCGGCGTGGTGGTGGGGCGCTACCACCAGCTCGAGGCCTCGCGCGTCGAGCTCTATCAGGGCTACCTGCGCGTCTTCGCGATGCTGCTCGGGATCACCGCGCTGATGACCATCGTGCTCGGCGCGGCGCTCGCGCGCGGCCTGACGAAGCGCATCAACCGCCTCGGCGCCGCGATCAACGTCGTGGCGCAGGGCGATCTCTCGGTGCGCGTCCCGGTGACCGGGACCGACGAGCTCACCGACCTCGCGCGCACCTTCAACCGCATGATCGCGGAGATGGCGCAGTCGCGCGCGCGCATCGAGTTCCTCCAGCGCGTCGGCGCCTGGCAGGACATGGCGCAGCGGCTCGCGCACGAGATCAAGAACCCGCTCACGCCCATCCAGCTCGCGGTCCAGGAGTGTCACAAGAAGTACGCCGGCGACGACCCGCGCTACCGCCAGCTGCTCGATACCACCCTGGAGATCGTCGAGGAAGAGGTGGGAACGCTGCGCCGGCTCGTCGGCAACTTCTCCGAATTCGCGCGCCTCCCGCACGCCGAGCTCGCGCCTGCGAGCCTCTCGGACTTCCTGCGCGACTGCGAGAGCTCGCTCGGCCACCTCGAGGACCCTTCGCTCGGTGAGGGCTCGCCCGACAACGAGCCGCTCGGGCAGAACGTGGAGATCCGCTGGGAGGTCCCTGACGAGATCATCACCGTCGCCGTCGACCGCCAGATGCTCCGCCGCGTGCTCGTGAACCTGGTGCGCAACGGCGTGCAGGCCATCCGCGACGCGCGCATGCGCAAGTCTGCGCCGAGCCACGACGAGAAGGAGGGCGGCGTCCTCGGCCACGTCGTGGTCAGCGCCGAGCGCGAAGGGGACGGCGCCCGCATCGTCGTCGAGGACGACGGCCCCGGCATCGCCGACTCGGTCCGCGGCCGCATCTTCGACCCCTACTTCACGACCAAGTCCGACGGCACGGGCCTCGGCCTCGCGATCGTGAAGAAGGTGGTGGTCGAGCACGGCGGCGAGATCGAGGCCACCGCGAGCCGCCGGCTGGGAGGTGCGCGCTTCGTGCTGCGCCTCCCCGGACTGAAGATCCTGTCGATCGCCGCCGCCGCCCGGGAGGCCCGCGAACGCGCCCTCTCGCAGGGCGTCGAGACCGTCGACACCGACGGCGTCTAGCTCTGCGGCCTCCTCGCCATTCGTGAGAAAGAGAATCGCAAGCTCGGTCAGCGCGCGCAGCGGCCGCCGGTCGCCCGGTACTTGTGGAAGGCGTTGGTGACGAGCGCATTCCCGTAGGGGATCTCGTGGCCCTGCCAGGAGCCGCTCTTCGACCACGCGACGTGCGTGCCGCTCAGCGTCTGGAAGTTGAAGACGCTGCCCGCCGTGTCCTGATGACCACTCGGGCTCGCGCCCGAGGGGAAGCGGCCGGGAGGCGAGAGGTAGAGGCTGTAGTCGATCACGAGGGTGAGCGACCATAAGAAGAGCGACACGATGCCGAGCACGTTCGGCTACGTCACGGCCACGCCGCGGGGGAGCGTGAAGCACTCCTTCGACCGACCAGAGCGGCGACGTCCCGATGTCGCCATAGACCACGCCCAGCGCCGTCAGGGAGAGCGCGCCGAGCTTTCCGCGCGCGTGGCCTGGAGGGTGCGGGAGCGAAGGTGCAGTGGCAGAGCTCATCGCAACGCCGGGACGTCACTCCCGCACGCAGGGGCGTGCAACGACCCCCCATGCTATGCCAGAGGGCATGAGCGATCCGGTGCGGACTGCTGGCGCCGTGGAGAAGGCTCCCGGCGATACGTCGCACAGCGCGCGCATGGTGGTGATCGTGCTCGCGCTCGCCGCAGGCTTCGCGGTCGTTCCGCGGCTCACCGCGAGCTGCGGCAAGACCGCCGACGAGGAGGGTCCGGACTTCACGGCGAGCGTCATCGCGAACGCCGCCGATCCGTCGCAGACCACGATCACCCTCAGCTCGCTGCGTGGGCATCCCGTGCTCATCGACTTCTGGGCCACGTGGTGCGCGCCGTGTCAGGCGGAGCTGCCGATCGTGAACCGCATCGCGCGCCGCTTCAAGAACGACGGGCTCGTCGTGCTGGGCGTCAACACCGACGACAAGGACGGCAATGTCCTCGCGCCCGCGCTGGTGGCGCGCAAGGGGATCACGTTCCCGATCCTCCTCGACCCCGACAACGCGGTCGGCCGCAAGTACCACGTCGACGGGCTACCCACGCTCGTCGTGCTCTCGAAGGAGGGCAAGGTCGTCGCGGTGCGCAGCGGTGTCACCGGCGAAGCGGAGCTCGAGCGCCTGTTGCGCAAGGTGCTCTGAGCGCGCTTACCGCCTGCGGACCGGCAGGAAGAAGCGCGTGCCGTTGAGATCGTTGACGCCGCAATAGAGGTCGGCGTCGAACGTCGTCTTGAGGGTCTGCCACGTCATCACCTCCTCGATCGTGCCCGAGGCGACGACGCGCCCGTCCTTCATGAGCACGATGCGATCGGCGAACTGCGCGGCGACGTTGAGATCGTGCATCACCACGAGGCACGCGAGCTCGCGCTCCTTTACCTCACTCGCGAGCAGCTCGTAGAGATCGAGCTGATGGCGGACGTCGAGGAACGCGCCGGGCTCGTCGAGTAGAAGCACCTTCGGCTCCTGGGCGAGCGCGCGGGCGATGGCGACGCGCTTCTGCTCCCCGCCGCTGAGCGCGTGCGCGGGGCGCGCCGCGAGCCGATCGAGATCGCAGCGCTCGAGCGCGGAGGCGATCACCGCGTCATCGGCGGCCGACGGCCGCATCCAGGCCCCCTGGTGCGGTGAACGCCCCATCGTGACCACCTCACGGACGGTGAAGCCCATGGCGAGCTCCTGTTGCTGCTCGACGACCGCAAGGCTGCGCGCGATCTCGCTGCGCGTCAGCGATCCGAGGTCTATCCCCAGCAGCTCGACTTTCCCGACCGAAGGGACGAGGAGCCCCGAGGCCACCCGTACGAGCGTGGTCTTTCCCGCGCCGTTCGGCCCCAGTACGCAGACGAGCTCCCCTGCATGGAGGGTGAGGTCGACCGTGGTCAGCTCGTGGGGCGGCCCGGCCGTGTAACTGGCCGTAACGCCGCGTAGGGACAGGCGCTCGCGATGCGCAGGTGAACGGTCCAAGAAGACTCCTCGACGCTCCGCGTTGATGTATCTTAAACGTCAGGAGCTCCCGTGGATAGCAAGCCCCAAACCGCATCTCCCGACGCGTCTGCCCAGGCTTCTGCGGAAAAACCGCGCCGCGTCATCAAGCGGTACTCGAACCGGAAGCTCTACGACACCAAGGACAGCCGCTACGTCACGCTGCTCCAGATCGCCGAGATGGTCCGCACCAGCGAGGAGGTGCAGATCATCGACAACAACACGAAGGAAGATCTGACCGAGGTGACCCTCGCGCAGATCATCTACGAGGAGCAGAAGCAGAAGGCGTCGAGCCGGAACGTCCCGCTCCAGACGCTCAAGGAGCTCATTCACCAGCGCACCGAGAAGGTGCTCAGCGACCTCCGCGAGGGTCCGATCGGCCGCCTCATCCCCGGCGCCGCGAAGAGCGACCCGGCGAAGCCCGGCGAGACGACGGCGGAGTCGGTCGAGCCGAGCGCGCAGAACGGCGCGGGCGCAGCCGGGTCCGACAAGCCGAGCCTCGTCGACCAGGCGAAGGAGACCTTCGAGGACTGGCAGCACAAGATCGACGACCGCGTGAAGGCGGTGCTCCCGAGCATCCTTCCCTGGCAGCAGCTCCAGCACGAGATCAAGCGGCTCAACGCCCGGATCGAGGAGCTCGAGGCAAAGCTCGAAACGCGCACCCCGAAGGAGTAGCGCCCGGGGGCCAGAGCCCACGATGGACGGGTCGCACTGTCAAAATGTCGTGCTAGATACCCGGAATAGCAGCCTTAACCTCGGTGTTGCACCGATAAGAAAGGCTTGCAGCCCCCGATGAGCTTGACCTCCGTTACCGAAAAGAAGAAGGAAGTCGACAGCTTCGCCGATGAAGCAGTCGGTTACCTCGACGCGCTCTACGCGGTCGCCTGCAAGCTGACCCGCAACCCTTCCGAGGCGGAGGACCTCGTTCAGGACACTCTCCTGAAGGCGATGCGCGCCCGCGAGCAGTTCAACGCTGGAACCAACCTCAAGGCGTGGCTGTTCCGCATTCTAACGAACACGTTCATCAACAAGTATCGCCGCGGCGGCCTCGAGCGCTCGGTCCTCGAGGGCCCCGATGCCGATCCTCTGGTCGACGGCTGGGTGAGCGCCTCCACGATGCGCCACCTCCGGGACCCTGAGCAGCAGGCGCTCCAGCCCATCGTCGAGGGCGAGGTCCGCCGCGCGCTGGATGCGCTGCCCACGGACTTCAAGCTCGCCGTGATCCTCTGTGATGTCGAGGAGTTCAGCTACGAGGAGATCGCGCAGATCATGGGTTGCCCGATCGGCACCGTGATGAGTCGCCTCCACCGCGGCCGCAAGCTCCTCCAGCGTTCTCTCTACAATCACGCGCTGGCCCTCGGTATCGTCAAGGGCGAGCCGATGCCCGAGACCACGACGCCCATCGAGAAGCCCGCGGACCTCGCCGCCTTCCGTACGAAGAAGAGGGGAGCCGCCTGAGCATGTCTGCTGATGCGTGCAAGTCGATGGGCCTGCTGCTCGGGGCGCACCTCGATGGCCAGCTCGATCCCGTCAAGACCCTCGAGGTCGAGGATCACGTCGCTGCGTGTGAAGTCTGTCGTGAGCGCCTCGCGCTCGACCGTGCTCTGCGTGGCTCGCTCAAGAAGGCCGTGAAGCTCTCCACCCCGGACGACGTCCGGGCCCGCATGCTCGCCGCAATGGCCGGCGAGAGCGCCCGTGAGACCCGCCGTGAAGACGAGGACCTCGTCGCCGTCAGCAGCATCACCGCCGCGCTCGTGGCGACGGGCGAAGGTCTCGATGCCTCTGCCGATCGCAAGAGCACGCCGGGCAGCCGCCCGCAGCGTCCGTCGATGCTCCGTCACTGGCGCACCATGCTCCCCCTCGCGAGCGCCGCGGCGCTCGTGATGGCGTGGGGCGCGGCTGCGAAGCAGCCCGTCGGGCGCGGCGCGACCGACACGATGGTGCCGGCCGGCCTGAGTGATGACCTGCTCCGCGACTTCGTCGGGCAGCACTCGCACTCGCTTCCGCCCGAGCAGGCAGACCCGAAGCAGGTTCGTCAGTTCGAGCGCTACGTCGGCGTTCCGGTGCGCGTCCCGCAGTTCAGCAACGCGCACTTCGTCGGTGGTCGCCTCGTTCCGCTCCACGGCGGCGAGCGCGCCGCGATGCTCCAGTACGAAGTGAAGCAGGGCACCGACGTGCAGCGGGTCACCGTGTTCGTCTACGACCCGCGCAAGATCCAGATCGGCGGAGCGAACCTCGCGCCACGCGCCATCGGCACCGCCGAGGTCCGCGTCGGTCAGACGGACGGTTACTCCGTCGCGCTCACCCAGCACGGCGGCGTCGGCTACGCGATGGCGAGCGACCTCGACCCCGAGAGCTCGGCGAACCTCGTCAGCGCCGTCGACCACGAACAGTGATGGGAGAAGCTGACAGCTGACAGCTGACAGTTTCGGGGAAACGAGAGAAGGTCAGCGCGCCGCGGCCAGGCCGCCTTTACGCGGGTCCGCGGCGGCCAGCAGGCGCACCGGGGCGTTCGGCGTGCGGTCCCACGCGATCATCTGGATGGCGGTGCCCGTGAAGGGCTCGTCCTTCACCGACTCGCCGCGGGCGGCGAGGCCCGTGCGGACGTCGGCGGCGATCTCCGGATCGACGAGGAGCGTCGGGCCCTGCGTATGAATGCGCGGATGCGAGACGCACGCGTTGGGATCGAGGCCGAACAGCAGGCGGGCGAGCGCGGCCTGTGTCGCGCCGGTCGCGATGCGCGTACCGCCCGAGCCTCCGAGCGCCAGGATCGGCTTGCCGCCCTCCACCACGATGGTGGGCGTCATGCTGGAGACCGGACGCGCGCGAGGGCGCGGGCGATTCGGCCCGCCGTTCTTGAGGCCGAAGGCCTTCGCGTCGTCGCCGGCCGTGAAGTCGTCGAGCTCGTTGTTGAGGAGGAGCCCCGTGTCGCCCGCGACGATCGACGAGCCGAACGGCCCGTTCACGGTGGTGGTGAGGGTCACGACGTTGCCGGAGGAGTCCGCGACCACGAGGTGGCTCGTGCCGCTCTCCTTGGTCTTGAAGTCGACCGGCGCGTGGGTCTTCGTGGGATCGATCCGGGCGCGGCGCGCGGCGAGCTGCGCGGGCTCGAGCGCGCTCTGGAACGCTGCGTCGACCGCGGGATCGAGATCCGGATCACCGGCGACACGTGCGCGATCCGCGAAGGCACCGCGCATCACCTCGGCGACGGTGTGAAGGTACGCGCTCGAGCCGAAGCCCAGCGGGACGAGCGGTGAGGAGCGGCTGGCGCCGTACATCGATAGAGTCTCGAGGAGCATGAGCCCCCCCGCGGAAGGCGCCGGCATCGTGTAGACGGTGCGACCATCGATGGTGCGCGAGAGCGGCTTCCGTTCCTTCACCGCGTAGCCCGCGAGGTCGGCGAGGGTCATGGTCCCGCCGCTCTTCGCCACGGCGTCGACGATCTTCTGCGCCGTCGGCCCCTCGTAGACGGAGCGCTTTCCCTCTGCCCCGTAGCGCGCGAGGGTCGCGGCGAGCTCGGGCCTGCGAATGCGCGACGCGAAGGGCGCCGGCGCGCCCGCCGGCAGGAAAGACGACGTGAGCGAGGGCACCGTAGCGATGCGCTCCTTGAACGTCGCCGCCACCTCCGCCGTGTGCCGGCTCAGGAAGAATCCGTTCTGCGCGAGCGAGACCGCGGGCGCCGCATCGGCCGCGAGCGACCGCTTGCCGAAGCGCTGCGCGAGGAGCTCGAGCCCTGCGGGCTCCCCCGGGATGCCCGCCGAGCCGCCGCGCGGCCCCGTCCAGCCGAAGCGATCGAGCGGCTTCGGATCGGTGGGCTTATTGGCTGGCCACAGGACCTCGGAGGTGTAGGAGGCGGGCGCGGTCTCGCGGAAGTCGAGGACGGTGAGCTTCGCGTCGCTCGCGGTGAAGACGAGCGCGAACCCGCCGCCGCCCATCCCGCTCGCCGAGGGATTGACGACGCCAAGGACGAGCGCCGCCGCCACAGCGCCGTCCGCCGCGTTTCCGCCCGCGGCCATCACCTCGAGGGCGGCGCGGGTCGCATCGGAGTGGTCGGTGGTCGCGGCTGCGGTGCGACCCTGCGCGCTCGGCGGGTACGCGGCCGAGGACGCGCCCGGAAACGCCGCCACCTGGAGGGCCACCGCTGCCAGCCCCACCGCGACGCCCGCGAGACGGAGGCGATGCGTGCGGACAGGCTTTGCGCCGTGTGCCCGGCACACTAAGGTGCGGACCGAGGAAATTCGCATATGCGGCTCGTCTACGTGATGGATCCGATGGATCGTGTTCTGCCGGACAAGGATACGACCTTCGCCTTCCAGCGTGCGTCGCAGTCGCGCGGGCACCAGGCGTTGCACTGCGAGGTGCGCGACCTGTTCGTGAAGGACGCGGAGGTCTACGCGCGTGTGCGGCAGCTTACCGTGAGCGACACGCCGCCGCATGCCGTCTTCGGCGAGCCGGAGATCGTGCGCCTCGCGGACGTCGAGGCGGTCCTGATCCGCAAGGATCCCCCGTTCGATGCCGCGTACCTCTACGCAACGCTCATGCTGGAGCGCGTCCGTGGTCGCACCGTGATCATGAACGACCCGCGCGGCCTGCGCGACGCGAACGAGAAGCTCTACGCGCTGCACTTCGCGAAATACATGCCCCGCACGATGGTCACGTCGAGCGAGGAGCAGATCATGGCCTTCGTGAAGGAGGTCGGCGGCCGCGGCGTGATCAAGCCGCTCGACGGCGCCGGCGGGTCGGGCGTGATGATGCTCGTCCCCAACGACAAGAACACGCGCGCCATCATCCAGACGGTCACGGGCGAGGGCTCGCGCCTCGCGATGGTGCAGGAGTTCTTGCCAGCGGTGGAGAAGGGCGACAAGCGCGTGCTCCTCCTCGACGGCGAGGTGCTCGGCGCCATCAACCGCATTCCGCGCGGCGACGACTTCCGCTCCAACATCCACGTCGGCGGGAGCGTCGAGGCCTACGAGCTGACGAAGGAGGAGCGGGCGATGGTGGCGGACATGGCGCCGCGCCTCAAGCGGGACGGCCTGATCTTCGTCGGTCTCGACGTCATCGGCGGCAAGCTCACCGAGGTGAACGTGACCTCGCCGACCGGAATCCAGCAGCTCAGCCAGCACGAGAATCGTGACGTCGCGCTCGATGTCATCTCCTGGATCGAGCGCAAGTCGCACGACTTCCGCCCGGCGCACGCGAGCACTCCCGAGCTCTGATCGCCGATGCCGGTCACCGTGGTGATCCGATCGGCGAGCGCGCCCAGCCCCCGCGGGACGGGCTCGCCGCGCGGTGAGGAGAGCGAGCCTTCGCTCACGTTCGACGGCGCGCGCGTGGTGCTGGGGCGTGGCTCCGGCAGCGACGTTCGGCTCCCCGACCCGAGCGTGAGCACGCTCCACGCGACCATCCGCGCGCAGGGCAACGACTACGCGATCGTCGACGAAGGCAGCACGAACGGCACGTGGGTGGGCGGCGTGCGGCTCATGCCGCAGACACCGCGCGTGGTGAAGACCGGCGATCTCGTACGCATCGGCCGCGTCTGGCTCGAGCTCTCGATCGGCCAGAAGGCGGCGACCCCCGACCTCGGCCTGGCGACGCGCGACCTCGCGTTCGCGCTGGTGCAGCGCGCGATGGACGCCGTGGGCGACGACACCGTCGCGAAGGTGCGCGTCGCGGAAGGGCCGGACATCGGCGAGGAGCTGCGCCTCGTCGAGGAGGGACGCGCTTACGTGATCGGGCGCGCCGAGACCTGCGACCTGCCCCTGGCGGACGCCGACTCCTCACGCGAGCACGCCGTGGTGGCGAGGCGGGGCGGGCAGATCCTGCTGCGCGATCTCGACTCGCGCAACGGCGTCTTCCTCGGCGAGCAGCGCCTCACCCCCGATCGCGACGTGGTGTGGCGCGCGCCGACGATGGCGCGCATCGGGCTCACCGTCCTGGCGCTCGACGAACCGGTGAGCCTCGCGCTCGCCGAGCTCGAGGCGGCGGAGGACGAGGCGATGCGCGAGGACGACGTGCCGCCCGTGCCGATCAGCGCGAGCGTCGCCGCCGGGCCCGGAGCGGCGCCGGCCCCCGCGAGCAAGGTGCCCCGCGCACCCACCCCGGAGGAGGATGCTCCTCCTTCGCAAATGGCACAGGCCGCGCCGATCGCAGCCGTGGTCGCGGACACCTCGGACATGGTGCGCGTGCCGCGCGGGAAGCGTGGGTGGACGATGACGGATTTCCTCGTCGTTACGCTGGCGGTGGGCGTGATCGGGGCGAGCATCGCGGGTCTGGTGTGGGTGCTGCGTTGATGGGTGCTGCGTTGATGGGTGCCGAGTCGATGAGCGCCGCTGCGCCAGAACGCAGCGCGTGTCATGCGTTCGGCTGACGAAGAAGCTCACAAAAGCGAGCGCGAGACCCGGTAGTCTTGGGAGCGTCGGGACTTATCGTCCTCGGGAGCTTTCCATGCGCAACTTCGAGCGTTCCTTCACGGTGCGTGCACTGGTCCTCGTGGGCGCCGCGTGCGCGCCGGTCATTGCGTGCAGCTCGAGCGACTCGGACACGCCACCGACCACGACGGACGACGGGGGCGTGATCATTCCCGTCGAGGGCGGGCCCGCCCCCGCGACGTGCACCGACAGCCTCAAGACCCCGACCGAGACCGATGTCGACTGCGGCGACGTCTGCAGCAAGTGCAAGGACGGCAAGGGCTGCGCGGTCGGCACCGATTGCAACAGCGGCGTGTGCAAGGACACCGGCGCGGGCTTGAAGTGTCAGCTGCCGAACAACAAGGACGGCGTCAAGAACGGCAACGAGACCGGCATCGACTGCGGCGGCATGAGCAACTCGAAATGCGCGAACGGGCAGGACTGCACGACGCATGTAGACTGCACGAGCGACTACTGCAAGGGCGGCAAGTGCACGGCGACCAGCCCGACCGACGGCGTGCAGAACGGCAGCGAGACGGACGTCGACTGCGGCGGCACCGGCAACGCGCGCTGCGCCGACGCGCTGAAGTGCGCCGTCGACGCCGACTGCAAGAGTGACGTCTGCAAGGACCTGAAGGACGGCAAGGGCCTCCGCTGCCAGGTGCCGACGTACACGGACGGCAAGCTGAACGGAGTCGAGACCGACGTCGACTGCGGTGGCGATGCCACGCACGCCTGCGCGACGGGCAAGACGTGCAAGGTCGGCGGCGACTGCACGACGCTCGGCTGCAACTACAAGTTCAAGTGCGCAGCGGGCCGCAGCTGCACGAACCCCGGAGGCTGGGGCGCGGACACGTGCGGCTTCGGCGGGGAGGGCCCGCCGGCGATGGTCGCAGCGAAGGACTGGCACGACTGCTGTGAGAAAGAAGGCGCCCGTCACGGCGACGACGGGACCGACCGCGGGCGTGACGGTGCAGCTCGACAAGTACGAGGTGACCGCGGGCCGGATGCGCGTGTTCCTCGAGTCGGTCGGATACAATGTCCGCGGCTTCGTGCAGACCGCGCGCGCGGCCGGGAAGATCCCGCTCATCCCGGGCAACGCGACGGCGTCGGTGCTCGAGGCGGACTGGGACCTGTACCTGCCGGTGAGCTTCGCCGGCAACCAGAACGCGGGCGAGCTGGTCGACTGCGATCAGGGCGGGGCGATCAACGCCACGTCGACGACGTGCAAGCCGGGCTTCGAGGTCGCGGGACTCTACACGTCGGTGAAGAATCACCTCGGTGGCACGATCTTCAAGGGCAACAACCAGACGTCGACGGGCTGTCACATCGGCACTGGCGCCATCGGCGGCGGCACGCACGCGTTCCGCTTCCCGGCGGGCACTTCGGACCCGCCGAGCGGCACGCCGGGCATCGATCAGAACGGGTACGACGAGAAGGGCATGAACTGCATCGACTACCTGGTCGGTCAGGCCTTCTGCGTGTGGGACGGCGGCCGTTTGGAGCTGGGGCAAGAGCAGATCGTCGCGTGGGGCGGGGCGACCATCG
>Ga0123336_10002535_pt1 | contig 15826 bp, 9 predicted proteins | sample SSSSmetaG_FD_96466 | JGI IMG/M metagenome (GOLD analysis project Ga0123336, IMG submission 96466) | Glacier valley bacterial and archeal communities from Borup Fiord, Nunavut, Canada, to study Microbial Dark Matter (Phase II) - ​SSSS metaG | ecosystem: Environmental > Aquatic > Freshwater > Ice... | reverse complement strand
ACAACGCCCAAGCCGAGAGCCTCTGGTCCCGCCTCAAAACGGAGGTGCTTGAACTACGCGAGCGGCCCGTTTTCGCCGACCTGGCCGATGCACAGGCCAGTGTCGCCGACTATTTTGACTACTGTAATCACGACCGGCTGCACTCCAGCATCGACTACCAGAAGCCTTATAACACTCATCAACAACTACTTAAAAATACTGCCCTAAACTGTCCAGTCTAATCGGACCACCTCAAACAGCCAGCCGCCGCCCTGTTTGGGCAAGGCTCGCACCGCTGGGCCGAAAAAAGCCGGTTCTCTTACTAAACCAAGGGCGACGAGGCGAGTCTATCGGCCATCACTTCACCAACCTCCTTTTTCATGAAAACACTCGCCCACCTCCTACTGGCCGCCACTTGCGCGGCGCTGCTCACGGGCTGCAAAAAAGACGACACCGCGCCGGTACCGGTGCCGGTAGCGACGGGCAGCATCAGCGGTTACGTGTCGGCCTACGACGAAAATGGCGTGGCAGCGGCCAAAAGCGGCACGGTCGTCAGCGTAGACAACAGCAGCCCGCAACTAGCGGCGACCACCGATGCCAGCGGCAAATTTGAGTTACCGGCCGTGCCGACCGGTACCTACAACCTCACGTTTGCCCGGCCGGGCTTTGGCACTTTCCGGCGGATAGGGGTGGGGCACTTGGGCGGGCCCGAAGCCACGTTCCTGGCCAACACGGTGCTCGCGCAAGCGTCTGGCACTGCCGTCACGGGCCTGCTGGCCACCGGCCCGCTGCCCAACGGTAATTTTGCCGTGGACGTGGCCGCGGCCAACCCCACGCCGGGCGCTGCCTACCGGGTGGCCGTATTTGTGAGCGCCACGCCGGGCGTGACGGCCGGCACGGGCACCCTGCTCGGCGTGTTTGTCCTGAACGCTGCTACACAGACGCTTTCGCTGACGAAACGGGACTTGAACGGGGCAGGCGTTGCCAGCGGCAGCCACGTGTACGCGGTGGCCTACGGGGCCCCGGCCAACAACCCTGCTTACGTGGACCCGGGCACGGGCCGGGCCGTGTACCCGGCGCTGAACCCCAACGCCTCGCCGGTGATTGACTTTGTGGCTCCCTGACTTGCCGGGCGGTGCCCCCAAATGGCGGAAACTTTCTGATGCTTGCAAACAAACACTGCGCGGCTCGCCCTTTGGGCGGGCCGCCAGCGTGTGGGGGCGGGGGCAACGGCGGGCGGGGTTTTGCCGTTGCAAGCAGCCAACGTTGGGTTTACTTATGCTTCGCTTATATTTTTTGCCCCTGGTTTTCCTGTTGGCTTGGGCCACGCGTCCGGCCGCCGCCTATTCGGTGCTCACCCACCAGGCCAACATCGACTCGACTTGGGAGCGCTGCCTGGCGCCGGCCATCCAAAAGCGCTACCCCGGCACCACGCCGCAACAGCTGCTCGACGCCAAGGCGTACGCGTACGGCGGGGCCATCATCCAGGACATGGGCTACTACCCGTTTGGCTCGGTGCTGTTCACCAACCTCACCCACTACGTGCGCTCGGGGGACTTTGTGCGCAACCTGATTGGGCAGGCCCGCGACCGCAATGACTACGCCTTCGCCCTGGGCGCCCTGGCCCACTACGCGGCCGACGTGAGCGGGCACCCCGAGGGCACCAACCGCGCCATGGCCAGCGTGTACCCCGAGCTGAGGGCGAAGTTTGGCGACCTCGTGACCTACCAGCAGGCGCCCAAGCAGCACACCCAGCTGGAATTTGCCTTCGACGTGGTGCAGCTGGCCAGCGGCAAGTACCACTCCCAGGACTACCACCAAAACGTCGGCTTTCGGGTGAGCAAGGCGGCGCTGGAGCGCGCCTTTTTGCAGACCTACGGCCTGGAACTGGGCCAGGTGATTGTGAACGTGGACCTGAGCATCGCCAGCTTTCGCTTCGCCGTGAGCCAGCTAATACCCACGGCCGCCCGCGCCGCCTGGCATTACAAGCGCAAAGACATTGTGAAGCTGAGCCCCGCCGCCCGCCGGCGCGACTACCTAGAGCGCACCAGCCCGAAGAAATTTCGCCGGGAATACGGCAACGAGTACCAGCAGCCCGGGTTCGGGGCGCGCATCCTTTCGTACTTCATCCGGGTGCTGCCCAAGATTGGGCCGCTCAAGCCGTTTGCCTTCAAGCTGCCCACGCCCGAGGCCGAGCAGCTGTTTCGGGGGAGCTTCCGGCAGGTGATGAAAAACTACTGCGCCGACGTGGCCCGGCAGCCCGCCGACACCCTGGCCGCCCCGCTGGCCCTGGCCACCACCGATTTTGACACCGGCCACCCCACCCGGGCCGGCGAGTACCCGCTGGCCGACGAAACCTACGGCGAATGGCTCCGCAAGCTGGCCGGCAAAAAGTTTGAAAAGCTTCCGCCGCCGGCCCGGCAAAACATCCTGGCTTTCTACGGGAGCCAGCCCAAGAATCCGGTTTCGGAAAAGGAAAAAGCGGACGGCAAGCAGCGCGAAACCCAGGCCGCGTTGGACCAGTTGCGGGCGTTGCGCTAAGGGCAGTGGCGTCGGCCTGTTGCGTAATTGTTACAATAATAATTTGTACATTAGCTAGCTACCGAGTGGGTAAAAAACTTCCCCATAGTATTCGCATAGTATATTAAATACCGAATATAACCGGGGCTGTCCGCTGAACATTTACGAATAATTGGTAGCGCAAACCTCGAGCAAGTTTATGCCGCTCACTGATTTTTACTGCCATTTTTTATTTCCATCCTCACCTCTTGTTTTCTTAATCTATGAGCACACTTTTTACGCCAGGTAAAGCGGGCCGTTGGGCCCGGCTGCTGACACATTTGCTGTTGCTACCCGCTCTGAGTTGGGCGCAGTCGGCGGCACCGAGCACCACCGTCGTCATCAGCCAGGTGTATGGCGGGGGCGGTAACACGGGGGCCACGTACACCAACGACTTTATCGAACTGCACAACGTGTCAGCCGTTGCGCAGTCGCTGGCGGGGTTTTCGGTGCAGTATAATGGCGCCACGGGCATCAACCCCTACGCGGTGACCGCGCTGTCGGGCAGCATTCCGGCCGGGGGCTACTACCTGGTGCAGGAAGCCGCCGGCACCACCGTCACCAACATCCCACTGCCCACGCCGGTCAACGCCACGGGCACCCTCAACTTGTCGGCCACAGCCGGCAAAGTGGCCCTGGTGAGCAACACCACGCCCCTGGCCGCCGCGTGTTCGGTCCAGGCGGTGATAATTGATTTTGTGGGCTATGGCGGCACGGCCAACTGCTCGGAGGGCACGGTGGCTACCGCCTCGGGTAGCAATGCCGGGGCGTTACTCCGCGGCAACAACGGCTGCACCGACACCAACAGCAATGCGGCCGACTTCACCACCGCGACGGCGGCCGCGCACAACTCGGGCTCGCCGGCGGTCTTTTGCGTGGCGCTGTGCACGGCGCCCACGGGCGTAGCGGTGGGCAGCATTGGCGCCACCATGGCCAGCGTGGCGTTTACCGGCAACGGCACGGCGGTGGGCGGGTACACGGTTACCTACACCCCGGCCGGCGGCTCAGCCCAAACCGTGGCGGGCACGGCATCGCCTATTGCCCTGACCGGGCTGCTGCCGGCCACGCAGTACAGCGTGACGGTGACCAGCGTTTGTGCGGGAACCACCACGGCCACTTCGAGCCCCGCCGTGACCTTCACCACCCTCGCGCCCCCTTGCAATGCACCCACGGCCCTGGCCGCCACCGGCATCACCGGCACTTCGGCCACGGTGAATTTTACCGGCAGTGCTTCGGCCGCTAACGGCTACACCGTGACGACGACCCCCGCCACCACAACGCAAACGCCGGCCGCCGGGGCCACATCGGTGAGCTTCACGGGGCTGACGCCCAACACCGCTTACACGGTGAGCATCGTGAGCAACTGCTCGGCCACGAGCACCTCCGCCGCCGCCACTACCGGTTTCACGACTACGGCCCCGGCCACCCCCAACCCGCAAATTGCGGTGAGCCAGGGCGGCACCGGCGTTGCCAACGGCGGCAGCTTCAGCGGCTTTGCCAGCACGCCGGTGGGCAGCACGTCGGCCCCGGTTCCGTTCACCATCACGAACAGCAGCAGCACCGACAACCTGACCATTGGCGCCTTCGCGCTCACGGGGCCATTTGCGCTGAGCGGCGCCCAGCCCACCAGCGTGGCGCCCGGCGCCACGGCCCCGTTCAGCCTCACGTTCTCGCCCACGGCCACCGGCACCAACCCCGGCACGCTGAGCATTCCGAATAACAGCCAGGGCAACAATCCCTACGTCATCAACCTGAGCGGCCAGGGCACCCCGGCTACGCTGCCCGACCTGACGGTAAGCGGCCCCCAGACCATCAGCGGGAGCTACAACAACATCACGGTAACCAGCACCGGCACCGCCACGGTGGGCGGCGCGCTGAGCGCGGCCGGCGCCTTCGTGGTGCAAAATGGGGGCCGGCTGAACTTCAGCAGCGGTACCTGCGTGCCCGTCACGGGCACCGGCAGCTTTGACTTGCAAGCCGGCGCCACGCTGCAAATCTGCGACCAGGACGGCATCACGGCCCGCGGTGCCACGGGCAGCGTGCAAGTGAGCGGGACCCGCGCCTACTCGTCCGACGCCAGCTACGTGTACGCCACGGCCGGGGCGCAGGCCACGGGCAACGGCCTGCCAGCGCAGGTGCGCAACCTGACCACGGCCGGCCAGAACGTGCTCATTACCAGCCCGCTGGCAGTGGCGCAGGTGCTCACGCTACAGTCGGGCACGCTCTCGACCAACGGCCTGGCCCTGACGCTGCTTTCGACTGCCGCCGGCACGGCCGTGGTGAACCAGCAGAGCGGCTCAGTGAACGGCAACGCCACCGTGCAGCGCTTCATCGACAGCGCCAACCCGATTGGCTACCGCCACTACGCGGCGCCGGTGAGCAACACCACGGTCAACGACCTGGCGGCGCCGGGCTTCACGCCCGTGTTCACCCCGGCCTACAACACCAGCCCCACGCCGAATACCGTGACGCCCTTTCCCACCGTGTTTGGCTACAACCAGGACCGGATTACCACCGTCGTTTCCACCTACGGAGCGTTCGACAAGGGCTGGTTCTCGCCCGCCAGCGGCGACGTCATGCAGGTGAGCCGCGGCTACACGGCCAACGCACCCAACACGGCCCTGGTCGATTTTGTGGGCACGCTGAACAACGGCAACCAGGGCTCGGGCTTCCTGAGCCGCGGCCCCGACCCCCAGGCCGGCTGGCAGTTTCTGGGCAACCCCTACCCGGCCCCGCTGGACTGGAGCACCGTGACGCCCGCCCAGCGCCCCGGCATGGACGGGTCGATGTACGTGTTCCAGAGCAGCGGGCAGTACGGCGGCACCTACCGCAGCTACGTGGCTGTTGTTGCCGCGCCCATCAACAACACCGGCTTTATTGACGTGGCATCCGGCTACTTCACGCGGGTGAGCACCGCCGGCACCGCCGGCGAGGTGAACCTGACCAACGCCAACCGCAGGACCACCTTCGGCGCTTTCTACGCCTTTGGGCGGGGTGCGGCCGCCGACACCCGGCCCAAGCTGTACCTCGACCTGCAGGGCGCCGCCGGTACCGACGAAGCCGTGGTTTATTTTAGCGCCGGCGCCACGGCCGGGCACGATGCCGAGTACGACGCCACCAAGCTGACCAACCCCAGCGGCCTGAACCTGGCCTCGCTTGGCCCCAACGAATCGTTGGCCATCAACGGCCTGCCCGTGCTGGGCACAGCTCCGGTGCTGGTGCCCCTGGCCGTGAGCGTGCCCCGGGCTGGTAACTACACGTTCAGCGTGGCCGAGCTGGTCAACTTTACCGGCACCGGCACCGTCACCTTGCTCGATGCCCTCGGCGGCACCCGCACCGTGCTGGCCCCGGGCCGCACCTACGCCTTCACGCTGGTGGGCGTGGCGGCTCCCGGCCGGTTTGCGCTCGAATTCCGGGCGGCCGGGGTGCTGGCCGCGTCTGCGGCACAAGCACTGGCGGCCCGGGTGCAGCTGTTTCCGAACCCGGCCTCGGCCTCGTTCCGGGTGCAGTTGCCGGTGCTGAGCGGCCCGGCCGTGGTGGCGGCCACGCTGCGCAACGCCCTGGGCCAGACCGTGCAGGCCCGCTCGCTGAGCGCGCCGGCCGGCCAGGGCATCGACGCCGAGTTTGACGTGCGCAGCCTGGCCGCGGGCGTCTACACGCTGCGCCTGAGCATCGACGGCACGCCCGTGACGCGCAAGGTGGTGGTGGAGTAGGGCGGCTGCGCTGCCAAATGGAAAGGCCGACCCGAAAGGGCCGGCCTTTTTGGCGCCCGGCAGGCCGCCCGGCGCCCGGCGGAGCGCGGTATCGTTTGCCGGCCGAATGCGTACCATAAGTTCACTCAACCATTTCTCATGGACATGCACCACATCCGCCTCGGCAAAGGCAAGCCCCTCCTCCTCATTCACGGCATCGGCGGCAGCTGGCGCTCCTGGAACCCGGTGCTCGACGGCCTCTCGGCCCACCGCGAAGTCATTGCCCTCGACCTGCCTGGGCACGGCCAGACGCCCCAGTTGCCCGGCGAGAATTCCATATATACCCTGGCCGACGCCGTGGTGGCGTGGCTGCGCGCGAACAACCTGACCGGCGTCGACTGCGTGGGCTCTTCGATGGGGGCGCGGCTGGTGCTGGAGCTGGCCCGGCGCGGGGTGCTAGGGGCGGTGGTGTCACTCGACCCCGGCGGATTCTGGGAGGGCTGGCAGGTGCCGTTTTTTTACTATTCCGTGGCCGGCTCGGTGCGCCTCGTGCGCCTGCTGCAACCCGCCATGCCCGCCATCACGGGGAGTGCCGTGGGGCGCACGGTGCTGCTGCCACAGTTCTCGGCCCGCCCGTGGAAAGTGCCGGCCCAGGTGGCACTGGACGAGATGCGCAGCTTCGCCAAAGCCACCAACTTTGATGAATTGTTGAAGCAGCTGGCCTACGGCAAAAAGCAGGAAGGCGCGCCGCGGGGCAGCATCCAGGCGCCGCTGGTCATCGGCTGGGGCCGGCAGGACCGGGTGTGCCTGCCCAGCCAGGCGGCCCGGGCCACGGCGGCCTTCCCCGACGCCGCCCTGTACTGGTTTGAGCGCTGCGGCCACTTTCCGCAGTGGGACCAGCCCGAAGAAACCGTGTCGTTGATTTTGTCGGTTGTCAGCCAAGCCGGCGTGCCGGCCGGGGCTATTCAGGACCAGGCGGCGGAGTAGCCAACGGCCGAGGGGAGCAACGCTGAAACAGTGTTTATCAACGGCCTTCCCGCGCCCGCTGGCCCGCCGGCGGGCGCGGGAAGGCAAGGCCCCCGGCGGACGGCGGCCGGCGGAATTTTGAGGGGAAAGAAGAAATCAGCACCGCGGGTTAAACCCCGCCGGAGCGTGCCCATCTATGCCTCTACAACTCCATTCTTCATCTTCTCTCCACCTCCTGGTATGAAATCCCTCACTTCTAAATTCCTGGGCTTGGTGCTGCTCGCCATCCTGCTGGCCACCGTTGTGAGCACGGCCCGCGGCGGCCGGCACCACCGGCGCGAAGACCGGCCCATCCGGCGCGAAGTCCGGGCCTACCTGCAAGCCAACGTGCTGCCCGTGCTCCGGCAGCAGCGCCAGAAGCTGGAGCCCCAGCTCGCCGCCGCCGACCGCGCCCAGCTGGCCACCTACCGCACCCAGCTCAAAGGGCTGAAGGAGCAGGGCCAAGCCCTGCGCCACGACGCGGCGCCGGCCGGAAACCCGGCCGGCCGGCCCGGGCTCACCGACGCCCAGCAGCAGCAGGCGCAGCAGTTGCGCTCGCAGGCCAAAACCATTCTGCTCAACGCGGCCCTGCTGGCCCAGAAATACGAGGCGCCCATCGCCCAGCTGGCTCGGGAAGTGCAGCCCCAAAAAGAGCAGTGGACGACCGACATCAAGGCCATTGTGGCCAAAAACACCACGCCGGAACAGCAGCAGCGGGCGGCAGCGGGCGGCCAGCTGCCGAACCACGGCGGTTTGCGGCGGTTTTTCAAGCCCGCGGTGTTCCTGCTGATGGACCCCGACGGCCCCGCTTCCGGCCCCGCCGAGCGCGGGCCGGGCGGCACCAGCTTCTACCCCAACCCGGCCGCCGCCACCAGCCAGCTTGCCTACGACGTGAAGAAGGCCGGTCCCGTAACCGTCGACTTGCTGGACGGCAACGGCGCCAAGCTGCGCACGCTGGTGTCGGAAGCCAAGGAAGAGAAAGGTGCCCACACCCAGCAGCTCGATTTGCACGACCTGCCCACCGGCACGTACTTCTACAAAATCACCACCAAAGCGGGGACCGAGACGAAGCGGTTTGTGAAGGAGTAGCGGTTGTCCTGGCAAGGCCGCAGGCCGGGGCAATCCGTCCTGGTCTAGGCAGCCAATTTCAAGATGCCAAAAGCCCCGCCTCTTCGTAGAGGCGGGGCTTTTGGCATCTGAAAGTTGGGCACACTACAGGGCTGGTGGCTGAGACCAGGACGGTTTGTTTCGCTGCGCCCGCAATGCCAGCCGCTACCCCTGCACCAGCCCCCCGCTCAGGCGGCGCAGGGCCACTTCGGCCTGCTTGGCCGCGTAGCGGATGTCGAGCAAGCGGGTTTCGGCGTCGAGTTCGTTGCGTTGGGCTTCGCGCAGGGCCAGGGGCGTGAGCAGGCCCAGGCGGTAGCGTTCCAAGGCGATGTCCACGTTTTGGCGGGCCAGCTGGATGTTGGTTTCTTCGAGGGTGAGCAGCTGCAGAAAATTTTGGTACTGGGCGAAAGCCGTGGCGGCGTCGGCGTCGAGCTGCAGGTCGAGTTGCGCCAAGCTCAGCTTGCTCTGCTCTTCGGCCACGCGGGCGTTTTGCTCCTGGCGGCGCAGGTTGAAACCGTTGAAAATGGGCACCGAAGCGGTGAGGCCGTAGCTTAGGCCCTGCGTTTGGCTGGTGTTGGTGACGAGCTGGGTGCCGAAAAAAGCCGCCCCGTTGACGTTGCGGCTGAGGCCGTACCCGGAAATCAAGCCCACCCGCGGAAAACGCGACGCCGTGACGAGTCGCCGGTCGTAAGCGGCCACGTCGAGGCCCAGCCGGGCTTGCGCCAGCCGCGGGTTGTTGGCCCTGATGCCCGCCGTGACGGCGTCTTCGCGCAGGTCGCGGGCCACCACCAGGCTGTCGGTGGGCTCAAAATCCACCCGCGGCCCGCGGCCCAGCAAGGTGTTGAGCGTGATTTTCGCGGCCGACAGCGCCTGCTGCTGCTGCAAAAACAGGCTGCGGTCGGCGTTGTAGTCCACCCGGGCCGTGAGCACTTCCACTTTGGCGCTCACGCCCACGTCCACCCGAGCCTGGGTGAGGTCGATGCGGGCCTGGCCGATGCGCAGGGCCTCTTCCAGCGAAGTTATTTTGCCGGCCTGCCGCACCACGTCGTAGTACGCCGTGGTCACGTTCTCCACGGTTTCCTCGACGGTGGCCCGGGTAATTTGCTGCTGCTGGCTGCGCACGGCTTTCAGCCGGTCGTAGGCCACGAACATGCCCAGGCCGTCAAACACGGTCCAGGTTGCCGTCACGTTCGAGTTGAACAGGTTGGACCGGGCGCCGTTCGCCGTGATGGGGTCCGGGCGCGTCGAGGACTCTTGGCGCACGTTGTTCACGTTGAACGTCCGGGTCAGGTTGCCGTTCATCACCGGCAGCTGGCCGGCGTTGCCGCGGGTCACGTTGTTTTCGGCAATGGCCTCGTCCTGCCGCGAGAGGAGAATGCCGTAGTTGTGCTGCAAGGCCTCGGCAATGGCCTGCTGCAGCGACAGGGGCGGGGCCGGCGCCACGCTGGCGGGCTTGGCGAGCGGCCGCGGCCGGGCCTTGGGCAGTTGCGCCAAACCGGTGAGCGGCAGCAGAAAAAAAAGAAGTTTGAGGAATTTCATTGACAAGGGAATACAGCCCATAATCGGCCGTCATGCCGAGCGGAGCGAAGCATCTTTGCGTCGATAGTAATTCATTTACTCCCGAGGCAAAGATGCTTCGTTCCGCTCGGCATAACGTTCAATGTTACGCAGCTACCGGCTGCTTTTCAGCGGCGGCCGCCTTGGGCTTGCGGCTTTTCGCCGTGGCGAAATACGAGTACATCACCGGCACCACAAACAGCGTGAGGCCGGTGGCAAACAGCAGGCCGCCCACCACGCCGATGCCCATGGCCCGGCGGCCCAGCGCACCCGCCCCCTGCGCCAGCGCAATGGGCAAAATGCCGAGCACGGCGCACAGGCTGGTCATCAAAATGGGGCGGAAGCGGGCCGTAGCGCCTTCCACCAAACCGGTCAGGTAGTCGGCGCCTTTTTCCACGCTTTGATTGGCGAATTCCACGATGAGGATGCCGTTTTTCGTCACCAGGCCCACCAGCATGATGATGCCGATTTGCGAGAACAGATTCAGCGTTTGGTTGAAATACCAGAGGCTGAACAAGGCGCCCGACAAGGCCAGCGGCACCGTAATCATGATGATGCCGGGGTCGCGGAAGCTCTCGAACTGCGCCGCCAGAATCAGGTAAATCAGCACCAGCGCCAGCCCGAAGGCGAAGAGGATGGAAGAGGAGCTTTCGGCAAAGTCGCGCGACTGGCCCGCCAGGGCCGTGGAAAACGTGTCGTCCAGGTTCTGGGCCGCGATGCCCTGCATGGCCGCGATGCCGTCGCCGAGGGTTTTGCCCTTGGCCAGCGAGGCCGAAAACGTGGCCGAGTTGTAGCGATTGAAGCGGTAGAGCTGCGGCGGCGTGCTTTTCTCAATCAGGGTGACGACGTTGTCGAGCTGCACCAGCTTGCCGTCGCGGCTTTTCACGTTCAACGTGCGCACGTCGAGCGGCTGGTTGCGGTCCTCGCGGGCCACCTGGCCGATAATCTGGTACTGCTTGCCGTTGCGGATGAAGTAGCCGTAGCGCTGCCCGCTGAGGCCGGCCTGCAGGGTTTGGGAGATGTCCTGCACGCTCACGCCCAGGCTTTGGGCCTTTTCACGGTCAATCACCACGCGCAACTCGGGCTTGTTGAACTTCAGGTTCACGTCCACGAAGCTGAAGGTTTTGTCGGCCCGGGCCGCGTCCAGAAACTTGGGCACGGCGGCGGTTAGCTTTTCAAAATCCTGGGTTTGCACCACAAACTGCACGGGCAGGCCGCCCCCGCCGCCCCCGCCCCCGCCGGTGCCAATGCTTTGGTCTTGGCTCACCGACACGCGGGCGCCGGTGTACTTCTTCACGCTGGCCGTCAGCATGTCGGTCAGCTGCTGCTGGGTGTGGGGCCGCTGTTTGGGGTCGGTGAGGAACACGCGGGCAATGCCCGAATTGACGGAGCCGTTGCCGCCGCCGCCGGGGGCCGTCACCGTCAGAATATTTTTGGAGTCCTGCCCGGCGCTGTCGTGCAGCACTTTGTACAACTGGTTCATGTAGCCGTCCATGTACTCGAACGAGGCCCCCTCCGGCGCCGTGGCGTTGATGCTGACGCGGTTGCGGTCCTCGATGGGCGCCAGCTCCGAGGGCAGGGTTTTCATGAAAAACCAAATGCCCACGCCCGTGAGCGCCACCAAGCCCCAGGCCAGGGACCGGCGCCGCAAAAAAGTTTCCAGGGCGCCGCGGTAGGCGGCGGTGAGGTACTCGAAGAACGGCTCGGTTTTGCGGTACAGCCAGTTGTGGCCCTGCTTCTTGAGCAGCTTCGCGCACATCATGGGCGTGAGGGTGAGGGAAACGAAGGCCGAAATCAGCACCGAGCCGGCCAGCACGATGCCGAACTCGCGGAACAGCCGCCCCGTGATGCCCGACAGGAACACCACCGGCAGGAACACCGCCGCCAGCACGATGGTCGTCGACACCACGGCCATCAGGATTTCCTGCGAGCCGTTTTTGGCCGCTTCGAGCGGCGACTCGCCCTCCTCGATGCGGCTGTAGATGTTTTCCAGCACCACAATGGCGTCGTCGACCACCAGGCTAATGGCCAGCACGATGGCCAGCAGCGTCAGCACGTTGATGGTGAAGTTCATCAGGGACATCACGAAGAAAATGCCAATCAGCGACACCGGAATGGCCACCACCGGAATCAGCGTCGAGCGCCAGTCGCGCAGGAACAGGAAAATCACCACCACCACCAGCACAAAGGCTTCGATGATGGTGTGTTCGACTTCCGAAATCGACGCCCGGATAAACACCGAGTTGTCGAACCCGGTGCTCAGGGCCAGGTCCTTGGGCAGGTCGTTGCCGTACTGCTTGATGCGTTTGTTGAACTCGTCGGCAATGGCAATCTGGTTGGCGCCGGGCTGCGGAATGGCCATCACGGCCACCATCGGCAGGCCGTTGCGGCGCAGGATGGTCTGGTCGTTTTCGGGGTAGAGCTCGGCGTAGCCCACGTCGGAGAGGTGCACCAGCGAGGCCTTGTCGTCGCGCAGAATCAGGTTGTTAAAATCGGCCACCGTGGCCAGGCGGCCCATGGTGCGCAGGGTGAGCTGGGTGCTTTGGCCCTGCACCGCGCCGCCCGGCAGCTCCACGTTTTCGCGGGCCAGGGCCTGTTGCACGTCCACCGGCGACACGCCCAGTGCGGCCATTTTCACGGGGTCGAGCCACAGGCGCATCGAGTACTTGCGCTCGCCCCACACCCAGATTTCGCTCACGCCCGGAATGGTCTGCAGGCGCTCCTTGAGCACGTTGTTGGCGTAGTCCGTGAGCTCGAGCAGCGTGCGCGACGAGCTGCTCAGGTAGCTCAGCACGATGGGGGAGGAGTCGGCGTTGGCCTTGCTCACGATGGGCGGGTCCACGTCGCGCGGCAGGCGGCCCTGGGCGCCCGACACCTTGTCGCGCACGTCGTTGGCGGCCGCTTCCAGGTCCACGCTCAGGTCAAATTCCACGGTGATGGTGGAGGCGCCGTCGCGGCTGGTCGACGACAGGTTCCGGATGCCCGCGATGCCGTTGATGCCTTCTTCGAGCGGCTCGGTAATTTGCGACTGAATCACGTCGGCTGAGGCCCCGGTGTAGCTGGTTTGCACCGTGATGATGGGCGGGTCCACGCTCGGGTACTCGCGGATGGCCAGCGAGCGAAACCCGATGGCGCCGAAAATCACAATGAGCAAGCTCATCACAATCGCCAGTACCGGCCGGTTGATGCTGACAGAAGAAAGGCTCATATCTATTTTGGTCTATAGCTAATTTTCGTCTGTCATCCTGAACTTGCGAAGGACCTTATCATGATTGCGCCGATTGAATTTCTGTAAATCGTTCATTGGTGATAAGGTCCTTCGTCTCTGCTTCAATCGCAGAATGCTCAGGATGAATGAACTACACTACTTCTGTACAGAAACCTTGTCCCCTGCCTTTACCTGCAAAATGCCGGTTCGAATAACCGTGTCGCCCACGGCCAGGCCCTTCGTGATTTGGATGACCTTGTCGGAGCGAATGCCGATGTTGACCGGCTGGATGACGGCTTTGCCTTGTTTGACGGTGTAGACGGTGTAGCCGCTGGCCACTGGCACCACGGCTTCGGTGGGCACCTGCAGGGCGTCGGCGGTTTCGCCGAGCTCCAGGTTCACTTTCACGAAGCCGCCGGGGCGCAGTTCCGCGTGCTGGTTGGCGTAGATGGCCCGCACCGGCAGCGTGCGCGACACGGGGTCAATCTGCGGGTTGATGGCGTACACCTTGGCCCTGAATTTTTTGGTCGTCGCCTCGTCGGTCACCTGCACCGGGTCGCCGATGCGCACGGACGGGGCGAAGCGGCTGGGCACGTTGAAATCAATCTTCACCGGCGACACCCGCGAAAGCGTGGTGATGGCCGTGCCCGGCGACACGTACGCCCCCACCGACGTGTTGCGCAGGCCCAAAATGCCGGCAAACGGCGCCCGCACGAAGGCCTTGGCCAGCGTCACGCGCAAGGCCTGCAAGTCGGCCTGGGCCGTGAGCAGGGCGTTGTTGCTCTGCTCGTATTCCTGCTGGCTGATGTATTCTTTTTCCAGCAGCGTGCGCTCGCGCTTTTCCTGGGCTTGGTAGAGCCTGATGTTGTACTCCTGCTTGCGGAGCTGGGCCTGCACGTCGGCCGCGTTGATGGTGAACAGCAGCTGGCCCTTGCGCACGGCCCGGCCTTCCGGAAGGTCGAGGCTGGTGATTTTGCCCGAAATCTCGCTTTGGATGGTCACCGATTCGTCGGCTATCACCGTGCCCGTCGAGGCCACCTGGTCGGCGAGCCTGGTGGCCGCCACCACGTACACCTGCACGGGCACCTTAGCCCCGGGGCCGCCCGCGCCCCCCTTGCCGTCCTTTCCCCCTTTGGCTTCGGCGCCGCCCTTGCCGCCGCCCTCTTTCCCCGCCGCTGGGCTGGGGAAATAGTGCAGCTTGGCCCAAGTCATGCCCGCGATAATGACGGCCGCAATCAGCCAGCCCAGCCAGCCCCGTTTGCGCGGAGTTTCGGGCGTGGGCTCGGCGGGCGGCGGGGCCGCGCTGGGGCCGGGGGTGGCGTCCCAGGTGGGGGCAGAAGCAACGGCGGTATTTTCCAAGGGCATAGGTGGCAACAACGTGCGGGCGGCGCTGGATGTTCGGGGCTGTGAAACGGCCAACGCTGCCGCCGGCAGCGTTGGCCGTGGGAAGTCCGACTGATAGTGCAAATTTTGCCCGGAAGGTTGCTTCAATAGGCGTAAAATAGACGTAGCCCGGCATCCGACGGACCGAGACTATCTTCGTCCCGATGAAGCCCGCCGCCCCCAAAGCCCCCGAACCGCGCAATTTTTTCCAGGACGTGCACGAAGTGGCGCGCCTCATTCCGGCGGGCCGGGTGAGCACCTACGGCGCCATCGCGCACTACCTCGGCGCCCGGCACGGCGCCCGCACCGTGGGCTACGCCATGCTGGCCGCCCACACCGCCGCCCAGCCCGTGCCCGCCCACCGCGTGGTCAACCGCCTGGGCCACCTCACCGGCCGGCTGCATTTCGCCACGCCCTTCGCCATGCAGGCAGCCCTCGAAGCCGAGGGCGTGCGCGTGGTGGAAGACCGGGTTACCGGGTTCGAGGAACTGTTCTGGGACCCCGGCGTGGAGCTGGCCTAGCCGGAGGCTGGCCCGCGCCTATTTGTCCGAGGGGTCTGTTTGCGTGGCCGATTGCAGGCGCCGCACCGCAAGGGCCCCTTCTTTGGCCGAAACCGGGCGCAGGACCAGCGCCCCGCCGCCCGCCGGCACGACGCATTCCAGGTAAGTGGGCTGGGCAAAATCCGGCACAAAAGCCTGGCAGGTTTCGGGCCCGGTGCCCAGCTGCACGCACAGCTTTAGTTCCTGGCGGCGGTCCGGCCAGGTGAGGGCGGCGAAGTAGCGGGCGGGCAGGTCCACGGCCGGCTGCCCGGTAACGGTGAGGGCCACGAGCTGGCTTTTGGCTGCATCGGCGCGCCGGTACACGTACACGGTGGCCGCGGCCGGGGCGGTCGAGAATCCGTCGGCGTCGGTCTGGTCGGCTTCCTGGGCGGGCACCACGCGGCCGGTGGCCAGGTGCAGCTCGTAGGGAGCCATGGTGGCGCTGCCTTTTGCCCCGGCCACAATGGCCGCGCCCACCGCGCCGCCCAGCAGCGCCGCGCCGGCCACATCGGCCATGCCCGGGGCCACGAAGAGCGGCGGGCCAACGAAGGTGTAGCTGCGCCCATCGGCCGCCGGCAGCAACCGGTAAAAGCGGTTGCGGTACACGATGAGCATTTCGGTGCCGTCGCTCAGGCCCCACAGGTCGGCGGTGGGCACGGGGCGGCCGAGGTGGGTGTTGTCGGTTTGCAGGTAGTTGGCCCGCACTTCGTTGGTGCCGGCCCAGCGCTTGCCGGGGTGGGCCACGTGGCTGAGGGCGAATGGGTAGGCCGGCTGGCCCGGGGCATTGGCGCGAAATT
>Ga0123336_10002534_pt1 | contig 15829 bp, 12 predicted proteins | sample SSSSmetaG_FD_96466 | JGI IMG/M metagenome (GOLD analysis project Ga0123336, IMG submission 96466) | Glacier valley bacterial and archeal communities from Borup Fiord, Nunavut, Canada, to study Microbial Dark Matter (Phase II) - ​SSSS metaG | ecosystem: Environmental > Aquatic > Freshwater > Ice... | reverse complement strand
CGTTTACAGCATGTGCTGTATCGCGCCCCCTATGGTGAGCAGTGGGAGGTAAAATCGCTCGCCTGGGCGATGGAGCAGATAGCACAACGCGTCAAGCAGACACGCGATGAGACATTCGTGGAACGGCTCCCCGATGGGCGGGAGGTCAACCACACGCTGGGGATTGCTTCGCTTGGTGGGGCGACGCTCGATGTTGAAGAAAACTACCTCATCAAAAAGCTTTTCAACGGTGGCCTGGGCATAGTGCCGATTGAAAATCAAGCCCGTGTTTGACACAGCGCAACCGTACCCGGTCTGGGTACTACGTTTGGTCGTGGCGGGGCCACAACATTTCCAGCAGACCTGCAAAGCAGCGACTGTATTCTCATCATGGGCAGCAATATGGCGGAGGCCCACCCTGTAGGTTTCGCAAACGTTGTCAAGGCGAAAGAAAGAGGCGCGCAGGTTATTCATATCGACCCGCATTATTCGCGTACCTCGGCACTGGCGAACCTGTTTATCCCGACACGCGCTGGTAGCGACATTGTGTTTCTCGGCGCGATTATCTCGTACCTGCTTGAAAATGAAGCGTACTTCGCCGAGTATGTGCTTAACTATACCAATATCGCCATGCTTATCAACGAAAACTATAAGGATACCGAAGACCTGGATGGCCTCTTCTCTGGGTATGACGAGGAGACACGCACCTATCCCGACCAGAGCAGTTGGGACTATCAGCGCGACGCGTCTGGACAAGCGCGCACCGACCCGACGTTGCAGCATCCCCTGTGCGTGTTCCAGATCATGCGGCGGCACTTCTCACGCTACACGCCGCAGATGGTGGAGCTGGTGTGTGGCGTGTCACGCGAACAGTGGTTACAGGTGACGCGGACGCTGATTGCGAATTCTGGGCGCGAGCGTACCTCAGCGATCTGCTACGCGGTTGGCTGGACTCAACACTCTAAAGGCGCACAAATTATTCGTGCCGCCGCAATTTTGCAGCTTTTGCTTGGTAACGTGGGTCGCCCTGGCGGTGGTCTCATGGCCCTACGCGGTCACGCCTCCATTCAAGGCTCAACCGATGTACCAACGCTCTACGATCTTTTATCGGGCTACATGCCACAGCCAGCCGCGATGCTGACAAGTAAGCCTAGTGCCGAGGAAGAACCCGCGAACACAACATGGAGCAAGCAGTCAGACCAGCAGTTACACGCGCAGTCACAGCAGACACTCGCGGAATACATCGAGCTATCCGGTCAGAAGCTCGGCTGGTGGTCGAACTTCTCGTCCTACATCCACAGCTTCCTCAAAGCATGGTACGGGGAGGCGGTTCACGAGGAGGGCGCGGATTTCGGCTATCGCTGGATACCTAAGATGGTAAGCGACCATTCGCATCTGGCAACCAGCTATGAGATGCTTGATGGCAAGGTAAAGGGCTACTTTCTGCTCGGCCAAAACCCCGCGGCGGGCAGCTCGAACGCGAAGATGCAGCGTAAGGCACTGGCCCAGCTCGATTGGATGGTTGTGCGCGACCTGTACGAGGTGGAGTCCGCCGCGTTCTGGTACAAAGGGCCGGAAGCGGTTGACCCCAAGACAATCAAAACCGAGATATTCCTCCTTCCCGCCGCCGCTTCCACCGAGAAAGAGGGCAGTTTCACCAACACACAGCGCCTCATTCAGTGGCGTGACAAGGCGGTAGACCCCGCGAATGATAACCGCTCGGACCTGTGGTTTATCTATCATCTCGGCAAGCGCTTGAAAGAGTTGTACGCCGCGAGTACGGAGCCAAAAGACAAGCCATTGCAGGCACTCACCTGGGATTACGAAAGCCCCGGACACGACCCGCAATCACGTATTCATGATGAGCCTGATGCGCAACTTGTGCTGAAAGAGTTGAACGGCTACTATACCCGCCCACCAAAAGCAGGCCAGGACGCCAAACAGGTCTATGGCTTGGGGGATGGCCCGCACGTTCCTGGTTTTGCCGCGCTCAAGAGCGATGGCAGCACCGCGTGTGGTTCGTGGATTTATAGTGGTGTGTATCCAGAGCCGGAACGCAACCGTGCGGCATCGCGTACCGCGGGTGGCTATACCAATCTGGAATGGGGCTTTGCGTGGCCCGCCAATCGGCGCATCCTCTATAATCGTGCCTCGGCTGACCCACAGGGTCGGCCCTGGTCAGAGCGTAAGAAGTACATCTGGTGGGATATAGCGCAGCAACAATGGACCGGTCTCGACGTGCCAGATTTTCCGCTTACAAAAGCACCCGACTATACACCGGCGGCAGGCGCGGTTGGCATGGATGCAATTTCTGGCAAAGACCCGTTCATTCTGAAAAGCGATGGCAAGGGCTGGCTCTTCGCTCCCAAAGGGTTGAAGGATGGGCCATTGCCAACGCACTACGAGGCGGCGGAGTCGCCCGTACACAACGCGCTATACAAACAGCAGATAAATCCAGCGGCGAAGCGCAACGAGAAGCGCAAAGACAATCGACTCGCGGCGGTAAACGACGTGGACTACCCAGTCGTTATCACAACCTATCGTCTGACCGAGCATCATGTGAGTGGGCCAATGTCGCGCTGGATGCCCTGGCTCAACGCGCTCCAACCCGCGCTTTTCGCGGAATTGAGTCCCGAACTCGCGGCGGAACGCAATATCAAGCATGGCGAATGGATGGTTATCAGTACGCCGCGTGGCGAGATTGAGGCGCGGGCAATGGTGACAAAGCGGATTCGCCCGCTCCGTGTCGGCAATCGCACCGTGCATCAGATCGGGCTACCCTTCCATTGGGGCTTTCAGGGGCGTAGCAAGGGCGGCATCGCCAACGATCTTACCCACATGGTACTCGAACCAAATGTAGGTATTGAAGAGGCCAAGGCATTCACCTGCAATGTGCGTGCTGGTCGCCTTCACGAAGGGGCGTAACAATGCAAGTTCAGTCAAAGCAAAAAGGAGAGGGGCAATCACAGCGCTTGCCTCTCAATGTCCTGAATACGACGATTGCAGCATTTAGGCGCGAGCCAGCACCACAGCAGCAGCCAGCATTGGGCTTTTTTACCGATACCAGCATCTGTATTGGCTGTAAAGCGTGTGAGGTCGCGTGTAAGCAGTGGAATCAGTTACCGGCAATCGACCCCAAATGGACCGGCACGAGCTATGATAACACCCAGCAGTTGAGCGCGAGAACGTGGCGGCATGTGTTGTTTATCGAACAGGTACAGCGCGATATAACGCTTCCACCCGCACCGTTTACACTCGACCTACCCCTATTCTCCGACCAGATCGCCGAGGCCAAAGGCAACGGCATCATTCCAGAGACGCCACCTGGGGAAGCTCTGCCGTTCTTCACGACAGACCGTTGGCTGATGCATAGCGATGTGTGCAAACACTGCGCGAACGCCCCTTGCCAGGAAGCGTGTCCCACAGGGGCCATCATTCGCACCGAATTTGACACAGTATATGTACAGCAAGATATCTGCAATGGGTGTGGCTATTGTGTCGTCGCGTGTCCGTTCGGAGTCGTTGCGCGCGACGAACAGGGCGATCACCAGGCTCACAAGTGTACGCTCTGCTATGATCGCTTAAAGGATGGCATGAAGCCTGCGTGTGCCAAAGCGTGCCCCACCGAGTCAATTCAGTTTGGCGAGGTCGAGACACTCAAAGCACGGGCAAGACAGCGTGTTGGGGACCTGCACGAGCGCGGTGTCAGCACGGCGCGACTGTACGGCGCGGACGATACAATTCTTGACGGGGGGTTAAACTCTTTCTTTCTCTTGCTAGACGAACCAGAGGTCTATAACTTACCACAAAATCCCCCACGGCCCTCAAGCAATGTCGGGCCAGCATCCTTCTGGACAGCATTGGCGGCCACAACGTTGGGGATAGCGGGCATCCTTTTCTTCAGAGATAAACAATAATAAAGATGGTGATAGCGCATGAAAATAGGCTATAAGAAGTATCTGGCATTGTTCAGTCCGATAATGGGCGCAGTGAGTCCAGCGTTCGACACGGTGGTGGAACGGTTGGCGACCCTCACCACAGGTTATACGCCGAATGTAGAGCGTGAACTACTCGAAAAGAGTTATTTCGAGTACCCACTGCTCAAGGCGTCGATCTGGCGATGGGAAATTGTGTGGTACTTCTTCCTGGGCGGGATTGCGGCAGGCTGCTATGTTCTGGCAAGCATCGCCGCGCTGTTTGGCTCACAAGACGACGCCCTCGTTGTACGTACAGGTTACTATCTTTCGCTGCTGGCACTGTTGCCGTGTCCACCGCTTCTCATCAAAGACCTGGGGCGGCCCGAACGCTTTTTACACATGCTCCGCATCTTCAACATCAAATCCCCAATGTCGCAGGGTGTGTGGGGCCTGCTCTCTTTCTCGCTGTTTTGCGGCCTTACGGGTGTAAGTCAAGCCGCACACGACGGTCTGCTTGGGCGATGGTGGGGGGCGCGTCTCCTGGCGGCGATCCCGCGCAAGGTGCTTGCGGTTCCTGGAATGCTCTTTGGGATATTCCTGGGTGGCTATACAGGTATTTTACTGGCGGCGACAAGTGTCCCACTCTGGTCACGGAGCAAACTGATGGGGGCCATCTTTATCTCGTCGGCACTCTCTACCAGTTCTTCCCTCATTTCGCTTCTCCTCGTGATTGTGGGTGCGCCTGCAAGTACACTCCATAAAGTGGGAAAGATGGAATGGACGGCGATGCTCCTGGAAATAGTGAGCTTGCTCGCGTTTCTGCGCGGCTCTGGTCGAGCGGCGCGTTCGCTGGTCGGAACGGGGCCAAACGAGCATGGTATGTCATTCTGGCGTTTTATGTTTGGTGGCGGCTTAGTTCTCCCCTGGCTCCTGCAAACATTTTTGCTCTTCGGGAGGCGGTCCGCACAGCGCACAGGCGGCGTTAGCGTAGTGGTTTCACTCTGTGTTCTAGTTGGTGGCTATTTTCTTCGTCGCACAATGGTTGAAGCAGGCCGTTCATCAAGCCGCGATACGCGTACAACACTGTGGAATGCGCGCAGGTAGAACAGGACGAGACGGGTCACAAAAAGAAGAGAGAATCAACTTTTCCGATACGCCCTCGTACATGTAGTACGTTATTAAATAACATGTTTACAGGGAAGGACGGAAGGGAATCATGGAGGAGCCACCAAAGAAAGCTACTACCACTAAGCTTCCACCAGACAATACAGGCAGCGTGGGCAACGCCACACTGCAAGCAAATACCGATACACTTACTACTCCCACAAACGGGTCTCATCAAATACCAGAGCCACAAATAATAGAAGAGTTACAGCTAACCGTCATGGAAGGGTTTCAGGTTGCGCGGGGTGTGGCCCGCATCGACCCGACTGATATCGCCCGTTTGGGCTGCCAGCCGGGGGATGTTGTGCTGGTGACTGGTGGGCGCACGACGGCGGCAAAGTTAGTGCCAAGCGGTCCGGCGGATCGGGGCAAACAGACGATTCAAATGGATAGTCAGGTACGTCAGAACAGCGCGTCGGGTCTGGGCGAACGCATCATGGTGCGTAAGGCAAAGGTTCGCAATGCGGAGAAGGTGACGCTTTTGCCACTCAGCGCGGGCGCACCGATTCAGGAAAGCGACCTGCAATACATTGCGCGCTATCTTGTCGGGCTACCTGTTGTGATCGGCGATCTGCTCCGTGTGGGTACACCCGCCCCTGGTTCGGCCCCACGCGAGTTTCTGATTATCGGCACAGTGCCTTCGACACCGGCCTATACGCTCAACAAAAAGAATACCGGCGACCTGCCGCTCCCACCGACACAGCCAGCCACGGACATCGAAGCGGTTGTCGTGCAGCCTGGAACCGTTGTACGCGCCCAAGCACGTGGAGCAACCAACGCGACCCCCGGACGTGTGAGCTATGAGGATATCGGGGGACTAGGCAAAGAGCTACAACGCATCCGCGAGATGATCGAGCTGCCCTTGAAATATCCCGCTGTTTTTGACCGCCTCGGCGTCGAACCACCCAAAGGTGTTCTGCTCTACGGCCCTCCTGGAACCGGCAAGACCTTGATTGCGCGCGTCGTCGCCTCAGAGACCAACGCCGCTTTTTTTATCATCAATGGCCCCGAGATCATCAATAAGTTCTATGGAGAAAGCGAGTCACGGCTACGCAGCGTGTTTCAAGAGGCGCAGAAAAAGGCTCCAAGCATCATCTTCATTGATGAGCTAGATGCCCTCGCACCCAAGCGAGCGGAGACAGGCGGCGAGGTTGAGCGGCGCATCGTTGGTCAGTTGCTGGCTCTGATGGACGGCATGACACCACGCGGCCAGGTTGTGCTGATTGGTGCGACAAATCAGCCAAACGCGCTTGACCCCGCCGTACGTCGCCCTGGGCGTTTTGACCGCGAAATTTCGCTCCGTGTACCCGATGTGCGCGGACGTACTGAAATCCTACGAATTCACAGCAAAGACGCGGCACTCGCCAACGACATAGATTTCGCGCGCCTAGGCCAACTCACGCCGGGCTTTGTTGGAGCAGACCTTGAGGCTTTGTGTCGTGAGGCGGCAATGGTTGCCCTGCGGCGTGTCTTGCCCCACATTGACTATCAGAAGGGCTATATCCCCTATGAGACCCTGGTCAACCTCAATATCACAATGGGTGACTTTCAGGCCGCATTGCGCGAAATCGAGCCTTCCACGACCCGCGAGGTGTACGTCGAGGTCAGCGAGACCTCCTGGGACGATATCGGCGGCCTGCAAGATATCAAAGACACGTTGACGGAGGGCGTTGAATGGCCGTTGCGCTATCCAGAGATTTATGCGAACGCGAAGGTCGAAGCACCACGCGGCGTCTTGCTCGCAGGGCCGCCGGGGTCGGGCAAAACCTTGATCGCCCGCGCGTTAGCCAACCAGTGTGAGGCTAGCTTCATCTCAATCAAAGGGCCAGAACTGCTCTCTAAGTTTGTGGGCGAGTCCGAAAAAGGGGTGCGCGAGATATTCCGTCACGCCAAGCAAGCCGCTCCCTGTATCGTCTTCTTTGATGAAATCGACTCGATAGCCCCCCGTCGCGGTGGTGGCAACGATGGCAACGTGGGAGATCGCGTAATCGCGCAACTGCTTACCGAGATGGATGGCATCGAGGGACGCGAAGGCGTGATTGTTATCGCGGCGACCAATCGCCCCGATATGATTGATACCGCGCTGCTACGCCCTGGTCGCTTTGATCTCATCGTCGAGTTGCAGTATCCCAATGAGGTAGAACGGCAGGCCATCTTCAAAGTCCATCTACGCGATAGACCACTCGCGCCAGAGATCACGATAGAAGAACTGGCACGGCTCACCGAGGGTCGCAGCGGAGCGGATATCGAGGCCACGTGTCGGCGGGCCGCCCTGCTTGCACTTCGTGATTGGATCAGCCCTAAACTTGCGCTTGGACGTGTGCAAGTGACAGAGGCGACGGAGGGTGAAGAACTGGCAGGCCCAGATTCGCAAAAGATGCCACAAACGCCAACGATGCCGTCCGCCCGTTTCTTCATCAAACCAGAACATTTCGCGCGCGCCCTCGACGAGCAACGCGAACGCTATACCGTGCAGGATGCAGCCGAAGAGAAACGTGAGCGGCAAGAACAAGGTCGCCAACGCTTAATCGAAATGGCAGCCAACCAACAAAGTGGCGACAAGCCGCCCTTACGCGGCTTCCGGCTGTGGTTGGCACGACTGTTCCGTCTCGTCTAAGCACAAGTACCGCACAAAGAGCGTCTTCTTCTTTTTGAGGAGTGAAGACGCTCTTTATGTTTGTGTCACCTTACCAGGAATTACAAGAGCTAATCACGAGCATCTTTTCTACTGTACAAAGGTTACATATGTCACCACAAAATTATAGGTTGTTTTACAGGCGTATTTGGTCTCGAAACCACTTACAAAATGGAGACATTTATGGTATACTTTAATCTGGTGAGCGTATCAAGAAGCGAAGGGAGCCACCTATGCCACCCATGTTTGATAATACTTCTCCCATCTCCCGTACACAGATCACCGAGGCATACCTGGAGGCATTACGGTTGATAGACGCGCGTGTCGCCCCATTGTTGGGAAAAGCGACAACCCGTGTCCTGGTGCAGGTAGCCGCCAAACGTGTCATGGATGACCACCATTTCCTCTACTTTTTCGTCAACATGCCTTATACTGAAATTGATCCAGCCATCATCCACGAACAGTTTTCCGGTATCACCACACAAGAACTCTCAACAGGATTAGACGCCCTCTTAGATGCATGCTTCGCCGGCCTTACCGAATTGACAGGAAATATTATCACCCCACCACTTTACAATGAGGTAGTTTATCATTTGCGACAAGCACAACAGCAATAAAGTTTGGAGAAAAGCGTGCAATCACAGTATCAGGTTACAACGGACTTGTATCAAACAGAAAGCACGTACCAGCATTCACTCGAACATCCGTTTACAGCGGTAGCGACGACGGATGGCATCGAGGGCCGCTTTCCCGTTATCAGCAATGAGCTAGAGGTGCTCAATACGATTGGCAAACGCTTTTTAGCCGCCATTGATCGCTTCCATGTACATCGCGCCCTCATGACAACGCTACAAGAAATGTATAGCTTTTCGGCGTGCTGCATCCTGCTGAAAGACAACCCCCATCAGCTTTTTATCATCCCTTGTCAACCCCTTAGTGCTTTTTTTATTAAGGATATGATTGAACGCATCGCCAATGCCGCCAAAGTGCTAGGCTTTCCCACAGCCGAAGCCGAACAGCTCGCGCAGGCCGCGTACTTTGATGCACCCGACGAGGTGGCTCAATTTCGCACACAAGAGGCAATTAAAAGCACAGAGATCGGCTCTTGTCTGAATATTCCTCTAACGATTGAAAACCGTATCATCGGCATCCTCAGTCTGTTTGATGAACTTGTAGGAACGTTTGATAGTGATCTGCTCAAATTAACAACCGTAATTGCCGATTATGCGGCGGTTGCGCTGGAAAATGTGCGGTTGCGCGAACGGGAACATGCGTTGTGGCGTCAGGCGGAACGGGAGCGGCAACGCCTCGAACTCATTCTTAGAAGCATGGGTGAGGGCTTGTTAATTACTGATGAACATGGAGCAATCGTCTCCATGAACCAGTCGGCCCGCCACCTACTCTCACAATTCGCCCTTCCCCCACAAATGCCACTTCAACAAATCGCCCATACACAAAACATTCAATGGTTGCACGATATCGCGGAGAGCGTTGATGCGGCGCTGAACGGGCAGACCGTAATGGGGCGCGAAATCTTCATCAGCAATAGCAACGAACAGGTCCCACAAACACTCACTCTAAGCGTTGCCCCGCTGGATGATGCAAGCGGCCCCACAACCCACCTGCTAGGAGTTGTGGTTGTTCTCAACGACATCACGGCGAGCAAGCAAGTTGAGCGACTCAAGGATGAATTTGTCTCTGTGGTGTCGCACGAGCTGCGAACACCACTTACCAGCATCAAAGGGTACACGCAACACCTAATACGGCGGCTTGAACGGCGTATCCGCAAGCTGCACGAGGCTCAACATGACCAGCATACCGCAGAGGTTGACCTGCCGGAAAGTATTGACCTGCGAAGTGTCCAGATTGTACAGAGTCAGACCGACCACCTGGAACGGCTGGTGAACGATCTGCTGGATCGCTCACGCGTTCAGTGGGGTCAGCTTACACTTGAATATCAGAGCTTTTACCTTGCTGACGTGCTGGCTGAATGTGTTAAATCGGTACAGGCAAGCGCGGAGCAACATCTTCTCTCGTTTGAACTTCAGGTGACGGATACGCAAATCGTCGCGGATAAAAGCCGTGTCGAACAGATAATTGGTAATCTGCTCGACAACGCGGTCAAATATTCACCACAAGGCGGACACGTTACCGTACGTTTACAGGAACAGCATAACACCTACCTTGTAAGCGTGATAGATCAGGGCATAGGAGTCAGTCCGGAGCAATACGAACACATTTTTGAACGCTTTTATCGTGTCAGCAATGTAGCCACGCGCCAGTATTCGGGCGTTGGACTCGGCCTCTATGTCGCTAAAGCTATTGTCAACAAACATGGGGGCAAGATTTGGCTCTCGGAGAACAAAGGCATCGGTGGCACGATCTTCTCATTCACACTTCCACGTACACCTGCTGTCAAAGGTGCGCTATCGGCGTAAGAAAATTAGCAAACACTGGGCCATGAGAGATTTCTCATGGCCCAGTGTTTGCTAAAATATTTGAAGCAGGTCTATTGGATTAAAGCCGAAATGATCGCTCAAGTAGGTATACCCAAAGGATGTGAAGTGTATTTTTGTCCATGTTACGCGCAAGAAAAGAATGCTACGTAAAATACGGGCCTCGCCCCACAGCGGATGCCGCACGTCGCGTAATGCGTTCACCACATCCAGTGTACTTGTGAGCAGAACGCCACAGACAATAGTCAGTATCTGCACAAGCGGGGCATGGGGCAAGGAAATTGGCGCGAAGCGTGTAAAGAGGCCGAGGTAGAGAAATCCCCCCGACACACACGCGGGGAACAGCACATCAAGCCATATATACAAAAGTGAAGGTTCGCGTAAAGACATAACCGTTACCCCAAGCGGCCCAACAGCCCAGCCGATAAGTGGGTCGTGGCGCAGTAAAGGTGGCAGTATATGGGCAAGCTTAAAGAGGACAACCCACAGAACTAGTAGGATCACAAGACCAGTAGGATTAAGGATGTGTACAACTGCTGCTATATGGGGCATATTTCAAAACTCCTCACGCTCCAACACTCCAAAAGTGGACTCATACATATTATAAGCGACTCGTGTTACATTGTGCAATTTTTATGTTTGTAGCAAGTCTTTTGGTCGTATGCTCTATACAATAAAAAGAGAGCGATGAAATATTTTCGTGGATAAATTGAGGGGAAGAGGGAAAAACAAAGATGGGCGTTACTGGTATCGAACCAGTGACCTCTTCGGTGTGAACGAAGCGCTCTCCCACTGAGCTAAACGCCCTTGTTGCTGATATACGAAACTATAGCATTAGTGGGAACGAATGTCAAGTATTTTCCAAAAAAACGCTGTGTAACTGTCGCCTTTACCGTGTGTCACTTCTCAATAAGAAGACACGTATTACAAATAGAGATAAACGTTTGTACAAGCAAATTTTCCTTATGCAGCGAGTGCAGAGGTATATACCCCGAAAGGACATAAAATGAAAAAAACTATCGCGAAATGGGTGGTCGCAACAATTGTGCTTCCAGCCGTCATGGTTGCGCTACGCAAACGTATTAACGCGTTGATCGACGAAAAACTGTAGTACATATGAGAGAGGTATCTTTACCTCTCTCACACTTTACGGTAACTGTTTAGCGTCGGATTGTTCTGTCATCAGAGGTCGGCGGCCAATTCTGCTGCTGCGGAAATTGCTGCTGATTCCACTCTGGTTGATTGTTCTGTTGCTGTGATTGAAATTGGTGTCCCTGTTGCGGATACTGTTCCTGCGGGTACGAGGGCTGTTGAATTGGTGATTGGGAGTATTGCGCCTGCTGTGGTGCTTGTTGATACTGGTTTTGTTGTGGCTGCACAAATGGCGCGCTCTGTGGAACCCATGTCTGCTGCTTAGACACATCAACCGATGTTTGTTGGGCGGCGGCTTCACGTGCCATCCGGTCATTTCTAAGGTGACGTCGTACATATAGTACGATAAGAACGACAAGGGCCACAAGGATAACAACATCAAAGCTGTGAAAGATGGGACTCAACGTTTTGGAATTTTCGCCAAGCTTGATGCCAGCAAAAGCGAGTAAAAGACACCAGGGGAACGAACCAAGAAACGTATAGATGCAGAACTTTATAAACGGCATTTTTGAGATGCCAGCCGGCAACGAAATGTACGTACGCACCACAGGAAGCAGGCGCGAGAAAAAGGCGGTGGCGCTCCCCCACTTTGTGAAGAACTGATCGGCTTTGTCGGCGTCATGCTGCGAGATCAGTACGTACCGTCCGTATTTTAGCATTAGTGGGCGGCCACCACTGTAGCCGATACCGTACGCCGCCATCGAACCGAGCAGACAACCTACAGCACCCGCCAACGCAACGAGGAACAGACTAACGGTAGAATTTGTCCCATGAAGCAGTCTACCACTGGCGATCATAATACCGGCCAATGGCATCACGATTTCACTCGGTAGAGGTATACAGCAACTTTCAATAGCCATAGCTAAAAGTATACCAAATAAGCCTGTTGCAACATAGAGATTTGTAATAAGAGATGTTAATGTATCGGTTAATTGTGTTAACAATGAAAGACCCTCCTTCGCAAACATACACTTTTCCGTATACTAGCATACTTTGCGAAAAGAGGCTAGGGTAATACCCCAAAAGAAACTAGTGGGCTATTCGTCGTACTCGTCTTCGTCAAAGCGTGAAGAGCGACGCACGGCTGGCGTGTCCAGTTGCTCCGCCAATTTTTGCCGTAATGGGTCGTCATCATACATATAAGGGGCACGTCGTATAAGCGGTTTGTTGACGTTCCCAGTAGTACTATTTTCGTCTGATCGCTGCTCATTTGGCTGCACCGCACGGTTCGATTGAACCGAACGGCGTAAAGGACCCGTTTCTGGGTAGGCGTTCACGATATAGTCAGTGCGTGGATCGGGTTTTCTCGCTACATCCTCACCTTCGTCAGGCGGCACTCGATGGCTTCCCTGCTGCGGTGGCAGAGGCTCCACGTTACGACGTTGACGCGGCTGATTTGGTTGTGGCGGGAGTTGACGCGACGGACGCGGCGGACGTTGTGGATCGAGCGCGTTATTCTGCTCGTTTTGCTTCGCGAGGAGTTGACTATTGCGAACGGTAGAACCACGCTTGGGTGTAGCTGTTGGCAACGTGGCCCCGTCTTGCTCTTGTTGACTCTGCACGGCTTCTAAACGTGCGGTACGCAAAGCATCCGCGCGATGCTGGCTTAACGAAGAGGTTTGCATATATCCAGGCGGTGGATTGATTTTCTTGGTAGCGGATTGGAGAACCACCGTCTCCTTTGATCGCGCCTGTTGCGTTCGTTGCCCAAGCACTGGCTGTCCCTGTTGAGGAGGGGACAACTTTTCCGAATTTCTAGGCCCCTGCCGTCGGGGAGCGGGCAAGGCGCGCGGTACTCGTGGTGCATACACCTCTTCTTGCCACTCGTCATCATAGGCCTCTTCCGCCACAACAGAGCCTTCAACCTCGCGTGGTCGCCTCGCGATACGCGCCGATGGACGTGGGTATTCGTCTTCTTGTAGATACTGTTCTTGCGGCTCTTCCATGCGCGTACGTTCATCGTGTCGCTTTGAAAGATAGGAGAATACGGTGAGGGAGATGGGAATACTGAGAAGCAAGGCTGCCAAACCACCAATCAAACCACCAAGCACCCAAGAGTTAAGTGTGTTACCATACCAGAGAACCACTGCGGCACCGGCAATTAGCACCAACGCTGCGGCAACAGCCTTCATGATGCTTCCTTTCTGCGCTTCCACCCGATAAAAGCGTACTAAACAATCTAGGCTATAGGATGTATTTCATAGCAAAGTATATCATGCTCAAGCGAAGAGTACAAGAGGAAGTGGGGCGAAACGGACGGTAAAAGCGAAAATAGGGGTGGAGACAAAAATGGCGAAAGGCGCGTTGTCTATGCGAAGTCTTGTTGCATAGAAAAACGCGCTCTTTCGAGTATAGAGCAATTAGGCGGCGTTCCCACATTGGCGGAAAATCGCGACAACCTTCCCCTGCACCTGCCACTCGCGATCCCAGATGGTGCGCGGAATCAGGATTGGGTCCAGTTCCGAATTAGCCGGCTGGAGGCGTACCCTGTCATGGTCTTTCTCCTGGAAGAAACGTTTGAGGGTCGCGCTCCCTTCAACGCCTTCTTGCATGTGAACTGCCACAACGATATCACCATTTTGACAGGTCTTTTGTGGTTTTACCACAACATAATCCCCGTCACAGATGTGATCTTCAATCATAGAGCGACCCTTCACGACCAGCGCGAAGGCGTTCTCGGTATCAACAAGACCATTCCCCAGACTCACCGTTTGCTGCTCTGCCGAAGGGAAGATGTCTAATGGCTCACCGGCTGCAATAGTTCCTGCAATAGGGACGCCATTGGTGGGCTGTTTGGTCAGCTTGATACCGCGACTCTTTTTTTGCTGCCGTAAAATCATGCCACGCTTCTCTAAGATTGTCAGATGATAATCAACGTGTCCTGTACTGGCAATATTCATTGCCCGCCCGATCTCTCGATTCGTGGGGGGCATTCCTTCCGCTTTGATGTATTTCTCAATGAAATCATACATCTTGCGCTGTATTTCGCTGGCTTGCTCTGACGACATGGGTCCACTTGCCTTTCTAAGTACGCATCTACCTGCGTCCGCGCGTACCTGAGACGCGCACGTATTCACGCTTCCGCTACCCTTCCCCTTGCTACCGTTCGTCTCTGGTATGTGTACCATCACATTTCGTAAGAATGTGGCTGTACCTACCAGATATTCCGCACAGAAATGAGAGCGTCACATCTCTATTCGTGCCAAAAACTAGAACGGCCATTCAAGAAAATAATACCACAACGGGATAGGCAATACAAGCTTTTTTGGAACGTATTTTCCGAATATCTTTTCGCATTTTGCTCTAATGGGGGGACTAGGAATACAAGAGCAGTTTTGGTATACTCTGATAGGAAAATGTGAGACAACAAGGTCTGTGCATCAAAAAGGGTTGGAGTGTTTGCGCCCGATACAACGATGGGTGTACAATAAAGCAAGTACATATTCGACGGATGTAGGGCCACGAAAGAGAGTCAAAAGAACATGGTTGAGATGACAGTTGAGAGCGTGCGAATAAACCTGGCTACGCAACAGCGGGTGGTCATCTTGAAATCAACGAAGCAAGAACGCTATTTGTTTATCTGGATAGCGCAAGCGGAAGCATATGCGATTGCCGTCGAACTTCAAGGAACAACCTCACCGCGTCCACTTACCCACGATTTGCTCAAGAATGTGATAGGCACACTTGGGGCAAACATGGAGAGTATTGTAATCTCTGATCTTATCGACGAGATTTTCTATGCGCGTATCGTCCTCGATGTAGCGGGACGGCATGTGGAGGTCGATTCGCGCCCCAGCGACGCAATCGCGCTCGCGGTTCGTGCGAAGACACCGATTTTTGTAGAGGATAGTGTGCTAGAGCGTGCAGGGGTCGCGCTGGAGGCCAACGACGATCTACAAAAGCCAGCGGCTCGTTTAGAGCAAAAGCGGGGTGAGGTGAGCAAAGAGGAAGAGGAAAACCTCGATGCATACCGCGACTTTATTAATAGCTTGGACGTACTAGACGAATTCGGGAAAGACTAAGCAACGTCTTCCCCGCTTCATGACAAGGCCGCGATTAACTTCTTAACGCGTTTTCAAAAAGATTTTCAGGACACGCACCAGGATACGCGAAAGTAGACCATAGCAGAGAATAGCAAGCAGCGTATAAATTTCCGCCGTTAAAAGCAAGGGGATGGAGAATTGTAAGAAGAGCAGCCGAAACGGAAGTACAAAGACGCTACTTGTATCGTATATAGCTCCAACCCATGCTACCCCTGCGGAAACATTGAGCAGTTTGAATGTAAAGCGTACTAATAACAGCATTTGAACTGCCACAAAACACATTCCCACAGCAAGTGGAAACAGTCTCCTCACAACATTCTGTTTTTGTTTCGCCGTTACGCCCACCTCCGGTTGCACACGCGCTCCCCCTGCCGGCCCATTTCCATTTGGTGCGATCCTCGATGGCAAGTAGGGATAGTGACCCTCCGGTATATTGCGCGGCGTATCTGGTACGTTGGCAGATGGTTGCACGTATTGATTGGG
>Ga0123336_10002532_pt1 | contig 15846 bp, 12 predicted proteins | sample SSSSmetaG_FD_96466 | JGI IMG/M metagenome (GOLD analysis project Ga0123336, IMG submission 96466) | Glacier valley bacterial and archeal communities from Borup Fiord, Nunavut, Canada, to study Microbial Dark Matter (Phase II) - ​SSSS metaG | ecosystem: Environmental > Aquatic > Freshwater > Ice... | reverse complement strand
TCTCCGTTCGGTCTCGTGGTGGCTAGCACCCCGCAAGATCTTCGAAGATCCGCACTTTCTCCAGCTCTAACTGCTCACGAACCGGGATCTGGCTCCGGCTGCACCCAGGTCAGTAGAGACAGCAGCGGAAGCCGATGTCCTTGAGCAGCGCGTAGTCGGTAGGCATGCGAGGAACCGAGCGCACGGCATCGCAGCGGAGCGCATTGATGTCGTTGTTGTCCTTGTACGAGCCACCACGCACGCGACAGGGCGAGGAGTCCGCCGCGCTATCGCAGGAGTCTTCCCATTCAGCGACGTTGCCGCTCATCTGGTAGATCCCCGTCGAGCCGCCCTGGCAGCTCTTGTGCTCCGGGCTCACGCCGTCCGCGGCGGTGACGAGGTACACACCATCGTCCTGGTTCTCGGAATGGCCGAACCCCTGGGTACGCGTGTCAATCTGGGAGGGCTTCCCGACGGCACCCGCCCCGTCACCGTTACACGTCACGGGTTGGTACGGCGCGGGCCCATAGGGATAGGGATTGGCGCCCTGCGCCGTGCACGCGTTGAACCAGGTGTCGGACTGCGGATCATTGTTCGCGGCGCCAGGCGGCACCGCTTTTCCGTCCAGCGAGCCACAGAGCTGTTTCCCGTCCCACTTGCAGTAGGCGACGGCGTCACACCAATCCACGTAGTGCACGGGCAGACCGAGGGTGAAGTCGATGGTCGAAGGCGCTGTAGCCGGCGGCCAGGCTGCGCGCGGTATGAATGACTTGTTCGCGGCCAGGCACGCGTCTTTCTGCGTCGCCACGGAGATGTTCGCGGTGATGAAGCTGTTGTACTGACCCTTGCTGATCTCCTCCTGGTCGATGCAGTAAGCACCGCCAGCGGAGAGCGAGATGATGGTCGTCCGCGGTGGGCACGCGCACGCAAGCTTCGCCCCGGCGCTCGGCGAGCACGCCTTGCTCCCGCAGTCTTCGGGCTTCTCGCAGGCTTTGCCAACGCCGCACGGCCTGCACGAGCCGCCGCAATCGAAGTCGGTCTCGTCGCCGTTCTTGATGCCGTCGTGGCACTTCGCGCAGAGTCCCTTGACCTCGCAGTCGGCGCCGCCGCCGCAGTCCTTGCTCACCTTGCACTTCTGGCCGAGCACGCACGGGGCGCAACTCGCGCCTCCGCAGTTCACATCCGTCTCGTCATTGTTTTGCACCGAGTCGCCGCACGTCGCAGGCAGCGTGTCCGCGCCCGTATCCGCGGGGTTGCCCGCCTCGAACGGCGTCCCGCCCTCCGAGTCCTGCGAGGGCGGCGGCTTGTCGGCCGACGAGCTGCACGCGATCACCAGCGCGGCGAACGACCCGACACCCGAAGCAAAGGACAGAAGCTTGCGCATCGACCGACCGTATCAACCGCGCAAGCATCCCTCAAGCCACGTGCGGTTCTCCTCGGTTCCGTGCGGTTCTCCTCGGTTCTCCTAGGTCCTGCGCGCGCATGATGCCGCTCGTCGAGCGGTCACACACGGTGAGCGTTCATGCGCGCATTCCGGCGAGGTGATGCGGAGCTACAGCGTCGCCAGGCGCTCCGTCAGCTGCTTCTCCAGGCCTTCTAGGGCCTTCGTGAAGCCCTTCACGCCCTCGTCCAGCTTGTCGTTCGCCATGCGATCTTCCTCGTGCATCTTGCGGAAGGTCGCTTCGTCCATCGTCAGCTTCGGGATGTCCATGCTCGCGGCCTTCGCGGCGTCGAGCTTCTTCGGCAGCTCCGCCTCGGTCTTCTCGAGCTCGGCGAGGAGGTTCGGCGCGATGGTGAGGAGGTCGCAGCCGGCGAGCTCGGTGATCTCGCCGATGTTGCGGAAGCTCGCGCCCATGACCTCGGTCTTGTGGCCGTACTTCTTGTAGTAGTTGAAGATCTCCGTGACGTTCTTCACGCCGGGATCCTCGGCGGGCGCGTAGCTCTCCTTGCCCGTCGACTTCTTGTACCAGTCGAGGATGCGCCCCACGAACGGCGAGATGAGCGTGACCTTCGCGTCCGCACATGCGACCGCCTGGTGCATGCCGAAGAGCAGCGTGAGGTTGCAGTGGATGCCCTCCTTCTCGAGCTGCTCCGCCGCGCGGATCCCCTCCCAGCTCGAGGCGAGCTTGATGAGGATGCGGTCGCGCTTCACGCCCGCCTCCTCGTACATCTTGATCAGCGTGTGCGCCTTCTCGATGCTCGCGTTGGTATCGTAGGAGAGCGTCGCGTCGACCTCGGTGGAGACGCGCCCCGGGATGAGGTCGAGGATCTTCAGGCCGAACTCGACCGCCAGGCGATCGATGGCGCGCTTGACGACCACCTTCGTGTCGCCGGCGCCGTTCTTCTTCGCCCAGCCGAGCGCGCTGTCGACGATCTCCGCATAGGCCGGCATGCCCGCCGCAGTGGCGATGAGCGAGGGGTTCGTCGTCGCGTCGCGCGGCTTGAACTTCGCGATCGAGTTGATGTCACCGCTGTCGGACACCACCACCGTCATCGTCTTCAGCTGATCGAGCAGATTGGCCATGCAAAAGGTCGTAGCGCCCAGCCCGACTGCGTGTCGAGGGCCAAACCGAACTTTCCCGGCGTTCGAGGCAGTCCGCCACGAAACCAGGTGCGATGACGAGGTTCGCACCGCGGCAAGGCGAGTGACCTCCCTGGATCTTCCCGGATTTTGCGAGGCGCTCGAAGTTGGCCCAGCGGCCCGCGCCTTGCTGTCCTGCCCGGCATGAAGAGCTCGAAGCTTGTCGTGCTCCTCGCTCCGATCGTCCTGGCCACAACCGTGGTCAGCGGAGAGGCCAGCGCGAGCGACACATCGATCGCACTTGGTGAGGTCGCGGTTCCCGAGGCCAGCTGCGGCGTGGACCACGCCGCCCTCCGGACGGCAGCCGAGGGCGAGCTCCGCATCGTCGACGTGTCGAAGCTCCGCAAGCGACGTAACGTGCTCGTCTCGGTGGCCATCATCGGCTCCGCGCAGGCGCCCCTCGCCTTCACCGTGAACGCGCTCCTCCGCGACGCGAAGACCGGCACCATGCTCGCCATCCTCGAGGGCCGCGCGCGCGCCGAGGGTCAGCCGGACGCCGACGTCCGCAAGCAGGTGCTCCGCGCCGCGCTCCGCGGCGCGGTCCGCCAGATCCCGGACGCGCTCGCCGCGAACTGAGTCAGGGCGCGGCCTCGATCAGGAGCGTGAGGTCGATGGTGTGCTTCTTGGCATCGATCGCGGTCTGCGGCAGCACGTTCACCCGCTGACCGCGCTTCTTGAAGAACTCCTCGATGCGGCTGACGTCCTCGACGAGCGCCGAGCGCACCAGCGTCTGCTTGGGCCGCGCGCGGACCACCTTCTCGAGCAGCTCCTTCTCGAGGGGCGCGCCCAGACCCGTGACGTGGATCGCGGAGAACGTGTGCACCTCGCCCTCGTCGATGACGAAGGTGAGCGGGACGTTGCCGGCCGCGTCCGTCTTGCCGCGCTCGGTGGAGACGCTCATCGCGACGAGCCCGCGATCGTAGAGGAGCGACGAGACGAGCCGCACCGCCTGCTCGACCTCCTCCTCCACGTACGGCTGCCCGAGGGCGAGCCGCGTCGCCTTGAAGAGATCGGCCTCGGTCACTCGCTTCTGGCCGCGGAAGTCGATCTGCGCGAGGTGTGACTGTGGCCCTTCGTCGACCATGATGCCGACCCGCACCTGCGCGCCCTCGGGCTCGGCGATCACCGCCACCTTGCACGCCTCGTAGCCGAGCGTGATGTACCCATCGCGCACGCCCAGGGCGACGCGATGCGCGGCCTGCGGATCGTAGGGCGCGCCCTTCTTGATCAGCAGCTGCCGCTCGACCGCGGCATCTCCGAGCGCCTTGGCGCCCTCGACGCGCACGTCGAGGACGAGCGGACGGTCGGCCACCTCGTACAGCAGCACGACGCTCGCATCGCGCTGTGCGAGCAGGCCGTACGCCGCGACCTCCGCGAACACCTCGAGCTTCAGGAGCGCCGCGAGGTCGGCGCGCACGGCCTCGGGGGTCAGCGTGTCGCCGTCGTGGAGGAGCGCGAGTTTCTCGGCGCGCGCGCGCGTCTGGCGCGAGCCACCCACGAGGCATACGCGCGCGATCGGCTTGCCCTCGAGCGCCGCCGACTCGAACGGCTTGCCGCCGCGCTCCACGCGCTCGGGACAGGCCGGCAGCGCAGCGCCCGCCGCCACCGGCGCACGCGCAGCGGGGGACGGTGCGTCCGCACAGCCGGCGGCCGCCGTGAGCATCGCCAGCGCAGCGAGCGCGTCGAGGCGCGTCACCGGATCTCCACGAAGGCCTGCTTCTTCAGCTCGCCGAGCGCCTTCGAGCGCAGCTTCTCGAGCGCCGCGTCGAACGCAGCCGGGTCGCTCGTCTTCTTGCGATCGACCTTGCCCATCGCCCGCGCGACGGACCACTTGCCGTCGACGATCTGGCGGCGGACCTCGGCCTCGTAAGAGGCCACGGTGAAGCCGGCCTTGACGACCTCGGCCTCCAGCTCGGGGGGCGTGAGCTTGTTCTGCGCGGCCACCGCGACGATGCCGGCGGCGACCTCGGCGTCGGTCACGTCGACGTGGAGGCGCCGCGCATCCTTCGCGATGAGCGTCTCGTCGACCATGTGGCGGACGGTCACGAAGTAGAGCTCGCCCAGCTCGTCGCGGCGCTTGCCGGGGTCCTTCGAGAGCCGCGCCTCGTGCGGGCGCATGCGCACGGCGACGTCGGAGCGGAAGATCACCACGTCGTCGACGACGGCGGCGACGCCGTCGATCGGGGTCGGCGGCGCGGCGCTCGCCGGCGCTGACGAGAGCGCCATCGCCAGCGCTGCGAGCGCGGACGCGCGCCTCACTTCGCCGCCGTGATCTTGTTCTCGATGCGCTCGAGGCGCCGCGTGAGCTCCGAGTAGATGCCGTCGACCTTCTCGTGCATGTGCGCGATCTCCATCTCCGACTTCAGGTTGACGTCGTACTCGATGTCGTTGCGTACCTTCTCGCGCTGGACCTGACGGTTCTGGCTGAGGAGCACGAACACGCTGAGGATGATGGCCTCGAGCGACACCACGAGCGTGAGGAAGCCGAAGGGAAATGGATCGAAGCCCCCGAACGGCAGCAGCTTGACGTTGAGGAGGATCCACACCGAGAAGATGCCGAGGTGGATGAAGAGGAACGGCAAGCTGCCGGAGAACTCGGCGATCCAGTCCGCGGTCTTCATGACCATCGAGCGGGTATCGGTCTCCTCCGCGTTGGGATTCCGCGTCGCCGCGTTGCGGATCAGCATCGCGTTGTGCCGGAGGCGGCGGCCCGTGGCGGAGAGGAGATCCATAGCGGCGGCGGGCTTGAGGCGGAACAGCTCGTCGAGATCGCCGCGATCGATCTCGATGGCGGTGACGGCGGTCTTGCAGCGCGCGGTGGCGGTGCGCGGCCCCTCGTCGAGCAGGGAGATCTCGCCGAAGAAGTCACCCGGGCCAGGGCTCTCGAAGAACATCTCCTCGCCGGTCTTCGTCTTGATCGAGAGAACGACCTCGCCCTCGGTCACGATGTACATCGAGGTGCCGGGGTCGCCGACGTTGAAGACGACCTTTCCCTCCTCGAACTTCACCGTCTCGACTCGCTCGGCGAGCAGGCCTCGCTCCTGCTCGTCGAGCAACGCGAAGAGCGAGACATCGGCCAGCATCTCTACGGTGGTGTTCCCCATGCGCGGCGAACGATCGCTCGCGCCCCGCCCATGTGCAAGTGCTATCCCGCTGCATGGCGAGTCGGATCGAGACGGACAGCATGGGCAACGTCGAGGTGGCCGAAGGACGCTACTGGGGAGCGCAGACCCAGCGCAGTCTGGAGAACTTCAAGATCGGCGGCCAGCGCTTCGGGCGCCCCGTGATCGGCGCCTTCGGGGTGGTCAAGATGGCCGCCGCGCACGTGAATCGCGACCTCGGCAAGCTCGATGCGAGGCTCGCGGCGCTCATCGCAGAGGCGGCGGGCAAGGTGGAGGCCGGCGATCTCGACGAGCACTTTCCGCTCGTGGTCTGGCAGACCGGCAGCGGAACGCAGACGAACATGAACGCCAACGAGGTGATCGCGAACGTCGCGAACGAGATCGGCGGCGTGGCCCTGGGCAGCGGCCAGAAGGGGCCGATTCACCCGAACGACCACGTGAACATGTCGCAGTCGTCGAACGACGTGTTCCCGACCGTCATGCACGTCGCCGCCGCGACCCGCCTCGCGCACCGCCTGCTCCGCGCCGTTGCGGCGCTGCGGCTGGCCATCACCGCGAAGAGCGACGCCTTCGCCGACCTCGTGAAGATCGGCCGCACGCACCTCATGGACGCGACGCCCCTCACGCTCGGCCAGGAGATGAGCGCGTGGGCCGCGCAGCTCGCGTTCGCGGAGAAGAAGCTCGAGGAGGCAAAGGACGACCTCCTCGATCTCGCCCTCGGCGGCACGGCGGTCGGCACCGGCCTCAACTCGCACCCCGCGTGGGCGGAGCGCGTGGCCGCGAAGATCGCCGAGCTGACCGGCCTGCCGTTCCGCAGCGCCCCCAACAAGTTCGCCGCGCTCGCGGGACACGAGGCCATCGTCTCCGCGAGCAGCGCCACGCGCGTGCTCGCCGTCGCCTGCATGAAGATCGCGAACGACGTTCGCCTCCTCGCGAGCGGCCCGCGCTGCGGCCTCGGCGAGCTGATCCTCCCCGCAAACGAGCCGGGCAGCTCGATCATGCCCGGCAAGGTGAACCCCACGCAGTGCGAGGCGCTCACCATGGTAGCGGCGCACGTGATGGGCAACGACGTGGGCATCGGCATCGCCGGTGCGAGCGGCCACCTCCAGCTCAACGTGTTCAAGCCGATGCTCATCCACGACTTGCTGGAGAGCATCGAGCTCCTCGCCGACGCGTGCGACAGCTTCCGCGAGAACTGCGTGGTCGGCATCGAGCCGAACCGCGAGACCATCGCGCGCCACCTCGGCAACTCACTCATGCTCGTCACCGCGCTCGCGCCGCTCATCGGCTACGATCTCTCGGCGACGATCGCGAAGAGCGCGCTCGCGCAGAACGTGTCGCTGCGCGAGGCCGCGATCGCCTCGGGGCTCGTGACGGCGGAGCAGTTCGACGCGCACGTGCGGCCCGGCGAGATGCTGCGTCCGTGAAGTGGCCTGCTATACTTCTACCAATGGCTCAGGCCCTCGTTTTGCCCACCTCGGAGCTGGCAGCCGACGACATCGTCGTGTTTCGCGGCGCCTCGTGTACTGGGGCTGATGAGCCCGTCGAAGTCGCACGAGTCCGTCACGTCGATGCTCGGCCGCCTCGTCGAGGCGTGGTGCACGGAGAACGAAATCGACATCACGCCCTACGGACGTGGACGCACGAATCCAAGAAGAGCGTCACGCTCGTCCGGTTCGTCGATGTCATCCCGATGACCCGCGCAGTGCGTGAGTACCGTGCTGCGCTCCGTGCGGCGCGAGCCCGCTGAACGCCGAGACGGAACGTCCGTGAAGCGGTGGATTCGCTGGCTCCTCGTGGTGATGACCGTGGTCGCGGTCTTCCGCGTGGTGCGGAGACCCTACCTCCTGCCGAAGCCGCCGCCGCCCGACGCCGCGACGCTCGCGCAGGCGCAGCGCGTGCGCATCGTGCGCGACACGTGGGGCGTGCCGCATGTCTTCGGCAAGAGCGACGCCGACGCCGCGTTCGGCCTCGCGTACGCGCACGCCGAGGACGACTTCCCGCTCATCCAGGGCGCGCTCGCCGCGGCGACCGGGCGCCTGTCGCTGGTCGTCCTCTCGAAGGAGGCGCTCGCGAACGACTATTACGTGTCGCTGGTGCGCGTGCGCGAGCAGGTCGCCGAGCAGTACGACACGCTGGGCGCGGACTACCGCGCGGTGCTCGAGGGCTATGCGCGGGGCCTAAACCTCTACGCGTCGCGGCATCCCGAGGAGGCCGATGGCCGCCTTTTCCCGATGAGCGGGAAGGACGTCGCGGCGGGCTTCGCGCACAAGGTGCCGCTGATGTTCGACATCAACAAGGTGCTGGGCGCGATCGTGGACGGTCCGCCGAAGCACGCCGGTCAGCGCCTCCTCTCGCAGCGCGAGGAGGACACGCGCGCCGACAGCGCGTTCCCCGGGTCGAACGCCCACGCGGTGTCGGCCAAGCGCTCGGCGGACGGCGTCGCGCGCCTCAACGTGAACTCGCACCAGCCGTGGGAGGGGCCGGTCGCCTGGTACGAGGCGAACGTCACGAGCGAGGAGGGCTGGAACATGACCGGCGGCCTCTTCCCGGGCGCGCCGATGATCCTGCACGGCCACAACGATCACCTCGGCTGGGCGCACACCGTGAACTCGCCGGACCTCGTCGACGTCTACGAGCTGGAGCTCGATCCGAAGCATCCCGGGACCTACCAGCTCGACGGGAAGGCGGAGCCGCTCGAGGAGAAGCAGGCGCCGATCAGCATCGACACTGGGTTCTTCGTCCTCACGGTGCACAAGCCGGTCCACTGGAGCGTGCACGGTCCGGTGATGAAGACCGATCAGGGCGCCTGGGCCATTCGCTATGCGGGTATCGGCCGCGCGCTCCAGGCCGGCGAGCAGTGGTTCCGCATGAACAAGGCGCGGGACCTCGCGGAGTGGAAAGTCGCTATGCGGATGCAGGCCATTCCCATGTTCAATACCGTCTACGCGGACCGCGAGCACATCCTGTACGTGTACAATGCACTCTTGCCGGTGCGACCCGCCGGGCACGACTGGCAGGCGGTGCTTCCAGGCAACGAGCGCGCGCTGGTGTGGCAGGACTACCTGCCATTCGATGGCCTGCCGCAGGTCGAGGACCCCGTGTCGGGATTCGTGCAGACGTGCAACTCCACGCCGTGGAAGACCACGACGGGGGAGGGGAATCCGCGCGCCGAGGCCTTCGACGCAAACCTCGCTATCGAGACGAACCTCACGAACCGCGCGCAGCGCTCGCTCGCGCTCTTCGGTGGTAGCGCGCCGATCACGCGCGACCAGTTCTTCCAGTTCAAGTGGGACCGCAGCTACGCGGCCGACTCCGAGATCATGCGGCAGGTGGTGTTGCCCCTGCGCGAGGTGGCCTCGGCCGACGCGAACGAGCGCGAGGCGCTGGGCGTGCTGAACGCGTGGAACTTCGTGACCGACGAGACGTCCACGGGCGCCACGCTCGCCATCCTCACGTGGCGCGGGGTGAACCCGGAGAAAGCGGGCGGCACGGCGCAGCCCACGGACGTCGTGAACGCGTTCCGGGATGCGGTGAGGTGGCTGATGCTCAACTACGCCTCGGTGCGCGTGCCGTGGGGAAACGTGCAGCGCCTGCGCCGCGGCAGCGCGGACCTCGCGCTGGGCGGCGGCCCGGACGTACTGAACGGCATCAACGCGCGCACGGTGGACGGCCACCTCGTGGGCCGGCAGGGCGACTCGCTGGTGGTGATCGCGGAGTTTCGCGCGGACGGCGTGTACTCGTCGTCGATCCATCAGTACGGCGCGTCGAGCCGTCCGGCCTCTCCGCACCACGCGGACCAGGCCCCGTACTTCGTGAAGCGCGCGCTGAAGCCGACGTGGCGCACCGAGGAGTCGCTGGTCGGGCACATCGAGCGGACGTACCACCCGGGAGAGTGACACGCCGGGCGCGCGTCGGGGCAGCATCGCACCTCGCCACCTGACTCGCCGGGCCTGGCGCGCGTGCTCACTCCTCCAGCCCGATCTCCGTCCCCAGCATCCTCACCATCGCGGCGCGATCGTCCGGCAGGCGCTCGACCGCGCCACGAGTCGCCCGATGCGGCCACGCGCCATCTCGGCGGCCTGCGGCGGCGGCGGCGGCTCCGCATCGGGCGCAACCGCGACATCGGGTTTCACCGCCTCGGGCTTCGGATGTCGGCGAGACGGGCATGGCGTCGCCACCGGACCGAGCGAGAGAAGAGCAGCTCGCCTCATGGAGAGACGCTACGCTCCACATCACCGCGATGCGACGACTCACACCATGGTTCGCGGCCGCCGTGCTCCTCGCCGCGATCGCCTGTTCCGGGAGCGACGCCACGGATCCGGAGGCGCCCACCGAAGAACCCGACGCCGCGCGCGATCCCTCGCCCGGAGCGGACGGCGCGTCCCCCGCGCCGGCCGACGCCGCGGTCCCGATCGACGCCGGCCGCGACGGCGCGCCCGTGCCGTCCGGCGCGGGCTGCGCGGGCAAGAGCTACAAGCTCTGCGAGGACTTCGAGTCCTCGACGGTCGGGCAGACGCCGACCGGCTGGACGGTGCTCGATGGGTACGGGGCGAATCCTCCGAAGACGCTCGTCGCCGCCGACGCATTCCGCTCCGGCGCGCACGCGCTGAAGACCAGCTCCGGCGTCGCCGGCGCGAGCCGCGTGCAGAAGTCCCTCGCGGGCCTCGGCGCCACCGCGGGCACCCACTGGGGACGCATCTTCTTCAAGGTGCAGTCGCCCGCGCCGCAGCTCACGAGCCAGGGGCCGCACGCCACGTTCGTCGCGCTCCAGGGCAACCTGCGCGCCAACGAGCTGCGCGTGGTCGACACCCAGCAGGCGACGACGGGGAAGATCCAGCTCCTGGCCAATACCCCCGATGACCAGTGCTGCACGGGCACGGATTTCAAATATACGCTCTACGACGGAACGTGGCATTGCGCGGAATGGCATGTTGCGCCGGCGACGCAGAGCTACCGCTTCTTCCTGGACGGCGCCGAGATCGCCGCGCTGAAGTTCGATTACGGCGCCGGCTCGATGAAGGCGAACATGCCCGCCGCATTCACCGCGGTGGGGCTCGGCACGATCTTCTACACGCCCACGCTTCCATCACCGCTCGTCACGTGGTTCGACGACCTCGCGATCGACGACACGCAGATCGGCTGCCAGTAGCGGCGTCCTCGGCGACGGATCGCGAGCGCTGCTAGCTGCTAGCGTGGAGCGATGGACCGAGACCTCCTCCGGCGCCGGCTGCTCGCGACCGTCACGACCAGCTTCGGACTCTATGCGTGCACGGAGCCCGCGCCGCCACCGCAGGCGGCGATGTTGCCCGGCGGGGACAGCGGCGCGCCGCGCGCGACGCTCACGCCCACGCCCACGCCCACGAGCGACACCGCGCTCGCGCCGCCTGCGCGGCCGTCCGCATCCTCGGCCCGCACCTGCCAGCCCGGAACGAAGGCCGAGCGCTACTGCTTCGCGAAGAACACGCTGCCCCCGCAGCCCATGCGCGCGCCCGCGCCTCCGCCGCCGATGGACGCGAACGGCTGCGTCGCCGCGGCCATCGTGCACGACGGCTGCAACGGGGTCGACGACGTCCTCTCCGGACCGGCCGCCGCGGGCGGACAGTGCTGCTACCAGATCTGCCGCGGCATCCCCGCGCCGTGCGGGCGCCCGCTGGTGATGACCGCCAACGGCGCACCACGCGTCGCGCGGGCGGTGCGGACCGACGCCGGGCCGCGCGAGGCCGCGATGCCATCGCCGCTCGGGCACGCGCTCCGCACGGCGCTGCGCGACGCGTGGCTCGCCGATGCGCAGCTCGAGCACGCGTCGATCGCCTCGTTCGTCCGCTTCACGCTGGAGCTCCTCGCGGTGGGCGCGCCGCCCGAGCTGGTGACCGACGCGCAGCGCGCGGGCCTCGACGAGAGCGCGCACGCGAAGGCCTGTTTCGCGCTCGCGCAGCATCACGATCCGGAGCACGCCAGCTACGAGGCCGGCCCGCTCGACCTCGCGGGCTTCACCCTGCGGACCTCGCTCGCCGAGGCCGCGGCCGCGGCGGTGGAGGAGGCGTGCTGCGGAGAGACGCTCGCCGCGCTGGCGCTCGCGCGGGCCGCCGCTTCGTGCACGGACCCTCGGGTGCAGGCGACCCTCGCGCGGCTCGCCGAGGACGAGGCGCGTCACGCGGAGCTCGGCTATCGCTTCGTGGCGTGGGCCCTGCGCACGGGCGACGACGACGTTCGCACCGCGGTCCGCGCCGGCTTCGAACGGGGCCTCGCGAGCGACGACGACGGCCCGTCGCTCCGGGTGACCGTGCCGCCGCGCGACGCGGAGGCCTTTCGCTGCGCCGGCCGCCTGAGCGACGAGGAGCTGGCGCGCGTGCGCCGCGAAGCGCGCGCCGAGGTCATCGCGCCCGCCTCCCGGCTGCTGCTCGGGCTGTCCTGAGGAGCCACGCTCCGTTCGTTCGCCGACGCGGAGCAGATGGACCTCGAGCTCTGGCTGGCCGCCACGCCCCAGGAGCGCCTCCACGGCGTGACGCAGCTGATCGAGGAGATGCGTAGGCTGCAGGGAGACCGTGAGCTCCGGCCAGTCGAAGGCTCCCTTCCGTCACGAGCGAACGCGTCCCCGTCCCCGAGGCGCGCGTCCAGAGCTCGAGCTCGCGCCGGACGTGGGAGACGATCAGGTCCGCCTCTCGATGGCCAGGCGTTGATCGGTGCGCTCGAGAATGCACGGGCCGTCGCCGAGCGTCGGCCTCAAGGCCGGGCGCCTCCCCCATTGCCCGCCGTGACGCGGCGCGCCTATATTCCGCCACCCCCCATGTCCAAGAATTCCTACGGGAGCCAGGCGACGTTCCAGGTCGGCCCCGACGCGTACACGATCTACCGGCTCGACGCGGTTTACAAGAAGCACCCCGAGGCGGCGAAGCTGCCCTTCTCGCTGAAGATCCTCCTCGAGAACCTGCTCCGCACCGAGGACGGCGTCGCCGTCGACGAGGCCGACATCGCGGCCATCGCCACCTGGAAGGCCACCGCCGAGCCCACGCAGGAGATCGCGTTCACCCCGAGCCGCGTTCTCCTCCAGGACTTCACCGGCGTCCCGTGTGTCGTCGACCTCGCCGCCATGCGCGACGCGATGAAGCGCATGGGCGGCGACCCGAAGCGCATCAACCCGCTCCAGCCCGTCGAGCTGGTCATCGATCACTCCGTGCAGGTGGACGAGTACGGCAGCAAGACCGCGCTCGACAAGAACGCCGAGCTCGAGTTCGAGCGCAACCAGGAGCGCTACCGATTCCTGAAGTGGGGCCAGCACGGTTTCCGCAACTTCAAGGCCGTCCCGCCCGACACCGGCATCGTCCACCAGGTGAACCTCGAGTTCCTCGCGCGCGTCGTCATGACCGCGCCGGCGCAGCTCGGCTCCGTGCCGCTCGCCTATCCCGACACGCTCGTCGGTACCGACTCGCACACCACCATGATCAACGGCCTCGGCGTGCTCGGCTGGGGCGTCGGCGGCATCGAGGCCGAGGCCGCGATGCTCGGCCAGCCCGTCAGCATGCTCCTGCCGCACGTCGTGGGCGTGAAGCTCTCGGGCAAGCTCGTCGAGGGCACCACCGCCACCGACCTCGTCCTCACCGTCACCCAGCTGCTCCGCAAGCGCGGCGTGGTCGGGAAGTTCGTCGAGTTCTTCGGTCCCGGCCTCGCCGAGCTCCCGCTCGCCGACCGCGCCACCATCGCGAACATGGCGCCCGAGTACGGCGCCACCTGCGGCATCTTCCCCATCGACGCCGAGACCATCCGCTACCTCCGCTTCACCGGCCGCAGCGAGGCGCAGCTCCAGCTCGTCGAGTCGTATGCGAAGGAGCAGGGCTTCTGGGCCGACGAGAACACGCCCGCCGCGACGTACTCCGACACGCTGTCGCTCGATCTCTCCACCGTCGAGCCGAGCCTCGCTGGCCCGTCTCGCCCGCAGGATCGCGTGACCGTCCCCGGCGTGAAGACCTCGTACAACGCCGCGAACGACGCGTACCAGGCCCGCACCAAGTCTCCGAAGAAGAGGAGCCTCGTCGAGGCCGGGCACGTCATGCCCAGCACGCCCGCCGAGGAAGAGGCCGCGCAGCAGGTCGCCAACGGCAGCGTCGTCATCGCCGCCATCACGAGCTGCACGAATACCTCGAACCCGTCGGTCCTGATGGCCGCAGGAATCCTCGCGAAGAAGGCGGTCGAGAAGGGGCTCCAATCGAAGCCGTGGGTCAAGACCAGCCTCGGACCCGGTTCGAAGGTGGTCACCGAGTACCTCACCGCCGCCGGCCTCCTCACGTACCTCGAGCGGCTCAACTTCTATGTCGTCGGGTACGGCTGCACGACCTGCATCGGCAACAGCGGCCCGCTCCCGCCCGCCGTCTCCAAGCAGATCGACGAGAAGGATCTCTTCGTCGTCTCCGTGCTCTCGGGCAACCGCAACTTCGAGGGGCGCGTCCACGCCGAGGTGCGCGCGAACTACCTCGCGTCGCCACCGCTCGTCGTCGCGTACGCGCTCGCCGGCACCGCCGACATCGACCTCGTCACCGAGCCGCTCGGCACGGGCAAGGACGGCAAGCCCGTCTTCCTCAAGGACATCTGGCCCTCGCAGAAGGAGGTGAGCGACGCGATCGAGAAGTCGGTCACGCCGCCGATGTTCAAGAGCGTCTACGCCGACGTCTACGCGGGCGACCCGCAGTGGCAGTCGCTCGTCGTCCCCGAGGGCGATCTCTACGCGTGGGAGGCGGACAGCACCTACGTCAAGAACCCGCCCTACTTCGACGGCATGACCGCGCAGCCTGGCGCCGTCGATCCCGTGCATGGCGCACGCGTTCTTGCGGTCCTCGGCGACAGCATCACCACCGACCACATCTCGCCCGCCGGATCGATCAAGGCCGACGGTCCTGCCGGCAAGTACCTCATCGAGCACGGCGTGAAGAAGGAGGACTTCAACTCCTACGGCTCACGCCGCGGCAACCACGAGGTCATGGTGCGCGGCACGTTCGCGAACGTGCGGCTCAGGAACCAGCTCGCGCCCGGCACCGAAGGCGGCTGGACGAAGCACATGCCCTCGAACGAGGTCATGAGCATCTTCGACGCGTCGGTGAAGTACATCGCCGCGAAGGTCCCGCTCATGGTGCTCGCGGGCAAGGAGTACGGCTCCGGTTCGTCGCGCGACTGGGCGGCGAAGGGCCCGAAGCTCCTCGGCGTGCGCGCCGTCATCGCCGAGAGCTACGAGCGCATCCATCGCTCGAACCTCGTCGGGATGGGCATCCTGCCGCTGCAGTACAAGACCGGCGAGACCGCCGCGTCGATCGGACTCACTGGCGAGGAGGTCTACGACGTCGATGGCCTCCCCGACCTGCTCGATGCCGGATTCAAGGACGGCCGCGAGGTCACCGTGAAGGCGAAGGCGGCCGACGGTACGACGAAGACGTTCCGCGCCGTGGTCCGCATCGACACGCCGCAGGAGGTCCTCTACTACAAGCACGGCGGCATCCTCCCGTACGTGCTGCGCTCGCTGCTCCGCTCGACCGTCACGATCTAGCTCAGCGCGCGAGAAAGCAGCCAACGATGGCCAAAATCGTGGGGTACGTGGCGTTCGCGACATGAGCGCTCGCACGAACAAGGTACTCGGCGGATCCGGCGGCTCGTGGCGTCGGTGGTCGAGCAGCCCGGCGCCGACCACCAGATTTCACCGCCAGAAACGCTAGCCAGGCCGGCGCATCCCCGTTAGGAGTCAGGCCATGGCGGAACTCCAGATCGAGGACATCAAGATTGGCGACGGCACCGAGGCGACCAGCGGCAAGAAGGTCACCGTGCACTACGTGGGCACGCTCACGAGCGGCAACAAGTTCGACAGCTCGCGCGATCGCGGCAAGGGCTTCTCGTTCGAGCTCGGTCGCGGTCAGGTCATCAAGGGCTGGGACCAGGGAGTCGCCGGCATGAAGATCGGCGGCATGCGCAAGCTGACGATCCCGCCGGACCTCGCGTACGGCGAGCGTGGTTTCCCGCCGGTCATCCCGCCGGGATCGACGCTGGTCTTCGAGGTCGAGCTGCTCGGCGTCGGCTGACCTTTCCGCGAGCTCGGCGCGCGGGCGCGCGGACGCTTGCTCGGAAGGCAAGGGTCCCTTTCCTGCCTCCGCCTTTACCGGAGCGCCGTCCGGGCGCAGACTT